>ENA-OVOC01000001-OVOC01000001.1-sediment-metagenome-genome-assembly--contig:-NODE-1-length-20363-cov-2.585675_pt1 | contig 20363 bp, 20 predicted proteins | sample MGYA00250096_ERZ650216 | MGnify/ENA primary metagenome ERZ650216 (study PRJEB26732, sample SAMN07258893) | sediment metagenome | biome: subtidal zone; feature: saltmarsh; material: sediment | place: USA...
CAGCGATAGCCGGGCGGAATCTGTTCTACAGCGAACCGCTCGCTGCTCGGCAGGAACTGCAGGCAGGTGGACGGCGTCGCCAGCAGCAGGACTTCGCTGCGCCGCTGTTCGAAGGCCTGATGTACGTGTCCCCATACCACAGCGCGCACCTGCGGGTGGCGGTCGATGACGGCAAACAAAGCCTCGGGGTTGTCCACCTTCATGCTATCCAGCCAGCGGCTGCCAATCGCGACCGGCTGATGATGCAGAAACACCAGCGCTGGCGCATCCGGCCGGTCCCGCAGTGCCGCATCCAGCCCCGCCAGTTCGGTCGCCGCGAGGTGACCGCCTTCGCTGCCCGCCACGGTCGAGTCCAGGAACAGCAGCTGCCAAGCCCCCAGACAATGGCTGCGATGACTGTAAAAGCCGCCGTGATTGAGGTGATCGCGCAACGCGCCGGCCTCGTCATGGTTGCCGGGCAGACAGCAGACCGGTGCAGCCATGCGGCTGAAGCAGTCGCGCACCTGTTGATAGGCCTCCGCTGTACCGTCGTGTGCGAGATCGCCGCTGGCCACCACCAGGTCGACGGCCCCGGCTTGCAGGGCCAGTTCAATCACGGCTTGCAGGCAGCGGCGGGTGTTCAGTCCCAGCAGCAGGCCATCCGGATCGGCATACAGATGCGTGTCGGTGATCTGGGCGATGCGCAATGGGGCTGACTGTGCTGCGGGCCTGTTGTTCGGCACTATTGGACTGCCTTGATGAAGACTTTCGATTTTCGCTGGTAGTTATACAGGTTCTGTCTTTCGACCGGGAGATCGGTCAGGTCCATGTTGCGAAACCCGCGTTCCTGGAACCAGTGCGCGGTGCGGGTCGTGAGTACGAACAGGCGTTTGATGCCGTTGTCGCGGGCGCGCTGCTCAATGGCCTCCAACAGGGTGTCGCCACGCCCCTGGGAACGATAATCCGGGTGTACTGCCAGGCAGGCGAGTTCTGCGACGTCGCCGGGGTAGGGGTAAAGTGCGGCGCAGGCCACGATCATGCCGTCGCGCTTTACCACCAGAAAATGGTCTATTTCCATTTCCAGCAGTTCGCGCGAACGTTTCACCAGCACCCCTTCTGCTTCCAGCGGCGCAATCAGCTGCAGGATGCCGCCGACGTCATCGATGCTGGCGGCACGCAGGCCTTCGTAGCTCTCGGCACTGATAAGAGTGCCGATGCCGTCCCGGGTGAACAGCTCAATGAGCAGCCCGCCGTCGGCGCAGCGGTTTACCAGGTGGGTGCGCTTGACGCCACGCCTGCAGCTCTCCACCGCATTGCTGAGATGGCGCAGCCACGCGCTGCCGAGTGTGCGGCGCGAGCTCAATAGCTGTTCGGCCTCCAGTAGCGACAGCTGCCTGAGCAGACGCCGTTTGCTGTCGCGCAGGCCGGCGTCGTCCACCAGCAATATCAGCTTTTCCGCGTGCAGGGCCACCGCTGCGGCGGTTGCCACCTCTTCTGCACTGAGGTTGAAAACTTCGCCGGTCGGCGAATAGCCCAGCGGTGACAGCAATACCACCCGGCCCGCATCCAGCTGCTGGTGAATGCCGGCGGCGTCAAGGCGGCGCACTTCCCCCGTGTGGCAATAGTCTACGCCGTCGCGGACGCCCAGCGGTCTGGCGATCACGAAGTTCCCGGTGGCAACACCGATGCGTGCGCCGGCGGTCGGCGTGTTGACCAGGCTCATGGACAGTTTCGCCTCGATCTCCACCCGCAGGCTGCCCACTGCATCCTTGACCGCCGCCAGCGCCGCATCGTCGGTCACCCTGAGTCCATTGACGTACCTTATTTCCGCCTGCCTTTGTTTCAGGCGCTGTTCGATCTGGGGGCGTGCCCCGTGTACCAGTAGCAGGCGGACACCCAGCGTGTGTATGAGTGCAATGTCGTGAACCAGCTGATCGAACTGTGCGTCGACGCTTTCACCCCCGAAACTGATGACGAAGGTCGCTCCCCGGTGTGCCTGGATGTAGGGGGCCGCTTGGCGAATGCTGGTGACAAAGGCGTTTTGTTGTTGTTTTTGTCGGGCTGACATAGCTGTAGGGTAACTTTTTCAGCAGCGGCAAAACAACTGTTACGGCGCACCCTTGCTTGCGGGGGTCACACAAAAACGCTGGATCAGACTGCGCAGCAATTCCAGCATCGGAGGGATGCGCGCCTCTGCCAGGTACTCGTCGGGCTGGTGCGCCTGGTCGATGTCCCCGGGCCCGAGTACTACGGTGCTGATGCCCATCTGGGTGAAATAGGGACCCTCGGTGCCGAACGCGACCGCACCGGCCTGGTGCCCTGTCAAGGTCTCGGTCGCGCGCACGATCTCGGAGCTGGCCGGCGTCTCCATCGCCGGGGTGCCCTCGAACAGGGGGCGGCAGCTGAGTTCCAGGCCGCTGTCCCGTAGTATTGCATGCACGCGTGCCTGCAGGGTTTCGCGCAGCGCCTGCAGATCCATGCCGGGTATCGGGCGCAGGTCGATGTGTAATTCGCAGTCGGCGCAAATCCGGTTCGGATTGTCGCCGCCGTGGATATGCCCCAGGTTAAGGGTGGGATAGGGCACGGCGAACAGCGGGTTAATATTCTGCGCCTGCAGTTCTGCGCGCCAGCGCAACAGTTCTCCCAGCACTCGGTGCATCCCTTCCAGTGCGCTGTTGCCGAGCGCCGGATCGCTGGAATGGCCGGAGCGCCCGCGCAGGTGAATCGCCTCCATGAGGATGCCTTTGTGCATGCGCACCGGGCGCATGCCGGTGGGCTCGCCGATGACGGCGTAACGTGCCTGTGGGCGCCGCGCCTCCACCAGGGCCTTGGCGCCGGACATGGAGCTTTCTTCGTCGGCCGTGGCAATGATAATGAGCGGTTGTTGCAGCTGGGACGCCGTGAAGCTGCTTGCCGCCTCCACCGCCAGGGCCAGAAACGCCTTCATATCGGAGGTGCCGAGACCGTACAGGCGACCGTCCGCGCAAGTCAGCCGGAACGGGTCGTGCGTCCAGCGTCCCTGGTCAAAGGGCACGGTATCGGTGTGCCCGGCCAGTACCAGGCCGCCCGGGCCCGCGCCGAGCGTAGCGATCAGGTTGGCCTTATCGGGCTGGCCGGCAATCGGCAGGATCTCGGCCCGAAAGCCGAGCGCGGACAGCCAGTCGGCCAGCAACTCGATGACGCCGCGGTTACCCTGATCGAAGTCCGGGTTGACGCTGCTGATCGAGGGCGCCGCAATCAGTGCCGCGATCATGTCCAGAAGCTCGGGTGTGGCGCGCATGCGCGCTAGCCTACCGGTAATCCGCGGGCCGGGAAAGAACGCGTGCGCAAAAACGAATGCCCGGCTGAAACACCGGGTCCTGCGGCCTAGCGACCGACAGTCTGCAGGCCGTACTGTTTCAGCTTGCGGTACAGGGTGCGTTCGCTGATGCCGAGAATTTCCGCGACCGTGGCACGTTTGCCGCGGTGCTCGGTGAGCAGTTCCGCGATGTAGCGTGACTCGAGGCTTTTCATCGAAGGCTCCTCGCCGCGCCGTCCGACAGCTGCCAGCAGCGGCTCCGGAGGCGGCGGTTGCCCGTCGTCTTCAATATGAATTTCCCGCGCGGTGATGATGCCATTGGTGCTGAGCGTCGCGGCGCGTTGCAGGATATTGCGCAGCTCACGGACATTGCCAGGGTAATCGTAGCCAAGCAGCAGCTCGCGGGCGTCGGCGCTCAGGCGGTGGCTGGTTTCGTCGCGTGACCCCATGCGCTGGAGCAGCGCTGTGGCGAGCTCGGGTATATCCTCGCGACGCTCCCTCAGCGGCGGTATCTCGCACACAATCGTGGCGATTCGGTAGTAGAGGTCGGCGCGGAATTGTTTGCTGGCCACCAGCTGGCGCAGGTTCCTGCCGGTGGCGCAGATGATGCGTACATCGGCAGAAAGAATTTCGCGTCCGCCGACGCGCCGGAACTGTCCGGTTTCCATAGCGCGCAGCAATCGGCCCTGCAGGGCATAGGGAAGATCGCCGATCTCGTTGAAGAACAGGGTGCCGCCGTCGGTCTGTTCGAACAGTCCGTAGCGCCTGCCGATGCAGCCGGTAAAAGCCCCGCGTTCGTGCCCGAACAGCTCGCTCTCGAACACCGTCTCGGCGATTGCACTGCAATCCACTATGGTGAAGGCGCGTCCATTGCGTTGCGAGCGTCGGTGGATGTATTCGGCCGCCAGGTCCTTGCCGACCCCGCTTTCCCCACTCACGATCACGGGCAGATCGGTTTCCGCGGCACGCGTCAGGGCCTCCATAAAGGTCAGGAAGGCCGTGGACCGACCGATCAGGCGCTGTTGTTCGCAGTCCAGGTCGTCGCCATGGGCCAGCGTGAACATGGCTTCACCGAGGTACATCCTGCCGGCGGGTCCGAAAATCGGCGAACCCTTGATACGCACGTGTTCCGGTTGCGCGCGGGGATCGTAATGCACGTGCAACACCTGGTGGGGCTGGCGGGTGGCAAATACCTGCTTGTGGGGGCAGTCCTCGCCGTTCACATGACAGGGGACGTCGGAGCGATGTGAAACCTGGTAGCATTTGCGTCCCAGCACCGCTTTGGCATCGATGCTGTAGGCGAGCTGGTAAGCTCTGTTGGCGGCGACGATATTGTAGTCATTGTCGATCAGGACAAAGGGGTTGTCCTGGGCATCGATAATCGACTGGACCTCAACGGAGAATTTCCTGCTCATGCACGCTCCCGGTGGTGTGGGCGAGGGTGTCAATTTGGCAGAACACCTGATCCGATTGTAGTCCAGTCCTGTCTCGATCGCCGGGTAAGCCGATCCTGGTACAGTCTGTTGAAGGCCGCAATTGCGCAGCTTGCCCTGAACTGCCGAGCTGGCAGGGCCGCAACGGGGCGAACCCGGGAGGTCGGGGCGGTGCGCGTGGTGCGGCTTCCGCCGCCGGCGCCGCGTGTCAGTCGGAGGTTTCCATCAGGTTACCGCGCAGGCGGCTGCACAGTGAAGCGGAGAGGTCCGGTACCGGGCTGATTCTGTCCAGCACCGCAAGGATCAGCTGGTTTCTGTTGCTGGCCCCGAATTTTCTGAACAGTCTGGCCAGGTGCATCTTGACGCCCTGATGGGACAGGTGGACTTCGGCGGCGATCTGCTTGATGGCGTAACCCCTGATAACCTGACAGAGAATCTCTTTTTCCCGCCGCGTCAGTTGCTCGCACATGCTGTCGATCTTGCGGCCGAGCGTCGCCTCCAGCTGTCCAGCGTCAGGCCCGGTGGCACAGACGCAGGTGCGGACCACGCGATGCTCCAGCCAGGCGTTGCCCGCCATGATCTGCGCCACGGCGCGCTGGATGTCGGCGGGCGCGGCCGGTGTGTTGAGGTAGCCGTGCACGCCTGCGCGCAGCAGCCGCCAGAGGTACTCGTCCTGCATGGCGATGCCGAATACCAGTACGCGTGTTTGCGGTTGCTGTTGCAGCAGCTTTGCGAGCGGCTTTTCCAACGGCGGCTCGATGAGTTCGTTGTGGAGCAACAGCAGGTCAGCGTTGGCCGACAGGAACCCGTCCGCATGAGGAATCGGAGTCTGCAGCAATTCGACCCTGTGCCTGTCGTCGCCGACCCGCAGTGCGCTGGCCAGAGCCTGGCCGGTCTCTGCGTGCTGCGTGGCTATGGTGATACGCCATGTCTGCTGCCGCCGTTCCTGCTCCGGGCAGGCGATGTCGCCTGGCGCGTAACCGGGGCGGCCGATGGCGCCCAGAGTCGGGGGCGTCGCTGTCATTGCATACTCCTCGATCATACATGTGCCTGAACAGGTTGTTACCAAACGGTGTTGCAAGCGTCCGGTGTTTCGGGCCCCGACCTGGTGCGGCGGCATCGCCAGCCTGTCCCGTGCCGCCGTAGGGCGGTTGCGAAGGCAGGTCGCAATCAGCAGACGCGGGCCGATGTCTTTGGTTTTGTTCCGGAACTGGCTCGCAGCGCATTACGCAAGTTGCGGGCCAGTGGAATAAAAACTAATTTGTACAATAGCTTGCAGGGTGCGATAGCCGAATGTCCAGTGGAATTCAGGGTGTGACGACAGAGTGATAAAGATTCTGACAAACACGACCCCCTTGCGCTGCCGCGGGCGCAGCAGGGTCATGCTTGATCACCGGGCGGTTTCTGTCGCCAAATCATAAGCTTCTGATAATTATAATTTCTTTAGCAAAGGTCGAGCGCGGGGTGGGCGTCACGAGATTCGACACGCCAGGCGTGTTGTCTGCCAGATTGTCATGCCAATATGACGGTGAGGTCTTGATTTGTGCTCATTCGCGGGGTTTCCGCTGAACCGCCGCTGGCCGTCACCGCGGCGCAGTCCCATCAAGCAACACTTGTACCAGTCGCGCGGCAGCGGCTGGCGCTCAAGGAGCCCCGGCTGCTCGTCGAAACACCAGACATGATTGAATGTTGCAAGTGTTCTCGCGCTCTGCTGAGCGGGTTTGGCCTCGGAGTTCTGCTGTTCGCGGCGCCGGCCGGCGCGCACCTGCAGCGCTTCGAGGCGACCTGGGAGGCGTCGCGCTGGGAGGTCGAGGCGACTCACGGGCACTGCGCGCTGGTGCACGACATCCCGCGTTTTGGCCAGGCTCGCTTTGAGCAACGCGCCGGGCGGCGGCTCGAGTTCGCTCTGCATGTACAACAACCCCCGGTCCTGGCGCAGCGCGCACAGCTGCAGACGGTAGCACCTCCGTGGAAGAAACAGTCGTTAGAACAGCGGCTGCTCGCTGATTTCACTCTGGAGCCAGGCCGCACACCGCTGCGTGTTCCGCGTCAGCAGGCGCTGCGCATTTATTACGAACTCGAGCAGGGCATGAAGCCCGTTATCGAATTCAGTGACTGGGGTGATGGCGCGGATCAGGTCCAGGTGGGATTCATGCCAGTGCGTTTCCGCGCCGCGTTGCCGCGTTTCCTGGAGTGCACTGCGGGTCTGTTGTACCTGGACTTCGAGCCGCTGAGTGAAACAACCGTCTATTTCGCCACCGACAGTGACCGCCTGAGTCGATCTGCGCAGCGCATCCTGGAACAGGTCGCGCGCGATGTGCGCGGCAATGGAGCGCGGCGCATCGTGCTGGGAGGGCACGCCGACGCGCGTGGCGGGCCGGATTACAACCTGGGACTATCGCAGCGTCGTGCCGCCATGGTCGCGCGTTATCTGCGCTCGCGCGGCGTGCCGCGCTCGGCGATCGAATCGCGCCATTTCGGTGAGAATCAGCCCGAAGATCCAGCCAATACCACGGAAGCCTGGGCCCGCAATCGGCGCGTCACTGTCTGGCTGGCTGAGAAATAGGTCCTAGTCCTTTGCCGGCCGTTTGGCCAGTTTTCTCTGCAGCGTGCGGCGGTGCATGCGCAGTTTGCGCGCCGCAGCGGAGATATTGTTGTCACATTCCGCCAGCACTTTTTGCAGGTGCTCCCATTCCAGTCGTCTGACGGTGAGCGGTGTATCCGCCAGCGGTATGCGAGGATCACCCTGGTCTTTGTGCAGGGAAGCCAGTATTTCATCTGCGTCGGCCGGCTTGGCCAGATAGTGAACGGCGCCGAGTTTGATGGCTTCCACCGCCGTGGCGATGCTCGCATAGCCGGTCAGAATGACGATGCGCGTATTTTCGTCCATGGCGTGCAGGCGTTCCGCGAGCACCAGCCCGGAATCCCGGCCGATTCTCAGATCGACGACGGCATATTCCGGTTCCAGTTTCTGCGCCTGGTCAAGCCCGGCCTCGAGCGTGTGTGCCGTGACCACCTGGTAGCCGCGTTCGCGCAGGGCATCGCCCAGTACGGCGCAGAAAACCTCGTCATCATCGACGATCAGCAGGGACGGGCGCGGATCTTCAATCTCGGTCATGGCGTCTGTGAAAAATCGGCCAGCGGCAACCTTACGCGGGTGCAGGTGCCGCCCGACTCACGATCAAACAAAGCGATTTCCCCGCCCAGTCGCTGAACGGTGGCGTGGGTCAGAAACAGCCCCAAACCCATGCCGTACTCCTTGTCGCTGGGCTTATGCTGTTCGATGCGCGCTGCAACGCCGGGATGCAGACCCGGCCCGTTATCGAGGATGTCGACAGACAACGCGTATTGATCCCAGCTGGCCTTCAGGGTCAGAGATTGCGACGCGGCATCGGCGGCGTTGTTGAGCAGGTTTATGAGCGCCTGATGCAGGGTGTACTCGTTTATGATTCGGGCCGCAGGTGAACCGGGCTGGAACTCGGTCTCGATCGACGCATTCATACGTTGCCTGTGCCAGCCCTCGATGACCTGATCGAGAAAATCCTGCACCGGTACCAGGCTGCCGCTCTCGGCGCGTACCTCCCCGGCGGACGCCGATATCACCGACAGGGCACGTTTGCAGCGCTGGATCTGCTCGCGCAGGATGCCGAGTTTGCGCTTTACAGATTCTTCCAGCGCCGCGCGCTGCAGTTCCCCGGTGAGCACCGCCATGGTCGCGAGGGGCGTGCCCAATTCGTGTGCCGCACCGGTGGCAAGCGTACCGAGCGCCACCAGCTGCTGGTCCCGCAATGCCTGTTCGCGCGCCTCGGCGAGCGCGATGTCGCGCTCTCTCAGGGTGCGTGCCATGCCGGTGACAAACCAGGAAATCAGCGCCGCGCTCAGGACGAAGCCAAACCACATGCCGAACACGTGTTGGGCGAAATTGTCGTTATGGTGCAGGTGGTCGCCGCTATCCAGGGGCAGGAAGAAAAACATCAACAGCGTATAGCACAGTGTCGTCAACGCAGCCATCAACCAGGTGGCGATGGCCGGGAGTACGGTTGCTGCGATGATCAGCGGGATAAGGAAAAACCAGGCAAACGGGTTGGACGCACCGCCGGTAAAGTAGAGCAATCCGGTAATGGCAAATACGTCAACCGTCAGTTGCAGCAGGAATTCGTGGTCGCGGATGTACACGCCGCTGCGAACCCGGCGCCAGGTCCACAGGTTGATCAGGCCCAGCGAACCACTGATTGCCAGCAGCGGCAGGAGCGGGAGGCTGAGGTCGCCGAACCAGCGCGCGGTCGGTATAGCCAGCAGCACCCCGGCAATGACCAGGCTGCGCAGCACGAAAAGCCGTTTCAGGTTGTGTGTGCTGCTGGCCCGTGTGGGACCCTGAATTTCCATGCGCCGATTCTAGCAGTTCGTCGTCTGCGAGGGTGCGGCAATTTGCCGCATGCTCAGGTGACGGCCCTGCGATACATTGGTGCGCGGTGGTAGTGCCCGATCACAAGACCAGACAGCCGAGCGGAGGAACTCTCGGGCTAAAACCCATCTCATGATCCCCCGCGGCCGCGGCCCGGGCGATTTTGCCCCAGGGGTTTGTTGCGGCTCGCCGCTGTAGCGAAGGCTGCACGGCGCTCGCCGTTTTCGTTGCCCGCGGCTGAGCTGTTGCACATTGGAGCCCGCGGGTCCGACAGGTACAATGCGGGGTCTAACCACTACGGCAGATCCCTACTGCGAGGCAGCGACATGTCCGACAAACTGAATCGATACAGCTCGCGCATTACCGAACCGCGTTCGCAGGGCGCCTCTCAGGCCATGCTCTACGGCGCCGGGCTCAAGTCCGAGGACATGGGCAAGGCGGAGGTCGGTATTTCCAGTGTCTGGTGGGAGGGTAACACCTGCAACATGCACCTGAACGACCTGGCCGCCAAGGTCAAGGAGGGGGTGCACGCGGCGGGACTGGTCGGACTGCGTTTCAACACCATCGGAGTCAGCGACGGTATTTCCATGGGTACCGACGGCATGAGTTATTCACTGCAGTCGCGCGACATCATCGCGGACTCCATCGAAACGGTCATGAGCGCCCAGTGGTATGACGCCAATATTTCCATTCCGGGCTGCGACAAGAACATGCCCGGTGTGATGATCGCCATGGGTCGGCTTAACCGGCCCGCGCTGATGATTTACGGCGGCACCATCAAGCCGGGGCGCTGGAAAGGCGAGAGCCTGGACGTGGTATCGGCGTTCCAGAGTTACGGACAGTTCATCGCCGGCCACATCGATGACCGCGAGCGCGAGCAGATTGTTGCCCATTCCTGTCCCGGCGCAGGCGCCTGCGGTGGCATGTATACCGCTAACACCATGGCGTCGGCGATCGAGGCTATGGGCATGAGTCTGCCCTACAGTTCCTCCATTCCGGCGGTGGACCCCGGCAAACTCGAGGAGTGCCTGCAGGCCGGTCAGGCAATTCGTCTCCTGCTCGAGCGCGACATCAAACCGCGCGACATCATGACCCGCGAGGCGTTTGAGAACGCCATGGTGATGGTGATGGCGCTGGGTGGCTCCACCAATGCGGTGCTGCACCTGCTTGCCATGGCCCGGGCCGTGGAGGTGCCGCTCGGCATCGACGATTTCCAGACGGTCAGTGACCGCGTGCCGTTCCTGGCGGATCTCAAGCCATCGGGTAAATATGTGATGGAAGACCTGCATAACGTGGGCGGCACGCCGGCAGTCATGAAATATCTGCTCGAGCAGGGTCTGATGCACGGCGATTGCCTCACCGTGACCGGCAGGACGCTGGCCGAGAATCTCGAGGAGTTGCCGGCGCTCAGCCAGGGGCAGAATGTGCTGATGCCTGTCGAGCGGCCGATCAAGAAAACCGCGCACATCCAGATTTTGAAGGGCAATCTGGCCCCGGGTGGCTCGGTGGCGAAGATCACCGGCAAGGAAGGGCTGCGCTTTTCGGGTCCTGCCCGGGTGTTCGACTGCGAAGAAGACATGCTGGCGGGCCTCGAAAAGGGGGAGATCGGAAAAGGCGAAGTGGTGGTGATCCGCTACGAGGGCCCCAAGGGCGGACCGGGCATGCCCGAGATGCTGACGCCGACCTCGGCGATTATGGGTGCGGGGCTGGGCCAGGACGTGGCGCTGATTACCGATGGCCGCTTCTCGGGGGGCTCGCACGGCTTCATCATCGGCCATGTAGTGCCCGAAGCGCAGGAGGGAGGTCCGATCGGTTTGATCCGCGACGGGGACGTCATCACCATCGACGCGGAAACCAAACGGCTGGATGTGGACGTCAGTGACGAGGAATTCGCGCGCCGCCGGGCCGGCTGGCAGATGCCGCCCTACAAGGCCACCCGCGGCACGCTCTACAAGTACATCAAGAACGTCAAGGACGCCTCGCAAGGCTGCGTGACCGACGAATAGGCACGTGGGAAATAAGCCACTGAAAACACGGACAGGTCTATTTAGCCACGGAAAGCACGGAAAGCACGGACGTAAAGCTGCTTGTTTTCGTGTCCTCCGCGATTTTCGCGGCCAGCTCCAGAAAACCGTCTTCGCGCCCGATTTTCAATGCCCTGGGGTGCTCGCTCAGGTGCAACAGCTGCACAGCGATTCGACCACGGAATATTCGGCCGGCACGAACCCGCAATAGATCTGTCCGTGCTTTCCGTGTTTTCCGTGGCTAAATCGCCTACAAGCTGTCCCAGCTGGATTTCTTGCGCCAGCGGATGCGCGGGATGATCAGACCGATGATCATGCCGAGGATCACTACGCCGGCACCGACCATGAACCAGTCGCGCGCAGTGCGGTCTTTGAGGCCCTCGTTTTCCTGCTGCAGGCTTTGCGCCTGGCGCTCGTAGGCCACGATGCGGCTCTTGAGCTCCTTGTTCTCGGCATCGATGGCCAGCGCGCTGGAGGCGGCGCGGCGAATTTCCTCCAGTTCCTGACTGAGTTTGCGGTTTTCCTTCACCAGTTGTTCGCGCTCGGTGTCGATACTGCCCTTGGTTTTCTGCAGGTCTTCCAGTGACGCGCTCAGCTTGCGATTTTCCAGTTCCAGTCGGGCCAGTTTTTTTTCCGCATCGGCGAGCTGATCGCGTGCCGCCCGACCCTGCATCAGGAAGCGGCTCAGTACCCAGCCTTCGACACCGCTGGGCGTGCGCACCCGCGAGTAGCCGTTTTCCTGGTCCACCTCCAGTATCTCCAGCGCGGTGCCGCTCGGCAGCATGCGCAGGATCCTGAACTGGGTGCCCTTGCCGGTACGCATCTGGATCTCCAGGCGATCGCTGACATAGCGGGTTTCTGCCATTGCGGTGCTGACCAGGCCCAGAACGAGGGCGAGAACAATGGGTATCGATTTCACGCAGGCTCCTTGTGATACTGTAACGCCACCGGTTAGTGGCCGCATTGTAACGGAAGAGGGTGTCACTCCATAATTGCTTCGGGTCCTGTGCAGGAAATTTCGATGAGGCTGTCCGCCGATGGCGCCTGGCTGCTGAATGCTCGCCGTGTTCTGTCGCCGAATTGCGACGACCGTCCGGACGGCTGTGGCGTATCCCTTATTGTGGTGCACGGCATCAGTCTGCCGCCGGGTGAGTACGGCGGGCGTTGGATCGACGACCTGTTCACCAATCGGCTGGACCCCGATGCGCATCCCTACTTCGCCGAAATTTGCGATTTGCGTGTATCCTCGCACGTGCTGATCCGCCGCACGGGTGAACTGGTCCAGTATGTGCCCTTCACCCGCCGTGCCTGGCATGCGGGGCAGTCCTGCTACGGTACCCACCAGGCGTGCAACGACTTCGCCGTGGGTATCGAGCTGGAAGGACAGGACGAGGAGCCTTACGAGGCGGTACAGTATCGGCAGCTGGCGGCCTTGATCCGGGTATTGCGCGAACGCTTCCCGGCCATCGGCGCATGCGATATCGTCGGTCACAGCGACATCGCGCCGGGCCGCAAGACCGATCCCGGTCCGGCATTCGACTGGGACCGGCTGCACACTCTTCTGGCTTGACAGCCCGCTCGCACACGCGTTAGCGTGCCCACGGTTTTTCTTTTCGGCACAAGGCGATGACGCTCATATCAGCACTGTTGGGGATTGCGGCAGACCGGTTGTTACCGCAGCTGCACGAGTACCGCCGCTACGAGCCGTTTCTGGCGTACGTCGACTGGTTGCGAGAGCGTCTCAGCGGGCCGGCGTGGGAGCATATCGGCGGTCTGCTGTTGCTGCTGCTGCCGGTGTGGACAGCCGTGGTACTGGTGCAGAGCTGGACCAGCGACTGGCTGTTCGGGCTTGTCGGCCTGCTGTTTTATGTCGCGGTGCTGGTGTACTGCCTGGGGCCGCGCGATCTTGGTGCCGACGTCGATACCTTCTGCCAGGCGCAGGAATCCGGTGACATCGGACTGCAGCAGCGGGCAGCGGCTTTTTTTCTGCCCGGCGATGCTGTTCCGGGTGACCCGGAGCAGCGGGCACAGCAGGTGAGCACGGCGGTTCTGGTCGAGGCCAATGACCGGCTGTTTGCAGTGCTGTTCTGGTTTGCGCTGCTCGGGCCCCTCGGCGCTGTGTTGTATCGCAGCGTTGCGGTGCTGTATCAGCAGCGCCGCGAGCCCGGCGAGTTTGGCGACAGCATTGCGTGGCTGAACTCGGCGCTGGTGTGGCTGCCGGCGCGCCTGCTGGCGTTTGGCTATGCGCTCAGCGGTCATTTCGATGCGGCAGTCGACGGTTGGCGCGAAGCCCACCGCCGACTGCCGCAGGGCAGCGAAGGGACGCTTGATGTCCTCGCGGTTACCGGTGCCGGCGCGCTGGGTGTCGACAGCGAAACCGCTGGCCCGAATGGCGTACCGCGCGTGCGTGCGGCGATGCGACTGGTGTGGCGCACGCTGGCGATATGGCTGGTGGTGATTGCGCTGTTTACCTTGGCCGGCTGGGCGAGCTGAAGCCGGCATAGTTTCCGGTCTATGCAGCGGCTGCGTATCGGTGTCGACCTCGGTGGCAGCAAGATCGAGGCGCTGGCGATGGACGAGCGCGGCACAGAGCTGCTGCGCAGACGCGTCGCCACGCCGCGCGGTGATTATGTCGCCACCGTTGCCGCAGTCGCCGCGCTGGTCAGCGACCTCGAGCAACAGCTGGGCGGCCAGGGGACTGTCGGCGTCGGCACACCGGGTGCTATTGCACCGGCAAACGGTCGCATCAAGAATGCCAATTCCGTGTGTCTTAACGGCAGACCGCTGCGCGAGGATCTGCAGACTGCACTGCGGCGGGCGGTGCGTATCGCCAACGACGCGGATTGCTTTGCTTTATCGGAAGCCAGTGACGGTGCTGCGGCCGGCGCGGCCAGTGTGTTCGGCGTCATCGTCGGGACCGGCACCGGTGGCGGTATAGTGCTGGGCGGCGAGTTGCTTGGCGGGCCCAACGCCATTGCCGGCGAGTGGGGGCATAATCCCTTGCCCTGGCCACGCGACGACGAGCGCCCCGGTGCGAGGTGTTATTGCGGCAGACAGGGCTGTATCGAAACCTGGCTGTCTGGTCCGGCGCTGGAGCGCGAGTACCGGCAGGACACGGGTATCGAGCTGACGGCGGCCGCCATCGCGCAACGGGACCGGGACGCCGAGCCGGCGGCCGTCGCGGTGCTGGACCAGTACAGCGACCGCATGGCGCGCTCCCTGGCGACGGTCATCAACATCCTCGATCCTGAATGCATTGTGCTGGGCGGAGGGGTGGGCAACATCGAACGGCTCTACCGCGATGTACCCCGGTGCTGGGGGCGCTACGTTTTCTCGGATCGGGTCGATACACGTCTGCTGCAACCGAAGTTCGGTGATTCCAGTGGCGTGCGGGGCGCGGCGCGGCTTTGGGATGAGCGCCTGTAGCCGGAACGACAGGTTGCGTAACAGTACAACGTCGTTTGCGGGCGCACGCGATTGTCCCCTGAGCGCGTCGCATCGGGCGTGCGCCTGCCGGCGTAGAACCAAACCGTGCGAGCAATGATGCGAACAATGATGTGGCTGCTGGTGCTGTTGCTGGCCGAGCCTGGCGGCGCCGCGGGTAACCCCGTTCGGGTCGTCGATGATGCCGGCCGCGAAGTGCGTCTCGCCGCTCCGGCAAAGCGTATCGTCAGTCTGGCTCCGCACCTCACCGAATTGCTGTTTGCGGCGGACGCGGGTGAGCGTCTCGTCGGGGTCTCCGAGCACAGCAGTTACCCGCCCGAGGCCCGGCGACTGCCCCGCGTGGGTGGGGGCGCCGGGCTGGACCTGGAAGCGATTATCGCCTTGCAGCCCGATCTGGTGGTGGCCTGGCAGAGCGGCAATTCGGCCGGGCAGCTGGCACAACTCGAGCGTTTTGGCCTGGTGCTGTTTTATTCCGAGCCGGGCCAGATCGACGACGTCGCGACGACACTGGAGCGGCTCGGAGTGCTGGCAGGAACGGCGACCCGGGGCAGCGAAGCGGCGCAGGCGTATCGCGACGGCGTGGCGCGACTGGCGCAGCGTTTTTCCGGCCGGGAGCCAGTCAGTGTGTTCTACCAGATCTGGGAACGACCGCTGATGACCATCAGCGGTGCGCACATGATCAGCGCCTGGCTGCGCCTGTGCGGTGGCGCGAACGTGTTTGCGGGGTTACCGGACCTGGCACCGACGGTCAGTCTGGAAGCGGTGCTGGCGGCGGACCCGCAGGTGATCATAGCCGGTCGCTACCCCGGCAAGAGCGGGGATTGGCAGCGGCCCTGGCGGGCCTGGCCAGAGCTTCGGGCGGTGGCTGGTGATCATCTCTATACCGTGCCTGCCGAGATGATGGAGCGTCACACGCCCAGGGCACTGGTGGCCGCAGAGGAACTGTGCGACTACATCGAGCGCGCCCGGTCGGATTAGAACCTGGCGCATAGTCCCGCGCGAGCCGCGTCGCGCCATGGGCCAAGAACGCCACGGTCGCGGCCGCGGGGGGACTATGCGATGGGTCCTAGTCTCGTCGCCAGAGCACGTCCGGCTGTTGCGCGGCCCGGTTCAGACTTCTGGCCATGACAAACAGCAGATCCGAGAGCCGGTTCAGATACTGTATGCACACCGGGTTGATGTCTTCCTCGCCGGCCAGTGTGATCAGGCGTCTTTCGGCGCGTCGACAAACCGTGCGGGCCAGATGACAGACCGCGGCGGCCTCGCAGCCGCCCGGCAGGATAAATTCCTCCAGCATCGGGAGTTCGGCATTCATCTCGTCCAGCCGCTGCTCCAGGTATTCCACCTGATCGGCCCGGAGCAGGCTGTAACCCGGGATCGACAGCTCCCCGCCCAGGTCGAACAGGCGGTGCTGGATCTCGGTGAGAACAGCGCGTGCGGTATCCGGCACCGGCTTGCTCAGTACGATGCCGAGCACACTGTTGAGTTCGTCAACGGTGCCGAACGCCTCGATGCGCACGGCGTCCTTGCTGATGCGCGCGCCGTCGCCCAGGCCGGTTTGTCCCTGGTCTCCGGTACGTGTATAAATTTTGCTTAGCCTGTAACCCATCGCGTAAACGCCTGGCCCGCATTGCCTGTGGGGATGCCGCTGTGCTGGCGCCGGTTGTATGGCCGTGCCCGGTGGTGCCGAGCGATCCGGTCCTGATACGAGTACAGCAGAAGATGTCGTACGGGAGCCGGGACCGCACTTCGGGTGCGGCGCCGGAACCGAGCCGAACTGTAGAATCAGTGCGTCGTATCTGTCAAGTTGCAGCATGCGTAAAGTGTTGAGTGGGGAAGAAGTTATCAGGTGTTCGCCAGGGTTTTCGGGGTCGCTTGCAGGCGTCGCAGCAAAGCCGGGCTGTCCTTGGTGTGCCGGCGTGACCCATTTGCAGCCGGCGCGTTGACAGCCCGCTGGGGCAGCAGGACTGCAAGCCGGTTAAAATGGCAGGTAACAACCGGCTGCCGGCAACGCGTAATGCGCCAGCAGGCCGCAAGCTGCAAGAGGTAATCATGTGAACAGCGAACCGATCGATTTTCGCAGCGCCTTCAAGGGCACTTTCAGCGGCATACTGCGCTGGCCGCAGCTGGATGCCTTATGGGAGCGTATCCGCGCGGACGCGGGGGGTGGCTGGTACCTGTATGCCGTCGGCGAGGCGCCGCCGGCGGAGTGCGTGGCGCCCGAGGACGTGCTGCATTTCATCGAACAGATTGATGAACTGCTGCGCAAGGAACACGCCGAGGACTATTGCGGTATCGTCTATGTCGACGATCCCGACGCGCCTAGCTTCGTAAAAATCTTTGACCCGAATAATCTGGGTGTTTCGTGCGGCTACAGTGATAACCCGCCTTTGCCCGGCTGGATTCTTTCCAAGCTGCCGCCAGTCGATCTGCAAGCGCCGATGCCGCTGCCGGGGAACCGGCGCCGTTGGTGGCAGCGACTGTTTGCCAGCTGAATTTTTGCGTCATGCTATTGCTCCCAGTAACACGAGTTCATAGACAATCAACAGACCGTAGACCGGTACCATGAATTGCAGCAGGCGTTTTCCGCTGGTAATGCCAAGCACCCGGAAATTGGCATGCATCAGCAGGAACATCACGCCCGCGACGGTAATGGCGACCTTGCTCCAGACAAACACCTCAATACTCACTTCCAGCAGCTGCGCCATGAAATAGTTGGCTTCGTACGCCCCCTTGCTCAGCAGGGTCAGGGTGAACAGTGCGTCCAATGAACTCATCAACAGCACCGCCAAGCCGGTGAACACCAGTGCCGGGTCATACCAGTCGAGGTAGTAGTTGTGGCCCTCGCGGCGTGCCTGCCGCCGCCGCCCGCGCCCGTGCAGGCCGCAGTAGGTCACGGTGCGCCAACTGTGACGTCGGCGGTCGTGGCCGTTCCGGCGCTCGCTATCGAGGGTTGCGCGCGCGGTGATCGTTGTGACTTCTTGGTTCTGGTTCATGTCCGATTCCCGGGGGGCTTCATGTGCCCATGCCAGCAAATCGTGTGCCCGTGAAAGACACCTCTTTAAACTCAATCGCTTACTGGTGCCAGCCAGGATCAGCGAAGTAAAATGGTAAAATATTTCGACGTTTTTGAGGGGTGTGGTTCCGAGTGTTGGGAAAAAATTTCAATTGCGACAATGGATAAATGGAAACAGCGAGATCTGGAAGGTCAAAACAGATGTAAGAAATATCGACGCCTGAACCGTTGCACAGGTCGCTTATCCGGGCAGCCAGGCTGGGCCCGCGGGCGTCACGACACGCACCAGCGGGTGGCCGTAAAGTTCCTCCAGCACAGCAGTTTCCATGACGTGCGACTTCTTCCCGAGGCATACCTCGCCACTGCCCAGCAACAACAGCGCGTGATCCGCAAAACGGGCGGCCAGATTGAGGTCGTGCAGCACCATGACAATCGCACAGCGCTGCTTCCGGCACAGCGCCAGCAGGGTTCCGAGCACGCTGAGCTGGTGGTGCAGGTCCAGATGATTGCTGGGCTCATCGAGCAGCAGCAAGCGCGGTTGCTGGGTCAGCAGGGTCGCAATGGCCACCCGCTGCCGTTCACCGCCGGACAGCGTCTGAATATCGCGGGTTTCGAACCCGGTCAGTCCCACCTCAGACAACGCCTGCCGTGCCAGGGCGTGGTCCGCGGTGCTTTCCCATTGCCAACCGTGCAAGTGCGGGTGCCGCCCCTGCAGTACGGTTTCCAGCACGGTGGCCGGAAATGCGTCGTCCTGGTTCTGGAACAGCACGCCCACCTGCTGTGCCACGCGCCGCCGCTGGAGTGCTCCGAGCGGCTGGCCATCCAGTTCGATCCGGCCGGTCGCCGGGGGGCGCAGTCCGGCCAGAGTGTGCAGTAAAGTGGTCTTGCCGCTGCCATTGCGGCCCAGAATGCACCAGCACTGGCCCGCCTGGACATTCAGCTGCAGACCACGGGTAACCGAGACATCGGCGATATCAATATCCACCCCGACACAGCGGAGCAGGTCCGGTGCAGCGCTGCCGGTGTCAACCATGACGGCTGTTCCGCGACCGGTAGAGCAGAAACAAAAACAGCGGGATGCCGATCAGTGCCGTCAGGACGCCGACCGGCAGCTGGCGCGGGGCAATCACCGAGCGCGCCAGAGTGTCCGCCAGCATCAGCAGGGTTGCGCCCAGCAGCATCACGCCGGGTATCAACACGCGGTAATCGCGGCCGCCCCCGAGTCGCAGCATGTGCGGGGCCAGCAGCCCGATAAAACCGATATTGCCGGCCTGGGTGACGGCAACTGCGGTCGCCAGTGAGGCCGAGACATAGATGAACAGCTGCATCCCGGTGACCTGAACTCCCAGGGCCGCCGCGTGTAAGGCGCCGCCGCTCATCAGGTTCAGTGCCGATGCAAAGCGCAATGCGATCGCCGCCACCAGCACCAGTACCACGCCGCCCACTGCGGGCAGTTGTGCGTAGCTGAGATCCCCCATCAGCCAGAACAGCATGCCCTGAATACGGGCCGCGGGGCTGATTGCCAGCAGCAGGCTGATCAGCGCGCCCCAGCCGGACGCCAGGACGACCCCGGTCAGCAGCAACCGGGTGGTGTCCCAGCTGCCCCGGCCATGCGCGAGTGAAAACACCAGCAGTGTCGAAAACAGCGCGCCGGAGAAAGCCCAGCACGGAACCCAGAACGCGCCCGCCCCAAGCAGCAGTGCCAGCAGTGCGCCGACCGATGCTCCGCCGGAGACGCCGAGCACGTAGGGGTCGGCGAGCGGGTTGCGCAACAGCACCTGCATGAGCGCGCCAGCAAGCGCCAGTAGTGCGCCGGTGACGAAAGCGCTGAGAGTGCGGGGCAGCCGCAGCTGCCAGAGAATTTGCGCCTCGGGCGCGGCAGGATCGCGCAATGCCTGTGCCACTGTAATGCCGGTGCTGCCGGTATCCAGGCTGAACCAGGCGGCCAGCAGGGCGAGTCCGGCGAGGCCGAGCAGCAAGGTGCCGGGGTGTATGCGCGACAAAGCGGTCAACGCAGGCTGATGACCGGCCAGTCCTGCTGCGCAGCGTGCGCCCGCAGCCTGTCATCGGGATCAACGGCGACCGGGTGATCGACCCGTTCCAGCAACGGCAGGTCGTTGTGCGAATCGCTGTAAAACCAGCTGTGCTCCAGCGACTGTTGGTGTTGTTGCAGCCAGGCAAGCAGGCGCGTCACCTTGCCGGCCTGAAAACAGGGCGTGCCGGCGACGTTACCGGTGTACTCGCCGGCGACCATTTCCGCTTCTGTCGCGATCAGATGGACGACGCCCAGGCGGCGCGCAATCGGCTCGGTGATGAACCGGTTGGTTGCGGTAATGATAATCAGTTCGTCGCCCCGGGCGCGGTGTCGCTCCAGCAGCGCTCTGGCCTTGGGCAATACAATCGGCTCGATCTTACTGGCCAGATATTGCTCACGCCAGTCTTCCAGCTGGGTGCGCCGGTAGGTTGCCAGTGGCCTGAGCTGAAAGCGAAGAAATTCCTGGATATCAAGCGAACCTTCGACATACTGGTCGTAAAATCGCTGATTCTCGGATTCGTAGAACTCCCGGTCAACCAGTCCGTGTTCCACCAGAAAGCAGCCCCACAGATAATCGCTGTCCCCGTCGAGCAGAGTGTTATCGAGATCAAAAAGAGCCAGCGTCATGATTACGGCCAGTTATCCGGCTCCGCCCGATCCGCGGCGGAGCGCTGACAGGGCAGGATAGACGCCCGGCCCGTAAAGGTAAATCAGCATTCGCTGATTTGC
>ENA-OVOC01000002-OVOC01000002.1-sediment-metagenome-genome-assembly--contig:-NODE-2-length-19740-cov-4.243198_pt1 | contig 19740 bp, 15 predicted proteins | sample MGYA00250096_ERZ650216 | MGnify/ENA primary metagenome ERZ650216 (study PRJEB26732, sample SAMN07258893) | sediment metagenome | biome: subtidal zone; feature: saltmarsh; material: sediment | place: USA...
GGGATATTTGATTTTTGAAATTATTATAGCCCCCACCTTTTGTCTTTCAATGCGTGCCAGATTCTTTCCAAGAAGTCAGAAACAATGAAATGTGCTGCGGCAGTAATAACGTTTAAGCGTGTTTGTCTGGAGTCTCAGCAGGGGTATGCCCTATCCCCCACCCCATCCATACCTGACAGGTGGTAAGGCGGATGCGTAAAAATCTATAGTAATATATATAGTATTATAGATATGTTAGAGCAAATTAATCAAGTGTGACCTGCGGATTGTCAGAACATGGCTTTTAGTAAAATACCACGTTATTTGATGTGCTTGACAATTATGGTGGTTAGGTGCTGATGTTTACAGATAATTCCCATTGAGCTGTTTTATATTCCATCCTGAAAGCTCAACTTTGGCGGCATAGCTTATTTTTGTATTTTATCAGCTAATCTACAATTATTCCAGATGTTTGATTTAGGCACGAAATCCAAACTTGATACGGAATGTGTATTGGCCAGGGGAAACCCGCAATGGACGGGCGTTTAAGGTTTGTTCAGCAAATCTTCACATTTTGATCCTATCGCTTTTGCGGATTAGTTCGTCAAATTCGAAACCCCTTTGGATCCTTCACGATGTTTTCTTGATCTCCTATGTCATATTTTTTAGTCAAGCCAGAATTTGTTCTGTTAGCTGATGCAATATGCAGGCGGGCTTCTCAGGCACTTAATTCGAAACCACCCAAAATATTTAAGATTGGCATAAGTAAGATCCAATCGGCTTCTTCGAGAATTATGAAACCCCACCTATTTACAGTTTATCCTTTTGTTAGAAAGTAATTTATTGATTTTAAATCCTTTTATGATAATTTGGTGTGCGTCTCGCTTTAACATATTCAACTTATTCTTAGGCAGCGTTACATGGCAGGCGAAACAACCACTGACACCCTAATAACCACCAAACTGCACCGGCCCCCGCTTGACAGGATTCATGTTCACCGGCCGCATCTATTGGAACGCCTTGATCAGCGTCGCAGCAGGCCGCTAACCCTGGTTTCGGCTCCGGCCGGATACGGTAAAAGTGTTCTGATCAGCAGTTGGCTGGAGACGTTTGATATCCCCAGTGCCTGGGTATCTCTGGATAAAAACGACAACGATTTGCGGACGTTTACGGCTTATTTTGTTGCAGCTGTCGAAACTCTTTTCTCCGGGTCCTGCCGAAATACTCAAGCCCTGCTAAGCGCTTCCGATCTGCCGCCGAGTGCTGTTTTAGGCGCCAAATTGCTGAACGAACTGGACCGGATCAAGCAGCGCTTTATCTTGGTGCTGGATGATTTTCATCATATCGAGAATGACTCCGTGCTCGAAATGATCACCCAGCTGCTGTCCCATCCGCCTCAAGCCATGCACCTGGTATTGATTGGCCGTCTGGATCCTGCCTTGCCGATTTCCGCGCTGCGTGCCCAAAGTCTTGTAACGGAGATCCGGACCCAGGACCTGCGATTTGATTTAAATGAAACAGAGGAGTTTCTGGCTCAGGTACTGGGAATTCAGGTTGACTCATCCACTGCCGCCGCTTTGGAAGAAAAAACCGAAGGCTGGGTGACCGGATTGCGCCTGGCAGCCCTTTCCATGCGCCACCGGAATAACCTCGATCCAAAGTTGCTTGAGTCGCAGGTGGACGCTCAATATGTGATGGAATATCTTTTCACCGAGGTCCTCTCCCGGCAACCTCCTGAAATCAGACAGTATCTTCTGAGTATCGCCATCCTGGATCGCTTTTGCGCGCCGCTGTGCGAAGCGGTGTGCGTATCGGGAGCTGGAGCGCTTTCATGCGAACTCGGAGGCTGGGAGTTTATTGCCTGGTTAAAAAAGGAAAACATGTTCCTGATTCCCCTGGACGCTGAAAACCGATGGTTTCGTTTTCACCATCTGTTTCAGAAACTGCTCTCAAACCAGTTAAAACGTCATTTCAGCTCCGAAGACATCAATGTCCTCCACGCCCGGGCCAGTGCCTGGTTTGCCGAAAACGGTCTCATAGAAGAGGCCATCCGGCATGCCCTGGCATCCGGTGACGTTGATGGAGCCGCTCAATTGGTTGAGCAGAATCGACAAACATTATTGAATACTGACAGATGGTACGTCCTTGAAAAATGGCTGTCTATGTTGCCGGATACCGTTATTCAGCAGCGACCGGAACTCTTGCTGGCACAGGTCTGGATTCACTATTTTCATTTCAGGCTTACACTCATTCCATCGGTTCTCGATGTCGCCGAGTCCTTATTAAGCAATAAACCAAAAGAGAGCTTGCTATACGGAGAGATTTATCTTTTTAAGGGTGTTTTTTGCTTTTTGCAAGGTGATGGCGCACCCAGCCTGAAATACATTGAAGATGCGTTGGAACGGATTCCTACAACCTATCACATGATTCGGGGTTTTGCAGAAACCTATTTTGGATTTGCGGGTCAGATGCAAGGTCAGAAGGAAAGGGTTATGGATGTGCTGTCTGGTCTGCTCCATCAGCAGTCGCTGCATGATATACGGAAGGTCCGCGTGATGTTAAGCCTCGTTTATGTCCACATGGTATCCGGAAACCTGGCTCTATCCGTCACGCTAAATCAACAATTAAAAAACTTCGCTATCAGTATCGAATCCATTATCTATGTTGCATTGAGTTCATGGTTTCAAGGCGTTATCCACTTTTGCCGGAATGAACTGGATATGGCCATCGATTATCTCAGTCAAGCCGCAGAAACCAGCTATATCATGCCAAAGAGAGCAAGCGCCGACTGCCTGGCAGTGCTGGCGTTGGCGTATCAGGCCACGCAACAGACGGATAAAGTCTCCGCAACAATGGAGCGTCTTTTGGAATATGTCCATTCTTCAAAAGACTCCACCTTTTTGGAAATTGCTCATTCCTGCAGGGCACGTATGTCTTTGATGAAGGGAGAAGCACCGTTTGCATCCGGCCTGCCAGGCATCGATACAACATCGGGTGGTGAGGCCATGTTTATTTTTCTGGAAATCCCCGGCATCACGCAATGCCGGGTGCTTCTTGCCGAGGGATCAGACGAAGGCCTTCGGGAAGCTGAAAAGAGGCTCCAGGAGTATCTGCGGTTAAGCCGGACTCAGCACAACACCTTCCAGAATATTACCATCATGGCTCTGCAGGCGTTGACCTTTGAGAAGCAGGGCCGAACCGACGACGCCCTGGCCGTTCTGGAAACGGCCGTCGATCTGGCAAGACCCGGGGGATTTATTCGTCCGTTTGTTGAATTGGGCCCAACCATGGAAGGTCTGTTGAAGCGGCTGGCTGAAAAAAACGTCGCCAGCGGCTATATCGGGCAGCTCTTAGCCGCTTTCAGGGAGGATCAAAGCGGGGTGAAACATGGAACATTCGAAACTCAAACTGTGGGCCGACCATCCGTTAGCAATCAGCCATTGGTTGAGCCCCTGACCAATCGCGAACTCGAAATCCTGGATCTGCTGGCACAGCGACTGCGCAACAAGGAAATTGCCGCCAAACTGTTCATATCGCCTAAAACGGTAAAAAAACACCTGGACAACATCTACAGTAAGCTCAATGTCAGCACCCGTCAGCAGGCAGTTGAAAAAAGCCATATGCTGGGTATCCACCCTCCCCGTTAGCCCGGTAAAGGGGATAACGATTATCCTCATAGGTCGATCGATTATTTAATTTTATTCCGAACCCCTCCGCCAATTTTCCATCCGTTTTCACAAATCGAAAAAATACGCCATTTATACGCCAAATATACGCCTTTTTGGCGGATGCACCGCATCTCAAAACGCATTAAGATCACATTATCCGTAAAACGTATGACACGTCTTAAGAATTTGAATAAGAGCTTCGCGTTTCGTTCCACTTAAAAGACACGAGCATCGCTTTTCACTCTGCACACTGTAGACCTATTTGAAACCATTAAACACGATGGAGGATATCACCATGAGGCGAATGACGATCATTTTGCTGATAGCGGTTGCAATTTCATTTCCTGTTTACGCGGTTGCAGCAAACGAGAAGGACTTCGAGGTCCAAACCACCGAAAATCTTATCAATTTGTGCACGGTATCCCCTGACGATCCACTGTACCATCAGGCCGTCAACTTTTGCCATGGCTATCTGGTAGGTGCCTTTCACTATTATGAGGCTGCGGGATCGGGTCCGGGAGGACTCAAGCTGGTTTGTTTGCCCGATCCGCGGCCGTCTCGAAATGATACGATCGATATGTTCATCGAGTGGGTCAGGGCGCATCCGCAACACTGGAAAGAGAAGCCCGTAGAAACAGAGTTCAGGTTTTTGATGCAAAAGTGGCCGTGCAAGCCCTAATTGAGCGCTCAATTGGGTGTTAATGGTTATTTGTTATTCGTTATTTGAAATTGAGGATCGCATTTATTTTGCAATGAGAGATAGGAGGAAGCCATGAAAAGAATTTCATTGATATCTATCCTGGTAATCAGCCTGGCGCTGGGTGGATGCGCCGGCATGTCGGATACCGAGCAGCGCACATTGAGCGGGGGTGCCATTGGCGCCGGCGCAGGTACGGTTGTCGGCGCGATTGCCGGTCACACGGCCTGGGGAGCCGCCATTGGAGCTGCCTCTGGGTTAGCCGGCGGCTATCTGTGGGATCACCACAAAAAGGCCCAACAAAAGGCCCACGATGAAGCTTACGAAAAAGGTTACGAAGCCGGCAAGAAGAGCCAATAAGATTGCTTTTGAATCACGCAAGCCTTTGATTTAAGATAGAAAATAACCAGCAAGACCAGCAAGGAAGGTCTATATCACGGATCAAAAAGAAAGGGCCAGGCATGATGCTACAGTCGGAATGCAAAAAAAGTTATTCTTTTGACAGGCCGGGAAACTACCGCATTCGCTTTGAAGGTTATTTAGATAAAAAATGGTCTGGGAGGCTGGGTGGTATGAGCCTCACAACAAGCAAGACAGGCGATCACAAATCGGTCTCGGTATTAGAAGGCCCCATACGCGACCAGGCAGAACTGATCGGAGTGTTGAACGCACTCTACCAGCGGCACCTGACGCTGCTGTCGGTTGAGTATCTAAACGGTGATTAAAGGTTTCAGGTTTCGGGATCCATAAGTCAGAAGACAGATATTGTTTCTTTGAGCATTTACTCTGATCAAATCGTCATCGTCCTCGCAACATAAAAATATAAGCCTTTGAAAGTTGAATAGATTTGGATTCGAGGAACGAGTACGAACTGCCAATCCTACAAAACAAAAAACCCACGAAGAGAAAGGAAAAAAAACAATGCCATTACACGAAAAAGACAAAATCAAAGACAGCTTGTTGGACGATGTGTATGCATCATCAGACCTATCGGTGGTGATGCCCAAGTACAAAATGCCGGAAAAAGAGCACGACCCGCGCCACGCCTACCAGGTGGTGCACGACGAGCTGATGCTCGACGGCAATGCCCGCCAGAACCTGGCGACTTTCTGCCAGACCTGGCTGGATCCGGAGATCCACCAACTCATGGACGAGTGTATCGACAAGAACATGATCGACAAAGACGAGTACCCGCAGTCGGCCGAGATCGAAAACCGCTGCGTGCACATGCTGGCCGATCTGTGGAACTCACCGGATGCCGCCAACACCCTGGGCTGCTCCACCACCGGTTCGAGCGAGGCCGCCATGCTGGGCGGCATGGCCATGAAGTGGCGCTGGCGCGAGAAGATGAAGGCCGCCGGCAAACCCACCGACAAGCCCAACATGATCTGCGGCCCGGTGCAGGTCTGCTGGCACAAGTTCGCCCGTTACTGGGACGTGGAACTGCGGGAGATCCCCATGGAGGGTGATCGCCTGATCATGACCCCGGAAGAGGTGATCAAGCGCTGCGACGAGAACACCATCGGCGTGGTGCCGACCCTGGGCGTGACCTTTACCTGCCAGTACGAACCGGTCAAGGCGGTCAGCGACGCCCTCGATCAGCTTCAGAAAGACAAGGGCCTTGATATTCCCATCCACGTAGACGGCGCCAGCGGCGGCTTTCTGGCACCCTTTGTGGAGCCCGAGCTGGAATGGGATTTCCGCCTGCCGCGGGTCAAATCCATCAACAGCTCAGGCCACAAATTCGGCCTGGCGCCTCTGGGGGCCGGCTGGTGCGTCTTTCGCGACAAGGAAGACCTGCCCGACGACCTCATCTTCTGGGTCAACTACCTGGGCGGCAACATGCCCACCTTTGCGCTGAGTTTCTCGCGGCCGGGCGGACAGATCGTGGCGCAGTATTACAACTTTCTGCGCCTGGGCCGGGAAGGCTACCGCAAGATCCATCAGGCCTGCTACGAGACGGCCCAGTATCTGGCCGACGAAATCGACAAGCTGGGCCCCTTTAAGATCATCTACAACGGACGGGGGGGCATTCCCGCCATGAGCTGGTCGCTCAAAGAAGGGATCGATCCGGGGTTCAACCTCTATGACCTCTCCGACCGGATCCGCATGCGCGGCTGGCAGATTGCGGCCTACAGCATGCCGGCCAACCGGCAGGACCTTGTGATCATGCGCGTTCTGGTGCGCCACGGCTTCAGCCGCGATCTGGCCGATCTGCTGGTCGACGACCTCAAGCGCTGCATGGCGTATTTCGAGAAAAATCCGGTCAGCCACAAGGCTGTCGAAGAAGAATCCGGCGGTTACAAGCACAGCTAGTCGCTGGCGCCGCCGGTAAACCACGTTGCGAAGGTCTCGGCCTGCGCCGGTCAACACCGGTTCAGGCCGGCCTCACTAAAAGGGAGGAAGACATACTATGGATAAGTCAATATTCAAGAAGCACAGGGGCCTGCCTGGAAAAGCACGATGGCTGACCGGCGCCAGTTTTTTGACCGTGATAGCGATTGCTGTCGTGCTTACCGTGAACAGCGCTCAGGCTGCCGGTGCCGCGCAGGACCGAACGCTGCATTCAGATGACGGAGGCAGGATACTGCTGGCGGCCAGCGACGCTCACGCAGCAGATACGGCCAAAAAGGATTCTGAAGCCGCCAAGCCTGCTGAAAAATCTTACGGACCGATCGGCTCGATTTTTAATTTTCTTCATAAACAGCCGATCGTTTTTCTTTTGCTGGCGCTGTCCATCGGTTACCCCCTGGGCCGCGTGTCGTTGCTGGGCATTTCGCTGGGACCGACGGCCGGAACCCTGCTGGTTGGCGTGGCGATTTCGCTGACCGCCCAGGTTGCCTTTGGCATCACCTACTCGATCCCCGGTATACTCTCATCGATATTTTTGTTGATGTTCATGTATGCTCTGGGGCTTAAAGTGGGCCCGCAGTTTTTCTCCGGCCTCAAGTCGGGCGGCGTGGCATTCATTGTGATCGGCCTGACCGTCTGGATACTCAACTGGGTCATTTGCTTTTTCGGGGTCAAACTGGCCGGCCTCGAACCCGGTTTTGCCCCGGGCATCATCTCGGGCAGCTATACCATTACGGCCATCATCGGCGTGGCCCAATCGGCGGTCACCAGCGGTGCCTACAGCCCGCCGCAGGGAATTACGGCCGATCAGATCGGGGCCAACATCGCCGCCGGATACGCCATCAGCTACCTGCTGTCGTCTGTGGGTATCATTCTGCTGATCCGTTACCTGCCGCAAATGTTTGGCCGCGATCCCGCGGCTGATGCCAAAGAAGCTGAAAAGGAGATGAGCGGCGGCGCCACCGATCCAGTGCCCGGCGCAGCTGGCTCGCTGCTGGTGGGATTCTCCCGCTTTGATATTCGCGCCTACGAGGTCGATCACGAGGAGATCATCGGTAAATCCGTTCGGGAGCTTTTTGAGCGTTATCCGAAAGGCCCGATTCTACAGGTTGTGCGTGACGGCAAGGTGATCAAAGCGGGCGAGAATCCAACGATCCAGAAAGGCGATATCATTTCGGTCCGTGCCGATGTTCACCGGCTCATCGCAGGTGGCGAAAAGGTCGTGGGGCCGGAATCCGATGAGCCCCTGGCGCGCGATATTCCGATCGAAGCAGCCGATATCCGCGTCGGCTCCCACGATATTGCCGACAAGACGCTGGCCGAGCTCGCAAAGAAGATTGGCTTCGGTCTGCAGCTTAAAGCCATGTTCCGCCTGGGTGAGGAACTACCGATCCTGCCCGACACAAAGGTCCACGTGGGCGACGTTCTGCGGGTCATCGGGCCCGATTTTTGTGTGCAACACGCGGCCAAGGCCCTTGGTGGCAAAGCGATCCTTGACAGTGCCGTAACCGAGGTGATGTATATGGCGCTCGCCATGGCCATCGGCTATATTATCGGCAGCCTCAGCCTCACCATCGCCGGCATTCCCTTTGCCCTGGGCACATCAGCCGGTTGTCTGCTGGCAGGTATATTTTTCAGCTACTGGCGCAGCCGCAACCCGGAATTCGGTGGACCGGTGAGTGAAGGGGCCCGCACCTTTATTCAGGACATCGGACTCAATATGTTTGTCGCGGTGCTGGCGGCCAATGTCGGCCCCAAGGTACTGAGCTCGTTCCAGGGATTTACAGTGGTTTGGATCGCCGTCATCGGCACCCTCGGAGCGCTGGTCCCGCCCTTTATTGCCTTTGTAATCGGCATCAAGGTGTTCAAGCTCAATTCGGTCATTGCCGACGGTGCGAGCACCGGGGCACGCAACAGCACGCCCGGCCTCAATGCGATCTGTGATCAATCCAAGAGTGCAGTGGCGGCGGTGCCCTATCCATTAACCTACGCCATAACGACGGTCCTGGCCCTGATCGGCGGATATCTCGCGATGATTCTGTCCTGATCCTGGAACCGGCCGTATGTAATGTGGAGCGAGGGCTGTGTCCACCAATGTGGTGGGGCGGCCCGCTCTAATTTGTGGAGGCAAATTCGATGCATGAGGCAGATAAGGGCGTTCGCGTGGCCGTCAACGTGATGCGAGCGCGCCTGACGGTGATCGGTTTCAACATCGCGATCGTTTCATTTCAGCTCGTTCATCTATATGGACTGTCGGGCGGTATCCGGGTGCCCGGAATGAATCACCCGGTACACCTGATGGCGGATATCGCGCTGTTGATGGCCCTGGCGCTCTCCCTCACTGCGCTGGTGGCTTTCATTATATCCTGCGCCCTGGACGAGGTGGGCTTTTGCACGCACTGGTCGCTGGTGGCCGGAGACCTGCTGATGTATCTGGGGTTGGCGCACACGGTTGCCGGTTTTTTTGCGCCGCTGGACGTTGCAATTGACACACTTGCCGCCAATATTTCGGCCGACACATCGGAGGTTACCATTCTCCGTGGGGCACTGTCGATTGCCGGCGGGGCGCCATGGTTTCTGGCAACCTACGGCGGACCGGTCGTTTCACTGTTGCGTAGCCCGTTTCCCCGGCGCACCAACATCGTGCTCGCAGTTGCCTATCTGGTTTTACTGATAGCCCTCTGCTGGGTCAATTCTCAGGCGGCAAGTGTGGAGGCGAAAGGCCAAATTGATGAGCCCGGTCTGATCATAGGGATTATCAGGGGACTCGTCCAGCCGTTGTGGTGGTAGCGAAGAATAAAATTTGGAATTTAACCACCCGGGAGATTGGAGATGGAACTCCTGCATGCTTTTTTCCAGAAGATACCGATGGCAGCGCTCTTTCTGTCGCTGGCCATCGGCTACTGGATCGGCAAAATAAGGATCGGCAATTTCAGCATAGGAGGCATGGCCGGTACCCTGCTGGTCGCCGTCATCATCGGCCAGATCGGTGTGACGGTCGATCCGGTGGTCAAGTCGATGATGTTTGCCCTCTTCATATATGCCACGGGCTACGTCAGCGGCCCGCAGTTTTTCGCCAGCCTGAACCGCAAAACCATCAACCAATTGCACCTGGCCATCGTTTCTGCAGTGGTTATATTTATCTTCATTGTTGTGGCGGCAAAGGTGATGGACCTGGACAAAGGCACGGCCGCCGGCCTGCTGGCCGGTGCCATTACCGAGTCGGCCTGCATCGGCACGGCCGGCGAAGCCTTGCAGCGTCTGGGACTGGGGGCGGACGATTTAAAAAAGCTGCAGGCCAACATCGGGATTACCTATGCCATCACCTACCTCTTTGGAATGTTGACCGTTATATTTTTTACCAGCCGGGTGGCGCCCCGTCTGATAGGAGTCGATCTGAAACGCGAAGCCCAGAATCTCGAAAATTCGCTCGGCGGTGGCGGTACCAAACTGGCGCCGGGCCAATACGATGCCTTCAGTGACCTCCGGGCACGGGTATATGAGGTGACCCAAACCGAGGCTATCGGGATGACCGTTGCCGATCTGGAAGCACGCTTCGATGTCAGAGTGGAGCAGACCGCGCATCTTGAAAAGCGCATCGACGTCAAGCCGGATCTGAGCCTGCAACGTGGCTTTCGCCTGGCGCTGCAAGGCAAACTGGGCAAAGTGCGTGAGGCCGGCAAATTTGTCGGCAAAGAAACCGAAAATATCAGTGCCCTTGGCTTTATCAACGAGGAACGGGATGTGGTCGTCACCCGCAAGGACCTGATCGGCAAGACCATCGCAGACGCCAGAGAAATGCTGGATCTGAAGCACCGCTTCGGGGTTTATGCCACGCGGCTAAAGCGACTGGATCAGGAGATTCCAATGTTTCCCGACACGGAATTACGTTCGGGCGATGTGGTCCGGATCGTCGGTGAAGCTGAGGATGTGGCCAGGGCAGCCGACCAAATCGGCTATACCCTGGTTCCGTCCAAACTGGTGGATTATGTCTATCTGGGCTTCGGTATGCTGACAGGTATGCTGATCGGCATGATCACCGTGTCAGTGGCCGGGGTGCCCGTTGCGCTGGGCACCGGCGGCGGTTGCCTGATCTCAGGCCTGATTTTCGGCTGGCTGCGGTCCAAATATCACACGTTTGGCAACATGCCCGGGTCCACGGCGCAATATCTGCGCGATTTCGGCCTGGCGGTGTTTATCGCCTCGGTCGGTCTGGCCACCGGACCCCAGGCGATTGCCCAGATCAAACAATTCGGTGCAACCCTGCCGGTTCTCGGGTTCTTTGCGGCCCTGTTGCCCTGCCTGGTGATGGTGTTGTACGGCCGGTGGGTATTGAAAATGAACCCGGTCATCCTGTGCGGTGCCATTTCCGGTAACATGACGACCACCGCCGCCTTATACGGTGTCAGCAACATCGCCAAAAGCAATACGCCCGTTCTGGGTTATACCGTTAGCTACGCCGTATCCAACGTGCTGCTGACTTTTTTGGGGCCGGTAATTGTGTTTACGGTCTGAGCCTTGGTGCTAAAAAAAGACGATTTAAAAATAAAGATAAAAATTGACAGGTTACGGACTCAGAAATTCGAAGTTATGCGCTCAGCGATTTTAGCCGCTGGCTGCTATGGATGAATTTGAAACATAATATATTCTGTTGAAGGTATGCCATGCTGACCCTATCCACCCGCACTAAAAATGCCATCAAACCCGCTCTGGCCATAGTGATCGCATACGGCATCTCCCTGGGGATGGGCTGGGAAAACCCTTACTGGGCCGGTCTTGCGGTGGCGATGATCAGCCTGCCGACAGCCGGGCAGTCGCTGAACAAGGGCGCCATGCGGATGTTGGGTACTTTGGTGGCATTGACGGCCGCGCTGACGTTCATCGCCTGGTTTGCCCAGGACCGCTGGTGGTTCATTAGCGTCCTGTCCGTCCATATCGGCTTCTGCACATACATGGCAGCGGGCAACAAGCGCCAGTATTTCTGGTTCTGCTGCGCTTTCGTGTGCCTGGTCATCTGCGCGCATGCCGCCGGTGATCTGGCAAATGCTTTCAACGTCGCCGTGTTACGCGCTCAGCAAACCGGGATGGGTATCCTGGTCTACACCCTGGTTTCCATATTTCTCTGGCCGACCAGCAGCCGGGGTATGCTCCATGATGCCACGCGCAAGCTGATTAAGACCCAGGCATCGGTCTTCCGAACCTACCGTGACCTCTTGGGCGGTCACGGTGCAGCCGAAGACTCACGCCCGCTGAGGATGCAGGAGGTCCAACTGCTGGGGCAGTGGGGGCAGGCCCTGAATGCGGCGGAGACGGACAGCTATGAAGTGTGGGAGGTGCGCCATCAGTGGCGGCACTTCCAGCGCCTGTGCGCCGCCCTGATGGAGGCCTTGGAGCAATGGCGCCAGAGTTTTAGCGAAATCCGGCCGCTCGATTTGAACAAACTGCTGCCGAATTTAGAAACCGTTTTGTCGGAGTTGGACGATCGTTTCGCTGAAATAGAGCGCATGCTGACGGATGAATCACCGACCCGAACACCAAAACCCATCAGCCTGGTGATCGAATATAAAGAAGCGCTTACCCACACCCATTTTCAGAAGGCGGCGGTGGCGGTGACCAAGACCCAGCTCGATCACCTCGAAACGCTCAGCCGCGCTCTGTTTGACTGTGTTCGGGACATCAAAGGGTTTGACCGGCAATCCACTATCTCTGTTGCGAAAGAAATCCACGGCGGCGGTTTCGGACTCGACTCGGACCGATTGCTATCAGCCGTCAGGGCCATGGCGACACTTTGGACCGCATTTTTCATCTGGTTCTACATCAATCCGCCGGGACACGAGACCTTCATAGAGTTGGCGACTATCTTGGCCATGGCCTCGGTGATGCTGCACCTGAGTCCGACAACGCTTTTTACGCCATTCATGGTCCTCACGCTTTTGGCAGGCGTTTTGTATGTTTTCGTCATGCCGCACCTGTCCGGCTACGCCCAGCTGGGCGCGATGCTATTTGGCGCGACCTTTGCGTTCTACTATCTGTTCTGGCAGCCGCGCCAGGGTCTGGCGAAAACGATTGGCGCCGCCATGTTTCTCGTTGTCATTGGCGTGCAGAACCAGCAGACTTACAACTTCGCCGTTTTTGCGAATACGGTTGTCATGGTGGCGCTGGCAATTGGAACCCCCATCGTTATCTGGTATATCCCTCCGTCACCGCGTCCCGAGAAGGAGTTCCTGCGACTGCTGATCCGCTTTTGCCGGCACGGCGAGTTTCTGCTGTTACGTCACGCCCTGGATCGTGATGAACACAAAGGCCTGGCAACGCGATGGCGAATGGTGCTTTATCGCAACAATCTGCTGGAAATACCGAACAAGCTTACCGTCCTGGCACAGCGCCTCGACTACCGGCTGTTGTCCGGACAAACGCCCGAGCAGGTACAGACGATGATCGCCGCCCTGCAGGCCATCGCATACCGGATCGAAGATTTGGTCCGTGCACGTCAATTGCCGCAGGCCAATCTTCTCGTGACGGCAGTGATCGAGGACCTGCGGGAATGGCGCTTAACCGCTCAAAATCAGCTACGGCTTTGGGCCGAAGATCCTGCGCTCGCAGCTTCTCAAGCCGATGCCATGCGGGATCGATTGTTAGCCCGAATTTCCAGACTTGAAGAAAAAACGGGTGAGACACTTCGCGGTATCAAGGAAGGACAAATAAGCGAGAGGGATCTGGAGAATTTATATCGTATTCTAGGAGCGTTCAGAGGCCTGTCGGAGAGCGGTATTGCATTCTCGACGGCGGCGGAAGGAATTGATTGGAAGGCTTGGAAGGAAGAGAGATTTTAGGCGAGTGTGGATTTCGGATTGAGCAATTGAGAACGGACGATATTTTAAACTGAAATCCCAAATAAGAAACAAATCACAATGACCGAAATTCAATACTGGAAAAATCAAAATAACCGAAGTTTTTTATCGATGTTGCTTGGATTTTGACAGATATGAATTGGATTTTAGAAAGTTTGTGCATTGGATATTGGAATTTGAGATTTATTTGTTATTTGTATTTTGAGATTTGGAATTTTGAGAACGTCAAAATTGCAAATATAACATATACATACCAGGCTCCTGCATGAGGAGGTTATTGTGAAATTTATTCCCCACGAGTTCTTCATCGGTGAAGTCTATTTCCCGCCGTTATTGATTGCGGCCGCTCTGGGTGTGCTTTTGGCGGCGTTGACGGCCATGCTGCTCAACCGCTTCCGTCTGTCACGCTTTTTCTTTTACCCGCCGATGGTTTTCCTAGCGCTGGCGGTAGTTTATACGGGGTTGATTGGAACATTTATCATTCCAATCTAGCTTATTTAGTAATTGAGATGTGATCAAGCTCTAAAGCTGGGAGGGTAGAAATCCCAAATAGCAAATCACAAATAGCAAATAAATCACAATGACCAAAATTCAAAATACCAAACCTGTTTACGACCTTGAAGAGCGCACCTTCCAATTCGCTAAAGATGTTAGCCTGTTCGTTAAAACATTGCCGAAAACAACGGCAAATATTGAAGACGGTAGATAGTTGATAAAAGCTTCCGGTTCAGTGGGAGCAAATTATAGAGAAGCAAATGAATCGCTGAGTAAAAAAGACTTTATCATGAGAATAAAAATATGCCGCAAGGAAGCAAAAGAAAGCGCTTATTGGCTTCGGCTTACCAATGAGACCAATAAACTGGATAATGCGGATGAGGCCTTACGTTTGATACAAGAGGCAAACGAGCTGAAAAAGCTTTTTTCATCAATTCTGGAAAAATCAAAATGACCGAAGTTTGACACCACTGTTTTGGTCATTGGATATTGGGGTTTAAGATTTATTTGTTATTTGGTGCTTGTTATTTGTAATTTAAACATGAGGTCATTAAAATCTGAATTTTTGTAAGGGTGAAAAAAATGCAAGGAAAGATGAAGTATTTGCTCACCGGAATTGTCGTTCTGATTGCCGCAGCAGTATGTGCCTATAAATACTGGGCCTACATAACCAATCCTTGGACCCGTGATGGTCAGGTGCGAGCCCAGGTCATCCAGATCACACCGCGGGTGTCCGGTCCGCTTGTCAAACTGCCGGTAGCGGATAACCAGTTTGTCAAGGCCGGTGATCTGTTGTTTGAGATCGATTCACGCACGTTCAAGGCGGACCTGGACCAGGCGCGTGCCGAGCTGGACAACACCCGCGACCAGATCGAAGCGTTGGCGAAACAGGTCGATGCTGCCCAGGCGGATGTCGAAGCCGCCGAAGCTACCATCAAACAGGCGGAAGCCGCAATAAAGGGATATGCCGGACGAGTTGAAGAGACGCTGAAGGAGTATAAACGTCAGCAGTCGCTGGATAAACAGGGGGCAACTTCCAAACGGATGGTGGAGGAAGCCAAGGCCAACTGGGTGGCCGCGGTGAACCAAAAGGCCAATGCCGAGGCCCAGCTGCTGCAGATGCAGGCCTCGTTGGGCGAAGCTAAGGCCAATTTAGCCAAAGCCAAGGCGGATCTGGGCGCACCGGGCGAACAAAACGCACAGCTGCGCCTGGCCAAGGCCAAAGTGCAGTCCGCCGAGCTGAATCTCGAATTCACCCAACAAAAGGCACCCGTCGCCGGTTACGTCACCAACCTGAATCTGAGACTCGGCAGCCAGGCCGTGGCAAACCAGCCGATCATGGCGCTGGTGGATGTCAATAGCTACTGGGTGACCGGGTTTTTCAGGGAAAACTACATCGAGGATATTCGCAAAGACAACCGGGCCATCGTCACCCTCATGACCTATCCCGATAAGCCCTTTGAAGGCCGCGTCGACAGTCTGGGATGGGGCATTGCCCAACAGGACGGCAGCACCGGGTATGACCTGCTGCCGAATATCAGTCCGACTTTTGAGTGGATCCGCTTGGCCCAGCGGGTGCCGGTGCGGATACACATGGAGAAAATACCCGAAGGCGTCCAGCTGCGGGTTGGGACAACCGCATCGGTCCTGGTCATGACGGGAACTATCGACAGCAAAAGTGATGGGAAGGCAGTGGCGGCTCCGCGGGCGTTGCAATAAAGGAGATCAAGGTCAATGTTAGCTTTAAACAGCGTGCGAGAAGCCGTTAGTAATAAAGCATTGATTTAATCTTTTCGGGAAATTGTTCTGTTAGAAGGGTCAGATGGAACAAAGCGGCAAGAAAAGGGTGTCTAAACCTGTACATCCAGGATGACATTCCGGATTTTTGCAAAGATAAGGTTAACCGCGAGATCAATTCATGAGAAGTGTAAAGTTAAGTTGGAAAACCCTGCGTTCCGACCTGGTTTCAGGGTGTGACACCGGCCTGTTCAGCATCCCCGAAGGGATGGCATATGCTAAGTTGGCGGGAGTCAATCCGGCCTATGGCCTGTATTCCGGGATGATTACGACCATTGTGGCTTCGCTGACGACCGGGTCTGTTTTGATGACCAGCACCCTGACCTCTGCGATTGCCCTTCCACGGCAAGCGTCATTATGGTCGCCGGCATCCAGCACAGCCAGATGCCGCAGGCGCTGTTTACGATCACCTTCTTGGTCGGCGCCGTTATGTTCGTAATGGGCCTGCTGCGCCTGGGGAGCGTGGTCAATTCTGTCTCCAACGCGGTGATGACCGGTTTTGTCGCCGGCGCCTCGCTGCTGATCATAGGGCAGGACCCCTATGCCATCAAGCTGATGTTGCGCGATGGCGTCACGTCACCCTTAGAGATCGAGGCCGGCGCCTGACCTTTCGCGGGTAACTACAATGAACGCGAAGGCAAGTCGCAGGCCAAATTCCTCGAAGACATGGTGCCGGACATGAAGCATCGCGGCCGCTTGAAACCCGGTGCCATCGCAGACATCACCATCTTCGATCCGGCGACGGTCACTGACAATGTGACATTCGAAGAAGGGAAGAACCGCCTTCCCTCTACCGGCATTTCCTATGTAGTTGTCAACGGCACGATTGTGGTTAAGGACTCCAAGGTCCTGAAAGACGTCTACCCCGGTCAGCCGATACGCAACGCCGTGCAGGATTGAGTTCTTGTGGCATTCGTATCGCAGGTTGAAGAAAGTTAAGCCAAACGAGAAACAAAAACCAATAAAAAAGGAAAAACCAAATGAAAAGATCAACCATAATTAAAGCGGCACTGCTCGTTATCGTTCCATTTATTGCTTTCTCTTACATGGATGCCCATGCATGCTCCCGTATCTTGTGGGAATCCAAGGGACAACCCGTTCTTGTTGGAAGAAATATGGATTGGACCGAGAGGATGGGAACTCAACTGTACGCCATGCCGAGGGGGATCGAACGCCAAGGCATGACTCCAACCAATCCGATGAAGTGGACGTCGAAGTACGGCAGTGTTGTGGCAGCAGTCTGGAACGCAGCAACAGCCGACGGCATGAACGAGGCGGGGCTTGTTGCGAACCTCCTGTATCTGGCGGAAACGAAGTATGGTGATCGCGATGCTGCCCTCGGGGGGATATCCGTTTCAGTCTGGGCCCAGTATTACCTTGACAACTTCGCAACCGTGGCAGAAGCGGTTGAGGCGGCCAAGTCGGTTCAGGTCCGCCCATTCGGGTTGACCCACCATGGTAAAAAGGTAGATGCGCCGATCCACGTCTCGCTTGCCGACGCGACAGGCGATTCGGCCATCATCGAGATCCTGGACGGAAAGACAGTCATTCACCATGGCAAACAGTACACGGTGATGACAAACTCCCCACCTTACGACGAACAGCTCATACTACTGAAGCAGTATGACGGCCTGGGCGGCAAGAAGCCTCTGCCGGGAACCGCTGATGCGACAGATCGATTCGTACGAGGCGCCTACTACCTGACGAAGCTGCCTGAGCAACCGAAGTCCTATCAGGAAGCGGTCGCCGGAGTACTGACTGTGATTCGCAACATGGCTACACCGATTGGCGCGAATGATCCCGTAAAGCCCAACATCTCAGCAACGCAATGGCGTTCGATAAGTGACTTAACCAACAAGCGTTACTACTTCGAGTTCACCAACATGCCCAATGTGGTGTGGATTGATCTGGACAAGCTGGATCTTAAAAAGGGAGCGCCGATCCAATTGTTCGATATGGCTTCGGACCTCGAAGCAAGCGGAGAGGTTTCGGGCAAGTTCCGGCCCGCGAAGCCGTTTAAGTTCATCAAAGCCGGTGCGAGTGTAAAATAGGGGTGAACTGCCAGGTCTCGGTGAGTTGGGCGAGTCATCGGTGAACGACATTGCTCGTGGATTTGGACAATCGCAGATTCCACGCCGAACGGGTTCAGCTTCGAGGCTCCGTAATTCGACGTGGTAATCGCCGGCGGTAGTTGAAACACCCAGAAAAACCAAACTAGAAAACAGAAGACACTAACTAAAGAGATTACTAGAGAAAAAGAGACAAGCAAATGACCACAAATGAACTCTCACTGATCAAAGAATCCGGTTCCGGAAAGATGTTCAATACCGGCGATGACGTGATCCAGGTGCTGCAGCTCCAGGGTAGCTGGCGCGAAATGGGCCGGCAGTACGGGACGTTTGCAAAAGAAGGGATGCAGCAAGTCTGGGATGCGTCCGTCCAGCCGTTTCTTGACAAGGGGTGGACGACGCTTGCCGATGCGGAGGAGCTGTTTGGTCGCAGGACCTTCGATAGCTCGTCGTTCCGAATGAGGGAGATAATGCGGGGTGTCGCCGACGCCGTGGGCTGGTCCACGGACAAAGTGGCCGTGCTGAACCAGAGCTTCGTCATGACGATCTACCAGGCGAAGCTCCATACCATGGCGGGCTGTTCCAGCATTCTTGCCTGGGGAGATGCCACGCCCCACGGCGGCATGATTACAGCGCGGAACCTGGACTGGGGCGAGTCCTTCCTGCCGTTTCCCCTGTACCTGACTGTCTGGAATCCGACCGATGGCTCGAATGCGATCGCAAATCTTTCCTGGCCCGGTTTTCTGCTTGCATCGAGCATGGTCAATGAAAAGGGCGTGTACATGGACACCCACGACGGCACGTCGATGGGCGGCAACGTCGTGTACATCGACCGGGCGTCTATATTGAACGCGTTCATCGACCTCATGGTGGAGTGCGACCATGCCGAGGCGGTCAGCAATCGATTGAACACCCTGCGCAATGACGCCTCCTGGATCTTTACTGTGGCGGATTCCACGCCCAATGGGTTCAGCTTCGAGTGCCCGACTTCCGACAGCCGCCGCCGTAATGCCGACGGCGACACCATGGCGATCGTGAACACCTACATAAATCCCGATTGGGGCATCCACAAACGGGAAACCGTGAGCAATTCCCTGAGGCGGTTCGACAACCTCAATGCCCGCCTGGCCGAGTCGCGCGGCAAGATCGACGCCACCAAGGCGATGGACATATTCGACACCCCGCTCTTCAACGAGGACGGGACGTTCAAGGAGAACGGTGGTGCGACCAAACCGAAGAAATTCGATGCGGACATCACCGTCCATCAAATCGTCACCGATCTGAGCGAACTCAAGGTGTGGCTGAAGATCCCCCAGAAAACGGACTGGCGTGAAGTGGATCTGAAGAAGCTGTTCACCGGTTAGCGGCCGTCATGAGAACGCTTTGAACGGCTGTAAGGCTTTAGCGGATTATTGGTATGAGGTGTTCGAGGATATAACGGGTACCGCAAAATCGCTTAGTTGATCGCGATGCGGGCGCGAGGTAAGCCGGTGGAATCGTTTAGATGCCCCGCCCGTCAACAGAAAGGAGAAATCGATGCAAATTGACAAAGACGCTATATTTTTCTGGGAGTTACAAGAAAGATATATCACAGAGTTATAGCATCGATATGATTTTCCAAGAAGATACACTTTATTTTCCATGATATTCACAATGGGCTGATACAGCAGGAAAAGCTGGTCCTTATCCGTAATAACGAAACAATAACCTGTGGTCCGTGGCAGTTTTTCGGCGACGGCCAGCTGGATGCAGCCAGAAAATCGCAGCAGCCATTTGCCCCACTCTGCGGCGGAAAACTCTATCTTCGTAATCCAGTCAAAGGACATCGGACA
>ENA-OVOC01000003-OVOC01000003.1-sediment-metagenome-genome-assembly--contig:-NODE-3-length-18137-cov-2.410022_pt1 | contig 18137 bp, 19 predicted proteins | sample MGYA00250096_ERZ650216 | MGnify/ENA primary metagenome ERZ650216 (study PRJEB26732, sample SAMN07258893) | sediment metagenome | biome: subtidal zone; feature: saltmarsh; material: sediment | place: USA...
TAATGCGCGCCTTGTCAAGACTACCGAGGAATTCGCATGCGACCCAGCAACCGCGCTCCGGACGAAATGCGTCCGATCACCCTGACCAGCAACTACACCATGCATGCCGAAGGCTCGGTACTGGTCGAATTCGGCAATACCAAGGTGCTTTGCAATGCCAGCGTTGAGGAACGGGTACCCGGATTTTTGCGCGGCCAGGGCAAGGGCTGGGTAACCGCCGAGTACGGCATGCTGCCGCGCTCCACCACCGAGCGCATGGGCCGCGAGGCGGCGCGCGGAAGACAGGGTGGCAGGACGATGGAGATACAGCGTCTCATCGGGCGCTCGCTGCGCGCCGTCGTGGATATGGCCAAACTTGGCGAACGCACTATCACCATCGACTGCGATGTCCTGCAGGCGGACGGAGGCACGCGTACCGCGAGTATTACCGGTGGTTTTGTTGCGCTCGCCGATGCGGTGCAGAAACTCATGGACAGCAAGCTGATCAAGCAGACTCCGCTGACCGGTTCTGTTGCATCGGTTTCGGTCGGAATCTACCAGGGCACGCCGGTACTCGATCTGGATTATGCCGAAGACTCCAATGCTGAAACCGACATGAACGTGGTGATGACCGCAGACGGCAAGTTCATCGAGGTTCAGGGCACCGCTGAGGGCCACCCCTTCAGTGAGGACGAAATGAACCAGATGCTGGCGCTCGCCAAGCGGGGTATCGCCGCGCTGTGTGAGCGTCAGAAAGCCAGCCTGGACGGCTAGGACACCGTGCAACACCGCATCGTACTGGCCAGCAACAATCCCGGCAAAGTCCGGGAATTCAACCAGCTGCTCAGTGATACCGAGCTGGAAGTGGTGCCGCAGTCGACGTTTTCGGTTCCGGAAATAGAAGAGACGGGTCTTACCTTCGTCGAGAACGCCATATTGAAGGCGCGCAACGCCGCACAACACACCGGACTGCCCGCCATCGCCGACGACTCGGGACTGGAAGTCGACGCCCTGGACGGAGCACCCGGTATTTACTCGGCGCGCTATGCCGGGGCCGGCGCAAGCGATCGGGATAATCTCGAAAAGCTGCTCGACGCTCTGCGTGAGGTCGATGAGCAACAGCGCAGCGCGCGCTTTCAATGCCTGATGGTCTACATGCGTCACGGGCAGGATCCGACACCGCGTATCTTTCAGGGGACCTGGGAAGGTCATATTCTGCGCGCGCCGCGCGGCAGCGGCGGCTTCGGTTACGACCCCGTATTCTTGGTCCCGGACATCGATCGCGCCTCGGCAGAGCTGGCGCCGGACGTCAAGAACCGCCTCAGCCACCGTGGCCAGGCAATCCGCCAGCTGGTTGCCTCCCTGCGCAGTCACTGATTCCAGTGCTGCGCTTCCAGGCACCGCCGCCGCTGTCCCTGTACGTCCATTTCCCCTGGTGCGTGCGTAAGTGCCCGTACTGCGATTTCAACTCACACGCCCTGCGGGACAGCGTACCCGAACAGGCCTACGTCGATGCTGTGTTGGAAGATCTGGAACAGGAGCTGCCTGGGGTCTGGGGCCGCACGGTTCATTCCGTTTTCATGGGCGGCGGCACACCCAGTCTGTTTTCGGCCCCCGCCCTGGAGCGCCTGTTGAGCGGCATCAGGGCGCGCCTGGCACTGCATCCGGACGCCGAAATTACTCTGGAGGCGAACCCGGGAAGCGCCGAACAGGAACGGTTTGCCGGCTATCGCGACGCCGGTGTCAATCGACTTTCCATAGGTATTCAGAGCCTTAACGATAGCCACCTGAATGCCCTGGGCCGCGTCCACGACGCCGAACAATCGTTTCGGGCGGTCCGGGCAGCCCGCGTCGCGGGGTTTGACAATATCAACCTGGATCTGATGTTTGGTCTACCGGACCAGGATTCCGCGGCTGCCAGAGCCGATCTGGAGTCTGCACTCGCGCTGCAGCCAGAGCACCTGTCGTGGTACCAGCTCACCCTGGAACCTAACACCCGCTTCCATGCTGATCCGCCCGTGCTGCCCGATGAAGATGAAATAGGGACGATGCAGACGCTCGGGCAGACCGTGTTCGCCAGCCACGGCTATACTCAGTACGAAGTCTCCGCCTTCGCGCGCGCCGGCCAGCAGTGTCGTCACAACCTGAATTACTGGCAATTCGGCGACTACATCGGCATCGGTGCAGGGGCGCATGGAAAGATTACCGATGCCGCAAGCGGCAGCGTGTTCAGGAGGTGGAAAAAGCGGCATCCGCGCGCCTACCTGGAAGCGTCCGGCCCCACGGCATACCTGGAGGGCGCGCGAACGCTCAGCGAATCCGAAATCGTATTCGAGTACGCGCTGAATCGGTTACGACTCAAAGAGCCGTTCAGACTGGATGACTTCGAAAGCTGCTGCGGCCTGCAACGTGACTGGATTATGCCGCTGATACAGCAGGCGCAGGCCGATGGACTGATGATCTGCGACGGCGACCTGGTGCAGCATACCGGCCCCGGCTGGCTATTCTTGAATGACCTGCTGGAGCGATTTCTGCCTGAGGAGGTTCAGAATGCTCGATACCGCGCGAATTGACTGTCCCTACTGTGGTGAGCCGTTTGAAACCGGCGTCGACTGTTCGGCCGGCGGGCAGCAATATATCGAAGACTGCCCCGTGTGCTGTCAGCCGATCGAAATGAAGACCGATATTGATCCGCACGGAAATCTGCGCAGCATATCGGCACTGCGCAATGACGACTGATTACACCCCCATCGATTGTGCGTCGTACAGCGAGTACGAAGCCGCAATTGTGCAACACCGGCGCCTGCGCCTGTCGTGGCGTCAACCGGACGGCCAGTTGCGCATCGAGGTAGTCAGGCCAATCGATCTCGAAACCCGCCATCGGGAGGAGTTTCTGCGCGCCGAGACGCGGGACCGCAACACAGTGGAGCTGCGCCTCGACCAGATCATCAAAGCCGAAGCCCTGTAACTAGAACCACGCAGCAACTCTGGTACCATGCCGGCATGGAAACCGGCGTTCACGATCTGGAGCTGCTGATACGCTCGCGGGTGCCAATCATTCTGATTGAAACGGCTGACGAACCGCGCGCCCTGGAACTGTTCACACGCCTGGCTATGGCTGTAGGCGAACCTGTTATGCGCTGGTCGATCACCAGCGGCCTGCAGCGCCTCGACCTCGAGCTGCAACCACAAACCCATGCCAAGGACCCCCAGCAGGCGCTGGGACACATAAAGGCTACCGGCACGCCGGGCATTTATGTGCTGCTGGATTTCCACCCCTATCTCGAGGATCCGGGGCACATACGCATGATCAAGGAAATCGCACTCGGATACGGGGAGGCACAGCACACACTGGTGTTTATCAGCAACACCTGCGAGCTGCCCGAAGAGCTGCGCGCATTCAGCGCCAGGTTTGATCTGGCGCTCCCGGATCACGAGGCACTCGAGGCCTGGATCCGGGAAGAGGCAAAAAAGTGGTCACAGGCCCACCCCGGCAGGAGGGTCAAAACCGACAGCGTGACGCTCGCCCGTCTGGTGCACCAGCTCCGAGGCTTGACCGAAACCGATGCGCGGCGCCTGGTTCGCAATGCAATTCACGACGACGGCGCCATTACCGAAGCGGATCTGCCGCAAGTAACCAAGCTCAAATACGAACTGCTCGACCAGAGCGGCATCCTGTCATTCGAATTCGATACCGTGCGCTTTGCCGAGGTAGGCGGGCTGGAACGGCTCAAGCGCTGGCTGGGCCAGCGCAAAGACGCCTTTGTGGCGGCGGATGCCATGCTGGACCCGCCCAAGGGCATCCTCCTGGTGGGTGTGCAGGGGGGAGGCAAGAGCCTGGCAGCCAAAGCAGTAGCGGGACTCTGGCAACTCCCCTTGCTCAGGCTCGACTTCGGCACCCTGTATAACAAGTTTTTCGGCGAAACCGAACGTAACCTGCGCAATTCGCTGCGTACCGCCGAGGCAATGGCGCCCTGCGTGCTCTGGGTGGACGAAATCGAAAAAGCCATTGCCAGCGGCGATTACGACAGCGGGACGTCAAAACGCGTGCTGGGAACTCTCCTGACATGGTTGGCGGAACGTGACCAGCCGGTATTCCTGGTCGCTACCGCGAATCGCATCGACGCCTTGCCACCGGAACTGATCCGCAAGGGACGACTGGACGAGATCTTCTTCGTCGATTTACCCGATGCAGTCGTGCGCAGCCAGATTTTTGACATTCACCTCAGAAAACGCGGGCAGAATGTCCAGGCGTTCAACCTGGACGAACTGGCTCGGCACAGTGACGGATTCTCCGGCGCGGAAATCGAGCAGGCAGTCGTCGCAGCGCTCTACCTGGCCCGGGAACAGCGGCGTCCGCTGGACATCGGGCACCTGCTGATGGAACTGGAGCAGACACGCCCCTTGTCCGTGGTCATGGCCGAACAGCTCACGGCACTACGCGAATGGGCGAGACACCGCACCGTCGCCGCGAACTGAATGGTGGCTGAGAAAAGGGAGAGCGCCAATAATTCGACCAACCGGAAAACGCCGTAGCCAACTCATTGAAACGCCTTATGTTGGAATTTTGACAGCACGCTGATGTTTGTCGCCCGATGTGTACGAAAATCGCTCTATTTTCCCGAAACTGGCTCCGCCACAGACCTCAATCAAACCCGTAAAACATGCAAAATCAATCGATTACGCGATCACTCCGGATCGGTAGGGTGGTGGTGAACGCTTGTGCTATTCTTCCATCACACAATAAAAAATTAACTGCGTTTTGAACGCTTCTGTCGGCGGAGATCGCGTCATGCCCGAACCAAAACAACAACCAGGCAATGCCCACAGGCCTCTTATCGAATTCGACGACTGGGCGCAACTTGCCCACTCTGACCCTGCTGCATTCGAGGCTCGGCGCGCCCGTGCAATTGAGGACCTGATCCTGGGCATGCCGGAGCACAAACGGCAGCGCATGCGTTGTCTGCAGTGGAAGATCGACCAGGTCAGAGCTCGGTGCAAGACCCCGCTGTCGGCCTGCGTCAAACTCAGCGAAATGATGTGGGATTCGCTGGTAGGCCCGGGCGGACTCAAGGATGCCCTGGAGCGCCTTAGCACAGACGCCCCCGCCCCGTTGCCCAAAGCCAGAGTGGTGAAATTTCCGCCGGCGCCGCGCCCCTAAGGGTTTGTCCGAGTACTCATGTCGCTACTGCGGCGGCGGCAAAGCGGTCTATTATTTCGATCCCTTTCGTCGCACAGAGCCGGCTATTGCCCTTAAACGATCGCGAAACTGTCCTCGCCTTCCCACTCGCCTCGCTACGCGCAGTTTACTCGGACAGAGTCCTAGGGCGGCCAACAGCCCTGAGGCTTGTCCACACCCCGCGTTTGCCGTATCATCCTCGGCCTTTCGGGCAGGCGCACATCGGGATGCGTCTGAACGGCGAAATTTTCGAGGCACAACCCATGAAAGCAGACATCCATCCGGAATACAAAGAGGTCAAGGTGACCTGCAGCTGTGGCAACAGTTTTGAAACGCGCTCCACGGCGGGCAGGGAGCTGCACATCGAGGTTTGCGCTCAGTGTCATCCGTTTTACACCGGCAAACAGAAGATGCTTGATACCGGCGGCCGCGTGGATCGCTTCCGTAAGAAATACGGAATGAAAAAATCCTGATGCCACCAAGGCAAAGCGGCTCAAGAAAGGCGCCCTGGGTTGGCGCCTTTTTTTTGCTGCTCGGCTGGCAGCAGACAGCGCTTGCTGGTAGCTGCGCGCGGCCGGCTGCCACGGAGCCGGTGCTGGTTCGCTATGTACCCGATGGCGACACCGTGGTCCTGGCCAACAACAGGAAGATTCGCCTCATTGGGATCAACACCCCGGAGACACGGCAGGATGACCAACCCGCCCAGGCGCTGGCTATCGAAGCCCGCGACCGTTTGCGGCGTTTGTTGTTCACACAGGGCAACAAAGCTCAGGCGCTCTACGGGCTGGCCGAAAAAGATCGGCATGGTCGCTATCTGGCTCACCTCTGGTTAGCGGATGGCACAAACCTGGCGGCGGAACTGCTCCGCAACGGCCTTGGCTGGGTAGTGGCGATTCCGCCCAACACGCGCTTCCTGGATTGCTACATCGAGTCGGAACGAATGGCGCGCGACGCCGCAAGCGGCGTCTGGGGGCATCGAGATCATGCTGCTCGCACATCGACGCAACTGAACTTGCGCAGCCGTGGCTTCCAGCGGGTGACGGGCCGCGTGGTGCGGGTGAATCACGGCGGCGGGGCGACCTGGATTAATCTGGAGGGCCGATTTGCGGTGCGGATCCCGGATCAGGACCTGCGCTGGTTCGACCACCCGCCGGACAGCTCCTGGATAGGCACAGAGCTCAAAGTGCGCGGCTGGCTATATGCAGCAAAAGGCGAATTGCGCGTAACGGTACGACATCCGGCGGCATTAGAGCTCAAAGTCAACGGCGCAGCCGGGCCGACGCCGGTCTACAACCCATGAACCCATCGTCCCGGGGACCAACCACCTGCCCGATCCCGGCCGCTCCCTGACCGGGCTGAAGCCAACTGCGATCGCAGGCTCGGCATACACACCACAAGCTTGGTATGATGCCCGGCACTTACGCTTAGCGGTTACGGAATCAACATGCCCAGAGACTTGAAACAGGAAGCACTTGACTACCACGAATTCCCCTCACCGGGAAAACTCGCCACCCAGGTAACGAAGCCCTGCTCCACGCAAGCGGAGTTGTCGCTGGCGTACACGCCTGGCGTCGCTGAACCGGTGCGCGCAATTCATAAGGACCCGGAAGCTGCGTACCGCTTCACCAGCAAGGGCAACCTGGTAGCGGTCATCACCGACGGTAGCGCGGTTCTCGGGCTCGGAAACGTGGGTGCGCTGGCCGGCAAACCGGTCATGGAAGGTAAAGCGGTATTGTTCAAACGCTTTGCCGATATCGACGTCTTCGACATCGAAGTGGCTGCCGATGACGCGAGTGACTTCATGGACACGGTATCCCGCATCGCCGGTGGCTTCGGCGGCATCAATCTGGAAGACATTGCTGCACCGCGCTGTTTCGAGATCGAACGCCTGCTGATCGAGCGCCTCGACATTCCGGTGTTCCATGACGACCAGCACGGAACCGCCATCATCACCTGCGCCGGGCTGCTTAACGCACTGGAAATCAATGGAAAGGCACTGCACGACGCGCGCATTGTGTGCCTGGGCGCGGGGGCAGCGGGTATTGCGTCGATGCGTCTGCTTATGAAACTGGGTGCCAGCCGGGAAAACATCTACATGGTCGATCGCAACGGCGTGATCCGCGCGGAGCGCACTGACCTCAACCCCTACAAGCAGGAATTCGCCATTGCCACAGACCGCGTAACGCTGGCTGACGCAATGCGCGGGGCAGATGTCTTTATCGGAGTTTCCGGTCCCGACCTGGTGAGTGAATCGATGCTGGCCAGTATGGCCGCCAAACCAGTTGTTTTCGCCTTGTCCAACCCGGATCCGGAAATCAGCCCGGCGCTCGCACACCAGGTCCGACCCGATGTCATCATGGCGACCGGGCGCAGCGATTTTCCCAACCAGGTCAACAACGTGCTGGGATTTCCGTTCATTTTCCGCGGCGCACTGGACGTCAGGGCACGCGCCATCAACAGCGAGATGCAGGTGGCTGCAGTAGAGGCTTTGCGAGCCTTGGCTCATGAGCCCGTGTTACCCGAGATTCTGCAGGCTTACCGGCTCGATCAGCTGGAGTTCGGCCCCGACTATTTTATACCCAAACCGTTTGATCCGAGACTGATGGACTTTGTACCGCCAGCGGTGGCGCAGGCCGCGGTGGACTCGGGCGTTGCCCGCAGCGGCTTTCCCCGCCACTACAAGCGGGCGCCGATGCGTTAAGGATCGGTTTCATGCCGCGCAGGGGCGTACCCGGTTTGCGACCTGTAAAGCGCGCCGGCGCGCATCCTGGACATCGTCCCCATAGGCAAGCGCAACGCCCATGCGCCGTTTCACGAAGGCCTCCGGCTTCCCGAACAGACGCAACTCGGTTCCCGGAACCGACAGAGCCAGGTCAACATCCTGGAAGACGATCCCGCCAGCATCCAGGCCACCATAGATGACGGCACTTGCCCCCGGGTTGCGCAGCGCTGTGGAAACCGGCAAGCCCAGGATGGCGCGTGCATGCAGATCAAACTCGCTCTGCCACTGAGTGACCATGGTGACCATACCCGTATCGTGGGGGCGCGGACTGACTTCACTGAATAACACCCGATCGCCGGCTATAAACAGCTCCACCCCAAACAGGCCGCAACCACCGAGGTTTTCGGTGACCATGCGCGCCATATCCTGGGCACGTGCCAGCGCAGTGTCTGTCATCGCCTGCGGCTGCCAGCTTTCGACGTAGTCGCCTTGTTGCTGAATGTGGCCGATAGGCGCGCAAAAGTCGGTGTACACCCCACCCGATCGATTCAGAGATCGAACCGTCAGCAGGGTTATTTCAAAGTCGAACTGGACCAGTTCCTCAACGATAACACGACCACGGTCGACTCGCCCTGTGCTCCTGGCATAGTTCCAGGCTGTGGCAACGTCTGCTGGCCCTTCGATTCGCGACTGCCCCTTCCCCGAAGATGACATCACCGGCTTGACAATACACGGATATCCGATATCCGCATCGATCGCCGCAAGAAGCTCTTCCAGGCTGTCCGCAAATGCGTAGCCGGACGTTGGCAGCTGCAGTTGTTCGGCCGCCAGGCGCCTGATACCTTCTCGATTCATGGTGAGCATGGCAGCACGCGCCTGAGGCACCACGATTGCCAGACCATCGCTTTCGATTTCGGCCAGCGCATCGGTGGCAATTGCCTCGATTTCCGGCACTATGATATGCGGACGCTCCTGTTCCACCAGAGCCCGCAGCGCTCCGGCGTCGGTCATATCGATCACGTGCGCGCGGTGGGCTGGCTGGTGTCCGGGCGCATTTGCGTAACGATCCACCGCGATCACTTCAACGCCAAGACGCTGCAGCGATATCACGACCTCTTTACCCAACTCGCCGCTGCCGAGCAGCATGACACGGGTCGCGGAGCGCGACAGAGGGGTTCCAATCTTCACGCGACTCTCCTTCGTTGGGTAACAACCAGCCGAACCGGGGACCACGGTCGCAGTCGCCGCCGGTCTGCGTTCAACCGAGCAGCGCCTCGACTTCTGCAAGCCGGGCGCGGTGCATCGGGCGCCCGTTTACCGGACTCCGGGGCGCCTCCCTGCAGCCTTCGCGCGGAAATACTACCAGTTCAACGGCGTGCTCGCCGGCGACAAATTCAAATGACGGAAACTCCTGCCATTCGTCGCGCGCGACCCGCAAACGCCGGTGCGAAGCCTGAAACGGTATCTTCGAGTCGATGAGAAACAGGTTGATTTCCTCGGGCGTGTCAGCAAACAGGTGCAAATTGACATCGGCATGGCGCCCGGCTGTTCCGCTCAGCACGGATCCGACCAGGCGCGGACTGAAGGCAGCGAGAAAGCGCATGGCCTGAACAGCGCTTTCCCGCAACGAGCGCAGATGATCGAACTGCTCGTCGGCGCGAAACAGCCGCTGGTACTCTTCAAGCGCCTCTTCCACTTCGCTATTGCGGGGCATATTCCGGGTGTCGGGCGCGCCGAGACGCTGTGCGGCCTTGCGCTTGGCCACGTAAAAATCCTGGATCCCCTCTTCGGCAATCAGGCGCGCAGCCTCCTGGGCGATCCGCACCCGCATTTGCTGATCGCGGCCGGCAACTCGTCCCATGACGCTAGTGTACCCCGCCAGGCCATTGCGGCGTTGCGATCCTTACCAAGGGCGCGCCATTGACTGCGGATCGCGCCTTGCACCGACCGGCTGGGGACTTTCTGAATGGGTCAATATCGGTGGCGGGGTACACTAGAATAACGGCTCCGCTGAATCGTATATCAAATCTCCCCGCGCGCTGGGAGGCTCACTGTATTGGTCCGGAACATGCTCCGGATCAAACGCCTCGAATACGCCGCCTGCCTGACCGGAGGGGAGGCGCAAACCGGTCTTGGGATCAATGCGCACGGTCACCAGACCAGGCGGTTGCCGCAATACGGTCTCTGGAACATCCTTCAGGGCGTCACGCATATAGTCGATCCAGATCGGCAAGGCCGCACGGCCACCGGTTTCACCGCTTCCGAGCGGCTGCACACGGTCAAGACCGACCCATACTGTGGTTACCAGCTCGCCATTGAACCCACAAAACCAGGCGTCACGCTGATCATTCGTGGTGCCCGTCTTGCCGGCCAGATCATTGCGCCCCAGTTCCATGGCACGCCGGGCGGTTCCGCGTCTGACCACATCCTGCATCATTGATGTCATCAGATAAACGTTGGTTTCGTCCACCACGCGTTCCGCCAGCACCGGCGCCGGCTGCTCGGGCTTGCTGAGATCCGCACCCTGCTCACTTTGTTCCGGTGCCTCGAATGCGGCTGAAGCGGTTTCCGCCGATAGCGCCTCGGGCACCTGCGCCTGCTCACACTCTGGGCAGACCAGGGGCGGATTGGCCTGAAACATGACGTTGTCTTCGGCGTCGCGTATTTCACGAATGAAATATGGTTCAACGTAGAACCCGCCATTGGCCCACACGCTGTAGGCGCGCGCCATTTCCAGGGGGGTTGCCGAACCGCTGCCGAGCGCCAGCGACAACTCGCGGGGGAGCTGATCAGGGGCGAAACCGAAACGGCGCACGTAGTCGGCGGCGTAGGCGGGACCGATGGCCTGCAGCAATCGAATCGACACCAGATTCCGGGAGTGGGTCAGCGCCTCGCGCATGCGGGTCGGCCCGTAAAACTTGCCACTGTAGTTCTCCGGCCGCCAGGTGGTTTCCAGCGATGGATCATTGAACACCACCGGCGCATCATTAAACAGGCTGGCTACAGTGTAGCCCTTAGCCAACGCGGCTGAATAAATGAACGGTTTGAAACTGGAGCCGGGCTGACGCTGCGCCTGGACTGCCCTGTTGAACTTGCTGCGGTAAAAATCGAATCCGCCCACCAGCGCCACGATCGCACCATCGCGCGGATTAATGGACACCAGCGCTCCGGATACCTGAGGCGGCTGCGCCAGCCGCCAACCCCCGTTGTCGGCAAGCGGCTCCACATAGATCAGATCCCCGGCTTTCAGCAGCTCGCCAGCCGTGTCCAGCTCCGGGCCCCGGCTGTTAACCGACCGATAGGCTCGCGCCCACGACAATGCATCCCAGTCGAGCTGGACGTGACCCTGCGTGGCCACATAAACGCTGGCTGATTTTTCCTCGACTTTAGTTACCACCCCGGGAAGCAGGCCACCGACAGACTCGACATCTGCCAACAGGCTTCGCAGGGTATCTTCGGTGGCGTCGAGATCCGCTTCTGTGTGCCGGATGACACCGCGATAACCGTGCCGCCGATCGTACGCCAGCAACCCCGACCGAAGAGCGGCGTTAGCTGCAGCCTGACGGTCGCTGATCAACGTAGTAAAGACGCGAAAACCGGCGACATACGCATCGTCACCGAACCGCTCCACCATATAAGCGCGGACCATCTCAGCAACATAAGGCGCTTCGACACTCACTGCCGCCTTGTGCAGGCTGGCCGAATCCGGTTCCTCCAGCGCCAGGCGATACTGCTCGGCGTCGATAAAACCGAGCACATACATGCGTCCCAGCACGTAATTGCGACGCTCCGTGGCACGTTCCGGGTTACTGACCGGGTTATTGGTAGACGGCGCTTTCGGCAAGCCGGCAATCATGGCAATCTGCGGCACCGTCAGCTCGTCGATCTTGACACCGTAGTAGACTTGGGCGGCGGCCGCGATTCCATAGGCACGGTGCCCGAAATAAATCTTATTCAGGTACAGCTCGAGGATCTCCTGTTTGCTGAGGTGGCGTTCGATCTTCAGCGCCAGGAATATTTCCGTGAGCTTCCTCAGATATGTCTTTTCGCTGCTGAGAAAGAAGTTGCGAGCCACCTGCATGGTGATAGTGCTGCCGCCCTGGCGCTTCTCACCGGTGCGTACCAGCTCCATTCCAGCGCGCAGCAACCCCTGATAGTCGACGCCTGGATGTTCGAAAAACCGGTCATCTTCAGTCGCCAAAATGGCATTGATGACCAATGGCGGCAGATTTTCGTAACGAATCGGAGTCCTGTGCTGCTCACCGAACTCCGCAATCAGCTCTCCGTCACTGGCAAATACCCGGAGCGGAACCTGTAGGCGTACGTCCTTCAGCCGTTCGATCGGCGGCAACTGCGGTGCGATGTAAAAATACGCCGCGACAACCACGACCAGACCCGCCGTCACCAGGGCGAAACCGGTCGCAAGAATGAATCTTAGGAACCTAACAAGACTTGTCATAAATTTGGCGGGGTGTGACCAGCTTCAAATTAAAAAACAAAAGGATTTCTAAACTTCAGTATAAAGCGTCCGATAATTGGAATCGAACCTTACAGGATAAAAGAGCCTTGCATTGACAACCTGTTGTTGTTGCTCTCTAATCCGTCACAGTATCTAGGCACTGCAATTGCAGTGAATTAAAGGGAAATTACGGTGCAAATCGCGCAACTGTTTACACGGAAAAAGCCGCCGGTCATCGGACTGGACATCAGCTCATCTGCGATCAAACTACTCGAACTCAGTCGGCATGGAAACCGTTACCGCGTTGAAAGTTACGCTGTTGAGCCGCTGCCCCCCAACTCGGTAGTTGAGAAGAATATTACCGACGTCGAGGCCGTAGGTGAAGCGGTGCGGCGCGCAGTGAAGCGGGCCAGCGCGCGTACCAGGAACGCCGCCGTGGCGGTGGCGGGCTCCTCGGTCATCACCAAGGTCGTGCCGATGCCGAACAACTTGTCGGAGGACGAGCTGCACAGCCAGATCGAGCTGGAAGCCGACCAGTACGTGCCCTATCCACTCGAAGAGGTCAGCCTGGACTTCGAAGTCCTGGGCCCCAGCGACAACAACCCCGATACCGTCGATGTGTTACTGGCCGCCTGCCGTACGGAAACCGTAGATATGCGCACCGCGGCGGTCGAAAGCGGAGGTCTCGATACCAAGGTGGTTGACGTGGAAGCTTACGCCACCGAAAACGCCTTTCAGCTGTTACTCGACCAGGTGCCCGACCAGGGCATGGAAAAGACCATTGCCCTGGTCGACATAGGTTCGACCATGACCACCTTGAATGTCTTGCACGACACCAAGCTGATATACACCCGCGACCAGGTCTTCGGCGGCAAGCAGCTGACCGAGGAAATCATGCGGCGCTACGGACTTTCCTACGAGGAAGCCGGCATGGCCAAGCGGCAAGGCGGCCTGCCGGAGAATTATGAACCGGAAGTTCTGGAGCCTTTCAAGGAAGCCATGTGCCAGCAGGTCAGCCGTTCCCTGCAATTCTTCTTTGGTTCGAGCCAGTACAACAGCGTGGATCAGGTGATCCTTGCCGGCGGCAGCGCTTCGGTTCCCGGTATAACAGATTTGATCCAGGATCGCCTCGGCATCGAAACTCTGGTCGCGAATCCATTCGCCTCCATGTCTCTGTCGTCGCGGGTCAAACCGCAATCGCTCAGCAACGACGCGCCGGCACTGTTGATTGCCTGCGGCCTGGCTTTGAGGAGTTTCGACTAATGGCTCACATCAACCTCCTACCGTGGCGCGACGAACTACGCAAGCAGAAACAGCAGCAGTTCGCCGTGGTTTCTGCCGGTACGGCAATTGTTGCTGCACTGTTGGTGCTTCTGGTCCATATGCAGATCGAAGGTCTGATCGAACAGCAGAATGCGCGCAACAGCTTTCTCGACAAAGAGATTGCCGAACTGGACGAGAAGATCGCGAAGATCAAGGATCTTGAAAAGACCAAAACGGCGCTGCTGGCGCGTATGGACATTATTCAACAGCTTCAGCATAGCCGCCCCCAGAGCGTCCACTTGATGGATGAGCTTGTTTATACGCTGCCCGATGGCGTCTATCTGGAAAAGATCATTCAGAAAGGCGGATTACTCACGGTTAGCGGCGTCGCGCAGTCAAATGCCCGCGTTTCTGCCTACATGCGTAACATCGATAGTTCAGAATGGCTGGGCAATCCGAAACTGGATGTGATCGAGACCAAGGATACGGATCGGCGTCGCAACGCTGAGTTCGTGTTGCGAGCCGGCCAGGTGACTCCATCGGGTGCCTCCGCAGAGGAGCAAGGATAATGGACCTTTCTCAGCTCAACGAACTGGATATCCGTAATATTGCCAGCTGGCCGTTGCCGGCGCGAGTACTGGTTATAGTCATTATTTTTGCTGGCGTGCTCGGCCTGGGATACTGGCTGGACACCAAGGATCAGGGGATGCGGCTGGAAAAGGCCGAGCAGAAGGAGCAGGAGCTTCGCAACGCTTTCGAGGTCAAGGCGAAGAAAGCGGCGAATTTGCAGGCCTATGAGCAGCAGCTGGAGGAAATGCGAGAGTCTTTTGGTGCCATGCTGCGCCAACTCCCCAACAAGACCGAAGTTGCTGAATTGCTGGTAGATATTTCGCAGACCGGACTGGCCAGCGGCCTGGAATTCGAGCTGTTTAAACCGCAGAGTGAAATTCCCAAGGAATTCTATGCCGAGCTGCCCATCAGCATCCGGGTGAAGGGCGACTACCATGAGTTTGGCAACTTCATCAGTGGCGTGGCTGCACTGCCGCGGATTGTAACTGTACACGATGTGGCCATTGAGCAGAGCAAGGAGCAGGGTTTGACGATGAACATACTCGCCAAGACCTATCGTTACCTGGACGAGGAAGAAGGAGGTGCCCAATGATTCGCCTGCTTCACATAAGCCGGGCAGTAACAGCTTGCCTGCTGGCAACCGGTTTGGCCGCATGCAGTAGCAGTAATACGGAAGATCTGCGCGCCTACGTAGAGGACGTGAAATCGCAGCAACACCCGAGCGTGGAGCCGCTGCCAGAGTTTGCGCCCTATGAAACGCATCTATACCAGGCCTTCAATGATCGTGACCCATTTACACCGCCGGTTCTCGCGGCGCCAAAGTCAGAGGTGGCGCAGGCTTCCGGCACCGGTATCTCACCGGACTTCAACCGCGCCCGTGAACCCTTGGAGGCGGAGCCGCTGGACAGCCTGCGGATGGTTGGAACCCTGGAAAGGGCCGGAGATTCTTGGGCGCTGGTACGCATGAGCGACAGCACGATTCATCGTGTGAAACCAGGTAACTACCTGGGCCAGAACCACGGAAAGATCGTCAGCATCACAGAGTCAGAGGTTGAGCTGACCGAGATCGTCCCGGATGGACTCGGCGGATGGATGGAACGCCAGGCTGCACTGGCACTCAGTGAGTAATTTGGAGAAAACAACGATGAACGCGAATCTGATGACCTGCAACGCGAAGGCACAAGGTACACGGTTCTTGCAACGCCTGATTGGAAACGCAATGCTCGTACTTGTGGCAGTCGGCCTGCTCGGCGGCTGGCAATATGCACGCGCCGAGGCGGCACCCCTCAACTCACTGCAGGAAATCAGTTATGCGGGACTTCCGGGCAACCAGGTTCAGATCGTTTTCAAACTGAGCCAGCCGGTATCCAGCCCGGCGAGTTTCACCATCGACAACCCGGCGCGCATCGCCTTTGATCTGCCCGCGACAAAAAGTGAACTGGCGACGCGTTCGCAGTCTATCGGCATTGGGCCCGCCAAAAGCGTGACGGCGGTGGAAGTAAAAGGTCGCACCCGGGTAGTGCTCAATCTGCTCGAGATGGTTCCCTACGAGACCCGCACGGAAGGAAATCAGATTGTCGTGGTGCTTGGCAGCTCAGCCGCGACACAGGTAGCCAGGTCCCCGGCGCCCGTTGCTGGCGGCGTGGACATGACTGGACAGCCGGCAATCACAGATGTCGATTTCCGCCGTGGTGATCAGGGCGAAGGCCGCGTCGTAATTACGCTGTCGGATCCCGCGATTCCGGTAGACATGCGCCAGGAGGCGGGCAAAGTGGTGCTGGACTTCAAAGGCGCCAGCTTGCCTGAAGAACTCGAGCGGCGTCTGGACGTAACCGACTTCGCTACGCCGGTAAAACTTGTTGATACGGAGTCCAGGCGCGACGGCGTGCGCATGGCCATCACGCCGATTGGTGAATACGAGCACCTGGCGTATCAGGCGGACAATCAGTTTACCGTCGAAATCCGGGAGACCACCAAGGAAGAGCAGGAACAACGCAGGAAACAGGAATTCGGTTATACCGGGGAACGCCTGTCGCTGAATTTTCAGGACATTGAGGTCCGCTCGGTTCTGCAGCTGCTGGCCGACTTTACGGGGACCAACATCGTGGTCAGTGACACCGTATCCGGCAGCCTGACCCTGCGCATGCAGAATGTGCCCTGGGATCAGGCGCTGGATATCGTTCTTAAGACCAAGGGTCTGGCCAAGCGCGAAAGCGGCAATGTCATGCTGATTGCGCCCAGCGAGGAAATCGCTGCACGCGAGAAGCTCGAACTCGAATCCCAGAAGCAGATCGAGGAGCTGTCGCCGCTGTACTCTGATTTCATCCAGGTGAACTACGCCAAGGCAGCAGACCTCGCCACACTCCTGCAAAGCGGTGACAGCTCGCTGATGTCGGAGCGCGGCAAGGTTACCGTGGACGATCGCACCAACACCCTCCTGATACAGGACACGGCGGAAAAACTGGAACAGATCCGTCGTATGGTGGCGCGTCTGGACATCCCGGTGCGCCAGGTGCTGATCGAATCCCGTATCGTGCTGGCAAACAACGATTTCGCCAAGGACCTCGGCGTGAGGTTCGGTTTCAGCCACAACAGCCAGAGCAATGCCGCAGACTTCGTGCTGGGCGGCAAGCGGCCGGGCGACGTCAACTACGCTGATACGATCACCGCGTATGAAGCCCCTGCCGGCAGCGGCAACGAAGGTCTGCTGGTTGACCTCCCCGTTGCCAATCCTTCCGGAGCCCTGGGTATCGCGCTGGGCAAGCTCGGCAGCAATCTGCTCGCTCTGGAGCTGAGCGCGATGCAGCTGGAAGATCGCGGCGAAGTCATATCCAGCCCGCGGGTCATTACGTCCAATCAGCAGGAAGCATCGATCCAGCAGGGTGTCGAGATCCCCTACCAGGAGGCTTCCTCGAGCGGTGCCACCTCCGTCAGCTTCAAGGAAGCGGTGCTGGAACTGAAGGTGACTCCGCAGATCACGCCCGATGACCGGATTATCATGGATCTCAATGTCAGCAAGGACAGTGTGGGTCAGATCTTCGCAGGCGTGCCCAGTATCGACACGCGCAATGTGTCGACCCGTGTGCTGGTCGATAACGGCGAAACCCTGGTGCTCGGTGGCATCTACGAACAGGAACGGGGCAAGGAAGTCGAGCGAGTGCCGTTCTTCGGGGAGCTGCCCGGTGTCGGCTGGCTGTTCAAGACGGAGCGCAACAGGAACGACAAGAGCGAAATGCTGATTTTCGTGACCCCGAAAATCATCAAACAGAGCCTGGCTTTGCAATAAGCCCGACTTGTAGATCCGAGCGTTTTCTGGCATACCTGCCCGGCATGAAAAAGCCGGGCAGTTTTTTTTTGGTCGGCCCGATGGGGGCCGGCAAATCCACAATCGGACGGCAGCTGGCCCGCTCGCTGCACCTTGAATTTGTTGACAGCGACCGGGAAATCGAGAAAAAAACAGGGGTCGATATACCCTTAATCTTTGAATTAGAAGGCGAAACCGGATTCCGCAAACGGGAGAAGGATATTATCGGCGAGCTCTCCGAAAGGACCGGAATCGTTCTCGCAACGGGCGGCGGAGCGGTGCTGGACGCGGACAATCGACGCCATCTGACTTCCCGGGGTTACGTTATTTACCTGCAGACGTCGGTTGACCAGCAACTCAGGCGCATTGCCCACGACCGGAATCGACCCTTGCTGCAAGCCAGCAATCCCAGGCAGAAGCTTGAAGAACTGATGAGCTTTCGCGATCCCCTGTACCGCGAAGTGGCCGACTGGACCATAGAGACCGACGGTTGCCGGGTGCGCGACGTCGTGCAAAACATCCTCCGGCATATTGAGGAAACTCAATCAGCCTTTTATCCTGAAAGACATGACAAGAACGCTTCAAGTTGAGCTCGGTGAACGCAGCTACCCGATCCATATCGGGGCAGGCCTGCTACTGAAATCAGAACTGTATAAACCGC
>ENA-OVOC01000004-OVOC01000004.1-sediment-metagenome-genome-assembly--contig:-NODE-4-length-17283-cov-2.202720_pt1 | contig 17283 bp, 14 predicted proteins | sample MGYA00250096_ERZ650216 | MGnify/ENA primary metagenome ERZ650216 (study PRJEB26732, sample SAMN07258893) | sediment metagenome | biome: subtidal zone; feature: saltmarsh; material: sediment | place: USA...
GGCATTGAAAAAAAGAACCTGGCGCGTATATTTGATCCCTTTTTTACAACCAAGCCCACCGGCGAAGGCACCGGTCTGGGTTTGTCAGTCAGTTACGGCATCGTTAAAAATCATGGCGGTGATATTCTGGTGGAAAGTGAAGTCGGCCAAGGTTCCACTTTCACCATTGTATTACCGCTGGTATCACCGCATTCAAGGCCGAGGCATGCAAAAATCCATTCTTATAATTGATGACGAGCTGGATATGCTTCAGTTGCTCAAACGCAGTCTTGAGCCTGATCTAAAGTGCGACATCCAAACCGCTCAATCCGCCAAAGAAGCACTGGAGATCCTTTCCGAGCGATCTTTTGACCTGGTCCTGGCCGATATTAAGATGCCGGAAATGGATGGTTTTGAACTTCTGGAGCTGCTCAAAAGAGACCACCCCCAGATGACCGTTATGATGATGACGGCTTATGGTGGTGTTGATATGGCCGTTGAAGCCATGCGTAAAGGGGCCTATGATTTTATCACCAAACCCTTTGATCATGAAACCATCGTGGTGCGTTTGGATAAAGCCCTGGAGCGCAGCTGTCTGATTCAGGAAAATTACAGGCTGCAGATGGCATGCCAGGACCGGGACGCCTTTCAGGAACTGGTTGGCAACAGCCAGGTTATGAAGCGGCTGTATGAAACCATTCAAATGGTGGCCAAATCGGATTTAACGGTGTTGATTACCGGGGAATCCGGCACCGGTAAAGAGCTTGTCGCCCGAGCGGTGCATAATCTGAGCAATCGAAGTAACAATGTTTTTGTGGCGGTCAACTGCCCTACGCTGCCGGAAACCATATTGGAAAGTGAATTGTTTGGTTACAAAAAGGGGGCCTTTACCCAGGCGACTCAGGATAAAATCGGACTATTTCAGGAAGCGCATAAAGGCACCATCTTTTTGGACGAAATCGGCGATATCACCCCGGCCATTCAAATCAAACTTCTGAGGGTTCTACAGGAAAAAGAAATCAAACCGCTGGGTGATACCAAATCCATGACCGTGGATGTCCGCATTATTGCCTCGACCAATCAGAACCTGGATGAGAAGATCAAAAAAGGTGAATTCAGAGATGATGTTTTTTATCGACTGAACGTGCTGCCCGTCAATTTGCCGGCTCTCAGGGAGCATCCGGAAGATATCCCTTTGATTGCCAACCATCTACTGGAAAAGCATTGCGCTGCATTAGACAAGCCTTTAAAGCGGATTTCACCCGAGTTAATGGATTTATTTTTAGAGCAAACCTGGGAAGGCAATGTCCGTGAGCTTGAAAACGTTATTATGCAGGGCATTTTGTTTTCCTCTACCGATGACATCCTGCCCCAAAACATTCATTTAAACACCCATCCATCTGCCGGGCGTCCAATCACCGGTTTCTATCATGACCTGCCCTATAAAAAGGCTAAAGAGCAAACCCTCAAAGATTTCAACCATACCTATCTGAGTAACCTGTTGATATCCAATAAGGGAAATGTCTCGCAGGCCGCACGGCAATGCGGAATGGAACGACAGGCCTTACAGCAGATTATGCGCCGCTACCGGATCAAAGCCGATGATTTCAGAAAATAGGGCGGCTGCAGGGTGCGTGTTTTCTTTCGATCATTAGAAGTGGTTTGCATTATCCGATATTCTCCATTTCAGACGCTTGGATATCGAAATATGCTGCCCAGGGCATATCATCATGATTGTCATCTCTATAGCTTAGGGAGGATGCGCTTCCAGTCCTCTTTAAAACTGAGCATCGAAAGATAAACACAGTTTTGCGGGTATGCGTCATGAAGCGCATTCAGGTTCTTGACGGGGTCATATGCGTCGGCCGACGCATCTGTCTTTTTTCCAACACTTTTGTAGAGCAGATCGATATTCTTTGACATCCAGGCCTCGATGACAACAGGGATGCCCAGGTTTTTGAGCCCATCCACATTGGGGTCACTGCCGACAATCGGCTGGGTAATCACAAATTTTGCGTCCGCGGCGATCTTCTCCTGCAGGCGCCTGGTTTCAAAATCGATCGGCTTATATGGGTTGAATGCCGCACCGGTGATAAATTTATCCGCATAGGCTGTATTGATGTATCGGATCAGGTCGATGGATGTGGTCACACTTTTGCGGCCACCGATGCGCTGCGGGTCAAGAGCGGGCAGGTCCGGCCCACCATCGCCGCGGATAATCAGAAGAAATTTGACACCCATTTCTGAGGCCCTGTTGAGCACAGCATCCAGTTCCTCTTTGGTGTGAAACGTATTGAGGTTCATCACCATTCTTTGCGGATCGATTGTGAGGCCGCAATTCTCGATTGTTTCCAGGGCGTTGAAACGCAGCCGGCCCATGGGGTTGTCGGGGATGGTGACGCCGCTGCCGGAATCCATAATTCTACGGTAGCGCCCGGCAAACCGGTCCATGTTTTCTTTGGCGTTTTCTTGATCGGATCTCAGAGGCGTCAAAATTTCAATCAGGTAGGCGCAATCAAACATGTGTGATATTTCCTTTGACTTTAAGGCTGCGTGGCTGCCCGTGCAAAATTTTTGAGCGCATTTTGCACCTTTTTCAGAACCGCTTGACATCCATCGATCCCATGCCGTGCTGCCAGAAATTGGGGGTCATTATACGTCAACCATACCTGCCCGCTTTCATCCTGCCAGATGAGTGCTTTTTGCGGAAGATCGATGCCGATGGTCTGGCCGCATTGCATCAGGGGTGCTCCGACTTTGGGGCTGCCGAATATCACCAGCTCCATCGGCCGCAGCTGTTTTCCCACCTTGCGGGCACCTTCACCGTGGTTGATCCGCATAAATACGGTCATTCCCTTTTCATTTAAGACTGTTTCGAGACGATCGGCAGTGTTTTTGACATCATGTGCACTTTTAACATTCGTTAGGCCGGGATCAGCTGACACCTGCTGGGCAATACCAACGACCAAAATCAGAGCGATAAGAGTGATACGCATAGTTCATCCTTTCCTTTGGGCTTTAATAACCCCTCTAAAAAATAGTAGATCATGCCCAAGGACGCGGCACAAAACCGATTCAAAAACGGAGCATACACGACAGTATTCGAATATTTTGAATCGGTTTTTAACAAAGTTTTTGGGCGTTAGATGCATTATTGAGATGGGTTCTAGTTAATTTCTATCTCAATGCTAAGACAGGGTTCTGCCGAGGCAACTGTCCGGCGACTATTTTTTTCGAAATTTTACGGCCTTGTCGACTTTGCCAATCGGACGGCCGTCTATCATCAACAAAGGGATTTGTTGAACGCAGAGGGGATTCCTAGATTAAAGATATTCAGATTTTGGCCGATTTGAAAACATAGAATGTTTTCATATTGAAGAGAAAGCACCTAAATATAGACAGTCCTAATAAATGAAACATACGTATAAAATTTTCTACCGCTTCAAATCATCAGGCTTTTTTAAGTTATTCGCCCTGACAGCCTTTACATTGATAGTCGGATGTGCGGCGGCTCCCAAACCGGCCGGCGTGACATCGCCTGCTGCGACGCCTTCGCAAATAGCCAAAGGGCATGCTGTTGACGTGGCAATCGAGAAACGGCTGCGTCAGGAATACAGACGTTGGCAGGGAACGCGGCATCGTCTGGGGGGCAGCGGTCGCCGTGGAATCGATTGCTCCGGGTTTGTCAAAGCGGTCTATCGAGATGTTTTTAAAATTGAATTGCCGCGCAGCTCCCGCCTGCAGGTCAGGCAGGGGCGGGCGGTATCTCCCGAGAACCTTAAAGCCGGCGACCTGGTGTTCTTCAAACCGCCGTCCTATCCGCGGCATGTGGGTATTTATCTGGGCGGGTCTGAATTTGTGCATGCCTCCAAAAACAAAGGCGTGACGGTGTCCAAAATCGATACGTATTATTGGCGAAAATATTACTGGACCGCCCGCCGCATCCTGCCATCTTTCCGCCATCCCCGATCTCTAAAACCGTGGCACAGTAGGAAATAGCCAATTGCTGTTAGCCGAAGGAAAACCCGAAACCCAGAACCTCTGAACCCTGAACCCTAAATCAATTGACGGAAACATCCAGAAAGGGCGGCAGCGGAATATCCAGGGCATAGGCCACTGCGCGCACAAGCTCGGCTTCTTCAAGCGTTACCCGTTCATCGTGGAGCACGCAGTGGGCGCAGGCATCCAGAAGATTTTTTTTTACGTCCGGGCTGGCCAGTGCAAACCGCTGCAGGGCCGCTCGCAGCGCACCGAATGACACCTTGCCGGCCGGTTGCATCTTCCAGCGAGAATCCGCTATCTTTAGCCTGGTCCATCCATATTTGAAAGCAGCCCGTGCGGCTACCTCTTGCGGGTGCCCGACATGGGCCAGCCTTGAGAGGATATTGACGGCCTCCAGGGTCAGCCCGGATATATTTTTATAAACAATATCTTTTTTGTGGCGCCGGTAGTTTGCACCCAGACGGTGCAGCAGAATTTGTTGAAGTGCAAATTCAAAAAAGGAGAGCCGTGCATCCGCCTCTACCAGGATCTGAACAAACGTTTTAAATTTTGCATACTGGCCGGCCGACATCTGGCGCAAAACCGGCAGAGCTAAATCCAAAATAGGCAGCCGTAGCTGCAGGTCCGGCGTTTCAAAGCGCGCTTCAAGTTCCGTTAGATGCCGCATAAGCCTGCCCGGGGCGCGCTTCTGCAATCGCTTCATCTGGATGTCCCGGATCTGCTGATTTTCGTCGAGCAACAGCAGGCAGGTGACGGCCATCGCCCCTAAAATATCGCTGAGCTCGACCTTGATGTCAGCGGGTATGACCTTTAATAGCTCCTGGCTGTGATCGATACCTCGGGCGGTAATGTCACCCGGACGGTTGATGACCGTGCCCGCGCCCGTGGCAAAAGCCGTTGCGGGATGCGTTTTCGGTTTCCGTGCTTCCCTTAAAAAAGGTGCTGCCAGAGGCGGTCTTTTGCTGTCAGGGATTTTCTGGGGCTCAAAGCGACCGTCGAAACCGGGCTCGAGACGCTGCACTCGATCCGCCAGCGGCGGATGCGTGGCAAACAGTGTGCCGACAGCCTTGGCGATAAACATATGGCAGATTTCACCGGCATGCGGCGATCGAATCCTGGAGCCCAGCTTAAATCCGCCGATTTTTTTTAAGGCCCCGGCAATGCCGCCGGGGTTGCGGGTAAACTGGACTGCGGAGGCATCTGCAAAATACTCTCGCTGGCGGGAAACGGCCGCTTGAATAATCCGGCCGAACAGATGGCCGACAAATCCAATGATGACCAGCCCCAGCCCGACTAAAACAATTTGAGCTCCGCTTTTGCGGCTACCGGTTCGGGAGCGCAGAATCAGGTAGCCGATATTGGCCAGTACCATAATCCCGCTAAGCAGGCCGATCAAACGGATGTTCAGGCGCATGTCCCCGTTTAAGATATGGCTGAATTCATGGGCGATAACCCCTTGAAGCTCATCGCGTTTGAGCAACGCCATACAGTTGGGGGTTACCGCGACAATGGCATCATTGGGAGAGTAGCCGGCGGCAAAGGCATTGATGCCTTTTTCGCGATCCAGGATGTAGACCTGAGGCACCGGTGTGCCGGAAGCCAGGGCCATTTCTTCGACAATATTCAGCAATCTGCGCTCATCGACATCTGTGGTGGCGGTATGGACAAGGCGTCCTCCCAGGTTTTCGGCCACTGCACTGCCACCTTTCGCCAGTGCCACGATTTTAGTTATGCTACCGATAAAAATAACCAGCAGAGTGATGCCGATCACCCAGAATCCCAGCTCGGGCTGAATCACATCAAAATGTTGAGCTGTAAAACCCGGCTGGCGGGCGCGGTGAAAAAACACGATGGCGAATGCAACCGCATAGACGGCCAGGGTAACCGCGATGACTGCCAGGATAAATAAGCCCAGCAGCCGGCTGGTTTTGACTCTGGCCACATCCTGTTGTTTAAAAAAATCCATTAGAACGAAACCTTGGGCGCCTGTCGTTCCTCGGGTGTTTCGGTGGACTCCAGCAGTTGCGCCGGGGCAAAATTTAACATACCGGCGACAATGGTATTGGGAAATTTTTCGCGGCTGATGTTATATGCCATGACAGCGTCGTTAAAGGCCTGACGCGCGAAGGCGACACGATTTTCAGTAGACGTCAGCTCCTCCTGCAGCTGCAACATGTTTTCGTTGGCTTTTAAATCCGGATAATTTTCTACCAGTGCAAAAAGACGGCCTAACGTTCCGGCCAATAGCCCTTCGGCGCCGGCCAGATCTTTCATGGCTGCCGGATCACCGGGATTCCCGGAAGCTTTTTGACTGGCTGCTAAGGCGCTGTTGCGGGCATTGATGACGGCCTCCAGCGTTTCGCGCTCGTGCTTTATATAGCCTTTGGCCGTTTCAACCAGATTGGGGATCAGGTCATATCGGCGTTTAAGCTGGACATCGATTTGAGAAAACGAATTTTTATAACGGTTTCGAAGTGTCACCAGACTGTTGTATATGGCCACCACGACGATGATGGCCACAAGAATGATTCCGCCGATAATAATTACTGCAGTCATTTTTATCCTCCTCGTTTGGGTGGGACATCGACCATAACACAAGACAGCTTTTTTATTTTTTGATGGTGATAAACTTCACACCGAACCCGTTCGGGCTGGACCAGATCACCTCGCCTTTTATTTTGGCGGTTCTGCCTTCTTTTAAGGGCACAACCAGTGTAATGACACGGCCCTCGTCCAAACGGTGGTGGGTTTCGATAAAAACACCGGAAGGGCTGATGTTTTTGGCAAGCCCCTTGAGGATTTTGTTTCGGGCGCTAAACAGAAGGTCCTGAACGTAGCGCCTGCGGGTATGTTTGCGTTGATCTTCTACGATTTTTAAGCTGCTGTCGCGCGATTTTTGTTTATCATAGTCGATACTGTATTGAACACCGTAGCCATATTTAAAATGGGAAGTCGGCAACTTTTTGCGCCACATGATTTTTGCGCGCAGACATTCATAGGTATCATGGGAATCGCTGTACGGTGAATATTCGATCCCGATGAAAACCTCTTCGCCCAGCTGCAGCCAGTCGTCAGTCTCAAAATACAGCCCGTGCTTGCTGTAGTTGAGCATTCTGGCCCGATACATGATGCCGGCCCTCAAATTTTCAATCATTACCGGTGCCCGGTATTTGATGCGGGCGTTGTTTCTATTTTCAGGATTTTTATCCATTTTGCATGCACTCTGCAAACCTGTTTTTTTGTATATTCAATTTCAGTTGTCACCGGATGCCATTAATCAAGATTCAAATGCAAAGACCCGCTGTTCGGGAGATAGTAAGGTTGTCATCACTTCAGCCTGACAGTATTTTTCCAGCATCCGGGCGACGCGGTCCCGGGTTGCAACTGCCCGGGTTAACTTGCGCCCATAAGACGTGTTGTTAAAAACCCCTTCAACCGGAGCGATAGCCAAACAGACCTCCAGCGGACGGTCGCAGGGATTGTCCAGCAGCGCCTGCTCTTTTTTACAGATGCAGTCCTGTATCATAAAGGATTGGCCGGTCTCAATAATGGAAGAAACCTTTTCATACGGCAAGGCTTCATGGGTCGCCTGGATCTCTTTTTCGATCGGGACCACCTGCGTCTTGAGTTCAAAAAATGCCGATAATCAGCTGGAAGGCAGATATTTACTAACATGAGTGGTTTTCGGTCGGCAAGAAAAAATATGACAAATGCAGTGCAAATTTCAATGGTTTTGATTTCCGCATGGTCGGTGGATTTCAATATCAAGAAAAATTCATTCGTGCCGATGATTCTCGGAGAATTTCTTTAAAAGCGCATTCAATGCCGGATAGTCAATTTTTGCATTGTGCCGTCGATCGACCGGAATCCGCTTTAGAACTTCGATACGATCAATTGCTGCCCAGGATAGTTTCGCTTTCAGAGCGGTCATATCCTTGGGCCCTTCAGGGTCTTCCAGTTCAACAGCGAGGGTCCGGTGATTTTTATATGCCACGCAGGCCGAACGGCGGATGTTGGGATATTCGCTGGCCGCACTTTCAACCGCAAACGGGTAGAGAACACCACGGGAATCTTCTATGCGTGCGATGCAGCGGCCAAGTAACCAGAGACGGCCTTTTTTGTCTAAATAACCGGCATCACCGGTCCGATGCCATGTTTTTCCGGAGACGTTGAATTTGGTTTCCGAATTGCCTTGGCCCCTCCAGTATCCCGGCAAAACGTGATCGCCGCTAACCACGATTTCCCCGACTTTGCCGGACGGCAGGCGTAGCGCTTCAAATTGAGATCGACTGAGCGAGGCGATTGGAGACCCCCAGCGGTCTGGAATAATCCTCAAATGAATGTCTTTTATCGGATACCCTGCGAGCAGCCCCTTGCCGGAACTCATGGATTGGATGTCTTTATCACCCATGGACACTTTGGGTATTTGTGCAATCGGTTCTGCCTCTGTTGAACCGTAAAAGGCAACAATTCGCGCATTGGGAGCAAGATGCTTGAGTTGGTCCAACAAACGGGGGAAAACCGGGCCCCCGCCGGTTAAGAGTTTTTTGAGCCCCGAAAGCGTAATTTGGTGCGTCTGGCAATACCTGACAATGCACTCAAAAAAAGCCGGCGAAGCGATGATATGTGTTACCTTATAGGTTTGAATTTGCCGAACGATCGGACCAGCCTTGATAAAACCAGGGCGGCGGAGATCTGCATGCGGCATTAAACTCGTGACCCCTGAGCCCAAATGTGAGAGGACAAAAATGGGGAGCGTGCCCAGGACCATGTCTCGATGTGTGAGGCCTAATTCTTTCGCAAGCACGCGGTGCTGAGCAAGCAGAAAACCATGGGTTCTTACAGCCACTTTGGGCTCTCCGGTACTTCCACTGGTAAACGTGATCAATGCGGGCGTGTTTTGTCCGCAGGGCTCAATATCTCTTTTTGCAGCACATCGTTTCCAGCGATTCCAAAGTTTGGTTCCAGGTAGACGCAATCCGGTTGAGAACTTGGTTGGGATTCGTCTCAATGCGGGTGATAATAATTGAAGCACATGGGCTTTAGGGCTGGCAATCAGCGCTTTCGGGGGGATCAGATTGCAGCATCGTTGGATGTGTCTTTTGCCGGCCGATGGATCGATGAACACAGCAACAAGCTTGAGTCGGAAGATTGCAAGCAAGGCGATATAAAGATCGGCAGACATGGGCTGAAAAACCAGCACCGCATCTCCGGCACGAAGCCCTGCCTGGCACAGCGATGTGGCCGCTTTGGCGGAGGCTTTTTCGATATCGCCAAAAGTAAGCGATCGGATCGTTTTCTGCTCGGGCGTTATTAATGCCACCGATTGCGGATGTTCACAGGTTTTCGATTTTAATACTTCAACGACATTCATTTTCGGTAAGTTCCTTTTTAAAAAGATGGTATTCCCGTATCGGTCGTGCATAGTGGGTTGAGATCTTACGCGATATGTTATCCTCGCTCATGTAGGTATGGATTGCCCGCGTGTAACCCAGTTTTTTAGCGGCTAAATGACATGCAGCAAAAAGGACGCTTCCCAAACCAATACCTCTATAAGCAGGATGGACAGCCAAATTTTTTATAACGAGGGTATTGATGATCTGTTCTCGCTTGACCTGGAGATAGTTTGGGATGCTGAAAACCAGGCCAATCGGAAAATCATGATGTTCGGCAATTAACACCAGCTCAGGGCGAATAAATAATTTTAGCGGAAGATACATATTTATAAATTCTTCCTCGTCGATGGGTGTGAACAAAAAATTTTCGCTAAAGCTCAATAGGCATAGTGCATAGAGCCGGCGCAGTTCATCTTCGAAACGATCGAGTTTTATCCGGCGAAATGTGATTCCTTCTTTCATGAGGCGCTCATTTAGAAGGTGAATTTTTGGCTGCGGACAACTCAGATCGGTTGCGAAAGAGGAGTAATACGTTTTAAGAGGCTTGAAGCCACTGGTTATAAAATGCATCGGCCACGTGTCCGGATTATCCGTTTCGAGGAAAAAAATCGGCTCATGGCCTCTTTTCGTAATCAGACGGTAGGGCCGCCACGTATTTCCATCCATGGGACCGATCACCTGGGAGCAGCCTTTGACGGCCAGGCGCCGGCACGCATCGGTAATCAAGACGCTTGCGGCTGCTTGCGAATCGGCCGCATAATGGCCGATCAGCCCTAAACGCGCCTTGGCAATGGAGGGAGCTGAAGTCCACCACAATGAACATCTGGCCTTAATACGATGTTCGCCCGCCACCACCATCAGGTGCTCATCGGCACAGTGAGAAGCCACCACATCCGGAGATAGATCATATGCGCCGGAAGCTGAACAGAAAAGCTCAAGTTCAAGGTCGGTTTGGGCGCGTATTAATTTCTGCATCGTTTGGCCTCGATCATCTAAAGTTTCGAAATTTTCAAATTTTCTCAAAGGTTTTGAGCCAAAACACCTCACACAAGGGCACGGCTGCGAAACCGGATTCGTAAGCGCAGCAGCATGAATGAGATGAATAGGCTCAGGGTTATGGCCGTCTGACTGATCAGCTCGGTCAGTGTGCAATGAATTAATCCTTTGAGAACAAAGAAACCGACTACCGGGATGAGCAAATTATCCAATCCTTTCCATCCGAGTGCGGCTTCAACGTTCATGAGGAGGAAGGCCAGTAGAACTGCCGTCAGCAATATTTCATTTGAGCCGAAATCAGAGAAAAGCAGCATGGGAAGGTAAGCACAGAAAAAAGCCACCACAAAGAATGCAAGGGAACCTTCGATGGTTTTTACACCTTCGAGGGTCTCGAAATGCAATACACCGTAATGAATACCGACCAGTGCTGCTGCAGCATCCGCAAAAGTTAGAATCATGATGGGAATGCAGTAAAAAAGAGGGTCGCCTTCAGCGAGAAAAAATAAAATTGCAATGGTTAGTGGAAAATAAATGTCCCCTGACGACTCCCGCTTAACTTCTCCAACCACTCTGCCGATGTTTTGTTTTAAGCATCTTAAATGCCTCATCGCCAGCAACCCTGCCAATGAGATCGCACAGAGAAGCAACACAGGCCATGTGCTTTGAAAAAGCCAGGGTATGCTGACCGCAAGGATACCGCTTCCGATGTGCATCAGCTTTCGGCACCACTCCGGGTGAGGGGCATACTTTTTCTGAAAAATCCGAATGGTGCCCATCAATCCTGAAGTGAGGATCAGAACCAGTAAGACCGAAATATAAGGATTCTCGATCATACGATTTCCTCCAAAATGAAAGCGCTATAGAAAAACGTTTTGTCACGAAGGTGTAGCTCCTCGGCCAGTGAGGACAGTGAATTGAGCTGCGCTGCAAGATACTCGGGCCTCTGGCGAGGCACGAGTAGATTCCAGTAAACAAGTCGGGTGCCGCTGCTGCCGCAGGCAATCAGTCTTTCCAATACATGGTGATAATTTTCAATGGACATGTATTCGAAAATATCGCTCAAATTGTAGCGATCGATGGCGGCGGCATCTGGTGTCGCTAAGAAATCTTCAACGGATTGCAACCGCCATTCCAGCTTATCGATATGTTTTTGAATTTTTTTAAAATTTTCGGGTCGCAAAGCATAGGGCAGTGCGGTTTTGTGGCAACCGTAGAAAATCCACTGCAGATACGGGTTGTCGGCCGGATCGAGTGCGGTCATACCGTAATGTGCGCGTTCCAGAAAACGCTCCGATACATTGCCGTCGACATAATTGAAGAAATTGGGATCACGACCCAAACAACCCAGTAAAAAGCGGGAAAAAAAAGCTTTAAAGATCAAGCGCCACCTGCGATTGTCCCAAGATTTATGATAAAAATAGTGACGATCCTGAATGTTCTTTAAGTCGAATAGACGGTTTATTCGAGCCGGGGGATGGATCAGCGCAAGAACACGGGTTCGAAAGAATCGGAAGTAATTTTCAAGTTTGCCGATGTTGCCGATTCCCAGCTCAATATCATGCGGGCGGGAATCCCAGAATTGGCGCGTATCGATTGAGAGAAGCGATCGGCAACGTCTGTAAAGTGACAGACGCCGACTGCTGGACGTTGAGCCGATCAGCTCCAAGAGCTCACCGTGCTCAAGTTCTTTGTAAGCGGCCACGCGAAGCTCGAGGCAGGCAATTTGGGCCGGACTGATGTCGAGCGCAATCAAACGCTCTGGACCCTGACTCAACATTGCCAGCGCATTATCGCCTGCAGAACCGATGGCCACGCAGGCATGATCGGGTTGGATGTTCAATGCCTCAATTAGAATATCCGCATCTTCCCAGCACTGGGCATAACGAATAATTGAAAAATCGGCTTTTTGACTCACTTCACTGGACACAATGTAACTCCTCATAAGGGGTTTCTATTTTCTTCACCACACCGGTACGGCCATCCAGTTCCACCCATTCGCCGTCTTTGAGCCAACCGGTCACTGCGGGGATCGAAACGATGGCGGGAATGCCCATTTCACGTGCCACGATGGCTGAGTGTGAAAGGAGGCTGCCGCGCTCGACAAGCAGGCCGGATGCCAAGGGAAAAAGTAAGATCCAGCTCGGGTCGGTGTGCTCGGCAATCAGGATCTCTCCGGCCTTCAACAATGACTCCCGCGGGTCTCTAACCACGCGCACGCAACCGGATATGGTGCCCGGACAGCACCCGATGCCCTTGAGCATATTACCCGGCAGATCATCGGTTTGCCGGCTTGTGAGGTATTCATGGCCTTGATAGACGATGCCGCGAGTTTCGAAACGATCCGCGGGCGCCTGCATCTGGGAGAAGCACTTGAATTCTGATTTTCTTAAAGCCACCAGATTTTTTAAGTCGGTGCACGTCGACGTTCCTTCCACAAATGCAAAGATTTCTTGCAGCTCGAGGTAGAAGATATCCCGGGGGTCTTCCAGAAGATTGAGTCCATAGAAACGACGACCGAGTTCAACAAAAATCTTTCGGACGCGGCCGAATGCGCGCGTGCGTTCGAAGCGCAGGTTTTCTCGATCGCAGATGCGAGCACGTGCATTTTTAAGAACCCAGCGAAAGATAGGCCATCGAATCGGGTGTCGGGCTAAAGTAGATTTAACGCGCTCTTCAGTCTGGCTTCGAAGATCGATGTCACCTGCCGGCGAATCGTCTTGGGTCCGTTCGTTTGGGGTGTGGTTCTTGGCCAGAGAACCGATCGCTCGCAGGAGCAACCGAGGATCCTCATGCAGGGTTGCGCTCTCCAGTTTGAGCTCGTTCATGCAACGCTCACCAAATTTTTGAATATAAGATTCGTATGCCGATTGAAATTCGGGATACGACCGCATCTTTTGCAGTATCTTTTGAGGTGTATCGTCACACAGGCTCTCAACCAGTTCTTTATTCTGTGATGCCAACCTTGCCATTTGGGTGACGCGTTCGGCCGGCTCGGCGCTGATCATGCCACCTGCATTGCGCAGGAGATCATTTTGAAGGGTGCCTTCGGTGTCACCGCACCAGTCAACCGACATCTGATTTAAAAGCCCGTAAAATATCATGGCAAAGAAATCATTCACGATCGGGGCATCCCATTTTTTCAGAAGCCGTTTTTCTAAATCCGCATAGATATCAATCAGCTCATCGGGTCGAAATTTAGCGAGATCCAATCCATACGCACTTAAAGCTTTGTGCAAGCGCTCATAAAATTGCTTGATCCTTCGGCCCAAGCGGAAATAATTGGTGATGACCCCCGCCAGGGTGTTCAGCAGGTGGATCAGATCCAGCATCCGCGCCCCCGAGCGGTTCGGACTCCCTTCTGTCTGCAATTTATCTGTAAGGCGCTCCTTGACCCCCATCATTTGCTCCATGAAGCTTCGGTTTAATTTGTATCCTGGAAGCATGGCCAGTAAGCGATACCAGTTCAGCAGGTTGTAGTACATCCGTCCGCGGATAAGACCGATCATATTCCTGAAAACGGAATCATTTTTTTCAATCGTCTTTGGGGGCACCCGCAGGGTTCGGCAAAACTGGCGGTAAACACCTTCGTAGGCCCGACGCGCAAAGCTGAAGGTGAGCGGCGTAGTGATACCACTGTAGCTTTCAGCGATGTTGCTGTTGTCCCAAATAATTGCAACCCCGTCCGGATCGGCGGCGTCGTACAGCGAGGTGATGGGTCGGGATTGAAGCAGATAAATTTTTCCGTCTTCAATTGCCCATTCGATGTCCTGCGGCCGGCCAAAAAAGCGTTCGACCTTTCGCGCCAGGTCGGCAATCGCAACAACCTGCGGTCTGTTGAGGACGGGCCGGTGAGCCTCTGCGTCTGTCAGCGGGATCGAATCTACCCCGCTGGACGTCAGCGGTGAAAACTGATGCACCTTTGTTTTTACGGCAATTTTATGTTCAATGATGTTGCCATCTCTATCCACATGGTGCGTATCGGCATCACATTCCCCGGATACAATAGCGGTCCCGACGCCATAAAGCGATGCAACCACCGTAATATCCCTTCGGCCCGTCACCGGATCTGCGCTAAAAGCAACCCCGGAGACCTGCGGATGCACCATTCGTTGAATGATTACGGCTGGTGCGCCGGGAACCGGAGAAAGGTTGTTATTACGGCGATACATACAGACACGATCGGTAAAAGCTGATCGCCAGACATCTACAACTCTGTGGGGCACATCGTCGCTCGAGACAAACAAAAAGCTCTCCAACTGTCCGGCAAAAGAATGCTGGGCAGAATCTTCGTCCGGCGCAGATGAACGCACGGCAAAGCGTGCGCCGTTGGTGCCCAGCTTTCCAATCTCCGCCATGATTTTTTTCAGAAATCCAGGCTTTAACTCAAGGTTGTCCAAAATGCTCTGAAACGCTTCTGCAGTCGATGCGGATTCGAGTGCGGTACGCTGCTGGGGGGTCAGATTTTTATAAAAAATTTGCGGCTCGATCACAAACGCCGGCGGAACATTAAAACCCGCGTTGGAAAGCGCGGCCAAAGCTTTTGCTTTTCCGCCGTACTGGCCGTTATTTTGGCCCGACGTGTTATCGCTTAGCGAATGCATGGTTGTCACCCGATTCGATCTGCCGCCGAATAATCTGGCGGTCTCGATATTCATTTTAAGCTATGGCATGCTCAGTAATGCGCATCCCATTCCGAAATGCAGCATCAGCGTCCAACCACCGGAAATGTGTTCGATCAGTTTGCCGCGGCCCTGGGCGGGGTAATATATAAATCGGCCCGCACCTATTAAAGCGGCCAGGATGGATACTGCCAGCAGCCAAGCCATTGGGACTGTAAAGTGGATCTGATGGGCAGCGATGAGGGCGAATATCATTGTCACTATCAACACACCGATCCACACCAGTGCCGCACGCTCAGGTCCCCAGAAAGCGCTGTAGGTTGCTACGCCGTGCTCTTCGTCCAGCGGCGAACGAATTTTGCGACCGATTTCGATAACGATGCCGTTGAAAAATCCCATTCCCAAAAGCCAGTGTAGACCATTTGGAATGGCCGCATCTGCGGCTTTCCAGTCACAGGCTGTAATGAAAAAGTAAATCAGTGGCATGATCAGCATATGCGACAAAAGATAGACCACCGGCCGGCGCTTCAGCCAATTGGGCACAAAGAATTCTTTGGTCATCAACAGCATGTATGCCCAGACAATAAAAAGGGGCAGCAGTATATGCGGGCCTGTCCAGAGGGCTAATCCGAACTGAATTCCAGCGCCTGCAAAGGCGAGGCATTTTAATTCAGAAAGACGCACCAGACCGCGCTGGACCGGGCGATACGGTCGGTGGGCAAGATCCTCATCATAGTCCTTGAATTCGTCGGCGATGCGCAACTGCAGAAAGAAAATGAAGGTTCCGACAAATGCGACCAACAGCGCAGATACTTCCGGAAACGCGAAATGACTGCGGCTACGCAATGAGTAAACCATGGCGCCGAAACATACGGCGGCAATTGATAACCCGTGCCGCAAAATCGGAAAGCGCTCATTTTGATAAAGCCACCAGCGATTTGCCATTGCCGATTACCTCCCTTGTCCTGGACTCGGGTTGCCGCGCGCGAGTCGTTTGTGGGCCTGCGTGAACTCTCCGGAACTGATCGCGGCCGCAATGGAGATTTCTCCGGCCAGGCACAGACCGGCCGCAACTTCAGCGAAGGCATTGGCATTACCCGGTCCCGAGAGGCCTAAAATCTCGAGGCATGTCCTCTGACTGGGGAGCCCGGTTCCGCCGCCGACCGTCGCGACCATCAGATTGGGTAAGGTAACCGAGGCGTAAAGATTGCCGCCATCAATGCATTCAAATCGGGTGATGCCGACGGCTGATTCTGCCACGCAGGCCGCATCCTGACCGCAGGCAAGATAAAGAGCGGCAAGGCTGTTGGCGTAGTGACCCTGAATTCCGATCGTGCCGCTGAGCAAGGCACCGATCGTAGAAACCTGGTAATAATGTGCTATTTGATCCGCGGTCGTGTGCAGGCTTTTTTCGACCACTTCTTTGGGAACAATGACTTCGGCCGCAACTTTTTTTCCGCGAACTGATTGAAAAGATTGGCTGCTGGCCTTTTTATCACCCGAAAAGTTAGCCTCAACATACCAGCGGACAGGCTGGAACGGACTGTGATGAAAGATATAGTTGCAGATCGCATCCGTGGCGATGGTGACCATATTCTGGCCGGATGCATCCGCTGTAAAGAATTCGAAATTAAGATAAACGCGATTGCCTTCGATGCTGTGCTTGATGTTTGTTAGTTTACAAAAACGGGATGTCGCTGCGGTCACCCGCTTGAATTCTTCAACTTGCGATAAGACCCATTTTACAAAAAAGTCGGCTTGCGGAAGGCTTTTGAACACAAAGCCCGGTGCCCTGTTCACACCCTCATTCAGAAGGATCGCGGTGCACCCGCCGGCTTTACCGATAACGCATGTGCCGCGATTGTAAGAGGCCACCAGCGCCGCTTCGGTTGTCGCCAAGGGTATATAATAATCGCCTTGAGCAAAGGCCCCGTTGATTCGCAAGGGGCCAGCGATTCCGACCGGGACCTTAACCGTACCGATGTAGTTCTCGATATTCTGCCGATAGGTTTCATTGCGTGAAAGACTTTGGGTGTCGGCAATCTCCCGGCGCATGTCATCCGAAACAGCCAGGCTGTCCCACCGCTTTTGGATGGATTCCCGATCCGCACCTGTTGCAATGCGATGAAGGCCGTTTTCTGTTTCAGCGCTTGGCTTTAACGACCATTCGGGTTCGTGACCGGCTGCGGATGAATTCCTAAAAAACGGTTTGTTTGGGTTTTCCAAACCGGGTGCTTCGCACCCGGTTTCACCCGCAACGACGGGGGCACTTCGCGCCCCTGTCTTTTGCC
>ENA-OVOC01000005-OVOC01000005.1-sediment-metagenome-genome-assembly--contig:-NODE-5-length-16971-cov-2.019119_pt1 | contig 16971 bp, 16 predicted proteins | sample MGYA00250096_ERZ650216 | MGnify/ENA primary metagenome ERZ650216 (study PRJEB26732, sample SAMN07258893) | sediment metagenome | biome: subtidal zone; feature: saltmarsh; material: sediment | place: USA...
GCTCGTGTTTTCCTGCGCGCTAACAGCCCCGGTCACAGTCCCAGCGACTAGGATCACCAGCAGCAGAGCATACTCACTTCTATTGTCCTTCATCGCAACCGCCAGACCCTGAAGGAATCGGAACTTTGGCGTTTTCTGGCAGAGAGGCCTTTTTCTACACCGCTGTTCATCTGTGCGTTGATCACGGCCGTTCAACTTGAGCTCAGCGATGGCCCGTCAATCCTCATTTTGCTCAATACGCTGGTCGGCGGAATCGCCTGTGTTCGTCTCTTAGGAGGCGTTCTTGAACAACCGTGGCGAAGGCATGCTGTCTATGGTGTCATGTCTGCTTATGTTGTTTCATTGATCCTGGTTGCCGCAGGCGCACCAACACCAATTGCCAGACTCTATCTCTTCTTCGTCTCGTTGGCGGGTTTAAAGTTCTGTTTGATGTGGGATAAAGAGAGTGTCACACAGGGTGAACCGAGACTTTATTCCTTCGTGCTTCGGTTAATCGCTTTGCTCTGTGTTGTCATCCTCATCGCGGAATTCTTTGGGCAGGCCGGTGTTGCTGCTCACCTCTTTAACTCAACGCTGATGACGATGGCGATTCTTCTGCCAATCATGCTGTTTGTTTACATGATACGTGGCGGCCTGCATTGGATCTATTTCTCCTCACCCGTCTGGAACATTAAATTGCTGCGCAGCGATGCCGCGGAGTACGTTCGCAAAAGCTGTCTCCTGATTGAAGTGGCTATTGTGGTTCTCCTGGTTTTGCCGGCGATTCTTACTGCCTGGGGTCTGTTCAACAGCGTACCCCAGGCGATAAACGGTATTCTTTCTCCCGGTTTCAATATCGGTGAACAGCATATCAGCATCGGACTGGTTGTCGTTGCCATCATTACCCTATACATTTCATTTTTCGCTTCGCAGCTTCTACCGCAGGTGCTGCTCGATGAACATTTTGCTGGCCGAGTCATTGAAAGAGGGGTCCGGCTTTCCATCGGGCGTCTGTTGCAATATTCGATTGTCTTTATCGGTTTCCTGGTGGCCTTGTCGATGATTGGTCTCGATCTGACAAAACTTACTATTGTGCTGAGCGCCTTTGGGATCGGCATCGGTTTTGGTTTGCAGAGTATTGTGAACAATTTTGTTTCCGGCCTGATTCTGCTCTTTGAGCGGCCTCTCCGGGAAGGCGACACCATCGAGGTTGGGGTGGCGCGGGCACAGATCAAAAAAATCGGTTTGCGGGCCACCACCGTTCAGACTTTTGAGAATGCCAATGTGATCATCCCGAATGCGGACCTCATCAGCAACCAAGTGACCAATTGGACGCTGAACACGCGCCAGGTGCGTCTTTCTGTGCCAGTTGGCGTCGCCTATGGAACGGATGCCACTCTGGTGGGAGCAACTCTTTTGTCTTGCGCAAAGGATCACGAGACGGTGCTTAAATCGCCCGCGCCACAGGTGTTGTTTCTGAACCTGGGCGATAGTTCTCTCGACTTCGAGTTACGGGTCTGGGTTCCGGATGCTGATGACCGAATCTTTGTCAAAAGTGAACTGTATCACGAGATCGTAAAAAGATTCAGCGAGGCACAAATTGTGATTCCTTTTCCACAGCGCGATTTGCATCTGCGCCGTGACGATGTGTCCGTTGTCACGAGTGCGTTGCTGAAGCCTGGTGGAGACAACAGCCTGCCGGATCAGGCATTTTGATACACACGCAGTTTGTATTGAAAGAATCTTTTTATGTCTATCGATAATCTGGAGAGATAGAAGTGTAAACGGTACATTTCAACCAGAGGACTCTGCATTACTTGATTGACGTCCGGTCAGAAGGTGTACATCTAGGACAGTGGCGAGGGGAGCAAGTTAGGTTACAGTAAATTTTAAATGTCACGATAAACAGTAAATCGGAGCCCTTCCTTGAATCCCAGGGTGGGGCTTTCTTACAAGTATTACTGCAACTTATTCGCAAATTACCTAAGGACATTTAGACGCAGTACTTCTGAACCTCACCAGATTTTAGTCGTTTTCCCCATGACACATGATGTCGCGGGCGTTGAGTTGTCACCATTGCTTTGAGTCTAGCCTTCCTGCTCCAACAGATACTGCCCCAGCCAGTGCCTGGCAAACTGCAGCGCGGTGCGCCCGCAGCGCTTGCTCTTGTCATGTGACCATTGCACCGCCGCCCCGGCCAGTTCGTCATGCCACTGCGGCTCGATGCCGTGCTCGGCGGAGAGCCGGGCGATGGTCTTTTCGACAACCTCCAGGTAAAGGCTTTGCTTGAATACGTAGAAAGGCACCCAGAGGCCAAAACGGTCGGACAGGGAGATCTTTTCTTCAACCGCTTCACCGTGGTGGATTTCGTTGTGGACCATTTTGGCACCGAGGTTGTCGGTGTGAAACTCGGGCAGCAGATGGCGCCGGTTGGAGGTCACGTAAATCAGGACGTTATGCGGCGAGGCGTAGACCGAGCCGTCAAGGACGCTTTTCAGGATCTTGAAACCCGGGTCGTCCGGTTCAAAAGAAAGGTCGTCAGAGAGAATGATATAGCGGTAAGGCAGTTTGCCGACCTGGGCAAAAATATCGGGCAGAAAATCCCTGTCATGTTTATCGATCTGGATGATGCGCAGGCCTTCGCTGGCGTACTTGTTCAGCAGGGCTCTCACCAGCGAGGATTTGCCGGTCCCGCGTGAGCCCCAGAGCAGTGCGTTGTTGGCCGGAAAGCCGCGCAGGAACTGGCAGGTGTTGCGCTCGAGAAGTTCTTTCTGCCGGTCGATACCGACCAGCTCGGCCAGGGTGGTCTTCTCGATGTTTTCAATCGGTTCCAGATAGCCGGCGAAGGAATGACGACGCCAGTTGGCTGCAGTTGTCCTGGCCCAGTCGATCGGCTCAACGGCTTGCGGCAGAAGCTGCTCCACGGCTGAAAGGACACGCTCGAGTTGCTCAACGACCTCAGGTTTCAGATTCATGGTCCTGTCCTCTGTTCAGGTAGACGTTCCGCTTTGCAAAGGATTGCCTGACCCATTGCCACGCCGAAGCGAAATCAGTCGGCGCAGGCGAGTCAGCTGGCCTTTCTCATCTTCGTCATCACGCAACAGGTTGCGTACCCGCTTGGCGGCGGCAATCTCTCTGCTGGTTGCATAGGCCTCGATATTCTGCTCCATCTCTTTGAGATGGTAGAGATAGTTGACCATAAAGCCGCACGATTCACGCATGCCCTTGGCGGAAATATCCCCCAGCCAGTTGATGCGTTCGACCCTGGCGCCGTTGCCGAGATGGAAGCGGGCGACCGGGTCGAGAGGGGCCTGGTCCTTATCGCGATGCTCGTGCAGGTAACGGGCACAGAGAGACAGCAGAGGTTCTTGCAAAATTGCCGTGACTTGCTGGTTTTGCCACCAGTCCGGGGTGTCGAGCACCGCATCGAGTTCCGTGGCGGTACCGAGCAGGCGGGCCGCTTCATGTATGGCGTCCAGTATCGGGTCCCGTGCCTCGCCCGACCTTGCTGCCTCGACATAGGTTGTCAGCCAGCGCCGAAAACCCGGCAGCGGCGACAGGGTGGAAAAAGTTTTCAGGTTCGGCAATTCCTGGCGCAGGCTGGTCACAACCTGTTTGATCAGGAACGGACCGAAGCTGATCCCCTGCAGTCCCTTCTGGGTGTTGGAAATCGAATAAAAGATCGCCGTGTCGGCTTCCCGTGGGTCGGTATCCGGGGCGCTTTCATCGAGCAGCTCCTGGATGCTGGTCGCCAGGCCCTCGACCAGAGCCACCTCAATGAAAATCAGGGGCTCATCGGACATGCCGGGATGAAAGAATGCATAACAGCGGCGATCCGATTCAAGGCGGTTATGCAGGTCGTTCCAGGAGCTGATGGCGTGAACGGCCTCGTAGGCCATGAGTTTTTCCAGCAGTGCCGCGGGGCTTTGCCAGCTGATACGTTCAACCGAGAGAAAACCGATATCGAACCAGGAGATCAGCAGCTCTTTGAGGTCGCGATCAAAAGCGGCGAATTTCTGCTTGGTCGCGCGAAAGGCCAGCAGGTCGGCACGCAGGTCGACGAGAAACTTGACCCCCTGAGGCAGCGCATTGAACTGGCGAAGCAGCCGCTGCTGAGGTGAAACCAGTGCCTCGCTCATGCGGCTGGCAGCCTGGCGGAAACTCTTGTCATCTGCCGATGCCAACAGGTCCCGGGCTGTCACCTTGACCCGTTCCCGGTCGATATGAAAATTGTCCACCAGGGTTTCGAGGAAATTCTTGCGCCCTGCATCACTCAGGGTCAGGTAGAGTTCACCGAGCACCGCAGCCCGCTGGCGGGCCGATACTTCACCGCCGCGGCCGGTCAGGCAGTCCTCCATCAGGAGTTTGACTTTGTCTGCATCAGCGGGCGGCAGGTCGACATTGATCTTCGGCAGACTGTTTTTCCCGGTGCCGAGAATGTCACTCCAGGCCCGCCTGATGTGGCCCCAATCGAAAGGAAAACGTGAATTCATCTTTAAGCTCCATGCTTCAGGTCAGCCACCAGACGGCGAGATTGAGCAGGCCGATCAGGAAACCGAGGATGGCTCCGAACAGGTTGATGTACTTGAACTGCTCCTTCATGACCCCCATCAGCAGGCCCTCGACCTGTAGTATATCAAGCTGGTTGACCTTGTCTTCCACCATCCGGGCGATATTGAGGGTTTCGATCAGCGGCGGCACTTCCTTCTGCAGGACCTCGCCAACCTGATGATACAGACCCTCTTCGAGCTCCTCGAGCACATCGGCCGGCAGTCGCTCCGCCAGGCGTCCCAGCGGGCGACGGTAGACCAGGTCATCGATTTTGTCCTTGAGCAGCGTATCGATCGCCACCTCCGCTTCGGCTGACCTGGCCAGTTTCAGGACCTGGTCGCCGAGCTCCGTCTGCAGTTTCTCAATGCCGTTTTCCGGGAGGTTTTCGTTCAGCAGACTGCGGAATGACCGGTCCTTGATCCGCTGCAGGCCCTGGTCGGCAAAGCCGAGCAGCAGTTCGGTCGTCCGCCGGCTCTGCACTGCAGCGACGGAGCGCTCGCTGATATAGCGTCTGGCCCCGGCGACTTTTTCATAAGGGGCTTTTTCGAGGAAGCTGCTCAGCGGCTTGTCCAGCATGTTTTCCAGGCGCTCACGCAACATGCTGGCGACCTGCTGCTGGGTTTGCTCTTCACGCAGCCAGCGGGAGATCTCTTCACCGGCCTTGTCAAGGAAACCCGGGATCTTGTTGTAAACCTGGTCGAGGTTGATAAAACCGGACAACAGGCCGGCCAGGCCGCCCAGCGAGTCAAGAAAGGCATCGATGCCCTGTTTGGCTTTCGCGGCCAGGCGCTGGCGGAAATCAGGGTCGTAGAGAAGCCCGCCGAAGCGCTCCAGAAGCGGCGGCACTTCACGTTCGACCTGCTGCAAAAGGACTTCGACCAGGTCTTTTGGCAGCATGTCGCGCAGGGCACGGTCGCTCAACAGCAGTCGTTCGATACGTTGGTCGATGAATCGTTCCACGGCATCGGCGGTCTCGGCAGAATGCAGTACCGTGGTCAGTCGATTGTCGAGATGGCTCTGCAATTCCTGGTAGCGGGCAGGCGTCAGAAAGCTTTCCAGGTCGCGTGCCAGCAGGGCGTCGCCTTTTTCAATAATGAAGCGTCGCAGCTGCATTTCGAACTGGTCGCTGGCAAGGTAGCCGGTGACCAGCCGCAGGGCCTTCGAGCGCAGGGTCGAGACCAGTTCACGAAAACGTCGCTGGTAGTTGTCCGGGACCAGAGTGTCGAGGCTGCCGAGCTGACGATCGAGAAACGCTCCGAGCTTGTCGTTGACGGCGTTTTTCAGCTCCCGGTTGAAAGCGGGTGTCTCCAGGGCCTGGCGGACATCGTCGGCGGTCAGCAGGTGTGAACCGACCATCTCTCCCATGCGTTGCGCCAGTTCACCGCGCTTGGCGGGAATAATGCCGGGAGTCAGCGGCAGGCGCATGCCGAGCAGGCGCCAGGGGCGCAGCGGCCGGAACAGCATGCGGATGGCGATGTAGTTGGTAACATAGCCGATCAGCGCACCGAGCAGCGGCGGCACCAGGTAGGGGAGCCATGGCAGGTTGTCTAGCATGATGTTCTCTCTGTGCGTGTCATCGGCGCCTGATATGCTCCTTTACCGGTCTTCTGCTTTCGGCTAATATCTTTTTCGTTTCGAGGAGAAGAGCTCATGACTGACCATATGATTCGAATCCTGACTCTCGACGGTGCCGTTCGGGTCAGCGTCGCAGCAACCACTTTGCTGGTCGAAGAGCTGCGCCGCCGGCAGCAGACCGACCACACCGCCACGGTTGCCATCGGTCGCCTGGCGACGGCCGCCGCCCTGATGGGCAGCCTCCTCAAAGGCGGGCAAAGGACCGGCCTTACGGTCGAGGGCAATGGCCCGCTGCAGAGGATCCAGGCCGAAACCGATGCCCATGGTCACATCAGGGCGACAGTCAAGGTTGCTCGTGCCGGTCTGCCGCCCCGTGCCGGCCGCTACGATGTCGCCGGCGCGATCGGTCAAGCCGGTTTCCTGCACGTCGTCAAGGATTTGGACCTGAAGGAGCCTTACCGCGGCATGGTGCGCCTGGTCAGCAGTGAAATTGCCGAAGACCTGGCTTACTATTTCACGACCTCGGAACAGACGCCTTCAAGTGTTGCGCTTGGCGTTGAACTGGGCCAGCAGGCCGAAGTCGTTGCCGCGGGCGGCTTCCTGCTGCAGTTGATGCCCGACGCCGACGACGCGGTTGCCGAGCGTCTCAGCGCACGGCTCGCCGAACTGCCGCCAACCACCACCATGCTTCGCCAGGGGTTGACCCCCGCAGCGATCGCCGAGCGTCTTCTCGAGGATTTCCCCTACCGGGTTCTCGGCACCACGGAGCTTGAGTTCGCCTGCAACTGCAGTCGGCGGCAAATCCTCAACCTGCTGCGGACCCTCGGTGCCGATGAGCTGGACCGGTTGATCGAGGAAGATGACGGCGCTGCCGTGACATGCGAGTACTGCAAGGAAGTCTACACGGTAACGGCTGATGCTTTACGGCAGCTCAGGGCGAGGCTCTGAGTTTCACCCGTCGCCGCAGCATGTCCGGGCCGGCGGTCACTTGCCGTTGCCAGCCCTTGTCCTCTGTCAAGTCTTCCCCCGGTCAGTTTAACGGATGCCCGCCGGTTGTCTGAAAGGCCGGATGCTGAGCCAGCCTTTCCAGCAGGAGCGTTGCCAGCCAACCGGTCAGAACTCCAGAGAATACCGTGAAGAAGAGAAACGGCGGGGCGATCTGCCAGATGGCTTCGTGTTGTATGATCAGCAGCCGTGCCGTCAGAAGCTGCCCCAGGGCATGCCCTGCGGCACCGGTCGCCGAAACCCCTATGGCACTTAAATGCCGGCCGCATGTTCGGTGCACAATTATCATAACAGATGTGGCGACGATTGCGCCGCTCAAAGCGAGCCAAAACCCGGGGCTGAAAAGCCTGCCGAGCAGCAGGGCGCCGATACCGACCCGGGCCAAACTGACGGTCCAGGCCGCCCTGCCGTCATACAGGTAGAGAGCTGACAGGGCCAGAGTATTTGCCAGCCCGAGGCGCAGCCAGGGGATCGGCGATGGCAAAAGCGATTCGAGCATATGCAGGCTCACGGCGATCGCGATGAACAGGGCGAGAAAAACCTGGCGCCGTGCCCGGTTCAGTTTTTCAGTATCAACGGCTGAGCAGGTCATAAGGCGCATCCTCGCCGGCCGGGCCTTCGATCCGGACCATGATTCGGTTTGGCACACAGGCCAGCAGGTCTCCTGCACGCTTGGCCGGACCCATGGCAATACAGATTTTGCGCGGGCAGGGTGAACCGGTCACATAGGCCCCTTGTTCATCGATCACCAGATGCGTTTTGCCGAGCGGGCCATCCAGGTCGATTGAGGTCGGCCGGTCAAGATCGGCGACGAAGCAGGTTTCCCCCCCTGAAGTGACGATGACGCGTGTCCCGGTCGGCGCAACCGCCAGCCAGGCAATCCCGACCAGGGCGATTCCCAGCAGCATGAGGACGATCAGCCAGTCTCCTTTGGTCATGATCTGCCATGGGGTTTTCATGGTGTATCCTGGTAGGCATCCCAGCCCGGGCTGGGATGCAGCGACCCGTCGGCAGCGACAATCAATCCTTCCGCGCCGGGGTAGTCTGCCAGCAGTTCCAGCCCTTTTTGCGGGCCGAGGACAAAGATTGCCGTGGCCAGTGCATCGCCGAGGGCGACGCTGTCGGTGATCACCGTGGCGCTCTGGCAGCCGCGGGCCGGCAAGCCGGTTTGCGGATCGAATATGTGGTGATAGCGTTGTCCATCCTGCTCGAAGAAGCGCTCGTAATCGCCTGAGGTGACCACGGCCCTGTCGCGAACCTGTACGGTTGCAAGGATTCCGCCCTGCTGGCGAGGGTGCTGGATGCCGATGCGCCAGGGGTGCTCAGGATGCTGACCGAGCAGATACATGTCGCCACCGGCATTCACGGCAGCATCGGTGATGGCATGTTTTTTCAGCACGCCGATCGCCCGGTCGACAATATAGCCCTTGGCGACCCCGGCGAGGTCCACCATCAGCTGCGGGCTTCGTTTGATAAGGTTGAGACCGTCCAGTTCGACAGCTCTCGGGCCTGTTCCCGCCATAGCCCGGGCTATGGCGGCTTGCTCGGGAACCACCGGATTCTCATCGTCGAAATTCCATAGAACTTTCAGGCGGCCGAGTGTCAGATCAAAGGCTCCGTGACTACGTTCGGCGACGTCGAGACCGATGGCAATCACTTCGGCGGTTTCCGGGGCCACTCTGCCGCCCTTGTCGCTTTGCGACAGGCGGGTGATGTCGCTGTCCTGGTGGTACCTGCTGAGCACCCGGTCAAGTCTCGCCATTTCGGCAAAGGCATCGTCAATGGCTGCTTCGAGCTGGCCGCTGCTTTTTCCCGAGGCGACAATCTCGACGATCGTGCCCATCATCAGCTGGCTGCGGCGAACCTGTTCCGTGTCCGCCGAGTTCGTGCGCAACCACCCCAGTGCCAGCAGGAGAACAATCAGGCCGATGATCAGAGGTCGATTCCAGGACAAGGTCAGCTCTCGCAGATTTCACCGATCAAATCGTATTCGGACGAGTCGGTGATCTTCAGGTTGACGATATCACCGACATCGGCCTGGCCGGCAGTGATATAGACCTGGCCGTCGACGTCCGGGGCCTGGCGCACGCTGCGACCGCGCAGCAGCAGTTCGGTCTCTTCACTGTAGCCTTCCACGAGGGTCGGTTCGATGCGGCCTTTAAGGGCCAGGTTCTTTCTGAAAGACACCCTCGCCTGGGCCTTCATCAGGCGCTTGACGCGCGCCTGCTTGGTGCGATCCGGCACCTGCTTGTCGAGCTGTGCGGCAGGCGTGCCTTCTTCCCGGGAATACCGGAACGCGCCGAGTCGTTCAAAATGACCTTCTTCGACAAAGGCCAGCAGCTTGCGAAACTGGGCGTCGGTTTCGCCGGGGAAGCCGACGATCAACGAGGTCCGCAGGGTCATGTCCGGGATGCGAGTGCGGATACGTTTGAGCAGGGAACGGATGTCGGATGCGTCGACCCGCCGGTTCATGGCCGCCAGGATCTGGTCATCTATATGCTGGATCGGCAAGTCGAGGTAGTTGCAGATTTTCTCTTCTGCGGCGATCAGGTCGAGCAGTTCATCGGTGATACCGTCCGGGTAGGCATACAAGAGTCTCAGCCAGACCAGACCTTCGACCTTGACCAGCTCTCTGAGCAGGGCGGGCAGCTCCGGGCCGCTGTCGCGCTCGGCGCCGAAAGCAGTGACATCCTGGGCAATCAGGTTGATTTCCTTGACGCCGCTGTCAACCAGCTGCTTTGTTTCGGTGACAACCGATTCAATTGTGCGTGAGCGCAGGGTGCCGCGGATGCTCGGGATAACGCAGTATGAACAGTGGTTGGCACAACCTTCCGCAATCTTGACATAGGCGGAGTAATAGGGCGACGAGGTTACTCTGGGAGTGGTGTGGTCGTAGAGATAGTCGGGCAGGCCGATCTCGTGCCGTGGCCCGCCTTCAAGATGCCTGTCGAGCAGTTCGACGATGCGTGGCGCGTCGGCGGTGCCCATGAAGACATCGACTTCGGGCAGCTCTTTTTCCAGCTCTTCCCGGTAGCGCTGCGGCATGCAGCCGCTGACGATCAGAAGCTTGCAGTGACCGCTTTTTTTATAGTCGGCGACTTCGAGGATCGTTTCGACCGATTCCTCCTGGGCATCGCGTATAAAGGCACAGGTGTTGACGACGATGATCTCCGCCTTACTCTCATCGGTGATGATTGTAAAGCGCTCGGCGGGCAGGTGCCCGAGCATGACCTCGGCATCGACGAGGTTTTTCGGACAGCCCAGGCTGACCAGGCTGACATTGTATTTCGCCAAAATGAGTCCTCCGCTTTTCTTACGATAATCAAGGCGTTATAGCATAAAACCGCTTTCGGAGAAAAGCTTTCCCAAGGTGGGGGGAAACCAGATTCACGGCAGCACGAGAAAATCGATCTGCGGTTTTAATCATCGAACAGCGGAGGCTTGCATGCGGTATTTTGCGAGAAACCGAGTTCTTCCGCATAAGCGAATATCGCCGGAGCACCACCGGTGTGCCAGAACAGGACCTTATCCTGTCTGCCTAACTCGCCGGTGCGAATCATGTCGATCATCCCCCCCATGGCCCTGCCCGTGTAGACCGGATCGAGCAGGACCCCTTCTGTACGGGCGGTGAGCAGGATCGCCTCTCTTTCCAACTCCCCGATCACACCATAGCCGGCTCCCAGGTAGCGGGCATTCAGAATGAGTTCCCGTGCAGAGAACTCATGATTACAATTAACCAGGGTGGCAGTGCGGTTGGCAAGCGACAAGACCTTATGCTCAAAAGCATCATGGTCGGCATCGTCCTTGTCGATTCTTATGCCGACCAGCTGGTAGCGCTCACCAAGCATTTGTTTGCCCAGCATGAGGCCCGCCTGGGTCCCGCCGGAACTCGAGGCGAAGACGATGTGGGTAAACGCACGTTCTCCACATTGCTGATGCAGCTCACTGGCTGCTGCAGCAAAGGCAATGGCTCCGAGCTCGTTCGAACCGCCATAAGGGACGATGTATGGTTGCCTTCGTGCCACTTTCAATTGTGCGCAGATCTGCTGGATGTCTTCGCCTTTGCGATGCTCTTTCGTCCAGTGGATATGGCAGCCGAAAATCCGGTCCAGCAGCAAGTTGCCTTGCGGCTCGTCAGAACTCTCTCCACCCAGGAGCAGATGGCATTCGATGCCCAGTTTCGCTGCCGCCGCAGCTGTCTGCCGGCAGTGATTCGACTGTGCTGCCCCGGCCGTAATGATCGCATCGCAACCTTTCGTCAGCGCATCACCCAGCAGGTACTCAAGCTTCCTGGTCTTGTTTCCGCCGAGCGCCAGGCCGGTCTGGTCATCTCTCTTCATGAAGATCGACGGACCGCCGAGAATCCCGCTCAACCGCGGCAGCTCGACAACTGGCGTCGGAAAAAACCCGAGTGATGCTTTGGCAAAGCGCTGCAGATTCATAAACCTCTTTTCGTGACGCTTGATGCCCTAGATTTTATCATGCCAGGAGCAGCTACGAAACACGCCATCCACTCGATCAGCGGATGGCGTGTCCTGTGTCCGCTTGTCTGTTCCTGCTGGGACAGGCCAAAAGACGCAAGGCAAATGGCAAACGGGGCGATCAGAAACCGGTTTTCTCGCCCGTTGGTCGTACCACCTGTACACCTTCAGGGACGATGAAATCGAAGACCGTGTCAGGAATGCCATGATTGACGCGCAGGTTGCTGAACTGAATGACTGTGCTGTTGCCGTTGGGGTCGTAGACAGTGGTTGACAGGATCGGAAACCAAGGGCGTTTTGCCTTGCCGCGATTCTGGAAACTTTCCACGGCGTGCCGGTCGACGACGATAACCAGTTTGTCGACCAGCGAGGAGGACTGGCGCGGGGTCATCTGCAGCACGTAATTGCCATCGGTATCTTGTTGCGGCATCGCCCAGCTGATCGAAAAGTCTCGCGACAGGTTGCCGAGCCCGGTGAGGAAAGCCATCGGGTCGCTCTGGTCGGCCTGGTTGACCCGCTCGAGATTCGACTCGATGACCTGGTTATTCTCCGGCAGGTACACCCACATGGTCTTACCGTCAGAGACGATTTCCTGGGTGGTGGGAGAGTCATATTGCCAGCGGAACTTGACCTCCGGCCCGGTTGGTTTCGCTTGCCCGCCCCGGTAGCCGAAGACGACTTCGACGCGGCCGTTGGCTCGCTGCAATCGATCCAGTGAAGCGATTTTCGATTCCTGGGAAAAGTCGGCCGAATAATCGAGAATCCGGTACTCGGCAGCAGTTTCCGCTTGAAAGGGTGTCTCCAGGGTATTGACGACATCGCTGAGGGCGGCGGCCCAGGCATAAGGCGCCGTGACAGCCAGGCCGATAGCGAGGCTGAGAGCGATAAAAACGCCCTTTTTTATCATGAGCAGTTCCTTTGAGGTCAGCGTCTAGAGAGATACGGGTTCTGCAGTATGGGCACAGTAAACCAACATGTTGCCCGTGGCAAGATCAAACTCAACGGTACGACCGCGGTTGCCGCCGACTTCTTCGCCGACGATCGGAATGCCCAGAAGGTCGAGAGTCCGTCGGGCGCTCTTGGCATTGCGCGCGCCGACGCTGTTGATCAACGTCTGGTAGGACGTTTCAAACATGTTGGCGCCGCCGGTGACTTTTGCAACCAGCATGTCCCGATTGGCTCCGGCACGGACCAGATCGTTGACGATCTGGCGAATCCCGGCATCGACATATTTGCTCTCTGAGCCGACCGGGCTGTCGTCCGGTCGGTCGGGTAAAAGCATGTGGCCGAGGCCGCCGAACCCGGTTCCCGGGTCGTACAGGCCAACTGCAACGCAGGAGCCTAGCCCGTAAGCCTTCAGGACCGATGGTGCCCGGTCGATGCTGGCTTCGGCGATCCTGATGTGCTCAGTCATTGTTGCCCTCCGGCCGCGGCAAGAAAAATCTCCAGTGTTGACGGGTCGGGGAGCAGGAAAAAGTGCCCCTTGATGGCGAGGTCACTGGACGGTTCACCGGTAAAATCGGTCTCCACGAGCATGGCCAGGTCGCTCGATTTACTCAGATCGATCAGGACGTAGTCAACGACCGCTCCCGCCATATCGTATGCGAGCAGCGGAACAGAGGGTATCAGGGTTTTGTGCAGCATGTTACCCAGCGCGCTAAGATAGGCGGACGCGAGGATGTTGCCGACCTCCTTCAGGGTGGAAATCGTCACCTCGTTCATGATCAGGGCCTTGCTCTGCTCGCCGAGCAATTCACCGAGCAGCCGATGGGCACTTTCCTGGGGGAACAACAGCATGATGTTGCCCCGCGCATCGCCGAGGATTTGCAGGGTGATGCCAACCGTCATCTTTTCTGCGCCGCCGAGGTAGTCGGGGACCTGGCTGATGTCGGTGACTGTAATATGCGGTACCCGCAGGTGCACGGGATGTCCGATCATCTGCGACAGGGCCGTCGCGGCGTGTCCCATGCCGATGTTGCTGATCTCCGTCAGAATGTCCATCTGGACATTGTTCAGTTCGCGAAAAGGCATCAATTTCTCCGATCATTGATTCACATCTATTTGGTGCCGTTCCAGCAACGCCTGGGGGTCGACGACAAAGGTGACATGGCCATCGCCTTCAACGGTGGCACCGGTCAACCCGGTCAGCAGGTTGAGAGGGAAGCCGATCGGCTTGATAAAGGCGTCACGCTGGCCCAGGAAGCCATCCACCTGCAGACCGAGCCGTCGGCCGTGGAGTTCGATCAGTACGGTCCAGGTGATGTCACCGGTCGCAACCTGCTGCTGGTCGAGTGCCTCGGCCAGAGAATAGAGGCAGAGCTCTTCTTCCTCGAGCCGGAACATCCTCTGTTGTCCGGCAGCGAAGACCTCTTTGGTCGGCAGGTCGAGAGTTCTTTGTACACGTGTGATCGGAATGGCCAGGGTACGGCCTGCACAGCTGACCAGCAGGACCTTGATGATAGCTATGGATAGCGGCAAGCGGATCTTGATTCGGGTGCCCGCGCCGGCTGCGGACACGATCTCCAGACTGCCGCCAAGATTTTGTACGGCCGCCTTGACCACATCCATGCCGACGCCGCGACCAGAAGTTTCAGTGACTTCTTCAGCAGTTGAGAAGCCTGGCTTGCAGACCAGCATCAGGGCGTCCCGGTCACTCATGCTGTAAGCCTGGGACTGGCTGACCAGTCCCTGATCAACAGCTTTCTGGCGTAACATTTGCGGGTCCATGCCTTTGCCGTCGTCGGCGACTTCAATCAGAATCAGGTCTTTTTCTCGACCGGCGGAGATAGAAACCGTCCCCTCTTCTTCGACCCCATGGTCTACGGCATTGCGCACCAGGTGCATCAGGGGATCGGTGATGCCTTCGAGAATCACGCGATCGATGCCGATATCGGTACCGCTTAACAGCAGAGCAACCTGTTTGCCGGAGCTGCGGCTCAGGTCGCGTACGATGCGTGGCAGGCGCCCGGTGATGCTTTGCAAAGGCATCAGGCGAACCTGGAGGACATTGTGGTGCAGCTCATCGATCAGCCGTCCGGCGCGATCAATCGCCTTGTTCACTTCATCCCAGTCCCGGCTCCTGCCGGCGGTGTTCAGCATGTTGCGGTGCGTCATCAATTCACCGGTCAGGTTGACGAACTGGTCAAGCAGGTCGGTGCTCACACGAATCGTGCGGCCCACCGTTTGACGTTCACGGCGGTCCGTCTTGCGTCGGTCTTCGATAAACCGGACGTTTTCCACGCCGTTGATTTTCAGCAGGGCGGCCTCGATCTGCCCTTTCTGCTGAAAGGAACTCAACCAGGCCCGGACCTGTCCGCAGGAGCCCCCCATGCGTAACTCGTCGATGTCCGGCTGGCTGGTCCTCAGGTTGCCGAACTTCTCCAGTTCACGCAGAATAAGAATCCCGCGAGCAGCTGCGGCCGGGGTGTCTTTATCCAATTCGACCAGCACCTGGAAGGTGTCCGGCTCTTTTTCAGGCTCTGGGTTTTCTTCGCTGGCGATAACGACCGGGGGCTGCTGCGGATTATTTTCCTCCCCGTTTGCTGCGCAACCCTGCTGTTTCGTCAGATAGTCTTCGGTGCTGCGCTCCGGCCGGTCGTCCTGCAGGTCATCCAGCAGGCCGTCGAGGAGGTCTATACCTTCGAGGAGGTAGTCGATGGTTGTCGATGGGATGTCGCCGGAAGTGCGGAAACCATCGAGCAGGTCTTCGAGGTGGTGCGACAGCTGAGCGGTGGCATTGAAGCCCATGGTTGCAGCCATGCCCTTGATCGAATGTGCCTCGCGAAACAAGGCATCAATCGTTTCCCGGTTGTCCGGCTCCTGTTCGAGGGTGACGGCCAGTTGGTTCAGGCTGTTGATATGTTCCCGGGTTTCGCTTAAGAAAAGCTCCCGGTATTTTGACATGTCCATGGTCGGTATCGATGCCTGTCAGTCCTGCCCGACGACCCGCCTGACAGTTTCGAGAACCTTGTCTTCCTTGAAAGGCTTGACTATAAAATCCCTGGCACCGGCCTCGACCGCCTCGAGCACCAAGGTATCCTGTCCGAGAGCGCTGACCATGACGACGTGGGCCTCCGGGTCAGCAGCCATGATTTCCTGCAATGCCTCGATACCACTCTTCTTCGGCATGACGATGTCCATGGTCACCAGGTCGGGCTTGCTTTCCTGATAAAGTTGCAGAGCGGTTTCTCCGTTCTCTGCTTCAGCGACAACCTCGTAGCCATGCCGGACAAAGATGTCCTTGAGTATGTTGCGCATGAAAAGGGCATCGTCTACAACCATCACCCGTATTGCCATATCTGCCTCCTATTCGGAATAAATATCTTCAAGTCGTTTGATCACTTCATCGGTGTCGAGCAGATTGATTGTCGACTCGTCAAGCTCGATTATGCCACGCACGGCAGGACGATTATGGTCCGTTGGCGGTGGTTCGAGATGCTTTGTTTCGAGGGTGACAATCCGTTCAACGCGACTGGTTTTGAGCACCAGGGAGCGGTGTTCGGAGGTCAGGACCAGGTGGCGATGGTCATGCTTGTCAACGGTGAAACCGAGCAGTGTCGGCAGATCATCAAGGGTCTCCTGAACTTCGCGCGGCCCCAGAGCCAGGAGCGGGGATCGGTGGCGCTCAGCGAGGTGGTGCACGAGACGGTCTACCTGATGGAGAAGAACCTCAAGGTGGCCGGCGTCGAGGTGAATCTCGAGGCCGACGGCGCCACCGAGAGCCAGCACGCAGATCCCGCCGAGAGCGGCACCGCCCGAGACGCCGAGGATGTAGGGATCGGCGAGCGGGTTGCGAAGCAGCGCCTGGAAGAGCGTTCCCGCCACGGCGAGGGAGGCACCGACCAGCGCGGCGAGCACCACCCGCGGCAGGCGGACGCGTTTCAAACGTTCCTCGCCGGTGGGCCCGGGTCCGCACCAGCTGATGTGTTCCTCGACCGACTCATCGATCAAGGTCTCGAAGCTGCGGTCGGCCAGATCCAGCGTGCCATCGCCGTTGACGTCGTAGTAAATCGGTGGCGAAGGTGGCGAGGGTGGCGTAGCGGTGGCGGCTGGTGAACTCGAGCGCCGGCTTGTAGAAGCGCACGACGAATCGTTCGAGGCCGTCGGCGACGCCCTTCTGGAAGCGGGCGAGCGGTATCTCGAGGAGCGCGTCGACATGGGCGCGCCTGCCGCCGGCACGAAGGGCCTTTTGCACGGCGAAGACGTCGATGCGGTGATAGTGCAGGGCGTGCAGCGTTGCTGCAGTCGGTGAGGGCACCCAGGCGGTATTCGCGCCCGCCATCGGGTGGGCGATCTTGGACTCCATCATGTCGGCCATGTTATCGGGGGTTGGCCACATGCCTTTACCGATTTGAGCCCTGCCTTTAAGCCCGCAGGCAAG
>ENA-OVOC01000006-OVOC01000006.1-sediment-metagenome-genome-assembly--contig:-NODE-6-length-15846-cov-2.449236_pt1 | contig 15846 bp, 12 predicted proteins | sample MGYA00250096_ERZ650216 | MGnify/ENA primary metagenome ERZ650216 (study PRJEB26732, sample SAMN07258893) | sediment metagenome | biome: subtidal zone; feature: saltmarsh; material: sediment | place: USA...
TGCAGCATTTCTAAAAGTAATTCAGACGGTATACCCTGGGCTTCAGGGGCTGACATTTGCCAGCTTTGCGTTGGGTAATAATCTTGGGAGGAAGCGGCGTATAGACAGAAACAGGTTAGAGCTATAAAAATAAACAGGATAAAAGCTATGAAATTCTTAATAGTTAGCATAGGCTTCAGGAATCCAGCCAGTCTAGGATAACCTTCCCGGACCGGCCCGAGCGCATGATGTCAAAGGCTTCCTGAAATTCGGTATAGTGGAAGCGATGGGTGATCACCGGGTTGATGTCCAGGCCGGATTGGATCATGGCGGTCATTTTATACCAGGTTTCATACATCTCGCGGCCGTAAATACCTTTAAGAGTCAATCCGTTGAAAATAACCAAATCCCAGTCGATGGCCGTTTCTTTTGGTAAAATTCCGAGCATCGCGACTTTACCACCATGGCACATGTTCGCCAGCATCGATCGCAAGGCGTCCGGATTGCCCGACATCTCCAGGCCGACATCAAAGCCTTCCTTCATTCCCAGCTTTTTCTGCGCATCCTCGATCGTTTTGGAGCGCACATCCAGCGCCAGGGTGGCGCCCATTTTTTTGGCCAGTTTCAAGCGGTAGGGAATCACATCGGTAACAACGACATAGCGGGCGCCGGCATGCCTGGCGATCGCCACCGCCATGCAACCGATGGGCCCGGCACCGGTAATGAGCACATCCTCGCCGAGGACATCAAATGAGAGCGCGGTGTGTGTGGCATTTCCCAGGGGATCAAAGCAGGTGAGGATATCCGTTGGAATTACAGGGTCGCAATACCAGATATTGGTGACCGGGATGCTTAAATACTCGGCATAGGCACCGGGGCGGTTGACCCCGACACCGCTGGTGCGCATGCACAGGTGGCGACGGCCGGCGAGGCAGTTGCGGCACCGGCCGCAAACCAGATGACCTTCGCCGGATACCAGGTCCCCGGGCTTAAAATCATGCACATTGGCACCGATCTCGGCAATTCGGCCGACAAACTCGTGTCCCACCACCATCGGCACCGGAATGGTCTTTTGAGCCCACTCGTTCCAGTTATAAATATGCACATCCGTCCCACAAATGGCGGTTTTGTGAATCTTGACGAGCACATCGTTGATGCCGATCTCCGGGACAGGCACTTTTTCCAGCCAGAGCCCCGGTTCGGACTTTGACTTCACCAGTGCGTCCATATTGGTAACCATCAGTACCTCCGCCTAAATTGAGCGTTTCAGAATAAAAAATAGGATCTATCTTTATCTAAGCGGAACGACATCTGCCTTGTATCTGCGGCAACTTCGACAAGCGCTCAATTTAAGTTATAACTACGATCTAAAAGCGATCCCCCGGCTATGCCGAATCAGTTGCCTGATCGAGAATTTCGGCGATATCTTTTACCGCAATGTCAGGTGCGGTTTCTTTGACACCGTCATTGAGCATCGTATTGCAAAAAGGGCATGCCGCCACCAGGGTTTCAGCCTTGGTGGCCGCCACTTCTTCAACCCGCTCGATATTGATGCGCTTGCCGATCTTTTCTTCCATAAACATCCTGGACCCGCCGGCGCCGCAACACAGCCCTTTGCGGCCGGAGCGCTCCATTTCCCTGATCTTCAGTCCGCCAATGGCACCCAGAATTTTTCGAGGTGCGTCAATCATATCATTCCAGCGGCACAGATAACAAGAGTCATGCAAGGTAACAGTCGTTTCCAGATTAACGTACGGCTTTAATATGCCATTTTGAATCAGACCCGCAAAAAATTCCGTATGGTGGAGGACTTCCGGCATCGCACCGAATTGAGGATATTCATGTTTGAGGGTGTTGTAACAATGGGGGCATCCGGTCAGAATTTTGGCGGGCTTATACTTGCCGAGGGTATCCAGATTCGCCCGTATCAACTCCTGGGCCACATATTCATTGCCGGCCCGCCGGGCGGCATCACCGGTACAGCGTTCCTCCGGGCCGAGGATGGCAAAATCAATCTCCGCCTTTTTTAAGAGATTGACGATCGCTCGGGCAACGACTTTACCTCTTTCATCAAAAGCGCCCGCGCATCCAACAAAGTAGAGAATTTCGGCATCCGGATGATCGCTCATCAGGGCAACATCCAATCCCCGGCACCAGTCTGCCCGTTTCTCCGCGGCAAAGCCCCAAGGATTAAATTGATTTTCCAGGTTATTGAAGGTTTCCTGTAATTCTTCCGGAAAGCGGGATTCCATCAGCACCAAGCTTTTGCGCATTTCGAGGATCAAATCCAGATGCTGGATGTGAAGCGGGCAAATACTTTCACAGGCTCTGCAGGTCGTGCAGGACCAGATGACATCTTCGGTAATCGGCGACCCCTGCCGAGCGATCGGTTCGATTGAATTATCGTTTCCGGTCAGCTGGCCGATCAGATCATCTTTCAAGTCCACCACGACGGCTTTAGGCGACAGCGGCTTGCCGGTCAAATCGGCGGGGCATTGCTCTTCACACCGGCCGCACTCGGTGCAGGCATAAAGATTCAGCACATTTTGCCAGTTGAGTTCATCAACACTTCCGAGGCCAAAAGTTTCGATATCCTCATCTTCTAAATCGCTTTTCAGCATCGGTTTGGGGGTGTCCAAAGGCGCAAGAAAGACATTCGGGACGGCCGCCAGGATGTGAAGATGCTTGGATCCGGGAATATACACCAGAAAGTATAAAATGACCGCCAGATGAATCCAGTAGGAGGCCTCCAGCCCGATGAACAATCCCTGCCGCGGCAGGTGCTCCAGCCCCAGAAGTGTCGCAATGGGAAACGAAATCACGTAGTCGCTTTGAATCCCTTGAAGCGTTTCCGGGTAAAAGGCCATTCGAAAGGCGTTGACTGAAAAAAAACTAACGATGATGATGGTCGTAAAAAAAAGAATCAGCCGGGAATCCAAACCATCGGTTAAATATTTGGGTCTGAAGATGAGCCGCCGGAAGACACAATAGGCCAGCCCCACCAGAACCAGCAAGGCCAGGATGTCTGCCAGAACGGCATAATATCCGTACAGAGCAGGGACGAGGCGCGCGAAACTGAAACCGGGAAAGATACCGGCGATCATCACTTCAATTGTGTGCGGCAGTATAACGATAAAACCCAAAAAAATAAAAGTGTGCGCCAAACCCGGAAATCGCTTTTCGCGCACTCTGGATTGCAGCAGAACTTCTGTGAAGAAAATCTTTAAGCGATCAGGTAGGCGGTCCAGTTTGAATTGGTGTGACCCTTCCACACGGGTCATCAACTGAATTAAACGGCGGGATCGGATAAAAAAAAACCCGAAGCTTGCCAGAAGCCCGAGCACGATTAAAATAGATTTAATGGTGTAATAAACGCTCATTCAGCATCGTGCCCCAGAAATAATTTACAATATTGTGCGAATCTCTTTCATAAGATACATGTACTCAAGTTGCCAGACAGGCATGTTATTTTGTCAATTATATCCGGAACAGCAGACGAGTTTAGGCTTACATTTATTGTTCCTCACCGACAAAACTTTTTAGCTGACGGGTCAAAATGGGGACAATCTCAAATAAATCCTCAACAATGAAATAATCACAATTTTTGGTAATGCTGGCTTCCGAATCCGTATTGACGGCGATGATCATTCCCGAGGTTTTCATGCCGGCAAAATGCTGCACCGAACCGGAGATGCCGCAGGCGATGTAGACTTTGGGACTTACCGTTGCACCGGTTTGTCCAACTTGCATCGTGTGAGGCGCCCAACCGGCGTCGACCGCAGCCCTCGAAGCACCCACCGCCGCGCCCATGACGCGCGCGCAATCGAAAAGAATTTCAAAGTTTTCCGGGTTTTCCATACCCCGTCCGCCGGATATGATGATATCGGCTTCGGTGAGGTCGACGCCGCTGTGGGCCTGTTGTTTGATCTCCTTTACCACCAGCCCATTGCTTTCGACATCGGTCTGGAAAGAAACCACCTCGACTTCACTTGGCTTGGGCCTGGCCTCGATGGCATTGGGACGGATGCCGAAAATAAAATGGTTTCCGTCGACTTTAAAAGTGGCAATTGTCTTGCCGGAAAACTGCGATTTTCGAGCCGTGCGTTCATTTAAATTTATGTCGATACAATCCATAACGAGAGGGGCATCGAGGTAAGCGGCCACCCGCGGCAGCACATCTTTTCCCCGGGCGCTGGTCAGCCCGCACAGGGCGGTTAAGCCAAAGTGGTCCATTGCGGCAATGATCGCCCGGGCCCATTGGTCCGGGTTCCACTGTAAGGGGCCTTCAGCGGAAGTCAAATCAATTATTTTTCCAATACCGTATTGCCGGAGTTGTTCCTTGCAGGCCGCTGCGTCACCGTTTAATATCAGCGCAAACAGTTCACCGCCCTGCCGGCGCGCCAGGGTGATCACACCGAAATTGGTCTTCTTGATTTTACCGTCTTTTAGTTCGATTAAAATTCCAACTTTTTCCACTTGCATACGCTTTCAGTGTAAGTCTTATCCCAAATATCAGGGCACCGGTAAGCTGCGAATCATAGCGCCTGGAAGAAAATGACATGACCGGCCCGCCTTTCCAAGCCACACCGTCTCCGCAAGGTCATGTTGTTTTCTAAAAGGCGCTATGCTGTGTATTGCTTCAGCGTTCTGCGTGGCCTGATATTTGGGATGATTGGCATCCAAGCCTTTGGGTCTGGCACATGGGCTGTTTGAATCCCAAATATCAGGGCACCGTTAACCTGTAAATCATAGCGCCTGGAAGAAAATGACATGACCGGCCCGCTTTTATTTCTATCATTTCAGTGACAGTAAACTACAATACTTTTGCCTCGTTTATTAACAGCTCAATCAATTGCCGCACAGCCTCTTCCGGTGGCCCTTTGAGTTCCTTGGGTTGCCGCTGCTCAACAGCGGGTTTCAGTTCCAGGATCTCCATACGCGCCACCGGCTTTTCGATTGGCAAGCTGTCCAGCTCGATCTGTTTAATTTCTTTTTTCTTGGATTTGCGAATATCCATAAAAGTTGGATATTTGGGCTTGTTCAACCCCTTGCCGGCGGCAATAACGCACGGTAGCGGCATTTCCAGCAACTGCTTGACACCGGCCTCCAGTTCGCACTCCACTCTGGCGTTATTCCGGTCAACTGAAAAGGTGACCACATTGGTGGCCACAGGCACGCCCAGGGCGGCTGCAAGCCTGAACATGGTCTGCATGCCCTCGCTGTCGATGGATTCTTTTCCGGTAAAAATGATATCCGGTTTGCCGTCCTGCTCAATGGCTGCTCTCAGGGCCCTTGCCGTGAGGATGCTGTCGGGCCCTTCATCGGTTTTGATTAGAATCGCTCGGTCTGCTCCCATGGCCAGAGCGGATTGAAGGGTATTGCCGGCGGCTTCTTTACCAACGCACACGGCGACCACCTCGGCGTCTTCTGTCCGGGCTTTGAGACGGGACCCTTCTTCAACAGCGTGTTCATCATAGGGGTTGAGCAAGAAGGTCACACTTTCATCGATCTGATTCTTTTCCCGGATGGTAATGGTTGCCGCCGAATCGGGCACATGTTTGACACAGACATAAATTTTCATTGGGGGCACTCTTCACTCTATCCAATCATTTAAGCCGGTTTCAGGTATCGGTCATCTGGTTCAAAGGTTTCTCTGGCTTCTGGTCTCTGGCTGCTGGTCACGACTCGGCTGAGCCCGTCGGCCGTGAGCTCAGGGCCGAACGGCTCGTCGCAGGCTGGCTCCTGGCCAGCAGCGAGAAGCCAGACGCCAAAAAGAATGAACGAACACAAAACAGGACTTTACCTCATACGGATAAAGCCCTGTTCCATTATTCCAGTGTGACTAGCCATTCACCGAGAAACTACTGTCTTCGTTGATTTCGCGATTGCGGGAAAAGAAACCCACGTTGATGGTTCGCCCGATATAGCGCAACTTGAACTGAAAGGGGTCGGTATCATGATCATGGCCCTTTTCGCAGGCGTCGATCAATTCGGCCATCATGGCGCCGACCACCAGCGCGTTTTTGTACTGATTGCCGCTCGTACCGATGGCCATGTAGAAACCTTTCATGTCGGACTTGTCATAAATGGGAATCCAGTCGTCCGAGCAGTCGTACAGGTCGCAGGTCCCGCGGGGCTGGTTGGGTATCTGCATACTGGGCACCCGCTTGGCACACCGGTAGGTCTGGGCCTTCCACTGGGCTTCGGTCAGCTGATTGTCCCGTCCGAGCCCGCCTTTGCCGGCATAAAATTCATCCGGATCGACCCATTCCTGCGGATCACATTCCGGATCTTCACTGCCGATCAAAAACATGTTGCCGACTTCCGGGCGGTAATAGCAGGCAATATCACCGTCGGAGGTGTGGTACCCGTTATTGAGATAATCGTATCCTTCCGGAGACGGGCAGTGCATGACCTCGTGTCGCAGGGCCTTGGTTTTAATGTTGCAGCCCTCGTAAACCCCTTCGGCCATCTGGTTGATTTTGTACGAGTGCGGGCCGGCGGCATTGACGACCACCGGCGCATCGATTTGGGTTCCATCTTTAAGCGTTACGCCCAGCACCTGGTTGTCCTGGCTTCTGACCTCGACAACTTCAGCGTTAAATAAAAATTCAGCGCCTTTGGCCTCGGCCGCACGCATGACGTTATGGGTGGAAAGGGCCGGGTCGTTGACGTAACCGCCTTCAGGACAAAATAGGGCACCCTCGAGCATTTTCTTCGGTTCATTAAAAAATTCTGGATCTTCGGGTCGCCGGACGGGCCAGTGCTCGTGCATATCATAAACAGGGACCATTTCTTTGATCTTATCGACGTCCCACTCCTCATAGGTAACGCCGACGGCGTCGTAGTGCTTTTTGACCTTGCGCCAATCGTGCCCCTGGGATTTGATCAAAATGGAGCCGGTGTTCATGTAGTTGGCCAGGCCTTTTTCGTCGTTGACATGCTCCAGGTAATTTTCCCAATCCAGCCAGTACTTAAATCCCTCGTAGGCCATGGCCACACCATCTTCAGTGGAATAATGGGCGCGTACAATGGCGCAGGATGCCGCGGTGGAGCCTTCGCCGGCATCCGCCAGCTTGTCGATGTTCAGGGTTTTGTAGCCCATCTTGGTCAGCTCATAGGCGATGGGGGCGCCGATGACACCTGAACCGATGATAATGGCATCATATTTTTTTGTCATGATATTAACCCTCCTTTATATATTGCGGATTGTGGATTGCGGAGTCATCAATACTGAATATTTAATGGTGCTATCCCCAGTTACACTAAGTCAAATCAGGGATGGATTGCAAAGTTTTTTTAGATCCCAGGCTTTGATTTTAAATGATTTGTCGTGCACGCCCGGGTTGAAATAAACAAAATTGTTTTTGATCAGGTCCGAATCCATATAAACCGGCAAGGCCGTCAGGTGCGCGAAGGGCGGCACGCATCCCACCTCACAGCCCACCGCCGGGCTGACGTCTTCGGGTTTGGCAAACGACACCTTTTTTGTTCTGGCTGCAGCAGCGGCCTGTTTCCAGTCGACTTTCTTGTTGCCCGGTAACACCAGGACGATCATCTGACCTTCTTTGGTGGTTAAGACCAAAGATTTCACAGTTTCAGATTCGCTGACCTTCAAGGCCTCTGCCATGGCCGGATTGGTATATACCGGCTCGTGTTCAAAAACTTCGTAAGCTATCTGGTGTTCATCGAGCATGGCCCGTATTTTGTCTTCCAGATTCATTTTGTCCTCTTTTGGGCGGTTTGCGTTTAAGCGTAACGATTATTCACCCAGTCACTGAAGGCGCTTTCACCAGCAGGCCGGAGTTCAAACTCTTTGCCGGCCTCAAGAATCGCCGCTACCATATCCTGGGCATAGCCCCTGGAACAGGTCAACAGAATGGCCGATCGTTCCGGCGTATTTCCCAGGACAACAATCTGGCAGGGGACATGCGAAAATGGCCCCTGCCGCAAAAACGGTGTTTGCTGTAATGGATCGACAAAATCAAGGGCGCTTAGCTTTTCGGTAATCGCAAAAACATCCTTGCCGATCAGCGCCAAAAACACGGTGGCATCAGTGACCTCCGTAAAAGCCGGATCATCCGGTAAAGAAGGGTTTTCGCCGGATAGATGCCAGATCGATGCCTGGGTCTGATTCATGCGATTGATCAAAACACCATTTTCAAAGACACACCGGCCGGGGGTATCCGGGATGTTGACGCCCCAGGGCTGATACCGGCTAATATCGCTGTCCTGAAGATCCCACCGCATCCGGTGGCTTAAATCGACCACCCAGGGGCCGTCGCCCTGGGCTTCGTATTCCAGTACCACGGTCCAGTGATCCCGAAGCTCTGTTTTTAAGGGTTTTTCTGCAAAAGTTACCGGAGATTGTCGCTTTATTTCAACAGCCATTTTTGCCTCACATCCTCAAGCGCTTGCCTTCAGGGTCGTAAATGGGGGTAGATACCACGGTTGCATAAATGTGCTCACCCTTGCATTCATCTTCATAGATTTGCAGGCGCGTGCCTTCCTCAGCCAGCTGCGCTTCCACCAGCGCCAGTCCGACGGGTTCTTTCAAGGTAAAACTGTGACGCGCAATACACACGTATCCTCTGATGCGGTTGTCCACAATGATGGATCCATCTTTCGGGGGCCGGGATGGATCTTCCATTTTAAATCCCACCAGTTTGAAACGGCCCTCCTGGTTTTCGGTCTGCCGCAACGCTACGGCCCCGACCGTTTTGGCCTCGGATTTGTTGCGATCCCACAGAAAACCGAGGTCGACATCGTGAAGCGTGGTACGCTGCTCGGATTCGGAACCGATAATCAGGTGGGCTTTTTCCATGCGCAACACATTTTGGGCTTCCAGCCCGAAATTTCGAATGCCGAATTTCTTGCCGGCTTTGTTGATCACGTCCCACAGGCTCTGCATATAGGATGCGGCAACATGCAGCTCAAAAGAAAGCTCGCCCACAAACCCCAGACGCATCGACCGGACCGGAATGGCATCGCTAATCATAAATTCACGATACCCGGCATACGGAAAGGCCGCATCGGAAACATCCGCATCGGTGACTTTCTCGAGCACTTTGCGCGCGTTGGGTCCCGCAACGTTGATCACGCCAAAGGCATCGGTCAGATTGACCATGTGAAACTGCCAACCGTCATAGCGGGTATGATAGCGGATCCATTCCACCGTGGCACCGGCCCGGGCGGTTGAGGTCGTAAAATAATAATCGTTTTCACCCCTTTTGGCGACCACGCCGTCATCGATAATACAGGCGTCTTCATTGCACATGGCCGAATATTTAACTTTACCGCTGGCAATATTGGACATGTCGCTAACGTAAACCCGCTGAAGAGCCTTTAGCGCATCGGGGCCCCAGATTCTGAATTTGCCCAGCGTAGACGCATCCAGCATGCCGACGTTGGTGCGGACATTTTCGATTTCCTTGCGGCAGCTAAAATCCTTGGAAAAATAGCGCGCCCGTTTCCAGACGCCAATTCGCCGGATGACACCTCCGACGGCTTTCTGGGATGCGTGAACCGGCGTGCGTTTGCACATATCGTGATGCGTGCCGGCATAGGTGGCAATATAGGTGGGCACCAGCGGCACGCGCACGGTGGTCGGCATGGCCGTCGCTGTGATATCGCCATGGTACTGGGCCACAAGCAGCGGCAGATTGTGCCCGGGAATGCCGCCCTGCCCCGGACCGGTACCGGCGGCCGTAAAACGCTTAATCAGCTCGGTGGCGTCAAAACCCTGTGCCAAGGCCTGTTTCACATTTTTAACTGTCGTATCTTCATCGAAGCAGATAAAGGTTTTACGGCCCTGCACCGGGGCGGTCACCAGTTTACAGCCCGGGTCCGGACCCGGTAATTGATCCAGATTTTCGCGGACTTCTTTGAGCCGGTTGTCAACGGAGGCCCCGCAATCGGCAGCCGCTAAAATGCCGGCCAGCTGGCCGGAAGCCTCAATGGAGGCGGGATGATTCAGTCCCAGCATCCGACCGGCAGCCTGTATGTTGGCGGGCAGATGTTGGGGCATGAAAAACCCGGTATAGGGATCATAGGCCAGCTTGGCCTGGGCCAGGGAGAGCGGTCCGGTCAGCGGGGTCATCCCGGCCGAGGCCACCAGAAGGTCACAGGCAACCTCTTTTTCGAGGGTTCCCGTCAGAGTGGCCAGCGTTACTTTGTTGAGTTTAGCGGTGCCATGGGCGCGGGCGGCAACCCATCCCCTAAAAAAGGGAATATGGCGCCGCTGGAGTTCTTCGAGCAGGATGGGATCCTGTCCGTCCTCGCGGATATCGGCCACGCAGGTAACCTCAAGGCCCAGGTCAAACAGATCCAGCGCAGCCTCTAATCCCAGATCGTGTCCGACACTGAAAACCGCCAGTTTACCGGGAAGCAAGCCATAGGTGTGGGCCAGACGATGGGCGCAGCCAACCTGCATCACTCCGGGTCGCTCGTTGTTTTCAAAAAGCAGCGGACGTTCGATGCAGCCGGTGGCCACAACAACGCTGGTGGCCCGGATTTCAATATAGCGCTCATCAAAATAATCGCTGCTCTGTCCCTTCTGAAACGCAGTCACCAGATTATTATTGTAAACACCTACCACGGCGGCTTGCCTGAGCACGCGAATGTTTGTTTTTTGTTCAAGCTGTCGCGTCATCTGTCGCGCTGTTTGCGCCAGTGATTCCCCGGCGGAATTTTGCACCGTGCGGTAGTCAAAAAAACCGCCCAGCCACGGACGGGTTTCCAGGAGAATAACCCGCAGGCCGTTTTCAGCGGCAGTCAGCGCTGCATGCATGCCGGCCGGTCCCCCGCCGATCACACAGACATCGGCTCTGGGATAAATTTGATCATAGGTGCCGGGCATTTGAAATTTAGGTGAAATTTTTCCCAGCCCGGCAGCCTTGCGCACCTGTTTGAGCGCAATCGGCCAGATGGGGGCCGGCTTGTGCATCGTGCGGTAATAAAAACCGGCCGGCATCGCCCAGTCCAGTTTATCCATGAACCCCATCAGATCCGTTTCCGGCGAACCGACCACGTTTTGCGCTTTGACCTGCATGCCGTCGGCCAGCAGCGTGGTCTCGGAACAGACATTGGGGATTCCGTTTACCTGCATGCAGGTGTTGCTGCTTTCGCCATCCAGGCTGTAAAGACCGCGGGGACGATGATATTTCAAGCTGCGCCCGAATATGCGGATACCGTTGGCATAGAGGGCGGTGGCAACCGTATCTCCGCTCAGCCCTTTACAGGTTTTATTCTTATATTTAAAATTCAGGCTCTTTGCAGGATTAATTCGCAGGGTGGCCAATTTTTCCAGCCTATTCATGATTGCGCCTCCGGTTTTTCCACCTCAAGATTGGTCGTCGTGTCGCGGTGCGTCTTAAACCAAACGCCACAGCCATCTTTGTGGCACCACCATTCTTCCTGGACACCGGCCACACACTGGTTCATGTGCACATACTCGCACCAGGCCCGGGGCGAAAGATCGGCTTGATCCGGCCGGGGTCCTTTTTCTTCTCCACCGTAGCGGAACTCATAACCGTTGCGTTTACCGCATACGGGACAGGTCAGGGTCATTGCCATCAGGGTCATTTCCTCCAAATTTTTTTTGTGATGTTTGCGCCCGTCAAAATCCGAAATCCGAATCTCGAAATCCGAAACAAATCCGAATACCAAATGACAAAAATTCTAAACACCAAATAATTTTTCTGTAATTGACATTGAGGCCAAAATTACCCAATAGCGTTTTGAAAATTAGAATTTCGATATTGTTTCGAATTTCGAATTTAGTGCTTCGTATTTACAAGTACGACACTCAATAACTAAAAAAGACAAAATGATATGCGACCTTAATTGTCAGGTGTAAAATTTACGACAGCTGCCGTCTCTCCCATCAGCCGGTGCTGCTCGAAGCGCCGCAGGTTGAAGGGTTTAAGCATTGCGGGGCACTCCCCGCTGGCTATAAATTGCGCCATGTATTTGCCGGTGGCGGCGCAGGATTTGAAGCCGAAATATCCCCAGCCACAATCCATGTAATAGCCTTCAATGGGGTCGTTGCCATCCATGATGGGTGCCATATCCGGCGTCATGTCCGCCAGGCCGGCCCAGTGGCGCATGAATTTAACCCCTCTTAAGCAGGGCAGCATCTCGGAAAGGGCTTCGGCCTGATGCTTGATGTAATAAGCGGTCGTCTGCGTCGTATAATTGGGCCAGGCATCCATGTGGGCACCGGTGGCAATTTCACCTTTGAGGGTCTGGTTTGCATAGGCGTGATAAGCGCCGGAGGAGACCACATGGTTTAAGATCGGTTTCAACGGCTGGGTCACCATCGCCTGAATGGTCAGCACACTGATCGGCAATTTTATTCCCAGCATCTGAGAGGATATGGCCGCCGAATATCCGCCGGCGGCATTCAACACCCGCGGGGTTTTGATTTTACCGTTGTTCGTTTCAACCGAAACGATTTTATTGTTTTCCACACCGATGCCGGTCACTTCCGTTTGCTGGTGAATATGCACCCCATGTTTGGCCGCCCCCTTGGCCAGCCCCCAGACGATGGCATCGTGACGCAGAATGCCACCGGGTGGATGATACATGGCACCAAAAATCGGATAGGTGATATCCTCTGAAATATTCAGGGCCGGAACCATTTCCTTGCACTGTTGGGCATCGATCAAATGGCTTTCCACTCCGAGAAACTGCGCAGTGGCCACATTCATGCGCGCCGCATTCATGGCCGCTTCGCTGTGCATCAGGTTCAGGTTGCCGCAGTTGTAAAACATCAAATTATAATCGAGCTCTTTGGTGAGGATGGGCCACAGCTTAAGGGCTTCCTTGTAAAGGGGGACGTTTTCCTGGGTGCGTTGATTGGCCCGCACAATGGCGGTGTTGCGTCCCGATCCGCCAAAACCCATGTAGCGCTTTTCGATTACAGCCACATTACGCATGTTGTGATCCCGCGCCAAAAAATAGGCCGCCGCCAGTCCGTGCAGCCCGCCCCCAATGATAACCGCATCATAATTTGATCTGAAAGACGGCTTTTCCCCCCACAGGGGCTTAACCTTTGCAAACATAAAATCACCCTCTGATGATGATGCGTTAAATAATTTTTTTAATAAATTTCAACTGGTTAATTTAAAATTTGGTTCAACCCACAACGGATGGAACGGTCTTCCCAATTTGACACTACTTATGATAATGAAACAAAACCTGTCAAGAAAAAAATGGAAAAATGAAGCAAAACTATTCAAAATAGGTTGACAATTCGAAAAAAAACTTGATACTAGGGTGATTCCAGCCTATCATTACCACGATAGATAATTCATATTTTCATATAGTAATATGAAAATATTATGCTTTTCGGTAATCTTCAATGCTGTGTAATTTAAATTGGGGAGCTCTACCCAAGCTGGCTTAGTGACTTAGTTTTTGATAGAAGTTCGATCATTATCGCGACTTTTGGCTTTTTTGTGCGGGGTAAAGTGCCATTTATAGACTGTTTTTTTCAAATTTTGATGTATTTGACTATTTTTATTTCATTTTAAACACCAAATCATGAAACATCAACCATCACACCCGACGATGCAGGGCATTGTCAGACAGCAGCATGCCCTAACACCCAAAGCCCGGATCCTGAGTAATTTTATCCTCAACAATCCGCGCAAAGCAGTCTTTATGACGACCAAAGAACTGGCTCAAGCATGCCAGGTCAGCGAAGCAACGGTGGTTCGTTTCGTTGGCCAACTCGGCTACAATGGCTACGGAGCATTCCAGCAGGCGTTAAGGGACTTCGTGGATACGGAGCTCACGATGCTGGACCGCACCGATCTTTCGGGCATGCAACTGGCGGGTGCAGATCGCCTTAGCCGCGTGGTGTTTGAAGAGGTTGAAAATCTGAAGTTATTTCTTGAAACCGTCGATATGGCTGCGCTCAAGAAAATGGTTGATCTGATTGAATCCAGCAAATGCATCTATGTCATTGGATCCCGTCTTTCTTATACATTTGCTTACTACCTGGGCTGGTCGCTGACCAAAATTCGGTCGAACATCCACATCCTAAAAGGCAGCGATAGCACGGCGATCGACTGGCTGACGAATGCATCGCCTGAAAGCCTGGTGATCATCATCGCTACGACACGCTATCCGAATGAACTGATTCGATTGGGAAAAATGGTTCGCCGACTTGGCCAGACCCTTCTGGTTATCGCCGATAGTGCCATTTGTCCGTTGACCCAGTTTGCCCATCTGTCGCTGATCGCATCGTCAAAAAATATTCCGTTTATCGGAAATCCAACCACAATTTCGTGTATCGTCAACTATCTCGTCCTGGAGCTGGCGAGCCGCGACGGCAACCAGCTTAAAGCGCATCAGGAAAAATTGGAACAGGCGTATTATGAAAACGATATCCTGTTTAATTTGTATAAAGAGTAGTGCGTTACCAAATAACGGTCCTGAGAACGCGATTCGTTCATTGCGGCCTTAGCAGCGTCGGGTCTCTAACGGAAAGTTTTCTTTTTGTTTAAGCAGCTGATCGTTATTTCCAATATTTTCTACAAAGGAGGCATCAATCATGAGTGAATTATTCGGTAAAATGGCAGAGTCTTTGATCGCCGGGAAGGTGGATGAAGTGTCCAGTCTCACCAAAGAAGCTGTCGATGGCGGTCTATCGCCCCAGGACATTTTGGAGCAAGGGCTGCTGGCCGGCATGGATGTCGTGGGGCAGCGTTTTAAAGCCAATGAAATGTTTATTCCGGAGGTGCTACGCTGTGCCAAATGCATGCATGGCGCCATGGAAATTTTGCGACCCCTGCTGGTCGAATCCGGAGTGAAGACGGCCGGCACATTGGTGATCGGAACCGTAAAGGGCGACCTGCATGACATCGGCAAGAACCTGGTGGGCATGATGTTCGAAGGGGCCGGCTTTAAGGTTATTGACCTGGGCATCGATAAGGATCCACAGACATTTGTTGATGCCTTGAAGGAACACAAGGCGGAACTATTTGGTATGTCGGCGCTGCTGACCACCACCATGCCGATGATGGGCGAAACCATTAATGCCATCAAAGAGGCGGGCATCAGGGATCAGGTCAAAATATTGGTTGGCGGTGCTCCCATAACAGCGGCATTTGCCGAAGAAATTGGTGCAGATGGCTATGCTTCAAATGCAGCCAGCGCTGTTGATAAGGCTGATCACTGTTGTCGGACGTGAAGGTAAACCACGCGGCGAACATGAACTGCTTCTCCGGCTCGACATCGAACAGTATCCCCTGTCCCGAAGTCAACGGGTTGAACCACCCGCCGGCCAGTCCCTGGTTAATGGGGATATTGGGACCCTCGTCATCGTTGGTGATCGCGCAGAACACGTCCATGGCATCGATATTTTCCATTAGCAGTAATTCTTCGTCGGCCGAATCACCGTGCAGTACCATGGTCTTGAGCAGGTCCTCGGAAACCTCGCGTGCCCGCCCGGCATCCTGCTCGATGAGCTTGACCGTATAGTTCTTCTCCTCGAGCGCCGAGGCCAGCCGGTAGTGGGTCTGCATCCCCTCGCTGTCCACCGACTGCTTGCCGGTGAAAATAAGGTCCGGCATTCCATCCTGCTCTATAGCGGCCTTGAGGGCCAAAGCGGTGGTGGTACTGTCAAGAAACTGTGCGTCGGTCTTTACAAGGATACCCCTGTCTGCGCCCACAGCCAGCGCACTTCGAACGGTGTTTACTGCGTTTTGCTTTCCAACCGAGACGGCTACCACTTCGCCGCCGTTTTTATGAACAGTTCTGACGGCTTCCTCCACGGCATATTCATCATAAGGGTTCATGACGAATTTGACCGACTCATCAAATCCGTTTTCACCCACGACCTTGATATTTGCCGCAGTA
>ENA-OVOC01000007-OVOC01000007.1-sediment-metagenome-genome-assembly--contig:-NODE-7-length-15812-cov-2.818812_pt1 | contig 15812 bp, 13 predicted proteins | sample MGYA00250096_ERZ650216 | MGnify/ENA primary metagenome ERZ650216 (study PRJEB26732, sample SAMN07258893) | sediment metagenome | biome: subtidal zone; feature: saltmarsh; material: sediment | place: USA...
CGTCTTTATGCTTTTCCTTTTCTAAAGCTATTAATCCATCCTTCTTTGCTTTTTTGGCTAAAGATACCATCTTCTCCATGATTTCTTCTACTGGATCGATTTTGACAACAAAGGCTTTCATCGCCACCCTTATTGAGTTGATGACATCTTTTATGGAAAATTTAATAAAACATGTGGCAAAGGTTCCGCCAACAACAATTAACAGTCCTGGTACGTTGAAAAATATGTTTGCCTGGCCGCCTAAAATTATTGAGGAAACAATTAATACGGTTCCACCAATAAGTCCGATTATTGTTGCAATATCCATTTTATCTTTTTTTGACTTTGATCCTATTTTAGATAAAGGATTTTTTGTATAAATCATTGGGATAACGGCTATCCCAATTTTAAATCAAATTACATTTTATTTGTTTGATATAGTTTTTATCGGTAAATTGGCCGGCACCTTTAATGAGATAGTACCCGGAATCTTATTATTTTTATTTGTAATTCATTAGCTTAGAGAGTCCAGTCGCAGATACGGCAATGTTTAAAACAACAAAACCAAAAAACTAACTTACATGATACGGAGTTAGTTTGGTCCTAATCTGGGGGTGGGGTGTCAAGGATTTTCGTGCCGCTTTCATTTTCACGATCATAATACAACAGATATGTTTGTTGAAAGCAGTTGGTAATTTGTTTGGCAATAGATGCTGCAGTTTTGGAATTGGAGGTGTGCGGAAAATTTGGGATTAGCGAAAGAAAGACAAAATTTTACAGAAGGTTAGATTCATATCAGCCATTATTAACAATCAAGCAAAATTTTTGATTGTGTTGCGCAATCAAAAATCTGTATTTCAAATTCGCCTTTGACCTTTGATCCTTTTTGCTTTACATCGTTTACAGAAAATCTACCCCAGCTTATAGCTTAGCTTGTGTTGATCACACAATTTTCAAAAAAAAGACAGAGCCAAAAGTGCTCTGTCTTGATGTAATGTCAGATTTTTTTTAAATAGTTATTAACTCCCTGGCATTCATATTTTTAAAGCAATCCGGTATCTGTAATGCCGGATTAATCAGTTGAAAATGCTTCGTCAAACATACGTCCCGAAGGTGCGAAATCAATCTCTTTTACAAATTCCGCAGCTTCTTTTGCCCCTGCCTCGCGATTCATGGCAGCATCCTCCCACTCCACTGACAGTGGTCCATCGTATTGGATTTCATTTAGGGCTCGAATGATTTCCTCAAAATTAACCTGCCCCCTTCCTAAAGATCGAAAATCCCATCCGCGTCCGGGCTGACCAAAGTTCAAATAACTGCTGAGAATCCCTGAGGTGCCATCAAGTGTAACGACTGCATCTTTCATGTGCACATGATAAATTCTATCCGGAAAAGTCTTTATGAATTTAACAGGATCAACACCCTGCCACTCTAAATGACTTGGATCAAAATTGAAACCAAAGGCTTCTCGATGATCAATGGCTTCAAGGGTACGTTCTGCTGTCACAATATCAAAGGCGATTTCAGTCGGATGAACTTCTAACGCAAATTTTACACCGTTTTGATCAAACACATCGAGAATAGGATTCCATAATTTCGCGAAATGTTTAAATCCCTCTTCAATTTGTGCCTCGCTGACAGGCGGAAAAGAATAAATCAGATGCCAAATCGAGGATCCGGTAAAACCGTTAACGATCTTAAGTCCCATATTTTTGGCTGCTATCGCGGTCTGCTTCATTGTTTCAACAGCCCAAGCCCTTTTTTTCTCAGCATCTCCAGCGCAATCGCCAGGTGCAAAGGCATCAGACCTATCATCGTTGTTAAGATCACAAACCAATTGCCCGGCCAGATGATGGGAGATAGCATAGACATCTAAATTATTTTCTTTGAGTATATTTTTTTGCTGTTCGCAATAGGCTGGATCTGATGCGCCTTTGGCCGGATCAAAATGATCTCCCCAGCAAGCGAGTTCAAGTCCGTCATATCCCCACTCACTGGCTTTTTTAGACAGTTCCGTGAGTGGAAGATCAGCCCATTGTCCTGTAAATAAAGTTACCGGTCTTGCCATGATTGCGCCTCCTTTGTCGTAATTTTGAGATACTATTTAAAGCTTTTCATCGGAAACCATTTCTCTTTGCTTTTACTGCTTTCCACCGCGGATTCTATAAACGCCAGACCTCTTGCGCCATCAATAACATTCGGAAAATCCAATTCCATCTCTGTCGGATCTTTACCAAGAAGTTTTGCTCGCATCGTATCTGTCACATTCATATAGATATTGGCAAACGCTTCAATAAAGGCTTCAGGATGGCCTGCAGGTAATCGGGTGGCTCTTTGAGCAGCTTCACATAAATACGCATTTCCTCTTCGGTAAAGCTGAGCCGGCTGATCATTGGTTCTAAACCATAAATAGTTGGGTTCTTCCTGGTGCCATTCTAAGGCTCCTTCCGTGCCATAGATCCGAATGCGCAAATTATTCTCCTCCCCGGCTGAGAACTGCGAAGCATATAATATACCACAGACATCTTTTTCCAGACGAAGCAAAATATTACCGTCATTGTCCAATGGACGGTCTAAAATGCTTTTCAGGTCAGCACAAACTTCTGATATCTCCAGCCCTGTAATATAGTGCGCTAAATTTTCACAATGGGAACCGATATCTCCAATACAATTGGAAACACCGGACTGCTTGGGATCTGTTCTCCAAGAGGCTTGTTTTTGTCCATCTTTTTCAAGGGCTGTCAAAAGCCAACCCTGCGGATATTCAACTACAATTTTTAAAATGTCTCCGAGTTCACCACTCTGCACCATATAGCGTGCCTGCTTAACCATCGGATAGCCGGTGTAATTGTGAGTTAAGCCAAAAATAATGCCAGAATTGTCAACAATGTTTACGAGTTCTTTTGCTTCCGCCAAGGTATAGGTCATCGGTTTGTCGCATACGATGTTAATTCCGGCTTCAGCAAAGGCTTTGGCGATAGGAAAGTGCATAAAATTAGGCGTGACAATAGAGACGAAATCGATTCGTTCACCTTCCGAAAGTTTTGATTCCTTTTCAACCATTTCCTGCCAGGTTGCATAAGACCTGCCTTCACTAATCAGCAGATCCTGTGCTGAAGCTTTTGCTTTCTCCGGATCTGAGGATAGAGCACCGGCAATAAATTCGACCTTCCCGTCCATTAAGGCCGCACTTCGATGTACTGCGCCAATGAATGCGTCTCTTCCGCCACCTACCATTCCCATTTTTAATGTTCTTTCAAGTTCCATAGCCTCTCCTTTCACAAAAATATGAATGTTAGGATGTTGATATAATCAAAGCAGAATTCATGATTTTTTTAACAGAGCACGAGATGGGCAGTTCATTTAGCATTTCGGGAACCCGAATACTTTTAAGCTGTAGTAGGACACTCACCATAAGAGTATGATATTGTCGGAAAGCTGCAAGGGTGCTTTTAATTCATTTAGTGAATCAAATAAACACATTTGAACTTGCATCAATGCCATTTTTTTGTCAAGATGATTTTATTTATAGGCTTTATTTCCATAAAATTAAGGTATTAATAGCTATTTTGGTGGTTAAGAGGTTTGGCTAATTAGTCACGTGATAAGCCAAAAACCTGTATAATCGTATAAATAAATTTAATATTTAAATAAAAAAATGGTACGTCTCCCATGGAAGTCGCAGATCGAGAATTAACCAAAACCATCAATCAATTCAATATCTTAAACACGATCCGAAAAGCAGGCTTGATTTCTCGAGTTGAAATCGCAGAGTTAACCGGGCAAAGTCGCGCCGCCGTAACCAATATTACAGCTCGCCTTATAAAGGAGAAAATGATCTTTGAAAAGGAAACCGAAACATCACCTTCCAGAGGGCGACGCCGGATATTGCTGGCACTTAATCCAGAAGCAGCTCACGTTGTTGGTGTCAAATTGTCCGCTTTCCAAGTAAGTTTTGCGGTCACTAATTTACAGGCCGATGTTTTGAGTTCATTGATCGTGCCTGTTCGCACAGGCAAAAGAACAGTTGAATTTATGGCAGATCTGATTGAAGAAGGCATTCGCCATTGTGTTGCAGAAGCGCGCTTGAGCTTGAGAAAAATTTCCGGAATCGGCATCGGTATACCTGGTCTCATCGACAGTGAGAAAGGAATTGCCTATTGGTCACCATTATACAAGAGGGGCAACACAACGTTAAAGAACCTCATTCAATCTCGTTTCAAAATCAAGACATATATTGAAAATGATGCGAATACAGTCACATTGGCTCAACAATGGTTTGGCGAAGGTAGAGACGTCGACAATTTTATAGTCGTCACCGTCGAGCATGGTATTGGTATGGGCATTGTTGTTAAAGGGCAGATACACAGGGGTGTTAACAGAATCGGTGCCGAATTCGGACACCTGGTTATTCGACCTGGAGGAGCACCATGTCGTTGCGGTAAGCGCGGATGCATAGAGAGTTATGTTGCTGATTATCGCATTCTGGCAAATGCCATAGAAGCCTGCAAGGCGGGGGATTGGAAATGTAATAACATTTCTTCATTGACCATTGAAGAAGTTACCGATATTGCCAAGAGGGGGGAGCCCGCTCTTCGCAAGATATTTAAAAAAGCAGGGGAGGTTCTAGGATTAGGGATTTCTGGTTTGGTTCAAATTTTCAATCCGGAAAAAATTATTATTGCCGGAGAGGGTGTCAGGGCGGGGGAGCTTCTGTTTATGCCCATGCAAAAAATGATCAAAACACATACAACGCCTCAAATGCTTGAAACACTCCAGATTGCAATTCAAAATTGGAAAGACACGGATTGGGCTCGCGGTGCAGCCAGTCTGGTTTTGCAGGAATTGTATAAATCACCACTTGACCGGATTCGGCTCGTGATTTAGTAGTTTGGAAAAAGAAGATACGAGTGAAAAATAGAACGTTAAGTTTGCCTCATAGCGAATTTTTTCTTTCTGGTAATATTTGATGCATCCTGTGTTGTTCAACCAGTTGAAAGTTTAACGTCACTTCGAATATGCGTTTTAAAATAGCGGCTTTATTGTATTGTTTAAGCGCAGATAATGTTGATAAATATCAGCATAGCGAGAAGCATTTGAAGCGTCAGGTTCGGCACGAGTCGTTTCATCAAGCGCTATATATTGATCCGTAAGTTTACTGATTGAAACATTTCCTTCTTTCTGGCGCAGGTAACACCACATTGCCTGCAAGGCAGCCCCCACAGCGCCTGCTTCAGAGGATTCCGGGCAGACAACCGCGCAATTAAACACATCTGCAACCATTTGACGCCAGAGCGGGCTCTTGGCGCCGCCGCCTACAAGGCGTATCTCTGAAGGATTAATCCCCAGTTGCTTTAAAACATCGAGCCCATAGCACAAACCAAATGTCGCTCCTTCCATAGATGCCCGAGCAAGGTTGCTTGGATTATAGTTTGTGCTCGTCAATCCAAAAAAGACAGCCTTTGCAGTTGGTAGTGCGGGAGTTCTTTCTCCGTTGAAGTATGGGAGAAGAAGGATACCTTAGGCACCCAATTCCGCAGCGGATGCGGTCTTATTAAGATCCGATACGCTCAATCTGAGCAACTCGCGTGTAAGCTCTGTCGAAACCGTCACGTTCATTGTACACACCAGTGGCAGCCAGCCGCCGGTACTGGAGCAAAAGGCCGCTAGCTCGCCATTCCGATCGACGATGGGTTTGTTCGAAAAAGAATAGATGGTACCGGATGTGCCCAGGCTGGCGGTAACGATGCCGGGTGTCACATTGCCAGTTCCAATAGCGGCCATCATGTTGTCGCCGCCGCCAGATGAAACCAGAACATCTGGATTGAGCTGAAACTGTTCGGCAATTTCGGCTCTGATCTTGCCAACAGGAGCGTCAGAGTGAATCAATTCAGGCAAACAATTTTGCAGTTTCCCAGAATCGTCAATTACGTCAAGAATGGCCTTCGACCACGTGCGAGTTCTGACATCAAAATAGGCCGTACCAGAGGCATCACCAAATTCTGATTTCATTTCACCTGTCAGCCAAAAGTTGATATAATCGTGAGGCAAAAGAACTGTGGCCAGTCGCCCATAGTTTTCGGGTTCATGTTTTTTTAACCAAAGAATTTTTGAGGCTGTAAAGCCTGCGGCAATCGAGTTGCCGATTAATTCAATGACTTTTTCCGCACTCCCAATTTTTTGCGTCATTTCAATGCATTGTTGTGAAGTTTCCGTATCGCACCACAATTTTGCCGGCCGAATCACGTTTCCGTCCAAATCCAGTGCCACCATACCATGCTGCTGTCCTGACACCCCGATGGCTCGAATCAACTGCTTAGAAACGTAACTCTCTTTAAGCACCTTGCCAATAACGGCTGTGGAAGCTTCAAGCCACCAAATTGGCTCCTGCTCTCGCCGGCCTTCTTGCGTTTCAATGATTTGGTGTTCCGCGTAGGCTTCGGCTATAATCTTTCCCTGCTCACGACTAAAAACAACGGCTTTGGTGCCCTGGGTACCGCTGTCGACACCAATAAATAATTGGTCCTCAGACATGGCCAACCTTAAACGTAAGTAGCAAGAATGTTTTCTAACATTTCCTGGCGACCGCTCTTAAGGACCGGTTCGCCCTCCTGGATTACACATTTTTCCAAGGAGTCAAAAGTCTCCTGGCCGCTCATGATCCGCTTGCCAAGCCCTCCTGAATAACTGGCATAGCGCTCTTCGATGAAATTATCCAGAATCCCATCTTCGATGATTTGATTCGCCGCCACCAACCCCCTGGCAAATGTATCCATCCCACTTATATGAGCAAAGAATAAATCGGTTTCATCAAAAGATCCCCGCCGGGGTTTAGCATCAAAATTGAGTCCCCCCTTACCAAGTCCTCCCTGGTTTAATACGACCAGCATCGCAAGAGTGCACATTTTAGGTTCGGTCGGGAATTGATCGGTGTCCCACCCCAAAAGAGGATCGCCAACGTTGGCATCGATACTCCCTAAGCGTCCGTTGATCGCCGCTACGGTTAAATCATGCTCAAAGGAATGACCGGCCAAAGTGGCATGGTTGGCTTCAATGTTAAGTTTGAAGTGGTCCAACAAATCATATGCACGCAAAAAGCCCAGGACGGTAGCAGCATCGAAGTCATACTGATGCTTTGTCGGTTCCTTCGGCTTAGGTTCAATCAAGAACTGACCTTCAAATCCGATTTTTTTGGCGTAATCAACAGCCATATGGAAAAAACGAGCCATTTGTTCCTGTTCTCTTTTCATGTCCGTATTCAACAACGTCTCATACCCTTCTCTTCCACCCCAGAAGACGTAGTTGGAACCGCCGAGTTCTTTGGTGGCTGCAATCGCATGCTTCACCTGAGCGGCAGCATAAGCGAAAACATGGGCATCAGGATTTGTTGCTGCACCGTGGGCGTATCGCGGATGACCAAATAGATTAGCAGTACCCCAGAGCAGCTTGATACCGGTTTCCTCCTGCATACGCTTCGCCTTCTCCACCATAATTTCTAAATTCTTGCATGATTCTGTAAATGTCTCTCCCTCGGGAGCGAGATCCCGGTCATGAAAACAGTAAAAAGGAACCCCTAATTTTTGAGCAAACTCAAATGCAGCCCGCAAGGTCAATTCAGCCTTTTCCAAGAGGGTCTCGGCTTTTATCCAGGGCCTGTTAAAAGTCGGGGCGCCAAAAGGATCCAGACCTGTCGATTTGAAGGTATGCCAGTAGGCAACCGAGAATCTCAAATGTTCTTCCATCGTTTTTTGGCCTACGACTTGTGTCGGCAAATAATACTTAAAAGCTAAAGGATTTTTTGACTCAGGTCCCTCAAACGGTATTGTCTCTGGTAAATCTGGGAAAAATTTTTCCATTTTTTGCTCCCTTTGATTATTAGAACTCCGGTAGCTTAATGACTTCTCCACCTTTCAAGGCCGATTCATGCGCCAAAATACCCACACAAGTCCAATTTGCCGATTGTGCTGCATTTGGGAATGGATCATGGTCCTCCACCAAGCTGATTACAAATTCATGCGCCAGATGCGGATGCGAACCTCCGTGACCGGCACCTTGGGTGAAGGAAAGATGCTGGTGTTCATCCAAGTCATAAACGCCTTTTGTCGTGAACATCTGAATCGGCTCCGGCAGCAGATGTGCATAATCCGGCACTTTTACATACTCAGGAATATCCGGCTCCGGTTTTTTAGCAGTATGAATGACGGGATCCTCACCCTCAATAAGGGGCCACTCAAAAGCTTTTTTGCTGCCATAAACATCGAAGCTTTCTCGATATTGACGGGCTGTATCAAACAGTGAGCGATAAATCCGCGCACACAAATCAGAGTCTTTAAGTTTAATGTGAGTGGTTTCAACGGCAAATGGCGAATTGTACTCTGGAATCAGTTCATCACGAATGGCCCCGGATCCAAAACAAGACACATATTCTGCCATTGCACCCGTAAGTGCCAGGCATGGACCCACACAATGGGTCGCATAATGCATCGGCGGTAAACCTGGCCAGTAATCCGGCCATCCATCCATATCCTGCTGATGGCTTGCCTGTAAGAATTGAATTTTTCCAAGCTCCCCCTTTTCGTGCAAATCTTTTACGAATAAGAACTCACGACTATAAACGACGGTTTCCATCATCATATATTTTTTGCCGGTTTCTCGACTGAGTTGAACAATTTTTTTACACTCCTCTACCGTTGTTGCCATGGGCACAGTGCAAGCAACGTGTTTGCCGGCTTCTAATGCCTTGATGGATTGGGGGGCATGATCGGGAATCGGTGTGTTGATATGAACGGCATCAATTTCCGGATCTTTCAAAAGCTCATCGAAATCGGTGTAGCGTTTTTCAATTCCAAAGGAGTCGCCAATCCTATTGAGTTTGCTTTCGGTGCGTTGACAAATACTGTGCATATTTGCATTGGGGTGTCGCTGGTATATCGGTATAAACTCGGCACCAAATCCAAGACCAACAATGGCAATGTTTATTTTGTCACTCATAGGTTTCCTCCTCAAGTTTGCTTACCACCGCTTAGCAACTTCTTCCTTTAAGAATTTAAGGCCATCGCTTGCCAGTTGATCTTCTGTCTCATACATACGACGCCAAATTTTTTTAGCGGCAAGCAAATCTTCGAGTGATTGGCCGAAAGCTTCTATTGTGAGCCATCCATCATAGTCGACTTCCCTCAATGTATCAAAAGTAGCTCCCCAGTTCACACTACCGCTACCCGGTGTGCTGCGGTCATTCTCCGAGGTGTGCACAAGAATAAGATGTTCAGCACAGGAGCGAATCGCATGCGCAACATTTTTTTCCTCTATGTGGGCATGAAAGGTATCATACATCATACAACAGCTCGGATGGTCGATTGCCTTAACAAATTTCGCAGCATCGGCGGCACAAGTGAGGAAATAGGTTTCGAAACGATTAAGGAATTCAATGCCCAATTTTACACCACATTGGCCCGCATGTTCTGAAACTTTTTTTAAATTTTCAACACCCCATTCCCATTCTTGTTCACTCGGTGCTTTGCCGCTGAACACGCCCAGACCGGAATGCAGGGGCCCGACAAGAGCATAAGCCCCCAGAGCCTGACAGCAATCCAATGTTTTTTTCAAAGTGTCCACACCCTGAGAACGAACAGAAGGATCTTGACTGATCGGATTCGCCTCTTCATCACAAACTGTCACTGCAGTTCTTTCCAAGCCAAGATCATCTAAACGTTTAGCCCAACTTTGCCACTTTTCGATATCGAGATCAAAAACAGGAACCTCTACGCCATCAAAGCCTATCAGCTTTATTTTCTCCAACAGTGGCATCATATCATCGCGCATGTCATCTGCCCAAAGTAGCAAATTCATTCCGTATTTCATTTTTACACCCCCTTTCTCGAGTTAAAATAGCTGAAGATTTTCTCCTGTCGCTTTATTGAAAAAGTGGAGTTTGTCTTGATTCAATTGAAATCGAATTATCGTATCGAGTTGGACGCTGATATCTGCATCAACGGTCGCTTTCAGAATAAAGCCTGCTAATTTAAGGGTAATGATTTTTGCCATTCCCATATTTTCGATACCGTAAATTCTTGCTTCAATACCATTTTCGCTAGAAAGAGTGATGTCTTCAGATCGGATACCGATATCGATTTCTCCATCAAATCCTTTAAGACGATTTAACGTCTTTTGGGTAAGCTTGATTTCGAATTTATCTCTGGTAACTATTAGACGGCTATCATGAATAATACTGCTGAATAAGTTCATCGTCGGGGTTCCGATAAACTCGGCTACGAATCTATTGACAGGGTTGTTATACACCTCATATGGAGTCCCAATTTGCAGTAATTTGCCTTTGCGAAGCACTCCGATGCGCTCCCCCATGGTCATGGCCTCCACCTGGTCGTGTGTTACATAGAGAAATGTGGCACCCAGATTCATCTGCAGGCCTTTTAATTCGGATCTTAATATTTCTCGCAGTTTCGCATCTAAATTTGAAAGAGGCTCGTCCATTAAAAATATTTTCGGATCCCTTACGATAGCCCTGCCGATTGCGACTCTTTGCATCTCGCCACCGCTAAGCTTATCGGTTTTGCGGTTCAGTAGATGGTCAATTTGAAGCGTTTTAGCCGCCTTTGTTACCCTTTGGTTAATCTCCTGAGTGGTAAAATTCCTGATTTTAGACTTTAGCGGAAATTCGAGGTTTTGTTTGACCGTGTAGTGAGGATACAATGAGTAGTACTGGAAAACCAGTGCAACATCTCTTTCCGCCGGTCCGAGGCCATCAACATTCTGTTTGTCTATATAGATGCTACCATCATTCGGTTTTTCCAAACCGGAAATACAGCGCAGAGTAGTTGTTTTACCGGCGCCAGTCGGGCCTAAAAGGACAAAAAATTCTTTATCGTGAATCTCGAGATTCAGTCTTTTTATAGCAGTAACACGGCCGAACCGTTTGGTTAAGTCTTCCAGTTTTATGTGCGCCACCTTACACCTCTGATAGTTAAAAATTCAATGACCTGCCGCTTTCTTTATCAAAAAAATGTGTCCTTTTCTCGTCTAGCTGAATCCAAACCGCATCCCCGGGCTTTTGAATATAGTTAGAAGCGGCCTTGACTCGCATGTGTTGCCCGCTAACCTTGAGATCAACGATGTCATAGGGTCCCAAGGGTTCAATGACGTGGACTTCTGATTTAATGTAGTTTTCTCTTGCCTGTCTGGTGAGTCGAACTGCCTCCGGTCGAACCCCCAATGCCAGTTTGCCGTTGGGCACTGCTTTTGATTCGATATGTTTATATAGAGATTTTGAAAACCGCATCGAAAATTCTTTTTCCCCTAAGAAACAAAGTGTATGACTCTCATCTGCATCCAGTGTACAATCCAGGATATTCATTATGGGACTGCCGATGAATTGCGCCACGAACAGATTGGAGGGGTGATCGTAGACTTCGGCAGGTGATCCTACCTGTTGGAGAATCCCATCCTCCATAATCGCAATTTTATCTGCCATTGACATGGCCTCGACTTGATCATGAGTCACGTAAAGGGTGGTGGCATTAATCTCAATGTGCAGGCGTTTGAGTTCAGTACGCATCTCTTCTCTTAATTTGGCGTCGAGAGAGCCAATGGGTTCGTCCATCAATATCGCCTTAGGTCGACGCACCATTGCCCGTCCGACAGCCACACGTTGCATATCACCACTGCTAAGCTCTGAAGGGCTTCTGTTCAGGATAGACTCGATTTGCAGGACTTTGGCAACTTCCCTAACGCGCTGCTCAATGGTTTGCGTGCTCTTTTTAGTGGCCTTTAGGGGGAAGGCGATATTTTCAAATACGTTCAGATGGGGATAAAGCGCATAAAGCTGAAACACGAAGGCAATATCACGATCACTGGCTTTCAGTTTATGCACCGGTTTGCCGTCAATCAAAATTTCGCCGGAATCTATTTCCTCCAATCCGGCAATGCTGCGCAGGGTAGTTGTTTTTCCGCAACCGGACGGTCCTAAAAGAACTAAAAATTCTCCGTCCTTAATCTCCAGATTTAGTTTGCGAATAACATAATTTTTGCCAAAGTATTTCTCAATATCGATTAGTTTGATATCCGCCATGGATTTTCCCGTAACTTCTAACCTATTCTTCTTCCACATCCTCAGGCAAAGGCTTGATGTGAGAAAAAAAGATAAATCCGATCAACCCGATGATTATAATAAGAAAACCGTATACATGCAGAAACAAGACCCAGGGCTGGCAAAGACTAACAATTCCCAGAATGATTATCCACATCGAAATGGGTTCGAAATATTTCGCGCTTAACTTCCTGAACATTTTCAATCCTACTTTCTAATGGCTCCGAATGTGACCCCCCTGAGCAGATGTTTCCGCAACAAGAAAGTGAAAATAGCAACCGGGAACAAAAAGATAAATGTACCAGCCGCTATGGTTGTCCAGTCAATCATGCCGGATCCCAATTGAGAGGGGATAAATGGTGGCGCGGTCTGCGCCTTTCGGTTTGTCATCATCAGGGCAAATGCATATTCATTCCAGGCTGTGATAAAACTGAATACTGCAGTCGCTGCAATACCGGTCGCCGACTGAGGAAGAACGATTTTCCAGAAAGCCTCAAAACGAGTGTAGCCATCCACAAGAGCGGCCTCCTCATATTCAATTGGAATTTCGTCTATAAATCCCTTCATCAACCAAACACAGAAGGATAAATTGAGAGCCGTGTACAGCAATATCAATCCCAGATGAGTATCAACCAATCCAATACGACGAAACATCAAAAAAATAGGAATTGCCACAACCACAGGGGGCAGCATCCTTGTACTCAGGATAAAGAACAGCCAATCATTTTCACCCTTGACCTTAAATCTGGAAAACCCGTAGGCAGTAAAAGTGCCCAATGTCAAAGCTAAAAAAGTGCTAACGCATGCAATAATAATACTGTTCCAGAAACGGTTCAAAAACGGGGATCTCGTGATGATTCTCTCTCCGGCATCATAAACCAATTTTTCGTACCATTTGGCCTGTTTATACTTATCCTCACTGACCGCTTTGCGCAGTTGAACTCGTTTGGTGAAGAGTTTTACAAACGGTGTCACTTCTGGTTTATAAAAAACAGTTGGTGGGACAGTGGTAGCCGCAGCCCGAGGTTTAAATGCAGTTGAACCAATCCAATAAAGTGGAATAAGATAGATTACCGTTAGAACCAGTACAATGAGGATAGCAACTTTATTGAAAAAACGAGAGCGTGTTGATTCTACCGCTGCCATTTTAGCGTTCCTTTGCCTTGTTTAGGTATTTTATGTAGATATTGCTGATGCCAATAATCATTATCAGCAGAATGTAGGCCAGAGCACAGGATTTGCCGGTCTGCCATTGAGGAAATGCCATGTTATATAATTTGATCGCTATAAGCTCGGTTGCTGTTCCAGGGCCGCCCCCTGTCATGATGAATGCCAAATCAAAAGTCTTAAAAGCTTCCATCGTTCTGAAAATCACGGCAATTAGCAAAAGGGGTGTAACCAGCGGTAGCGTAATCCTTCTAAATGTAAACCATCTTGAGGCACGGTCGATTGCTGCAGCCTCATAAAGGTGCTTTGGGATAGCCGATAGACCTGCCAGTGACAGCAACATAACAAAAGGTGACCACATCCAAATGTCCGTTATTGCAATTGCTAGTAGAGCCACATCCGCATTGGATATCCACACAAAATTCTGCAACCCAAGCAGGTAATTAATAATTCCCCAGGACGGGCTATAAAGCAATTTCCAGAAAAGGCCGACAATTGCCATGGACATCATCATGGGCAGCAGGAGTAACGTTGTAATCGTACCTTTGCCAGGAATACTGCGATTGAGCAATAACGCCACCCCGAAGCCTACAACTAATTGACCAGATACAGATATGATCACATATTTCAAAGTAATATAAAGACTTTCCCAAACATGGGGATCACGCAGAAGTTCACGATAATTTTGAATACCGATCCAATCCGGCGGTTTTGCTGATACTGCGCTATAGTCTGCAAATGAAAGGATTAATGAATAAAATAATGGAAATATGTTAATTAAAATAAGAAACACAATGGTGGGTATAACAAACATATTGCGGATGGCAAGATCGCTCAGTCCTCTTCGCACCGTTGCAGCTGTAGCAGTCATTATAGGTATCCGTGAATGATGATGGTTAAATTTTTAATGGGAATTGCTGGCTGGTTACCGGGGAAATGCCACCCTTTTTCCCCGGTAACTTCAACCTGTCAATTTCTCCCTTGCGGGTGTAAGGTTATAAAATACTTTTCCTCTCTACGAGAATTTTTGATATCAATCTTACTTCAGACGTCCATGTTTTTTGAAAATTGCTTCCCAGTCTACAGCAATGGTGTCCATAGCTTCTTTGGCTGTTCCTTTGTCGCCGACAACGTATTGATGCCAGTTGCGCTGACAGACCTCCAGCAACTCTGCGTATTCGGGAACTGCCCAAAAGTCCTTCACCATAAACATGGTTTCGTAAAAAGCCTGGTTATAGGGCGTATCTTTAAGGAAACTTTCGGACTTTAACACCGTCGCATTGCAAGTATAGCCACCCAGCTCCGCCCAACGTTTTTGGACATCGTCTCTAATAAACCACTCCAAGAATTTAAAGGCAAGATCACGCTTTTTGGAATAATTGACAATCGAGATTCCCTGTCCGCCTAATGCTGAAAATCTGTGACCATAGGGCCCTTTGGGATTAGAGAAAAATCCCATTGAATCAGCGTATTTGTTGACCGCCGGGTTTATAAGAGCGGGAAAGAAAGCAAAATAATTCATGCTCATAGCCACAATACCTTCGGTCATGGCCTGATTGTTTTTCTGAAAGAAGACGTTTCCCCAATCCGGTGGAGTGTACTTGTAGAGTTCCTTGTAGAATACCAGGGATTCAATTCCTTCCTTCGAGTTCAGGATGCCTTGAACTCTATAAGTTTTAGGATCACCCAAGTCCGCTCCCCATGAAAAAAGAGTATTTTCAATACCCATGGTGATGGCGTCATAGTCCTTCTGGGTATAAATGGCAACGCCATACCGCCCTTTATCAGGTCGATGGAAGAACTCTGCGATATCTTTGAGTTGATTCCAAGTTTTTGGAACAGCGAGCTCGTAGCCATATTTCTTTTGAAAGGCCGCCTTTTCATTGGGATCTTCGAACCAATCTCTTCGATAAGACCACCCAACGGCGTCACCTTCACACGGCACAGCCCAATATCTCTTTTCGCCCTTGGGATATTGCGCGTAGCCGACAATGGTAGCAGGTGCCATAGTTTTGTCGACTTTATTTTTTATGAACCAATCTGTTAATTCCACGTAGTGACCTTGAGTGGAACCTGCCCCTAACCATTGAGAGTCGCCTACAACCATATCCCAGGAATCGCCTTTGGCGGCAAATTCACGAAAAGTTTTAGTCTGAAAATCACCCCAGGGAGTTGTTTCCACCGTCACTTTGATTCCTGTTTCCTTTTCAAAATCCAACACAAGTTCTTGTAGATATGTAGCCGGATCCCATTCAGCCCAGAAAATGCTTAGTGAATCAGCGGCAATTGCTGAACCGCTTACTGCAAGAATAAATACAAACCCGAGAAAGAATATGCTTCGTTTCTTAAACATAATACGACCTCCTTTCTTCTTTGGCTTTTGAGTGGAACATGGTTGATAAAACAAAGATTTTCTTAAAAAACAATGCTAAGGACCAAGATCTTTCAGAGAGTCTATTAATTTCCTCCTTTCATGTCTTTGGTTCGTCAAAACCAGTACGATAGCCTTGCGAGTAACCGAGATCAATTTAAGCTTTATGTTGCGTAAACAATCCCAACTAGC
>ENA-OVOC01000008-OVOC01000008.1-sediment-metagenome-genome-assembly--contig:-NODE-8-length-15400-cov-2.440971_pt1 | contig 15400 bp, 16 predicted proteins | sample MGYA00250096_ERZ650216 | MGnify/ENA primary metagenome ERZ650216 (study PRJEB26732, sample SAMN07258893) | sediment metagenome | biome: subtidal zone; feature: saltmarsh; material: sediment | place: USA...
TGACGGTTGTCGGCGCCTGGATTCCCTCGCTTTCCGCCGAAAAACTGAGGGTGTGCTTCCCGATCTGGATCTGGTCCCCTTCGTTCAGCTCATGGGGTTCGTTGAGGGCTTGGCCGTTTATAAGGATGTGCGCGCTGCTGTCGAGCGCTTCCACCACAAATGACTGCCCGGTGGCTCGAACCTGGGCATGTCTTGGCGCAACAGCGAGGCTGTCGATGGCAATGGTGCAATCGTTCTCGCGCCCGATGATGCAGTCGCCGGACTGAAGTCCGAAGACCTTAAGCTTGCGGTCTTTGAATGAAAGCGTCAGTTTGGCCATGAGGGTCCCCTGTGGCGAACTTCGTCTGAAACTCCAGGTATAAACAGCGGCAGTTTCGACTCAATCTGATGCCTGCAGTTCCCGATCAGCGGCATAGTGGCACCGACGAGTGGCCCGGGCAGGAAAATTTCCGTCAGCCCGCCCGCGGCGGTAGCCACCTGGTCCTGCGGTTCGCCAGGGGCGCCATCGATCAGCCTACTCCTCAGGTTTGCTGACACGGCGTTTGTCGGCATGCACCCGCAAGGTTTTCACCAGGTTGCCCTTGGTCTGCACGATATCGATTGGATAGCCGGCCAGCAGCACGCTGGTGCCCGGTTCGGGGATATCCTCGAGGTATTCCAGTACCAGGCCGTTGAGTGTCTTGGGTCCGTCGATGGGCAGTTCCATCTCGAGTGCGCGATTCAGGTCGCGGACGTTGGTGGTTCCGCTGACCAGGAAACTGCCGTCCTCCTCGGGGATGTAGTCCCTGCTGCTGGTTAACGGGTCGGTGGTGAATTCGCCCACCACTTCCTCGAGAATGTCCTCGAGTGTCACCAGGCCCTGAATATCGCCATACTCATCGACAACCAGACCAACGCGTCTGCGCTCACGCTGGAAGTTGAGGAGCTGGCGGTTCAGGGGAGTATTCTCCGGAACGAATAGCGGTTCCCTTATCAGGCTCTCCAGCGTCTGCTTGTCCAGTCGGTTGCGCTTGAGCAGTGGCAGAACCTTGCGCAGGTGAATGAATCCGACCACATTGTCGATACTGTCGCGGAACACCGGCAAGCGGGTGTACTGGCTGGATGTTATCTGTCGCACGATGGTGTTCCAGTCATCCTCCAGATTGATTCCGGTCACTTCTTTGCGCGGGATCATGATGTCTTCCACCGTGACCTTTTCAAGGTCGAGGATGTTGAGCAGCATGTCCTGGTGTCGCTTGGGGATCATGGCGCCCGCTTCCAGTACCACCGTTCGCAACTCCTCCTGGCTCAGCGCATCGGCGGCGCTTTCCTCAGGGCGGACGCCGATGACCTTGAGCAGCGCATTGGCTATGCTGTTCACCACCCAGACGAAGGGGTACATCAGCCACAGCAGCGGACCATAGATAAAGGCCGCTGGGAAGGCGACGCGCTCAGGGTGGAGCGCGGCCAGGGTCTTGGGTGTGACTTCGGCGAAAATCAGGATCACCAGCGTCAGCAGCGCAGCGCCGATTACCAGACCGGCTTCGCCGATCAGCCGAACGGCGATTACCGCAGTCAACGTCGAGGCGAGGATGTTGACAAAGTTGTTACCGAGAAGAATCAAACCGATCAGCCGGTCAGGCCGCTCCAGCAGCTTTTGTGCGCGCACCGCTGCCGGGTGGCGGGCGCGCACCAGGTGCCGTAGACGGTAACGGTTGAGTGTCATCAGTCCGGTCTCGGAACCGGAGAAGAACGCGGACAGAATGATGAGAAATGCCAGTGCGCCAAACAGAGCGCTAAGGGGGATCTGGTCCAAGGAGGTTTAACCCGGTTGCCTAGTATTGCCTCATTCTAGGCCGAAACGCCAAGGTTGTCAGGCGCTGCGGCTGAGAATCAGTTCGAGTACCAGCTTGCTGCCGAAATAGGCCAGGATAAGGAATGCGAAGCCACTCAGGGTCCAGCCTATCGCCTTGCGGCCGCGCCAGCCGAATCTCCAGCGTCCCCACAACAGCACCCCGAAAATGACCCAGCCGGTGATCGAGAGTATGGTTTTGTGCGCCAGGTGCTGCGCGAAGATGTCTTCCAGGAACAGGATGCCTGTCAATAACGCGACGCTCAGCAGGGCGTAACCGACTCCGATCATCTGGAAAAGCAGGCGCTCCATCACCTGCAAGGGCGGCAGGGCGCGGATAAACCCGCCCGGATGACGGTTGCGCAGATGGTTGTCCTGGATTGCGAGCAGCACAGACTGGACTGCGGCGAGCGCGAACATACTGTAAGCCAGCACCGAAAACAGGATATGCAGGTCGAGCTGCCAGGATGTCTCGGCGATCACGGCGCGTTGATTCGGATACCAGAGCGCCAGTGCCATGGTCGCCGCCGCAACCGGCAGCAAAGGGATGCCGAGGTTTTCCACCGGCTGCTTGATGGACGCCATGAGCAGCAGCAGTGCGGTTATCAAGGCCGTCAGGGATGCGGCATTGAAAAAGGCGAGATTCAGACCCCGCTCCGTCACCAGATGTGGATACAGTGCCATGGCGTGCAGTGCCACGGCCACAAAACCGAGCAGCAGCACGACGCCGCGGTTCATGCTGAGCCCCGATTCAGCACGAGCCAGACGGATAGTCAACGCTGCACTGGTAACCAGGTACAGTAGTATCGCGAAGGTGGCAAATCCGACGGCCTGCATAATCAGAATGATGGCACAAGCGGGTATTCGCCGAAAGCCCGGCTCGAGTGGCCTGCCGGTCTGCGGCATAGTGCCTGACGCGCAGGGGCAGCTGCGTGGCGGGCTGGCGGCCAGGCGCACGAATACCGGTGCCGGGGGCAGCCGAACTGCGACGCTTTCGACACTTTTGCTGTGAAACCCACTGGCACGGTCTTCGCATTGCCCAGGGGAACGTTACCTTGGCGAGCGACACATGGAACTCAGAATACTCGGATGCAGTGGCGGAATCGGTGGCGACTTGAGCACCACGTCCCTGCTCATTGACGATGACATACTGATCGACGGCGGCACTGGAATCTCGGAGCTGAGCCTCGAGCAGATGGCCCGCGTGCGGCATATCTTTGTGACCCATTCGCATCTGGACCACATTGCCGGTATCCCGATGCTGCTCGACTCGATTTTCGACCAGGTCAGCCAGCCCGTGAAGCTGTACGCGCGGCCCGAGACCCTGCAAATTCTCCGGGATCATATTTTCAACTGGCAGGTGTGGCCGGATTTTTCCTGCCTACCCAGCAGCGAGCGTCCGGTACTGCAGTTTGTCCCGATGACGCCCGGGGAGCAGCAGCGGATCGATGGCCGCTCGGTGGAAATGATCGAAGTCAACCATGTGGTGCCGGCCGCCGGCTACCGGGTGCAGAACGGTGTCGGCAGTTTTGCGTTCAGCGGCGACACGACCAGTAACGACGGATTCTGGGAAGCGCTGAACCGGCATGAGAAACTGGATCTGCTGATCGTCGAGAGCGCCTTCGCCGACGAGGATCGCGAGCTCAGCGCCAAGGCGCACCACTACTGCCCCGAATTGCTGGCGGAAGACCTGAAAAAACTCCGCCATCGGCCCCCTCTGTACCTGACCCATCTCAAGCCTGGAAGCGAGAAAAAGATACTGGAGCAGTGCCGGAGCCGGATCGAGGCGCTGGTGGTGCACCGCCTGTGCGGAGGGGACCGCTTCAAGTTATAATCCCGATTTGGTTTTGCCGGGATTGTTCACATGTTCGAAAACCTCACTGAGCGGCTGACGCACACCATCAAACGCCTGCGCGGGCAGGGGCGTTTGAGCGACGATAACATCAAGGAAACCCTGCGCGAAGTGCGCATGGCGCTGCTGGAGGCTGATGTAGCGCTGCCGGTGGTCAAGCAATTCGTCGAAAGAGTGCGTGAGCGTGCAGTCGGTCAGGAGGTTATGCAGAGCCTGACCCCGGGCCAGGCGCTGGTAAAAATCGTCAATGACGAGCTGGTTTCCATCATGGGCGAAGCCTGTGATGAGCTGCAGCTCAACGTGCAACCGCCGGCCGTAGTCCTGATGGCGGGTTTACAGGGGTCGGGTAAGACGACTTCGACCGCGAAACTGGCGCGCTGGCTCAGAGAGCGCAAGAAGAAATCGGTGCTGGTGACCAGCTGCGATATATACCGACCGGCCGCCATACACCAGCTGGAGAAGCTGGCGGGCGAGGTGGAGGCAGACTTTTTCCCCAGCACCACCGAGGACGATCCCGTTGCGATTGCCAAGGCCTCCCTTGACCACGCGCGCAGGAAACATCTCGATGTGCTGATCGTCGATACCGCAGGTCGCTTGCACATCGATGACCAGATGATGGACGAAATACAGCGCATTCATGCGGCCGTCAATCCGGTTGAAACGCTGTTTGTGGTTGACAGCATGACCGGTCAGGATGCTGCCAACACGGCGCGGGCCTTTAACGACGCGTTACCTTTGACCGGGGTGGTTCTGACCAAGACAGACGGCGATGCGCGGGGTGGCGCCGCACTGTCGATCCGCTCGATTACCGGCAAGCCGATCAAGTTTCTGGGTGTGGGCGAAAAGACCGCGGCTCTGGAACCGTTCCATCCCGACCGGGTTGCGTCGCGGATTCTGGGCATGGGCGACGTGCTGAGTCTGGTCGAGGAGGCGCAGCATAAGGTCGACAAGGACAAGGCGGCAAAGCTTGCCAGCAAGCTTCACAAGGGCAAGCGTTTCGACCTGGGCGATTTCCATGACCAGCTGGAGCAGATGCTGGGAATGGGCGGTCTGGGCAGCCTGATGGACAAGCTCCCGGGTGTGGGGCAGCTGCCTCAAGCGGTTCGCGACCAGGCCAACGACCGGGAGATGCATCGCATGCTGGCCATTATCCGCTCCATGACGCCGCAGGAGCGCCAGTTCCCGGATATCATCAAGGGATCACGGCGCAAGCGGATTGCGTCGGGTTCCGGAACCCAGGTTCAGGATGTAAACCGCCTTCTGAAGCAGTTCATGCAGATGCAGAAAATGATGAAGAAGATGTCCAAGGGCGGCATGAAGAACATGATGCGGGGTTTGAAAGGGCGGATGCCGCAGGGTTTCCCGTTCTGATATAAAGAAAAGGCGATCCCGTCGGGATCGCCATAACTCAGGGCCTGCTTGTATTCGCCCCCCCTTCACACCGATGCTCGTTATCGTTATTTTCGGTGGAAAGATGTGATTGTTCGCAGGCTGCTCTTGGTGGCCGCTGGCGAGCAATCGCCCCGCTCCGTGATTATTTTTCGTTATTCCTTGCTGGGGTTAGTAAGCAACCTGCATGCCATAAATTGAAACAAATGGTAAATCAGGGAGTTAAAGTTTTCGTCCTGCAAAGCTTCTGGGGGCGCTGGGGCAATATGTAAAAAAATGCGTCAAGTAGGGAGCAGCATCGGCTTGCAAAAATCACAATAAAAAATATTTAAATCAATGTGTAGCGTGAAATTCAGGGGCGTCAATTCAATCGTGTATCGTACGTAAAAAAACTCGACATTTCGCGCTCTGTCGAAAAACTTTTTGTACGCGCTGCCGCCAGGCGCGCGCCCAATCGACCGCGACCGCGTTTCAGCTGGGCTTTACGCTGAGTCAGGTTCAAGCGCTTCACTTTTTTGCCAATTCGCGTAGAATGCCCGCTCTTTCCGTGGTGCCGGGCACCGCATCATTTGCTTGTTGTAGAGGATCACTCTCGATGGTGACTATCAGATTGGCTCGCGGTGGCGCCAAGAAGCGGCCTTTTTACCACGTCGTGGTGACCGATTCGCGCAATCGCCGCGACGGCCGTTATATCGAGCGCATCGGGTTCTTCAACCCGGTTGCCACTGGCGAAGAAACACGGCTGAGTATCGATGCTGCGCGTGCGCAGTATTGGGTCAGCCAGGGCGCCCGAGCATCCGACAGGGTTGCCAAGCTGCTCAAGGAACAGCAGCAGTAAACCAGGACCAGAGACAGTCGCGAATTGTACCGGTAGGTCGCATAGCGGGTGTCTACGGAGTTCGCGGCTGGGTACGCGTGTTCTCATACACACGACCGCGCGGCAATATTGTCCACTACCGACCCTGGTATCTGAATCGGGAAGGCGAGTGGCAGAAACACGAACTGTCGGAGGGCCGACAGCACGGCAAGGGTGTTGTGGCACGCCTCGCCGGTTGCGAGGATCGTGACGCGGCGTCTCGTTTGGTAGGCGCCGAGATCGGCGTGCGTCGCAAACAGCTTCCGGCGGCGCAGCCAGGTGAGTATTACTGGAGCGACCTGCAGGGTCTGGAAGTGGTAACACTGCAAGGCGAGTCGCTCGGAACAGTTGACCATCTGCTGGAGACCGGTGCCAATGATGTCCTGGTGGTGACGGGGGAGCGCGAACGCTTGATCCCCTTTGTCCTTGGGCAGGTGGTTGACGACGTCGATCTGGAACGTGGCGAGATCCGGGTCGACTGGGACAGGGACTTTTGACAGGGCACGAGACGGTGCGCGTTGACGTAGTGACCCTGTTTCCCGGGATGGTGCGGGATTTCTGCCGCTACGGCATACCGCGTATTGCGCTGGAGCGCGGTTTGCTCGCGTTGGGAACCTGGAATCCGCGCGATTATGCCGCTAACCGGCATCGCAACGTGGATGACCGCCCGTACGGTGGTGGCCCGGGCATGGTGATGCAGGTACAGCCGGTACGCGATGCCATTCAAGCGGCGCGCGCGCAGGGTGACGGGCCGGTGATCTATTTGAGCCCGCAAGGCAGGCGCCTCGACCAGCGGGCGGTGCGACGCATGGCGGAACTCAGCCATACGATTCTGCTGGCGGGGCGCTATGAGGGCATCGACGAGCGGCTCATCGAGGCCGAAGTCGATGACGAATGGTCGATCGGTGACTACGTGTTGAGCGGCGGAGAGCCCGCTGCAATGGTGTGGATCGATGCCGTGGCTCGCCTTATCCCGGGTGCGCTGGGCGATGAAGAATCCGCGCTGCGCGATTCGTTTATGGATGGCTTGCTGGACTATCCGCACTACACGCGGCCGGAGGACGTCGACGGACAGCGCGTCCCGGCTGTTCTTCTGGGCGGCAACCATGCCGATATCGCGCGCTGGCGCATCAAACAGTCGCTCGGGCGGACCTGGCAACGCAGGCCGGATCTGCTCGAGCAAATGAGTCTGAACAAGGAACAGCAGGCGCTGCTGGCGGAGTTTATCCGCGACCAGCAGCAAAGGTAAGCAGATTTAAACCCGCAGTAGGGGAAGCGTCATGAGCAATATCATCGAAGAACTTGAAAGAGAACAGATGACCAAGGAAGTGCCCGCGTTTGCGCCGGGTGATACCGTGGTTGTTGAGGTGAAAGTAAAAGAGGGCGAACGCTAGCGGTTGCAGGCTTTCGAGGGTGTGGTCATTGGAAAACGTAACCGCGGCCTGAACTCGGCGTTTACCGTTCGCAAGGTGTCCCACGGCGAGGGCGTGGAACGCGTGTTTCAGACCTACAGCCCGACGGTCGCCAGTATCACGGTCAAGCGTCGCGGCGATGTGCGCCGGGCCAAGCTCTACTACCTGCGTGAGCGCTCCGGTAAGGCGGCACGTATCAAAGAGAAGCTCTGATCCAGCGCTAGCCGCCGCCTGCCGGCGGCCGCGAAGGTCTGACCTTGAAGCTTGCGATCAACGGGCAACCTTGCCACAGGTTGCCCGTTTTCGTTTGTCTCTGAACGGCAGTGCGTACCCTTTCGCGGGGGTGTATAACATGGTTTCAGAACATTCACTCGACTGCTGTGCGGTGCATGCCGTCGCGCGCAGCGACGGTTCCGCTGTGCAGCCGAGCTGCAGCCTCACACGCAAAGGATTAGTGCGACTCGCGAGCGCCTGCCTTGTGTTCCTGGTCACCTTTTCTGTGGGTCCCGTCACGGCGCTCGATGCGGGTGGTCTGAAGGACCTGGCACAGCTTGCGCGTCTGGGGGCGCCGCAATTGGCGTTACGCCGCATGGATGCGACGCAGCCTGACCCCGACGAGAATCCGGTCGAATGGGTAGCGTGGGAACGGGAGCGGCTGCAGATTCTCCACAATCAGGGTATGCACCGGGAACTGGTTGAGCGGCTCGCTGTCCTGCCCGATTCTGTCGATGAACGTTTCGTGCGGATGGCCCTGTCTCTGAAGGCGGACGCCCTACTGCAATTGGGGGAGATCGATCGCGCCCGGGCTACAGCTCGAGAGTTGCTGTGGTTCTACACCGCCGCCGCAGAGCCGCACGAGCTGGAGACGTGGCGGCGTCTCGTCGTGCGCAGTTATGTCCTGGAAGGCCGCAGTGATGATGCTGGTCTCGCGTTGCTGCGCTATCGCCAGGATTTCGGCGGGGACTCCGCAGAGTGGCGCTGGCTCAATGCCAGAGTGATGCTGCAAACCGGGCGGGCGCAGGCTGCGTTCCGTCTGTTGGAGGATGACGCCTCGCCGCAGGGGCGGCTGCTGCGTATGGTCGCGGAGCTGGCCGCATTCCCGGACCGCGCCGCACAAATCGAATCGGCGGCGGCCAAGGCGGCCGAGGAGGACCAAGCGCCCGGGATCCGCGGCGCTTACTGGGCTTTGGCGGCGCAGGCGGCCCGGGGCGCGAACAAGCCGTTTGATCAGGTACGCTATCTGGAAAAAGCCTTGTCATTGCCGACTGAGCGTGAATTAACCCAAACACTGCTGGAAGTTGATGCTGACTACCTTTGGGAAAGCTACATTGAGCTCGGCAAACAGATTGGCAATCAGGAGCAGCGACTGATAGGCAGCGACGAAGACTGGTACTTCCCTGCGACCGAGGCGCTGCAAAAGGATCCATTGCGCGCGCGGGTTCTGTTTTCCGTGCTCAGCGAGTTTGGTTCGAGTGAGGAGAGCCGATCTGTCGCCCATGGCTACCTGGTGGGTATGCTGGATGAACTGCCCGACGGCAAGACTCTGGTCAGGCGCCTGTACCTCGATTCGGCGCGTTACTCCGATGCGCGCAATCTCCCGCCGGTGATACGCTACCGGCTGATCGACGAGGCGCTGCAGACGGGCGAGCTGCCGACCGCGTCGCGCCTGATGGAGGGGCTGAGCGCTCCGGCGAGCGGAACGGATGTTTTCGATTGGGAATTGCGGCGCGCGCGCGTCTACATATACACGGGGGAGGTGAACGCCGGGGTTCGGATGCTGGAGGAGCTGCTCGCGGCACACGATCAGCAGTGGGATAGTCAGCACATCGACCGTTTCCTGCAGGTGGTATTTGACTTGCAGACCGTCCGGCAGCATCAGCAGGCTCTGTTGCTGTTTTCGGCGGTGCTGGAAAAGCCCGTCGCAATACAGCAGCGTCGGGAAATCCTGTTCTGGATGGCAGATTCGTTGCAGGCGCTGGAAAAATACGATGAGGCGGCCTACCTGTACCTGAAATCTGCAACCCTCCAGGATCCAATGGCGATGGACCCCTGGGCACAAACCGCGCGCTATCATGCCGCCAAGACGCTGGCAGAGGCCGGCCTTGTGGAAGACGCGAGACAAATCTACACCAGTCTGTTGCGGGCAACGCGCGATGCCAGCCGACGGGCGGTACTGGAGAACGAAATCCAGCGGCTGCACCTGGTCAGCGCTACCAAGCGTGAGGGCCGCTAACGCGTCTGAGTACCTGTTTCGCCGCCGAGGGGTTGAAATGTGGTCCGGTCGCCTCGATATATCCGCGTTGACTGTTTTATCGGGTGTCTGCTCGCCGACGGCGCATGCCGGCGACCGGCGCGGGCCCGATGTGAATCGTTTGAAGAGGGTGTCTGTTAATCATGACAGTAGAAACCGGGAAACAAACACTGGAATTCCAGACCGAGGTTCGGCAGCTGTTGAACCTGATGATCCACTCCTTGTACTCCAACAAGGAGATCTACCTGCGTGAGCTGATATCGAATGCGTCCGACGCGTGTGACAAGTTGCGCTTCGAGGCGCTTTCGGATGAGGCGCTGTATCAGGGCGACAGCGACCTGAAAATTCGCGTTACCTTCGACAAAGACAAGCGCACCATCACCGTCAGTGACAACGGTATCGGCATGTCGCGCGACGAGGTGATTGATAATATCGGCACCATAGCCAAGTCCGGCACGCGCCAGTTTTTCGAAGCGCTGACCGGTGATCAGCGTAAGGATCTGGAACTCATCGGCCAGTTCGGAGTGGGCTTCTATTCCGCGTTTATCGTGGCCGACGAAGTGACACTGACCACACGGCGCGCCGGCGCACCGGCCGAGGAGGCGGTGCGCTGGACATCCAACGGTGAAGGCAGCTACACCCTGGAGGCGGTCGAGAAAGACGGCCGCGGAACGCAGGTAACCCTGCACCTGCGCGAGGGCGAAGACGAGTTTCTGGAAGGCTACCGGCTGCGCTCCATCATCAGCCGCTACTCCGACCATATCGGCTTGCCGATCGAAATGGCATCGCTCGAAGAAGGTAAACAGGACGAGTTCGAGGCTGTAAATGATGCATCGGCGCTCTGGAAACGGCCACGGCGTGATATTTCGGAGCAGGAGTACAAGGAATTCTACAAGCACGTAGCGCATGATTTCGGGGAGCCGCTGGCGTGGACGCATAATCAGGTCGAGGGTACCCAGTCGTACACCACGCTGCTGTATATACCCAAGCAGGCCCCGTTCGATTTGTGGGACCGCGACAGGCGCCACGGTATAAAACTCTACGTGCGTCGGGTGTTCATCATGGACGACGCCGAACACCTGATGCCACAGTATCTGCGTTTTATCCGCGGTCTGGTGGACTCGGATGACCTGCCACTGAACGTGTCGAGGGAGATCCTGCAACAAAACAGATTTATCGACAGTATAAAAACCGCCTCGGTGAAGAAGATTCTCGGCATGCTCGAGACCATGGCCAAGGATGAGCCGGAAAAGTACGCCGAGTTCTGGGCCCAGTTTGGGCAGGTGTTGAAGGAAGGACCGGCCGAGGACTACGCCAACCGGGAGCGCATCGCTGGCCTGTTGCGTTTCGCATCCACCTATAGTGGGGCCGCCGAGCAGAACGTTTCGCTGCAGGACTACAGCGCTCGGATGAAGCCGGAGCAGGACAAAATATATTACGTGACCGCCGACAGTTTCGCGGCTGCAAGCAACAGTCCGCACCTCGAGATGTTCCGCAAGAAGGGAATCGAAGTGCTGTTGCTGCATGACCGGGTCGATGAATGGCTGGTCTCGCACCTGACCGAGTGGGGCGACAAGAAGCTGGTTTCTGTCGCCAAGGGGGATCTGGATCTCGGCAAGCTGCAGGACGAGCAGGAGCAGGAGGCGGCCAGGCAGTCAGAGGACGAAAATAAGGATCTGGTCGCGAAAATGCAGGAGGCGCTCGAGGACCTGGTGAGTGAGGTGCGAATCAGCCACCGGTTGACCGATTCGCCGTCCTGCCTGGTCCAGGGTGAGCACGAGATGGCCATGCACATGCAGAGGCTGATGAAACAGGCCGGTCACGATGTTCCGCTGAGCAAGCCGAATCTCGAAATCAATCCCGAGCATGCGCTGGTTAAGCGGCTGCGTGACGAGCAGGACGACGAGCGTTTTGCGGCATGGTCGCGGTTGTTGTTCGAGCAGGCAATGCTCACTCAGGGCGGGCAACTCGACGATCCGACGGCGTTCGTCAAACGCCTGAACGGCATCCTGGTTGAGTTGTCGCAGGACTAGGCCTGCGGCTGTCGACCGGGGTCGCCGCCGTTATCGGTTGCAGCCGGATTCCGAGCTGTCGGGTCGGGCTGCGGAGGGGCAGTGTGCGAGAGTCAAAACCGGCGCTAAAGGTCACTGTTTTTAGCGACTATATCTGTCCGTTCTGTTACGTGGGCGCTGCCCGGCTGGAACGGCTGCGGGAACACTACGACCTGCGCGTGAACTGGTGTTTCATCGAGATTCACCCCGAGACCTCGCCGGCCGGCGAGCCTGTCGCGGTGCTGAACTATGCTGCGGATACCTGGCAGCGCATGATGGCCGGTCTGCGGGAGCTCGCGCGCGAGGAAAATATCGTGTATCGGGAACATGATTTTACCACCAACTCACACGCTGCCTTGCAACTCGCGGAGGTTGCCAAGTTTACCGATCGCGATGTGTTCTACCGCCTGCACGCAAGTCTATTCGCCGCATTCTTTCAGTGCGGCGACAACATCGGTGACCGCGCTGTGCTGCGACGGCTTGGCCGTGAGGCGGGTATGTCTGAGCGGCAGGTAGAGCAGGGCTGGACGGACGAGGCCGCCGCGGCGCGCCTGCGGCAGTATCAGATGGCTGCCACCGAGCTGGAAGTGCGCGCAACGCCGACGTTTTTCGTGGGCAAGACACGGCTGAATGGTGTGGTTCCGGTGGCGCAGCTGCTCCGGGCCGCGCAGGCTGCTATGTAGGGCGGCGGTTATTCTCAGCGGCGGGTGTGGCCGCTGAACGGGAAACCTCAATGGCCGAAATGGTTCGCATTGACAAGTGGTTGTGGGCGGCGCGATTTTTCAAGACGCGCAGTCTCGCCGCGCAGGCGGTCAGCGGTGGCAAGGTGCAGCTCAACGGCCTGCGAGTGAAGCCGGCCAGATCTGTCAAGCCCGGTGACGCACTGAAAATACACAAGAACGGGTTCGAGTACCAGGTGCAAATCATGGGTATCTCGGAGCGCAGGGGGCCGGCCGCGGTTGCGCAGACCTTGTACCGGGAATCCGAGGAGAGTGTTCGCCGACGCGAAGCGCTGCGCGAGCAACACCGACTGGCGGGTGCCAGTGCGCCACACCCGCAGCACCGACCTGACAAGAAGGCCAGGCGTCAGTTACGTGATATGAAACGGTGAATGCATGAGCGCGCCGCGCACTACATTGCTCACGGTGGACACAGTCATCGAAATGGTCGATCGACCGGGGTGTCCCATCGTGCTCATTGAACGCAAGTATCCACCTTACGGGTGGGCTTTGCCCGGTGGTTTCGTCGATATCGGCGAGCAACTGGAACGGGCGGCGGTGCGGGAGGCCAGAGAGGAGACAGCGCTGCAGGTGCAACTGATGGCCCTGCTGGGCTGCTACTCCGATCCCCGCCGCGACGCGCGCGGTCATACAGTTAGCGCTGTCTATGTCGCGACCGCTACAGGAGAGCCGCAAGCACGCGACGATGCCAGGGATCTGATGATTTGCGATCCGGCCCACTGCCCGGAACTCGCCTTCGATCACGCTACCATCGTTGCGGATTACCTGCGCTATCGCGACAGCGGTCAAGTCGCCCCGCTACGTTGACAGTCGCGGCCTTAACAGTAAGCCGGCTGATGCAGGAAAGGGCTGCGGCGCAGATTATTCAGAATCGTGAGTACCGGGTCAGCGCCGCTGCCGGTGTCGATGTACAGGGGCGACTCGCGGGACGGGCTTGCGGTCAGAGTGTCACCAGTCTGCGTGACAGGGGTGCGAATCAGCGCCAGGTCGTAAGCGCGCAGAGCCATTGCGATGCGCGCTTCCTGGGCGGAACGGGCGCGGAACAGGCACGTCTGCCTGCCGATTGTATTTTGTACCAGGGAGGCCAGAGCATCATCGTCTTCAACATGCAGTATGCGTGGCGCACGGCCAGCTGAACGCTGCCCAGCCTGCTTGAGTGCGAAGATCAGCCGCGCATAATCGCTGGAACGCACCAGCCAGTCAGTTCCGGTGTCCGGGCGCTGGTCACGCTGTGTGGTAGATATCACCAGAACCGGGAGCCAGGGGTGCTCCTGGCGCAATTCGAGTGCAAAGGAAATTCCGTCGCGGTCCGCAAGCAGCAGGTCGATGGCCACACCGTCGTAGTGCTGTTGCCACATCAGTTCGCAGGCCTGTTCAGCCCCTGTGGCGCAATCGACTTTGATCGACGCCGCATTGAATCGCTGCCGCAGCGGTTCGAGTTTTCCTGTGTCCGAGGAGCACAGCAGCAGGCGGGTCATTGGCGCGTGATCAGGTGACATTTGCGGGCGTGCTTGGCAGTCGTCGAATTACCGTTACATAACGGCGTCGGTGCGAATTTATTGAGTTAGCTACCCGGTGCCGGGCTGTCCTCCAAGGCGCTGTGTTTAACCCTTTGTGTTCTGGTGATTTTCGAACGACACCATGCATTTCGATGCGTATTTGCGTACCATGATTTGGTTTCTTGGGAAGCGCTAGGATTCGCGCGGGTTGTGGAGGGGAAATGCGTCCAAGCCAGTTGTTAACTATCCTCGAGACCGAATTTCAAAGTGTTCAGCACGGCCAGCACACGCCGGTGATGCTGTGGGGACCACCGGGTGTCGGGAAATCGCAAATTGTCGCTCAGATTGCGCAGCGTCACGAGGTACCGGTGATCGATATCCGGTTGTCGCAGATGGAACCCACTGATCTGCGTGGTATTCCGTTTCGCGTCGGTGATCAGGTCGAGTGGGCGGTACCCGCCATGCTGCCGGATACAGAGCGCCACGGTCGGCAGGGAATTCTGTTTCTGGACGAAATCACCTCGGTTCCGCCCAGTGTTTCGGCGGCTGCCTATCAGCTGATTCTCGATCGCCGACTGGGGGCTTACGAGGTGCCGAATGGCTGGGCAATTTTTGCAGCCGGCAACCGGCAGGGGGATCGCGGCGTCACCTACAGCATGCCGGCGCCGCTCGCGAACCGCTTCTCGCACTACGAATTGGACGTCAATCTCGATGACTGGGTGGCCTGGGCGTATGCCAATGGTATCGACGAACGCCTGATCGCTTTTCTGCGCTTTCGGCCCGAGTTGCTGTTCGAGTTCGACCCCGCGCACAATCCGGTTGCCTTTCCGTCGCCGCGTTCCTGGGAGTTCGCGCACCGTGCGCTGCAGAAATTCGTCGGCAGTTCAGGTGTTCTGGTCGAGGCGTTGCAGGCGTGCGTAGGGCCGGCAGCCGGCATCGAATTGCATGCTTTCGTCGATAATCTCGACAAGCTGCCGGACATCGATGCCATCACCCGCGGGGAATCCGTGCCGGTACCACGGGAGACCGACCTCCAATATGCCGTGGCCTCGGCCCTGGTTGGCCGTGCCATACGTGCCCGTAATGACAGTGACGCGCAGACGGTTTTCGGTCATATCATCGATTATGCCGGGGCGTTTCCCCAACGCGAGATGGGGGTCATGCTGATTTCGGATATGCATCGCGCCATTGGACAGGATCTTTTCCAGGTGCCGCAATTCGCCAAGTGGGCCAAGGCGGTGGCGGATGTCATGTTGTTCGATATGTAGCGAAACCTGGACGCTTTCGGCCTACTGATGTCAGACGAAATCGAAACCAAACTCAGCGCCGCACGCACCCGCCTCATACTGGATCGGCCCTTCCTCGGCGCGCTGGTGTTGCGCCTGCCCATGCAGGCGACCAAACCGGATCGCTGCAAGACCATTGGCACCGACGTGCGGGCGCTGTACTACAACCCCGAGTACATCGGGAGACTGACGCTGGAGCAGACGCAGTTTGTACTTGCCCACGAAGCGCTGCA
>ENA-OVOC01000009-OVOC01000009.1-sediment-metagenome-genome-assembly--contig:-NODE-9-length-14846-cov-2.605119_pt1 | contig 14846 bp, 12 predicted proteins | sample MGYA00250096_ERZ650216 | MGnify/ENA primary metagenome ERZ650216 (study PRJEB26732, sample SAMN07258893) | sediment metagenome | biome: subtidal zone; feature: saltmarsh; material: sediment | place: USA...
CGCCTCCTCCGACGAGTTCCAGGCGCCCTTCTACATGATCGTGAATCTGGCCATCGGCGGGGCGTTCACCGACGCCTACAACCTGGGCGATCCGGGCAGCGGTGAACCGGTGACCATGCCTTTCCCCGCCGAGATGTTCGTGGACTACATCCGGGTCTATGAATGGAACGGTCAGGGCCAGGTTCACCTGGGGCCACCAGATGCCGAGGCCGGGACATTCGGAATTTTCACCGACGAGACTCCCACCAACGGTGGTCTGGTGCCCGAAGAATCCGCCGAGATCTATGTCTGGGAGGGCAATCTGACCGGAGGGACGATCCCGCCTTTCGAGAGGCGGTTAAGGGGGCAGGCAAGAAGAACATTATCGTTGCTGGCCTATGGACAGAGGTCTGTGTTGCCTGGCCAACGCTCAATATGCTCAATGAGGGATACAATGTCTACATTGTCGAAGATGCCTGTGGCGCAACCTCTCAGCTGGCCCACGACGCGGCCATACGCCGCAGCGTTCAGGCCGGCGCTGTACCCATGACGACCGTTGCCACGGTTCTGGAATTCCAGCGCGACTGGGCCAACAGGGAGCATTATGACGCCCTGATGACCATCTTTCGGGAGCATGCCGGTGCGTATGGCAGTGGTATCGAGTATGCCTACTCCATGGTGCACAAAGCGCCCCAAGCCGCCGAAAACCCGCATGTCGTCTCTAAATGAAAGCAAAAGGAACGAATAATGGAAATCGATCTTGTATTTTACAACGGCAAAGTCACCACTCTCAATCCGCAACAACCAGAGGTCAGCGCCCTGGCAGTGGCGTCCGGCCGCATCGTCGCTGCTGGAACCGATGACGATGTGCTGGCACGGACCGCAGCGAATACCAAAAGAATCGATTTAAATGGCCGGCGCGTCATCCCGGGACTCAACGACTCACACCTGCATGTCATCCGTGCCGGGCTGTTCTACAACCTTGAGCTGCGTTGGGACGGAGTGCCCACACTCTCCCAGGCGATGGATCAGCTTAAGGCACAGGCAGAGCTTACCCCGCCGCCCCAGTGGGTGCGTGTTATCGGCGGCTGGAATGAGTTCCAATTTGCCGAAGGTCGGCTTCCCAGCCTGGACGAAATCAACCAGGCTGCACCGGACACACCGGTATTTCTCCTGCATCTCTACGACAGCGCTATGCTCAATCGGGCAGCACTTCGTGCATTGGGCATGGATGAATCAACCCCCAATCCTCCGGGCGGGATTATCGCCAGGGATGCCTCGGGTAAACCTACCGGCCTGCTCATTGCCGAGCCCAACGCATTGATTCTTTATTCGACCATCGCCCGCGCCCCCAAACTGTCCTTCGAGGACCAGCTGAACTCCTCGAGGCACTACATGCGCGAGCTCAATCGCTTCGGGGTGACCAGTGCGTCGGATGCTGGCGGTGGCGGGCAAAATTATCCTGACGACTACGCCGTTGTGCGACATTTGGCTGAAGCGGGTCACTTGAGTGTGCGCATGGCTTACAGCCTGTTTGCCCAAAAACCGGGTGAGGAAATGGCCGATTACACGCGCTGGCTGGGAATGACGAAGCCCGGTGAGGGCGATGCCATGCTGCGAGTCAACGGTGCCGGTGAAAACCTGGTCTGGTCTGCGGCCGATTTCGAGAATTTCCTGCAGCCTCGGCCCGATCTCAAACCGATCATGGAAACCGAACTGGAGCAGATCATCCGCAAGCTGGTCGACGCCAACTGGCCCTGGCGGATTCATGCAACCTACGATGAGACCATTGGGCGCTTTCTGGATGTCTTCGAACGGGTTCACCGTGATCATCCCATCGACAAGCTTGGATGGTTTATTGATCATGCCGAAACAGTGAGCGAGCGCAACTTGGAACGTATTCAAGCCTTGGGTGGTGGGATCGCCATCCAGCACCGCATGGCGTACCAGGCGGAATACTTCATTCGTCGTTACGGCAAAGCGGCCGTTCAGGCCCGACCGCCTTTACGTACTATGCTTAAGATGGAACTGCCCATCGGTGGCGGGACCGATGGAACGCGCGTGGCCAGTTATCACCCATGGACCTGTCTGTGGTGGTTGGTGACCGGGAAAAGCGTGGGCGGGACCATTATCAACGATCCCGAAAACCGACTCAGCCGAGAGGAGGCCCTGCGGCTGTGGACCAAGGGCAGTGCCTGGTTTAGCGGTGAAGATGGAACCAAAGGCGAGCTGTCCGTTGGGCAATTGGCTGATTTTGCTGTGCTCGATAATGACTACTTTACCATTGATGAGGATGTCATCCGCGGCATTGAAAGCGTGATGACGGTCATGGATGGCAGAATTGTCTATTCTAAAGACGAGTTCGCCGCTCAAGATCCAGACTTGCCGCCAGTAAGTCCGGATTGGTCGCCCGTAAAGCAATATGGCGGCTATCACAACAGCCACACCAAAGCTGAACCGGGCACAGACCATCACCACAATCACCAGCATACGCCGGGACACAGCCACTGGGTGATGGGCGCCGACGGCCGCGCATGGCAAACCGGTTGTAATTGCAGCGTGTAAGCCACTGAGCAGGAGTCAACTGGTGAATCAGAAAACAGCCGAACATAAGATCGCAAACAATTCCAGCCCTGTGGCCAGCCCATGGCAGCCATTGAGCAGGCCGCTCTTTCGTTCGCTTTGGATTGCTGCCATCGCTTCGAATATGGCCACCTGGATGCACGACGTGGGTGCGGCATGGCTGATGACCACATTGGCACCATCGCCGCTGATGGTGTCCATGGTGCAGGCGTCTACCAGCCTGCCCCTATTCGTATTGGCTCTTCCAGCCGGTGCGTTTGCAGATGTTTTTGATCGGCGCCGCTTATTGCTGCTTACCCAGGGGTGGATGCTGGTTGCTGCAGCCGGTCTGGCGATGTTAACTGCCGTAGGATTAACAGGTCCTGTTCTTCTGCTGGGTTTCACATTTGCCATTGGTGTCGGCACGGCATTCAACGCACCGGCTTGGCAGGCCATCGTCCCTGTGATCGTCCCCCGTGAAGCATTACCCTCGGCGGTCGCTCTCAACAGTGCCGGCATCAATCTCGCCCGTGCCATCGGCCCGGCGCTAGGTGGCTTAATCGTTGCCAGGCTTGGCCCTCAAGCAGCATTTGGGCTAAATGCCCTATCTTTCATCGGTGTGATTGTTGTCTTGTACCGCTGGCGAAGAGAAAAACCAGTTAATCGGCTTCCAGCTGAACACCTGTTTGGTGCCATGGTCGCCGGACTTCGCTATGCTCGTTATGCAACTGGATTCAGGAATGTTCTTGGTCGCGCCTTCCTGTTTGTATTTCCTGCCAGTGCACTATGGGGGCTTTTACCCCTTCTGGCGAGACAAGAACTCAACTTAAGCGCCAGTGGCTACGGCCTTCTTCTGGGTGCTGTCGGTCTTGGAGCCGTCAGCGGCGCCTATTTTCTGCCTCGGCTGCGGAAAAAAATAGCCGTGGATAAACTGACAACCGGTGCCACCGTCATTTATGCAATGGTCCTATTGGCATTGGCGATGCTGCGGCATGTACCGTTGATGGTCATCGTTATGTTCATTTCCGGCGCCATGTGGATCACCATGCTGACCGCATTGAACGTAAGTGCGCAGTCGGTAGCAGCCGGATGGGTCCGTGCGCGCGTGCTATCGGTTTATCTGATTGTTTTCTTCGGATCGATGGCCATTGGCAGCATCATTTGGGGCGCATTGGCAAACGCGCTAACCATGACACCCGTTTTTCTCATAGCCTCTGCAGTGGCATTTGTCGGAACGATAGCCAATCGCTGGTTGCAGCTTGCTTCCACCGAGGGGATCGACCTTTCTCCATCGCTTCACTGGCCGACACCGAACCTCGATATTCCAGTAAAGGATGAAAGAGGGCCAGCATTGGTTACCATAGAATATCAAATCAATCCCTCCGAAAAAGCGAACTTTCGCCATGTCATGCATGAACTTCGTGCTAGTCGACTCCGTGATGGCGCTATTCAATGGAATCTATTCAACGATCCGGATGTTGAAAAGCGTTACCTGGAAGTCTTTATGGTGAGGTCCTGGATCGATCATCTTCGGCAGCATGAACGTGTGACGGAATCCGATCGTGAGATTCAAGAAAAGCTTCGTACATTTCTGAAAGATGACACTGAACCGGTGGTTTCGCATTTTATTGCGGAAAGAACCAAAGATTAAAAGAGCCGCCGACCATTGAATTATAAAATGTAATAAGTTTAGGAGACAATAAGATGAATATCATTAAAAAAGAACAACTTGCCATAAACGAAGCGATTCTGTCGCGTCGACATTTCCTAAAATATGCACTGGCATCTGTTCCGGTTCTCACCGGAGGATTGGGATCATTGAGTTATGCTCAAAGCGAACAAAGTATGTCGGAATCACCTGCTGATCTCATCGTGATCAACGGAAAGATTGCAACATTGGCACAAGGAAAACCATATGCGCAAGCGGTGGCCGTACGTGACGGTCTATTTACTGCCGTCGGCGACAACAAAGAAGTGATGCAGCAACGCGGCCCCCAAACACAGGTGATCGATGCCAATAACCGGACCATCATTCCCGGATTGAACGATTCCCATACCCATGTGATTCGCGGCGGGCTGAACTACAACATGGAACTTCGCTGGGATGGGGTCCCATCCTTGTCGCTGGCACTGGCCATGCTCAAAGAACAGGCGGAGCGTACCCCGCCGCCCCAGTGGGTTCGCGTCATCGGCGGCTGGTCGGAATTTCAATTCGCTGAAAAGCGGATGCCGACCCTTGAAGAAATTAATGCCGCTGCGCCCGATACACCCGTTCTCATCGTTCATTTGTATGCCCGTGCGTTGCTGAACAAGGCTGCCCTGCGGGCACTGGGGATCACCAAAGACACACCCAATCCTCCAGGAGGGCTGATCCAGAAAGACACGCGAGGCAATCCAACCGGCCTGTTGATTGCCGAACCGAATGCCTACATCGTTTATTCGACGATTGCGCGAGCGCCGCGATTGGATCTGGCCGATCAGATTAATTCTTCACGTCTGTTCATGCGCGAGCTCAACCGACTGGGGGTCACCAGCGTCATCGATGCCGGCGGCGGAGGCCAAAATTTTCCTGAAGATTATGAGGTGATCAACACGCTACACGAGAAGGATCAATTAACCCTTCGCATCGCCTATAATCTTTTCGCGCAGACACCTGGCAAAGAATTTTCTGATTTCTCACGCTGGACCAAAATGACGCGACCAGGGACCGGTGATGACCGTCTACGGGTCAATGGTGCGGGTGAAAATTTGGTTTGGTCGGCGGCTGATTTTGAAAACTTTCTGCTGCCAAGTCCCCATTTGAAGTCAGTGATGGAAAAGGATCTTGAAAATGTCGTTCGCCTGCTGGCAGGAGAAGGCTGGCCGTTTCGCGTCCATGCCACTTACGACGCAACCATCGAGCGGTTCCTGGCTATTTTCGAACGGGTGAACCGCGACATTCCCTTGGATCGACTGCAATGGTTGATAGACCACGCCGAGACCATTACGCCTAAAAATATTGAACGAATCAAGAAACTGGGCGGTGGCATTGCCGTCCAACACCGGATGGCCTACCAGGGTGAGTATTTTATTAAGCGCTACGGCAAGCGTGCTGCTATCACATCACCTCCATTGCGCCGTATTTTGGAAATGGGTGTTCCCATTGGCGGCGGGACCGATGCTACGCGCGTTTCGGGCTATAATCCTTGGATCACGCTGTATTGGCTGACATCTGGGAAAACAATCGGCGGGACATCACTGTATGATGACGCCAACCGCCTGGATCGGACGGAAGCCCTGAGCCTGATGACCAGGGGAAGTGCATGGTTTTCACGGGAACAGAGTGTAAAAGGGACTATCGAGCCTGGTAAATATGCTGATTTGGCCGTTCTGTCCGAAGACTACTTTTCAGTTCCTGAAGGGAATATCAAAAACATTACCTCAGTGATGACCGTCATGGGTGGGAAAATTGTGTATGCCGATTCCGAATATAAAAAATTTAGTCCGCCGGAGCTTCCGGTCAGCCCTGACTGGTCGCCGGTCAAAAATTTCGGTGGCTATTATCATGCGGATCATCATCGTTCTGCCCACGTGCTGGCTTCAGCCACTGCTGTAACCAACAAACAAGTCAAGGCTGAAGGTCACTCACCAGGGCACGGTCACCCGCATACAGTACTTAGTGAAAACGGTACGTGGAACATGCATTGCCCGTGTTATGTCGGGTAGCAGGATGCAACTGGTACATTTGTTGTGTTTAGGGTCTGGCCGACAATTTGAGATTTTTAAGTGTAATGCAAAATAAGGCGTAAAATATGGTTCAGTTTTTTTTGTATATCTGGCTGGCAGCAATACCCCTTATCTTAGCGGGATGTGGGGTCGGCCCATCGATGATGCGTGCCGATCGGCTGACTTATAATGATGCGATCCAATTTACCGAACGTCAGGAATTGTTATTGAATATTGTACGGTTACGATACAATGAAGGGCCTGAATTTCTCGCCACAAACTCCATTTCAACGCAATTCACGCTGGATTTAGGTGCAGCTGCCGGTGCGAATGTCGGCGATGATCAAGAGCAGCGAACGAACCTGTTTAACATTGGCGGTGCCATCGGGTACTCTGAAAGACCGACAATTACCTTTACGCCGCGAAATGAAAAAGAGTTTACCCAACAGCTTATTTCGCCTATCGACCTTGAGGTGATTTTTCTATTGATCAATTACGGCTGGGATATCGATCGGGTGTTGCGATTGACATCAGAGGGTATCAATGGACTGAGAAACGATACCATCCGTGAGACGCCACTCATAAATTATGAATCCTACTTGCGAGAATTTACGGCAACGGTCAAAGATTTGCAAAGGTTGCAACAGCTAGGTTTGGTTGAGCTATCATTCGAGCAGGAAGAACTTGAGGTGTCGGGTCCGATCAGTGCCGGAAAGGTCGAACTTAACGACATTCTAAAGGCCAACGCAGATGATTACAAACTGGTGTATCGAGATGATACAAAAACCTACCAGTTAAAGAAGATTGAGCGCCATTTAGTTTTGCGTTTTAGCCGCGATGCCATTCTGCAGCCTGAGCTGAAAAAGATTATCAAGCGCCTCAACTTAGCACCTGATTTTCAAACGTATCGCATCCTAAATGCTCCCGGCGCCCAAATCAAGGCAGCGGAACTTCCTCAAGAGTTACGTCATCTTATTTTATCGACGCGTTCTGTTCTCGGCACGATGGCTTATCTGGCTCAGGGGGTCAACATTCCAGGGGAACATATAGAGTCCGGTGTGGTTGCTACTTTTGAAGCGGAGTCGGCAACCACCATACTTTCAGATTTGTTTCAAGTCAATGTAAAAAAAGAGGAACCCCAACAGGCCGGTCTGGCGGTACCTTACAAAGGATATTGGTTCTACATTGATGAAACCGATATTTCCTCAAAACGAACGATGGGTGTCCTCAATTCTTTAGTACGGCTAAAGATTGAAGCCAGCAGCGCTCAAAATATCCCGGTGCTTACCTTGCCGGTCGGTCGATGAACATAGGTGAAAGTTTTCTCTGAAAGGCACATAAATTAAAAAAAAAAGGATTTGATATGAAGAATTCAAGAAAAATTAAAATGAAACTGACGCGTAAACCAACCATCGAAGGGGCAGGTGTACATCTTAACCGTGTATTTGGTTTCAGTGAATCGCCGCAGCTCGATCCGTTTTTGATGCTGGATGATTTTCGTTCGGACAACCCGGAACAATACATAAAGGGATTTCCCTGGCATCCTCACCGCGGCATCGAGACGATCACATATGTGACCAAAGGCGATGTGGAACACGGCGATAGCCTTGGCAATCAGGGGGTTATTTCAACGGGTGATGTTCAGTGGATGACCGCTGGTAGCGGTATCATCCACCAGGAAATGCCGAAGGGAGATCCTCAGGGTGCCATGCATGGCTTTCAATTGTGGGCCAATTTACCGGCTGCTCAAAAAATGATGCCACCCCGTTACCGCGGTATCATGGCAGATCAGATCCCGGAAGTCGAACTAGAAGATGGCATAAAGGTAAAAGTGATTGCCGGATCAATTGGAAGTGTCAAGGGACCGATGGACAACATTGTGATCGATCCGGAATACTTTGACTGCAGCGTACCGGCTGGCCGAACGTTTGTCCATCAAACCCATCCAGACTACACCGCCTTTATCTATGTCATCGAAGGCTTAGGCAAAACCGCTGGCGAAGCCCTCGAAAATGGAACACTGGTATTGTTCGACGAGGGTGACCAATTAGCCGTCAGCGCCGCCGGCGAGCTCCTGAGATTTTTAATGCTAACCGGAAAACCGTTGAACGAGCCGGTAGCCTGGCGAGGCCCGATTGTCATGAATACCCAGGCTGAACTGGAATTAGCATTCCGGGAATATCGTGAAGGAACGTTTATCAAAAACAAATAAAAGGAGGGTAATAAAATGAAAGTTTTGATCGTTTACTATTCAACATATGGTCATGTTCATAAAATGGCCGAGGCTATCGCTGAAGGTGTAAAAGAAGTCACTGGTGCGGAAGCCGTCATGCGGCGCGTCCCTGAAACGCTGCCCGATGAGGTGCTCGAAAAAATGGGTGCGGTTGACGCCCAAAAGGCGATGACACATGTACCTATCTGTACCGTCGATGAACTCGCTTCTGCAGATGCCGTCATATTCGGGACCCCGACACGCTTCGGCAACATGTGTGGTCAAATGCGCCAGTTCTTGGATGCCACCGGCCAACTCTGGGCCCAAGGAGCTTTGGTTGGTAAAGTCGGTAGTGTGTTCACCAGCAGTGCAACCCAGCATGGAGGACAGGAATCAACCATATTGTCCTTCCACATTACCCTGTTGCATCATGGTTTCGTCGTTGTCGGTCTGCCGTATGCATTTCAGGGGCAGATGCGCATCGATGAAATTACGGGCGGCTCTCCTTATGGTGCCTCGACAATCGCGGGAGGATCTGGAGAAAGAATGCCCAGCGAAAACGAACTGGATGCAGCGCGGTTTCAAGGCAGGCACGTTGCCCAAATTGCCTCTAAATTGAAAGACGAAAAGTAAAAAAAGGATCATCTCGCGATTGGTTTTCGTGTGGTTACGAGTATGGTTAATCGATACTATGCTTAGCGAAAGCAGGGAGGATTAAATGGAGCACTCAATACAGGATCGAATCGAAGGCGCGCTCTGGGGACTTTTCGTGGCCGACTCATTGGCAATGCCGATTCACTGGTACTACAACCGGAAAAACATAACGTCTGACTTTCCCGGCGGCGTAACGCAATTCGAAGCGCCGCGTCACCCGCATCCCGAGGCGTTTATGATCGGGATGCGTTATCGTCCTGATGTCGAGACGGCTCAAAAACTGGGACGTCCGTACGACATCTTGCACGATCACGCACGGTTCTATGATTCAACGTATTCTGATATGGGCTTCTCATTGAACGATCGCGAGGGATCCCACGGAAACGCCGTCGCCGCCGCCGATGAACGGTACCACTACCACCATGGGCTCAACGCCGGAGATAACACGGTTGCCGCACACCTCGTACGAGTCTTGATGCGGCAGATCGCCGATGCGGGACGATACGATCCGGTGCGCTTTGTAAACGCGATGGTATCGTTTTTGACGACACCGGGACTCAATCGCGATCCGTATACGGAAATCTACCTTCGAAGGTGGTTCGAAAATTACAGCCGTGGCGCCGATCCGTTGAGCGCTGCAGAGCATCAGCGAAACGTCTGGTCGATCGGCTCTCACGGCGGAATGATTCGGCCGATGGTTCTTTCGATGCTGATTTCCAACGATGCGACATTGGCCACCGGCGTGGCACTCGATCATCAAGTTATCACGCATCGATCAGAGATCGTTTCGAGCGCACTCTCGGTATCGGTGCCGCTCCTCCACGATCTGCTTCGTGGCATGGAAATTCGAGAAGCAGTCGCTTCGTCTGCGCCCCGAATTCGCATGCCCTCGCTTAACGGACGCGAGCTCTTCGCAGAGTATCGAAACAACGACGGTCCCGGGAATATATCGAAAGATCGCATGTGGCACATCCACATGGATCGAAGCGAAGCTCGGTTCGATCCGGCTTCACTGGCCGAAGATCCCGGTACCGATCAAGTTGTGATGGGTGCCTTCGCCACGGCGTGCTACCCCGAGCATGGGTTTCCGCTCGCAATGTTCCACGCCTGGAATAACGCCGGACGTCCCTTCGAGGCATTGATAGCAGATGCGAATGCGGGTGGCGACAACGTTCATCGAGGGATGGTGCTCGGGCTTCTCGTCGGCGCCGCCGATCCCAAAACGATGAGGGAGCGTGGCAAGGATCTCTGCGATGCCGACGATATCCATGGCGAAATCGCCGCGTTCGCCGAGCTCTGCGGCAGTGACTCAGCCTACTAGCCAGTGAAGGCGTGCTCTCGTTAACGCACGAAAGGTCTGCGAAGATTGCGACTCGAAAACGGTGATGCTCGATGAGGTCCATAGCGAGATCCATCTTGAAGGAGATTTGGACAAGGATCAACGCAAGCGGCTCTTAGAAATCACCACTCGCTGTCCGGTACATCGCACACTTTCGTCGGAAATCAAGATTCGGACTAGCGAGGTCTAATCGATTCACATTAACAGTCATATCAAGCAAACAGTCAGGAGGAATAACCATGCAAACATCAGAAACACCACTCGCCCTGATCGTCGGCGGTTCCAGCGGTATTGGCAAACAATCAGCTATTCGCCTTCTGAACCTTAGTGTAGAGGTGATCTTATTGGCGCATGATCCAAAAACATTGGAAAATGCCAAAACCGAATTGGAACCAAAGGGGCCTGTTCAAACGGTAAGCGTCGATTTGTACGATGAGCGTCAAGTTGACGAATTCATAGAGCGATTAAAAAATGAAACACGCCACATTAGACACTTGGTAAACGCAGCCGGGTCCTTCAATCCCAAAGGGTTTTTGGAGCACACCAAGTCTGATTACGATAAGTACCTTGAGCTTAATAAAAGTTTTTTCTTTATCACACAGGCCGTTTCGCAAAACATGAAAAAACACGGGAGCGGTGCCATCGTTAATATCGGTTCGATGTGGGCTAAGCAATCGATCAAGGCGACACCTTCATCAGCCTATTCCATGGCCAAAGCGGGTCTGCACTCGTTGACGCAACATCTTGCGATGGAACTTGCCGAACACAACATTCGGGTCAACGCTGTCTCGCCAGCTGTTGTGGTCACACCAATTTACGGTGAGTTTATCGATCCTGATAAAATCGAAGAAACGCTGGCGGGTTTCAACGAATTTCATCCGATTGGTCGGGTAGGTCGCGTTGACGATGTTGCAGCCGTGGTTGAATTTTTACTGTCGGATGATGCTGGCTGGGTTACTGGTGCTATCTGGGACGTCGACGGTGGTGTTATGGCAGGTCGAAACCAGTAAGGTAAGCTGATAACGAGAATCGTAGGTGGTTAAGAATTACATGCAGACAACATAAAAAGAAGGAGGGTATCATGAAGAAAAGCCTTATCATTTTCAGCCAATACAGTCCGCTTATGGCGGTCGATACGGAGCTTGTCGGAAGTGACGGAAAAACGATTACCACCCCGAGGGTATGCTCCTTGTGCCGATGTGGAGAATCGGACATGAAACCGCTTTGCGACGGGACGCACGCACAGGTCAATTTTGTCGGAGAACGCGAAGATTCAAACAAGCCCGAATTGGAATATTATCGGGGTAAAGACATCACCATCGTATTCGATCGCTACCTTTGCATGGGAGCGGGTTACTGTGGCGAGCTCGAGGCTGTTTTCGGTACCCACGACCAACCAAAATATGAACCCGATGCGGCTCCGGTCGAGGATATCATTACCACCATTAAAAAGTGTCCTTCCGGGGCCTTGAGCTACATCATTGGAAACGAACATTATAAAAATTATTTCAGCGAAACCAGAATCGTAGTGGAAAAAGATGGGCCTCTAAATTGCCAAGGTGAAATCACTTTGATTGACGATCAGGACTCCGACGCTTTTCTACCCGATGCCGATCATTTCACACTTTGCCGCTGTGGAGGGTCTAAGAAAAAACCAGTCTGTGACGGCTCTCATGAAGAAAAAGGATTTGAAGGATAAACAGTATCATCCTTATCCGTTGCTGCGAACCAAAAAATAGGGATATTGGACGTATTGATGAAAGGTGAAGAATTGCTTGGCGAGCCATTCATGAAAATATTGAAAAGGCTAATTTTATTGGCTTTTCTCCAAGACGGGTCCGACTTTTTATAGCTATTGTGAATTCCGGTCTATAAAGTTAGCTGATCATTTAATTGATCGAACCTGGGTTTGGCGCAGAAGCTTTCAGGAGTTAATCAGACATCAACGAATACGAATCGGATTCGGGTAGGGGCGCAGGTGTTCCGTCATCGTCATATACGGCGCCGAAGTGTCCCTGTTTCCAGTCGTCTATTGCCTTTCGAATACGTTCTTTCCTCGAAGAAACGAAGTTCCACCACATATATCGCTTGCCCAAGGATTGACCGCCGATAAACACGGCTCTGGTTTTGCTCTCGGCATAAATTTGGTGGTTTCCCGTTGTCAGCAGAGCGAGGCGGCGCGGTGCCAGAATCTCATTATCGACTTTCAGCTTCGAATCCACTGCATAGACCGCCAGTTCTTCCACATCTTCCGGGACGGCAGCCGATTGACCGGCGCTGAGGTGATATTCAGCATAGAGCGTCTGGGAAAAATTACGTACTGGTGATTTTAACCCGAATGCTTCTCCTATGAGGAGCCTTATAGGGACGCCGTTCAGAGTCGTAGAAGGCAAATCTTCGACGGGGTAGTGGTGAAAACTCGCGGTGACTTCCTCATGTTCTTCCGGAAGACCGTGCCAAAGCTGCAACCCGTGAACGCTATGACTATATTGGCGCAGTGCATCTGGACCACGTTCGGAGTGGGCAATGCCGGCGCCGGCAATCATCAGGTTGATTGCCCCGGGTGTTATGCTCTGGACGTTGCCGATGCTATCTTTATGAAGAATTTCCCCCTCAAAGAGATAGGTCACGGTGGCAAGGTTGATGTGGGGGTGGGGAGGAACATCGAGGCCCTGGCCGACCTCGAATTCATGAGGACCCATGTGATCGAAAAAAAGCCATGGCCCCACGCCATTTAACCCCATTCTCGGGAGAAGGCGAGCAACTGGAAAGCCGTCGAATTGAATTCTACGAGGCTCAATGTTATATCGAATTGCCTCTGCCATGATCGTATCTACCTCTGTCCGTTTCAGCAGTTTTATAAAATAGTTGATATGTGACAGGAGCCGACCTGTTCTACGTATTAGATTGGCACATTACGCTTGAAGACATAAACCTGCTACTGAAGCTTCGTAATATTGCAAATCTATGATGATGTGTCAATTAAGACAGGTTAACCAAGTCCGATAAAAAGGTGCTGCAATCGGACTCGGCAAAGGCGCGCCGCTGAGCTCGGCGATATGCATATATACCTCAAAACAACCTGTTGCAATTTAAACTGGAAAACCTACAGGGTACAATACCGTCCATCAATCCTTGTCCAATTATGGGTATCGTATGATAATCCCATGTTTTGAAGGTTTCTAAAAGTACATTTTTCTCCCAATATACGGAATTGTCATTTAGAAAGAATTCCTGCGATATTAGTTTCATATCCAAATCTATAACTCAAGAGATTTCAAAATGTGTGCACCACTATATGTTGTGTCCAGCTATTTTTATGCTGAATTGTGGATTGCACAATCACAAATACACACTTTTTTGAGCGATAAATTATTTTGGGTTTCGTGCCTTAGTCAAATCTGGTCAACAAGCGGATTCTGCTGTGTATTTGTTCAGTTAATCTTAAATATGTCTGTCCATTTTCAATAAGAATTCGCTCACAGTTTAAGACTGGATTTTGATAGGGTTATTATTGAATGTTAGTGATGAGTAAAGACCACCCGGCCAGTCTGGGGTGGTGTGAAATCAATATCGCGAAGCTCCAAGCTGCGATACAAAATGACAGATTATCCCTTTGCGGCGATTGTAGTCGCTCTGACGGTGATAATAACATTCCCAGAGTGTGTGCTATTTTTTAAGCCTGCAATTCCCAAGGGGCATGCGAAAGAACTTTGCTCCCGCTTTCTGTGACAACAACCTGTTCTTCCAAAACATATATTCCATCTTCTTCAATACAGCCGGGTTCAATATGAAGAATCATGCCGGCTTCTAATATGGTATCATCATCCAGGCTGATGTAAGGCGGCTCGGTAGTATGAAGCCCGCTACCGTGGCCAAATCGCCACGCGGGCCAGGAGGTCATATCTATATTTAGCTTTTTGGCGGTGTCTACTTGAACTCTGTAAAGGTCGCAACTCGGGATGCCAGGCTTTGTCGCTTCCACACCAGCCTCAAGGATTTTATGTATTTTGCCCCACTTTTCAAGCAGCAACCTTAATACAAATTTCTTATTTACATCTAATTGAAGAATTGACTTATTTATCTGCTTTAAAAGTTTCTTTTTATTAAGATTAAAAAGAAAATAGTCTGCAGCAGATTTTAATCTCTCAATATGCTCATCAAAAAACAAAATTTTACCGGAATCGAAAAGCATTGTTTCAATTATTTTAAAGTACCCAGCGGGATAAATTAAAAAATTACTTTTAAGTAAAGTTTCTTTCCATTCTTCCTCCGGTAAACTATCCCAGACAATTCCGGAACCTATTCCCATTTCGGCTTCTTTTGTTTTTATATTTATTCCAACAGCCATATACAGACTCAGGATTTAGATCAACACTGTAATCATCCCATCCC
>ENA-OVOC01000010-OVOC01000010.1-sediment-metagenome-genome-assembly--contig:-NODE-10-length-14844-cov-2.406040_pt1 | contig 14844 bp, 14 predicted proteins | sample MGYA00250096_ERZ650216 | MGnify/ENA primary metagenome ERZ650216 (study PRJEB26732, sample SAMN07258893) | sediment metagenome | biome: subtidal zone; feature: saltmarsh; material: sediment | place: USA...
GCGATCGTCCACCGGTACAGTCGCCCCGGTGGTGCCGGTGCCCTGACCGCGTGCCAGTACGTGGACCTGGTGTGCGTAGCAGGCCCGGACGATGGCGGCGACCTGATCGTGCGATCCGGGCAGGGCCACCGCCAGCGGCTGTCCCTGCAGGGTGCTGTTGTCGTAGCCGTAGCTGCGGCATTCGGCCGGGTCGGTGAGCAACTGCTGCTCACCGAGTATGGCTTTCAGTTTGTCGAGGAATGCGTGCTGCATCGGCGCCGGGCGCGGCAGGCTGGGGTGAAGGGCGGCTAGTCGAGGTACTCGAACAGCTTCACGATACGCTGCACACCGCTGACCTCCCGGGCCTGGGCGGTGGCGCCCTCGGCCTCGGCGTGGGTGACCAGACCCATCAGGTAGACAGTGCCGTTTTCCGTGACCACCTTGACACGGGTCGGATCAAAGCCTTCTATTTTCACTCCGAATAACGACGACTTGACCTTGGCGGTGATCCAGGAATCGCTGGAACGCGTCATCATGGAGCTGGGTGCGGCGATCTGGATTTCGTTGTGCACTCGCCGGACCTTTTCCGTGTCACGGGCGATCTGCCCCGCCCGCGTACGCAGCGCCTCGCTGGGTGCCTCGCCGGAAAGCAGTACGATACCGTCGTAGCTGGTGACATTGATATGTGCCTGCTGGTTGATCTCTTCGTCCTCGCTGAGCCTGTTGTAGATGCGCATTTCAATGGCCTGATCCTCGATCACGCTGCCGCTGGTGCGCCGGTCGTGCGCCACGCTTACCGTAGTGGCGGCGCCGCCTACCACCACCGGGGCGCAGCCGGTCAGCACGAAGTGGGACGCCAGCAGTGTGCCGACGATCAACCCAAGCCTGTTCATAGCAATATTCTCCCGTTCAAATTCAGTGTAAAAACGCTTTCTAAATGCGTTCCGGCACGCCCGTGCGGTTCTGCAGGCCGGGCGCCGGTGCTCATTCAGCGCTCGCAGTTCCCGCGCCAGACAGGATTCGCGCCTTGCCTGCACGCCTGGTTCACGGTCTTCACACCGATTCCAGTCAACGGCTGTCGAGGTAAAACGCGTTTTGCAGCCACTCGATGCGGCGCTGCGACGCACTGCCTTCGATGCATACGACATCGAACCGTGCAGGCTCGTTCCATGCCCGGTATCGAGCCAGGTAGCAATTCGCGCAATGGATGATGCGGGCCTGCTTGCTTGTTGACACAGTCTCGGCGGCGGTTCCGAACGCCGTGCGGTGCCGGTATCGTACCTCAACAAACACCAGGCTGTCGCCATCGCGCATGACGATGTCGATTTCACCCCGTCGGCAACGGTAGTTGCGCGTCAACAATTGCAGGCCGTGCCGCTCGAGGTATCCGCATGCCAGCTGTTCAGCGTAGTCCCCCGTAGCCTTGCGGTTCATGTTGTCCCTCCATGGACGTGGTTCGCGGTTGATCCTGCAGTCGCTGCGGCACGCCGCGCCGGAACTGCGCCCATTCCAGGGAGCGGTGCAGGGTTCTGGTGTGATCCAGGGTCAGCACCCCGGTTGCGCCGGGGAAATAGCCGAAGCCCGGCAGCGTCAGCGTATCCAGCCAGGGAACGACTTCGTAGGCATCGAAGCCGAGCGCGAACAGGCGCTGGTAACGGTTGCTGCGTTCCGGCCACAGCGCCGCCAGGCGCTCGCGCCGTTCGGACCAGTCGCCGGCTTGATCGAGCACCCAGGGCATGTCACAGAACATCAGCCCGTCCATATCCCTGTCCAGCGCGGCGTTGGGGTTGGCGCTGAACACATGGGAAGTGCTGAATACCGGGATATCCGCGGCGCGATAGAAGCGCAGCTGTGGCTGTATCAGGCGCGCCTGTTCCGGGAAAGCGAGCAGAAAGAAGGCTTGCACGTCCTGGCGGCGTCGCACTTCGTACTGCAGCTGCTGACCGAGCAGGCGCTCCAGTGCGCGGTGGCGGTTCCTGCTGTCATCGAGGTTCAGCGTCTCCTGTATCGGGCCCTTGAAGTCTACGCTGTCCGGTGCGTAGCGCCCCGTCGTGAGCAGGGTTCCGCCCAGGGCACTGAAATGCTCGGCGAAGGCCGCCATCACCCGCGCACCCCAGGGGCTGTCGGGAATCAGCGCTATGACCTGGTCGCGGCCTTCGGCAACCAGCCGCTCGGCGACTTGACGCGCCTCGTCTTCGGGCGCCAGGCCGAACTGGTAGAGGGGCAGATCGATCGGCTCGGTGCTTTCGATCTGGTTGAGCGCCAGCACCGGCACCGGCAGCTGCCCGGATTGCGCCAGTTGTTCCACGTCTTGCTTGAGCAGCGGGCCGATGACGATCTCAGCGCCATTGTCGACTGCCTGCTGGTAGACAGACCACACCATGTGGCTGTTCTGCCCGCTGTCGTAGAAGCGCATTTCGGGGCGTTCACCGTCACCCTGGAAATAGCCGGCCAGCATGCCGTCGCGGATCGCGGCGGCGGATTCAGCGGCGCGTCCCGATAGCGGCAGCAGGACCCCGATATGCTGCGCACGCTCGCCGACCTGGTCGAGCCGGTTGAACAGTTCCGGCAGCAGCGCCGCCTCGGCGGCGTGACCGGGGTAACGCGCCCGCCAGTCGTACAGGGCTTCGCTCCAGCGCTGCGTATCGCCGCGCGTGGCGCGGCTGATCAGCACCAGCTCTATCCAGCCACTGAGCGCATCGGGCGGCGGGCTGGTCTGCAGTTGTCTCAGCGCCGGGCTGGTCAGGCTGGACAGCTGCTCCCAGATGCGATGCTGGTTGTCGAGCCGCTGCTGCTGATCGCTCACCACACCGTCCAGCCAGATCAACTGGCGTGCTGCCTCCAGGGCATTGCCGGCCTTGGCATAGGCGTCGGCGCGCAGCGCGTAGTAGCGCTGTCCATGATCCGGCAGTACCTCGGGGTTGCTGATGGCGCCGAGTTCAGCCAGCGCCTGCTCGGGTTGCTCTCGCGCCAGCGCGAGTTCTGCCTGCAACAGCCGGTAGCGCGCCTGCTGCGGCCTGTCCAGGCGCCCGGGGTCGATGCTTTCCAGCAGACCGGCCAGCCGGTCCCAGAGCTCGCCCTGCGCGAGTAAGCGGCCTGCCTCCAGGCGCAGGCCGGGCTGTTGTGTTTCGGGTGCCGTTGTGGATGCGCTGAGATACAGTTGTGCTGCGGCAAGATAGTCGCCCTGTGCGACATGCTGTTGCGCGGCATCCCGCAGCGTGTAGGCCACTGTCGGCTGGCCGCGCGGCGGCGCGGCGCAACCTGCCAGCGCGAGCGCAACAATACACAGCAGTATTTGGAGTCGCTTCACGGATGTCCGCTGCCTGTCGGGTCGGGAAGCCGTGTATTTTAAAGAGGAATGCCGGCAGATGCATGCGCTTTCGCGCGCATCACTGCGGCGCAGCGTGGTTGAGACAAACAGATGACAGATTCGCAGCAGGAAGCAGCGCCGCCGGGCAGTCTTTACGTGGTGGCAACGCCGATCGGCAACCTGGGTGACCTGGCTCCACGCGCGGTCGAGGTGTTGCGCTCGGTCGAGCGTATCGCCGCCGAAGATACCCGCCATAGCCGGAAGCTGCTGCAGCATTTCGCCATCCAGACCCCCCTGGTGGCAGTGCACGAGCACAATGAGCGTGAGATTGCACCGCGCCTGGTCGAGCAGCTGCGCGCCGGTGGTTCGCTGGCGCTGATCTCCGATGCCGGCACGCCGCTGATCAGCGACCCGGGTTTCAACCTGGTGCGGCTGGCGCGCGAGGCCGGGGTCAGGGTGATACCGGTGCCCGGGCCCAGTGCCCTGGTGTGCGCCTTGTCCGCGTCCGGACTGGCCACCGACCGGTTCGTGTTCGAAGGATTCCTGCCCGCCAGGCGGGCGGCGCGGCGCGCCCGGCTCGCTGAGCTGTGTCATGACAGCCGGACCCTGGTCATGTACGAATCGAGCCATCGCATTGTCGACTGTCTGCGCGACCTGGCCGAGGTGTTCGGTGGCGAGCGCCACGCCGTGCTGGCGCGCGAACTGACCAAGCAGTTCGAAACCATCCGCGGCGCGAGCCTGGAAGAACTTGCCCAGTGGGTGAGCGTCGACAGCAACCAGCAAAAAGGCGAAATCGTGCTGCTGGTGGCGGGGCGTTCGCAGCCGGAGAAACACCAGGTGAGCGCGGAAGCGGAACAGTTGCTGGCGATACTGCTGGAGGAGCTTCCGGTGAAGCTGGCCGCCAAGCTGACGGCGCGTATCACCGGTCTCAACAAGCGCGACCTGTACGACCGTGCGTTGCAGCTGAAAGCTGCGCGTGAGTGCTAGCGACGTTGCCAGGGCTATTAACCGCAAAGGACGCGAAGGGAAACCCTGAATTTAATGAAAAAAATGACCAAATGAGTCGCTGTAGGTTGGGCTGAACGAAGGTGAAGCCCAACGGATGCGCAACGTTGGGCTTCGCAGGCTCAGCCCAACCTACGCGGTCCTTGTTCTTATGTTCTATGGAATCAGCTTAACCTTCGCGCCGTTTGCGTCCTTCGCGGTTAGAAATCCGCAAGCGGCGATGGGCAGGTAACAGCCGCTCAGGCAGGCGCACCCTGCTGCTGCAGCGCCCACAGGACGTGCTCGCGCACCAGTTCGGAAGGGTGCGACAGCTTATCGGTGAGCGCTGCAACGACGGCTGCATCGCCCGGCGCGTTACCCAGCGCTACGGCGATGTTGCGCAACCAGCACGCATGGCCGATGCGGCGGATCGGGGAGCCTTCCAGGCGGCGCATAAACTCCTGTTCGTCCCATCGGAATAACTCGATCAGTGTTGTGTTGTCGAGTTGCTGGCGCGGCAGAAAACTCCGTTCTTCGGCAGGCCGGGCGAAACGGTTCCAGGGACATACCAGCTGGCAGTCGTCGCAGCCGTAGATGCGGTTGCCGATGGCGCGGCGGAATTGCTCGGGAATCGGACCGCGCAGTTCGATGGTGAGATAGGAAATACAGCGGCGCGCGTCCAGCTAGTAGGGGGCGACAATGGCGCCCGTCGGGCAGATGTCCAGGCACGCCCGGCAGGTGCCGCAGTGTGGCAGGGCCGCGGCATCGACCGGCAAGGGTAGGTCGGTGAACAGCTCGCCGAGGAAAAACCAGGAACCGCTCCTGGCATCGATGAGGTTGGTGTGTTTCCCGATCCAGCCCAGGCCGGCTTTCTGTGCCAGGGCTTTTTCCAGTACCGGCGCGCTGTCGGTGAAGGCGCGGTAGCCGAATGGACCGACGTCCTGTTCGATGCGCCGGGCCAGCAGCTGCAGGCGTTTGCGCAGCAGCTTGTGGTAGTCGCGGCCCAGCGCGTAGCGCGACACGTAGCCGCACCTGGCGTCGTCCAGTACCTGCTGCGCATCACGGGCCGGGCCCGGCCAGTAGTCCATGCGCACCGTAACAACACGCAGCGTACCCGGCACCAGCTCGCGGGGGCGGCTGCGCAGCCGCCCGTGCCGCTCCATATAATCCATTTCGCCGTGACGCCCGGCGGCCAGCCACTCCAGCAGGTGGGCCTCGTCCCGGCTCAGGTCGGTGTCGGTGATGCCGACCTGCTGGAACCCCAGCTCGCGGCCCCATGTCTTTATGCACCCTGCAAGCTGGTCGAAATCAATTGCCGGAGCCCCTGTTGCGGCTGCAGCGGGCGGACTGGATTTGGATGAAAGCTTCACGGTATGGTGCGCACAGTCAGATACTGCTGGTCATTGTATGTCGGAACCCGCCTATATTCCTCTTTACACGGCCGCGCAGGTGCGGGAGCTGGACCGCATCGCCATCCAGGAGCGCGGTATTGCGGGTTACGAACTGATGTGCCGCGCCGGCCGGGCACTGGCCGACTGTGTGGCGCGCCGCTGGCCGCAGCTCAGGCGGGTATGCATTGTCTGCGGGGCCGGCAACAACGGCGGCGACGGTTACGTGCTGGGACGGCTGCTGCGCGATGCCGGTATCGAGGTCACGCTGCTGGCGCTTGCCGAACCGGACACGCTCAGGGGCGATGCAGCGCGGGCGGCCGGCGACTATCGCGCCGCGGGCGGGGTGGTCGCGGCATACGCAGGGGAGTTGCCCGGCGATGCCGAGTTACTGGTCGACGCACTGCTGGGAACCGGGCTGGATCGGCCGGTCGAGGGGCGTTACCGCGCGGCCATCGAGGCGTTGAACCGGCACCCGGCGCCGCTGCTGGCGGTGGATGTGCCAAGCGGCCTGCACGCCGACACCGGTGCCATCCTCGGCGTGGCCGCGCAGGCCGCCTGTACCCTGACCTTTATCGGGCGCAAACGCGGGCTGTACACCGGCGCCGGTGGTCAGTGCGCCGGCAGTGTCGAATTTGCCGATCTGGCGGTCCCGCCCGATATCTACGCGACCCAGCGCGCCGGCGTGGAGCTTGTCGATTGGCCGCCACTGGAGCAGCTGTTGGCGCCGCGCCGGCGCGACGCCCACAAGGGGGCTTTCGGTCACGTCCTGGTGGTGGGGGGTAATACCGGCATGAGCGGTGCGGCACGCCTGGCTGCGGAAGCCGCCGCCCGTTGCGGTGCCGGTCTGGTCTCGGTGGCGACCCGTGCTGTGCACGCGCCGGTTCTCAACGCCGGCCGCCCGGAGCTCATGGTGCACGCGGTGGAACGGGCCGCCGAGCTGGGTCCGCTGCTGGGGCGTGCCACCGTGGTGGTGATCGGCCCGGGGCTGGGCCGCGACGCCTGGTCGCAACAGTTGCTGGGACGGGTGCTGGAAAGCGAGCGGCCGCTGGTGGTGGACGCCGATGCGCTGAATCTGCTGGCGCAGGACCGGCTGCATCGCGGTAACTGGATTCTGACACCGCACCCCGGCGAGGCGGCGCGCCTGCTGGCTCGGTCCAGCGCCGAGATTCAGCGCGATCGCTTCACGGCGCTCGAAGGGATGGTGGCTGAGTACGGCGGCAGCGTGGTGCTGAAAGGCGCCGGCAGCCTGATTGGTGATGCGGCCGCGGGCATGCGGCTGTGCGCGCACGGCAACCCCGGGATGGCCAGCGGCGGCATGGGGGACGTATTGAGCGGCGTGCTCGGCGCGCTGCTGGCCCAGGGGCTGCCGCGCTTCGAAGCGGCGTGCGCCGGCGTCTGGTTGCACGCGGTGGCGGCGGACCGGGCCGCCAGGCGGGGCGAGCGCGGGCTGCTGGCCCGTGACCTGCTCCCCTGGCTGCGCACGCTGGTGAACCCGGACGGCACGGAACAGGCTCCCGCCTGATGGCCGCGCTGGAGCAGTTTCTCGCCGACGCGCAGGCGACGGAGGCGTTCGGTGCGCGGCTGGCCGAGTGCTGTCGGGGTGGGTTGCTGGTGTTCCTGCACGGTGATCTGGGTGCTGGCAAGACCACCCTGGTGCGCGGTTTTCTGCGCGCCGCCGGCTGCAGCGGACCGGTCAAGAGCCCGACCTACACCCTGGTCGAACCTTACAGTTCGCAGCGCGGCAGTTTCTATCACCTGGACCTGTACCGCCTGTCCGACCCCGAAGAGCTGGAATGGATCGGCGTGCGCGACCTGTTCGACGCTGAGCAGCTGTGCCTGATCGAATGGCCCGAGCAGGGTGCCGGGTTCCTGCCGGCAGCAGACCTGCATGTCTACCTGCAGCCCGAAAACAGCGGCCGGCGGGTGCGGCTGGCGGCCGGCTCCACACGCGGCGAACGGGTGCTGCACTGTCTGGACTGAAAATGGGGTCAGAGTCGCTTTTCGCAAACCGGAAGGCCCTAGATTTCCGCGCGTCGAACGGAAAATCGACTCTGACCCCATTTTTCGTGTCTCTGCAGGGTTGAACGATAATCGACTCTGCCCCCATTTCCGCCCTGTTTTCACCATTCTCCGGAGTTAACTTGAATTACCAGGAGTTACGGCTATCTTTCAGAGAACTATGCAAAAAGCGTTGAAATTCATCTGTGGATGAGGTATTAATGGCGCAAAACGTCGTCTGGGTTGGGGGAAGACACTTTGATGCGGCTCGCTTGGCTACTTCTGGTACTGGTGGCGTCCGTGGCACAGGCCGGGCCCCTGCAGGTGCAGGGCGTACGGCTGTGGGCGGCACCGGACAGTACCCGCGTGGTGCTCGACGTCAGCGGCCCGGTGGAGCACCGGCTGTTTACCCTGATGGGTCCGGATCGCCTGGTGGTGGATCTCAAGAATGCCACCATCGAAAGCGACCTGGTCAAAGTCAAGACCCGCGGCGGGGTAGTGCAGCGGCTGCGCAGTGCTCCGCGCAACAAAACCGACCTGCGACTGGTGCTCGATCTGGGCGGTCCGGTCAAACCCAAGAGCTTCCTGCTCGCACCCAATCAACAGTATGGCCATCGGCTGGTCATCGACCTGTTCGGGGGCGGGGCGAAGGAGGCGGTGGCGCCGGCCGTAGCCAGAAAAGTCCAGACCCCGAACCAGCCATCGCAACTGCGCGATCTGGTGATCGCCATCGACGCCGGTCACGGTGGTGAGGACCCCGGGGCGCGTGGCCGCAAGGGTACCCGGGAAAAAGATGTGGTTCTGGAGATCGCCCGGCGCCTCGCGGCGCTGATCGAGAAGGAACCCGGCATGCGCCCGGTGATGATTCGCGACGGTGACTACTATATCGGGCTGCGCAAACGCATCGAGAAAGCCCGCAGCCAGCGCGCCGATCTGTTTATTTCCATCCATGCCGACGCGTTCCGCGACAGTCGTGCGCGTGGTTCGTCGGTCTATGTCCTGTCACAGCGCGGCGCCTCGTCTGAGATGGCTCGCTGGCTGGCAGCGCGTGAGAACGCCGCGGATCTGGTGGGGGGCGTCAGCCTCGACGACAAGGACGACCTGCTCGCCGAGGTGTTGCTCGACCTGGCGCAGACCGCGACCCTGGAAGCCAGTGTCGAAGTCGCTGACAATGTGCTGCAGGAAATGAAGCGTCTCGGCAAGGTGCACAAGAAGCAGGTGCAGCACGCCGGTTTCGTGGTGCTGAAATCGCCGGATATCCCCTCGCTGCTGGTCGAAACGGCATTCATATCCAACCCTTCCGAGGAGCAGCGACTGCGCAACTCCCGGCATCAGCAGCAGGTGGCGCAGGCGATTCTCGCCGGCGTCAGAAACTATTTCGCCTCCAATCCGCCCCCCGGCACGCTCATGGCCAAATCCAGCACCCGTCAGCACGTGATCCGGCGGGGCGACACCCTGAGCCACATCGCTCAGCGCTACGGCGTGAGCATGAACACACTGCGTTCCACCAACAAGCTCAAAAACGACAACCTGCTGGTCGGCAAAGTGCTGACCATCCCGGCCTCGGACGGCTAGCGGATCAGGGGAATTGTTGACCACGAAGGACGCTAAGGAAAACCAAAGCACGCTTCTGGGTGGCCACCCCGAGAAAATGTCGACTCGTCAGACCGAGGCTGCATTCCGCCTCAGCTCGAACCGGCAAGAACGCGAAGAAAAACCAGGGAACGCCGCTGCCTAACAGAGTGCGGGAAACATTGCTTAGGCAGATGCGAGTTGCGGTTTTACTCAGCTGGTTGCGGCCGCCAATCGAACAAACATTGTTTTTCCTTCGCGTCCTTCGCGGTTAGGCGAAAGGGTTCGATCGGGCCCTCCCATTTCACCTCCACCCCACTTTCCAGTTACCATAGCGGTCCCGGCGCGCCGGAGGCGCCGCGGTTGGACCGACTTGAAACGCATACATCCCCTCGATCCACAGTTGATAAACCAGATCGCCGCCGGCGAGGTCGTGGAGCGCCCGGCGTCGGTGCTGAAGGAACTGCTCGAGAACAGCCTGGACGCCGGTGCCGGGCGCATCGAAATTGACTTCGAGGAGGGCGGCAAACGTCTGATCCGGGTGCGCGACGACGGCCACGGCATCCACCAGGACGACCTCGCGCTGGCGCTGTCGCGCCACGCCACCAGCAAAATTGCCTCGCTCGAAGACCTGGAACGGGTCGCCAGCCTGGGGTTTCGCGGCGAAGCCCTGCCCAGCATCGCCTCGGTGTCGCGTCTGGTAGTGCAGTCGCGCAGCGCCGGGAACAGCAGTGGCTGGCAGGTGTGCGGCGACGGCAGCGAAACCATCGCGGCGCCCGAACCCGTACCGCACCCGACCGGTACCACCATCGAGGTGCGCGACCTGTTTTTCAACGTGCCGGCACGACGCAAGTTCCTGCGTACCGAGACCACCGAACAGAAACACCTGGAGGGCGTGGTGCAGCGTATTGCGCTGAGCCGCCCGGGGGTGGAGCTGCTGGTGCGACGCAACCGCAAGGCGTTCTACCACTTGCGTCCCGGCCGCAGCGAGACGCAGCAACTGGAACGCATCAAGGCATTGCTCGGCGAACCCTTTGTCAGCCAGGTGGTCGGCATCGATCACAGCGCGGCGGGCCTGCGCCTGCACGGCTGGATCGCGCAGCCGACCTTTTCGCGCAGCCAGGGCGATCTGCAGTTCTTTTTTGTCAACGGCCGCGCGGTGCGCGATAAGCTGTTGGCGCACGCAGTGCGCCAGTCCTATCAGGACGTGCTGTACCACGGCCGCCATCCGGCATTCGTCCTGTACCTGGAACTGGATCCTGGCGCGGTGGATGTCAACGCGCACCCGGCCAAGCACGAGGTGCGTTTCCGCGAGTCGCGCCTGGTGCACGATTTCCTGTTTCGCAGTGTCCACCAGGCGCTCGCCGAGATCCGCCCGGATGGCGCCCGCGCCGCAGCGCAACCACCGCCCGCGCCGATGCCGTTGCGGTCGGCGTCGCATCCCGGGCGCCAGACCGGCATGCCGCTGGCGGTCAACGAGCAGCTCGGTCAGTACCGGCGCCTGCACGGTGGCGGCCCGGTGGCGGCTACGGCGGCGCTGTCCTGCGAGCCGGAACCGACCAACGAGAGCGAGACGCAGGCCGCGCCGCCGCTGGGCTTCGCTCTGGCGCAGCTCAAGGGTATCTACATACTGGCGGAGAATGCCCACGGCCTGGTGCTGGTGGATATGCATGCCGCCCACGAGCGCATCAGCTATGAGCATCTCAAGCGCAGCCACCGGGAACAGGGCATCCGTTCGCAGCCACTGCTGGTGCCCTTGAGCATGGCCGTGGCGCGCGCCGAAGCCGACGAGGCCGAGCGCAGCCAGGCGTGGTTTGCCGAGCTCGGTTTTGAAATCGACCGCCAGGGCCCCGAGCAGCTGGTGGTGCGCCAGGTGCCCGCACTGCTGGCAGACGTGGACATCGAGGCGCTGGTCCGCGACGTGCTGTCCGACCTGGGCAGCCGGGGCGGCAGCCGCCGTGTCGAGGAAGCCATCAACGAACTGCTGTCGACCATGGCCTGTCACGGCTCGGTGCGTGCCAACCGGCGCCTGACCGTGGCCGAGATGAACGCCCTGCTGCGCGACATGGAGCGCACCGAGCGCTCCGGTCAGTGCAACCACGGCCGCCCCACCTGGGTACAGGTCAGCCTGCAGGAACTGGACGCCCTGTTCCTGCGCGGCCGTTGATCGACGGGCATGGTGGTGCACCCACGGGGCCCTTGTCGATTAACCGCGAAGGACGCTAAGGACGCGAAGGGAACGAATACCGCAAAATCCACTGTGCTGCCTTTCTGCGGCTGCTCGCCCGTTACCCGGGGGGATGCGTCCGAAACGCGTGCCTGCAGAGTGGCAGCGCTTGTCCGTAGGTCAACTATTGGGCGGTGCGCCTTGCAGGCTGGTATTTCGGACAGCAACCTGGATGACGCGCAATCAGGAGACAGGTTCTACTCATTATTGCCCTCACGGGCGGGAACGCTGCCGGCTGTTGCGAAGCACCGCCACTGTATCGGCACTTGCCTGCGCTCTATGCTGAGGCGCCTTGGTTCGAGTCTCGACCACGGCTTTCTCGAATAACCCTTTCCCTTCGAGTCCTTAGCGTCCTTCGCGGTTGGAATTCTTTTCCGCTGTCCCTTTGCTGGCGCGGATAAACAGAATCCCTCCCACGATCCAGCACAGGGCCAGGGCGACTTCGGTCAACGCCAGCCAGCGTGCCTGGCTGTTGCTGTAGGCCTCGACGATGCCGTGGGTGAAGTAAAACAGGGACAGGAACAGACTCCAGGCCACGGCGCGGGGGCGGGCGTGCAGTAGTCCGCGCAGTACCAGGAACAGAGGCAGGCCGAGCGTCAGGATGACCACCGGCGCGGAGAACACCTGCGGCGGGGCCAGCCAGCCGTACCAGACGATGAGCAACGCCATGATGCCCAGGTAGCCCAGCAGGGTGAGCGCATGGCAGAGGCGTGCTTGCAAACCGATCAGCCTTGCAGTTTCAGGGCGATCTCGGCGAGACGCTTACCCAATGCCCGGCACAGGCGCTGTTCGGCGTCGGTGAGCGGTTTCTTGCTGTCCGTGCCGGCCAGGTGGCTGGCACCGTAGGGGGTTCCCCCGGCGTCGGTATGCAGCAGGTCCGTCTCGCTGTAGGGTATGCCTGTCAGCAGCATGCCGTGGTGCAGCAGCGGCAGCATCATGGACAGCAGAGTGGTCTCCTGTCCGCCGTGCAGGGAGGACGTGGAGGTAAACACGGCGGCCGGCTTGCCTGCCAGTTCGACCCCCAGCCACAGGCTGCCGGTGCCATCGATGAAGTATTTCAGGGGCGCCGCCATGTTGCCGAAGCGCGTCGGACTGCCGAGCGCAAGACCGGCGCATTCGCGCAGGTCGTCGACGCTGGCATAGGGCGCACCCTGGGCCGGGATGTTGTCCTCGGTGGCTTCGCACACCGTGGAGACCGCCGGAACCGTGCGCAGTCGCGCCTGCATGCCGGGCACTTCCTCGACACCGCGCGCCACGTGCTGGGCCATTTTTTCGGTGGCGCCATAGCGGCTGTAGTACAAGACCAGGATTTCGCTCACTCAGAGAATCTCCAGTACCGACTGCGGCGGGCGTCCCAGCGCCGCGCGTCCCTCGCTCAGCACGATGGGCCGCTGTATCAGCCGCGGATGATTGGCCATGGCCTGAATCAGTTGCTGGCGCGTCAGCGCCGGGTCATCCAGGCCCAGTTCCCGGTATTCGGACTCGTTGCTGCGCATCAGCTCACGCGGCTGCAGCCCCAGCTGATCCAGTATCGTGCTGAGCTGCTCGGGTGTCGGCGGGCTGTCGAGGTATTCGACGATGTCTGGCTGCAACCCCCGCGCCCGCAGCAGCTGCAGCGTCTCGCGGGACTTGCTGCAGCGCGGATTGTGGAAAATCGTTACGTGTCGCATCACTGCCAGTTCCGGTCCGGCTCGCGCACTATTGTGCGTGATCGATGTGCCGCAGTACAGGGCTTTCTTGACCCGTAAATCCCGCGATGCTAGCGTGTTAAACCAGTTTCGTAAGTCACTCCGCTTATGCTCACACACAAGCTGCAGTCCCCGTTTTCCCGTCGCTTCGGTCACCGATGGTTGCAGCAGCCTGCTGCTCTGGTTGTCGCGCTGCTGCTGGCCGCTTGTGCGCCCGCCCCGGTGCAGGAAATGAGCGAGGCGCGGCAGGCCATTGAAGCGGCGCGTGCGGCCGGCGCGCAGCAGCGTGCCCGGCCGCAGTTCGAGGAAGCGAATGAGCTGCTCGACGCGGCACAGCAGCTGCTCAATGATCGGCGTTTTCGCGATGCCAGGCGCAGCGCTTCGCAGGCGCGCGACGCGGCGATCCGCGCACGCGAGGCGGCCGAGGCAGTGTCCGAGGAGTGATGCTGACCCGCGCGGGGGAATTTTTTCCGCTCTGTAGCGTCCTTGACGTTTAAAGCCGGACAAAGGGTCCGTTCGGCGCCTCGCTTGACACCTCCCCGAGACGGGTGATAGCGTCTGCGGCCAAACCATAGCGATACAAGAAATCTTCAAGGATTCAACCACTAGCGGAGTAAATTTGATGAAAAGAATTTTTACCGGCAAGCAACTGGGTATTGTGGTGCTCGCTCTTGGCGTGGCAGTGGGCTGTGCGACGACCCCGCAGGAACCCGCGGCGCCGAGCGCCTCGGCCGAGGCCACCCAGGCTATCGACGGCGCCAAGGCCGCGATCGCGCAGGCCAAGTCGGTCGACTGGCTGTGGCGCGACACCGAAACATTCCTGTCCGAAGCAGAAGCCGCTGCTGCTGAAGGTGACAACGACACTGCCATCAAGCTGGCAAACAAAGCGCGCAGCGAAGCCGAGCTGGCGGTCAACCAGTACTACCTGGAAAAGGCCAAGTTTCTGTATGCCGAAGCGAGCTCAGTTCAGGGTCTGAACGCCGACCAGCAAGAGACGCTGGCAGCTGGTGGTGAGGCGATCCGCAACGCCGAAGGCCGCAAGGCCTACGATCTGCTGACGCCGCTGGTGGCTGAAATTCGTGCTTCATCGCTGCAGTACCAGGTGGTGCGGGGCGACAGCCTGTGGTCGATTTCCGGCCAGCAGCAGGTCTACAACAATCCCTACCAGTGGCCGCTGATTTACAAGGCGAACCGCGACAAGATCAAGGATGCCGACCTGATCTACCCGGGACAGACCTTCTCGGTTGATCGCAATCCCTCCGCCGGCGAGGCCGCAGCCGCAATCGATCACGCCAAGAATCGTGGCGCCTGGTCGATCGGAGTAGTAGAACAGACCGACCGTCGCTACCTGGGCGGCAGCCTGGAGCTGCAATAGGCTCGAGCAATCGCGCGAAGCGCAAATGCAAAAAAGGCCCTTACGGGCCTTTTTTGCATTTTGGTGCCTTGCACCGCTGAGCGGCCCGGCCCCCTGCTGCCGGGTTCAGTCCCGGGGCAGGCATACCAGGCGCTGGAAGCCGGTCCCGGAGTCCAGCAGTTCAACACAACGCAGGCGGTATTGCGTGCCCCGGTCGTGCACAGTGACAGATGTGCCGGGCGCCAGCAGGCCAGGGTGGGCAATCAGCGTGTGCAGCGACTGTTCGCCGCGCTTGTGCTGCATCGCAAGGGCAGGCTGATACTGGCCATAACCGTTAATCG
>ENA-OVOC01000011-OVOC01000011.1-sediment-metagenome-genome-assembly--contig:-NODE-11-length-14562-cov-2.489472_pt1 | contig 14562 bp, 8 predicted proteins | sample MGYA00250096_ERZ650216 | MGnify/ENA primary metagenome ERZ650216 (study PRJEB26732, sample SAMN07258893) | sediment metagenome | biome: subtidal zone; feature: saltmarsh; material: sediment | place: USA...
TGAAAACGGAGCGTACGCGGAGTACGTGAGTATTTCAATTTGCGGGACAACACAGCCCTGGACCCTTAGACGCATTTTTAAAATAGGTTCTAATGGGCTTCTTTGAGCTTTTCCCTGATCCGCTTCTGCTCTTTGGACTTATAGATCAGGCGCGGGGTTTCAATGACAACGGTGGTATCTGCCGGTACGGACTCCGTCAGCCAAACATTGCCCCCGATAACCGAACGTGCCCCGATAACAGTTTTACCGCCTAGTATGGTTGCCCCCGAATAAATAATGACGTCATCTTCGATCGTTGGATGACGCTTCTTTCCTCTGAATTCATCACTGGCGCCCTTGGGAATGGATAAGGCACCCAGGGTTACACCTTGATAAATTCGGACGTTATTGCCGATTTCAGTGGTCTCGCCGATAACCACACCGGTTCCGTGATCGATCACAAAACATTTTCCGATTTTAGCGGCCGGGTGGATATCGATGCCGGTCGTACTGTGGGCGTATTCGGTCATAATCCGCGGCAGTAACGGCACGCCTAAATTCAACAGAAGATGGGCAATCCGGTAAACGGTGATGGCAAATATCCCCGGATAGCTGAAGATGACCTCATCGAAGCTTTTGGCCGCCGGGTCACCGTCATAGGTTGCACGCACATCGGCCGCCAGTGCTTTGCGTAGTGACGGAATGGCTTCCAAAAACTGAAGAGACAATCGATATCCCTGTTCATCACATTCACTGCAGGGTTGATCATAGCGCAAACAATCATGCCGGATGCTGCGACAGATCTGTTCAGAAAGTAGATCAAACAGGGAAGTTGCAGATTGTCCGACAGCGTATTTCAAATTGGCCGGATCAATCTTATCCCGGCTGAAATATCCCGGAAAAAGAATCTCTCTGAGACGATTGATGATCTCAATAACACCTTCTTTGGATGGAATCGGCTCGTAATCGACGTGGGTGTAGCACTCTTGATCGGTGCAGCTTTGAATAATGTTTTCGGCAATCTCGGGTAAGCGGGCTTTAATCGAGCTCAGATCATGGAAATTTACTTTGCACGTATCCTGCTTTTTGCGCTGTTCGTCCATAAATTAGGCTCCATTTTTTGTGTAAGACCCAATTGATTTAAATCAAAAATCTTGCAGCCATTCAAAGCTTATATAACAACCATAGGATATTACAGAAATCAGGGTTGTCAAAAATTCATTCAAAAGGAAGGAAGTGTAGGCGCAGCAAATTTCAACCCATAGCAATTCTATCGCTTTTCATTTTGACAGATTGCGACATTATTTTAGGAATTCTTATCCTGAAGCGGGTTCCTTTACCCAGGGTTGATTTGACCGATATATGGCCCCCATGCTGCTCAATGATCTTATTGGCGATAAACAGGCCCAGCCCGGTCCCTTTCTCTCCTTTGGCGGAAAAGAAGGGTGTAAAAATTTTAGCCTGGGTCTCCGGATCCATGCCGATGCCATTGTCAATAACCTCAAAATCAATATGATCTTTATCCTGTCCGACGCAAAAAGAGATTTTCGGTGCCTTGTTTTTTTTATCCAGCACACAATCATCCACAGCGTTTTCTAGAATGCTGAACAGCGCGGAATGGATGTATCCGGCGTCAACTTCAAATTCGCCGATTTTGTGATCAAATTTTTTTTCAAACTCAATATCGTGATCCGCAAGCTTTGGCTCCAGCACTCGAACAATCTCCTCTGCAAAGCTGAGCGCATTGATGCGTTCCCATTTCAAATCTCTTTCCTTGGCGTAATAAAGGATATCCAGAACCATCTTACGGATGCGTTCAACCATCAGCTTGACAGCATCCCACCCCTCGTTGATGCGGTCCTGGTCTTTTTTAACCAACCCCGAATCAAGCAGATACATGCCGCCATCCAGACCGGTTAACAGTCCCTTTATCCCGTGAGAGATGGAACTGATCATCAGTCCCAGCGACGAAAGGTGATCCTGTAACTGTGTTTTTTCCTGAATTAGCTTTTCCAAGCTCTCCGTATATTCCTTCAGCTGTTTGCGGATAAGAATTTTATCCTGAGCTCTCTGTAAAGCGATTTCCAGGGCATCGACATTTATCGGTTTGGTGATAAAGTCGGTCGCTTCAAATTTAAGGCTTTTAATGGCCAAATCCATGTCGCCATGACCCGTAATCATCACCACTTCGACTTCGGGATTTTCCCGTTTGATCTTCTGCAACAGCTCGATGCCGTCCATACCGGGCATTTTAATATCTGTCAACACAAGTGCCGGTTGAGTCTCTTTGAATACTCGCAATGCTTCAACCCCATTTTCCGCTTCCATTACAGCGTACCCCATATCGACGAGCGCCAAACTGAGGATCTCGCGGATATCTTTTTCGTCGTCAACCAATAAGATTTTATTTTCCATGGTTTTCCGTGGGAATCGGAAATTGAATATTAAAACAGGCACCTTCAGGGGTGTTCGGCCTTACGCGGATGCTGCCGCCGCAGTCTTTGATGATGCCATAACTAATGGACAAACCCAGACCGGTGCCCTTGCCGACCTCTTTGGTTGTAAAAAACGGTTCGAAGATCTTATCTTTGATGGATTCCGGAATCCCCATTCCGGTATCGCAGACTTCGCAGATGACAACGTCTTTCTCGCGCCTGGTTTTGAGGACAATTCTTTTATCCGCCTTTTCTCTCTCATCCGGTCCCCAACGTTCCTCAATGGAATCTCTGGCATTTATCAGAATGTTAATAAAGACCTGTTCCAGGCGACTGGGATCGGCATTGATTTTTGGCAAATCGTGTTCGAGATCCCAGATGACCTCAATCCCCCTCAGTATCAATTGTTGACTGAAAATCTCAAAAGCGCTCTGCATGACATTGTTGACCTGGACCTTTTCAAAATCCAAGTCGGACTTGCGGGCAAATTGTCGCATGTGATTGATAATTTTGGTAGCGCGATCGACATTGCCGTCGATCTTGTTTAAAAGGTTATATAAGGTTTCACCACCGATGGGTTCCTTTTTATTTAGCTTTTTAATGGAAAAGCTGCTGGCGGTTTTAATGACCGACAGGGGTTGGTTGAGTTCATGGGCGACACCGGTTGCCATTTCCCCGAGGGTTGCCATTTTACTGGCCTGAATGAGTTGCTGCTCGGTTTCAAGTCGCTGGGTGATATCACTGATCGTGACCAAAAGGACCTTTTTCCCCGGATACTCCGCCGGCGAAATCCGGATATTGACAAATAAAATTTTTTTGTGTTTATTCAAATGCTTAACGCGGTTTATGACGGCCGACGTCTTTATTTTCCCCGTGTATTGATCTTTCTCGTCCTGTGTGAAGAGATCCATGAATAAACCATAAATAACCTCATCTTTGCGAAACCCGTAAACGGCTTCTACACTATCGTTGCAGTCGATAATTTCAAGCGAATCCGCATCCAGGACAAACACCGGATTGGGGATGTGGTTAAAAATTTCGTGATATTTCTTCTCTGATTTTTCCAGCTCATCTTCAAGCTGTCGCCGGTGGGTGATATCCACACTCATCTCCATGGCCGCAACAATGTCGCCCCGGGTATTGAAAATGGGTGATGTTCTCAACATCCAATGCACCATCGTGCCGTCTTTATCGATGCCTGTTTCCTCGCCATTATGGATTTGACCGTCGTTAAATGTGCGTTCAACCGGACAATTTAAACATTTATCGGTTCGGCTTTTATACGCTTCATAGCAGTACTGGCCGGGACGGGAATCAAATCGCTCGGCAAATTCGCGGTTGAATCTGAGTAACTTGAAATTCCGATCCTGAACGGTAATGAGGCAGGGTGCCCGTTCAAAAAGGGTCTGGTATTCATTCCTTTGTTCATTGAGTTCAGCCTGCTTTCCGGCAATCTTTTCACTCATCTGCTCGATGGCGCCTGCCAGCTGCCCCATTTCATCGTCCTGGTGGATATCGACCGCGCTTTGATATTCGCCTTTGGCGATCCGCCGGGTTCCGCCGATGAGTTTGCGAATCGGCCGGGTGACAAAGCGCAATTGGAAAAGAAAGATGATGGCCGATGTCACCAGAAATATGCCCCCGGCCAAAAAGATCGCCCCTTTTTTTGCCAAAAAAAGTTTTGTATCCGTATCCGCCAGCGAAACAACAACATCGAGCGCGCCCAGGATCTTTTTGTCCTGGGGATGCACATGACAGGCATCTGTTGCACAGCCCGCTTCGTTCCGAATCGGGCTAATTATGCCCAGCAGGCGATACCCTTGCTCTGATGTGAATATGCGCGTGCGTTCATCCAGTTCCAGTTCAGACAGCGGCGGATCGGTGCGGTGACAGATATAGCAGGCTTCGTCCTTGATATTGGTTTTGGTCTCGAGCTCAGCGGGTTGGTTTGAAAATTTGATCTGTCCTTCTTTGTTGTATATGCGAATCGTTTCGATTTCTTTTTGTCGGCCGATGTTGTTGATGATCTGGTTGATGTCATCCCGTGAATTCAGCATCATGGCATAATGGGTCCCCAGCTTAATGGTGTTCGTCAAGCGGTCGGTCCCCACCACGACATTTTTCATCAGCTTGGTCTCTTGATAATCAATATTAAAGTACGCCCAGGTGGTAATCGTCACTAAAAGCGTCAATCCCACCGTTAAAACCAGCTTGGAAGCCAGGCTGCGTCGAATTTTTTTTAATAGATGTTTCATTTTCAAGAGTCCTGCAAAACTCATCCGACAGCGGCATCGATCATTTCAAGCATCTGCTGGTCCTTAAAACTCTCCAGGATTGACGCGCTATTCGGACAGACGGCTGCACAGCTGCCGCACCCCTGGCACATGACGGGGTTAACCCGCACCATTTCATGATCATCATCGATTGCGCGGGCGCCGTAGGGACATGCGTCAATGCAACGTTCACATAGGCTGCAGAGGCTATGGCGGACGGATGCGACCACTTTACCGGCCGGTATTCGCTCGCGGGCCAGTATTCTCAGGGCCCTCTGCGCCGCTGCCTCGGCGGTAGTGATGCTTTCGGCGATATTGCGGGGCGAATGGGCCAGACCACAGGCGAATACCCCTTCCTTTAAGGAGTCAACCGGCCGCCACTTGGATTCGGCCTCCTGGAAAAATCCGTCCTGATCAAGGGCTGCGCCACACATCTCCACCAGCTCTTGCGGCAGGTTGGGAACGATACCGGTGGCCAATACCAATAGATCCGACTTAATTTTCAGGTGTTGCCCGATGATCGGCTCAAGCACCGTTACGTCCACGCCGTCTTTGGCAGCTTGAACCGCTGGTTTTTCATCAACACGATACTGAATAAACATCACATTCGCCTTGCGGGCCCGCGTGTAATAGGCCTCACTAAATCCATAGGCCATCAGGTCCCGGTAAAGAATATAAATCGCCATCTCCGGATTGTGTTCCTTGAGATAAAGGGCCTGTTTCAACGCATTTGCGCAGCAAACGCGACTGCAGTAATTGCGCGGTTCCTCGCGGGAATCGACGCATTGTATCATGACCACCGAATTGAGCTGTTGGGGGTCGATGCTGTTGGCGGACAGTTGTTGTTCAAATTCTTTTTGAGTGATAATCGCCGGGCTGGTTTCATATCCGTAGGACGCCGTGACGGCCTCTGTCCCACCGGTCGCCAATATGGTTACACCATGTTTCAAGGTGAACGCTGTGTTATCGGGCCCTTCCAGCGTCGTTTCAAAATTACCGACTTCCCCACCGGTATAAATCACCCGCGATTCAGTCCGCACACGGATCTTGGGATGCTTTTCCACCAGGGCGATAGTTTCCTCCAACAACAGCGCTGTGGGATAGCCTTCCAGGGATTTTTGCAGCCAGCTCAGGTTTCCACCTAAATCTTGTGATTGCTCGACAAGATCGACTTCAAATCCATGATCGGCAATTGCCAAGGCGGCCGTCATGCCGGCAATGCCGCCACCGATAACCAGCGCTCTTTGAGTGGTCGGGACGGTGGCCACACCTTCCGGATTCGCCCATTTGAGCTTGGCCAGGCCCATTTCCAATTTTGAAATAATGCCTTGATAAATGAATTGCTTATCAGTTGATTCCGCATTCTGCAGGGTCCACACCGCATTGAGATCCACCACTTCCATCAGGGCAGGATCCAGCCCCACCTGTCCACCCAACTCCTGGAGTTTACGTTTGTAAACATAGGGAAGGCAGGCCCCCACCAAAAGACGGTTTGGTTTGCCGGTTTGCACCCGCTCCACAAGGCGCTCCCATCCGGTGGCGGTGCAGATCTGCTCCAGAAATTCGACGCGTTCAACCAGCGGATCGTCTGTCAGGTGTTGGGTGACGTCCTGAGGGTCGACCGATTGCGCCAAGCGTTGCCCGCAGGAACAGAGCATCACCATGATGCGGGGTGGCTCCCGCATGACATCGGATGCGGGAGGGGCAGGCGGCGACTCCAGGGCGAGGCTGCCGCCCGCAGCGTGGATCACGCGCGAGGCGTTTAGTGCGGCCGCCGATGCCTGGGTAACGGAATCCCCGATGTCTTTGAGGCCGGCATAAGAACCGCCCAACAAAATTCCGCTTTGACGGGTGCGCGTCAGGGAAAAGGGCTCGATTTGCCCGAATCCCCATGCATTTTGCTCAATGCCTAACATATCAACCAGTTCCGGCATGCCTTCAGCCGGCCGCTGGCCGACGCTGAGAATCACCATGTCAAAGGACGCCTCCCGGGATTGGCCGGAAATATCCACACTCCGCAAAATGAGATCACCACTGTTTAGATCCGGTACCACCGAGTGGACCCGCCCTCTTTCAAACCGGATGCCGTGAATCCTTTCGGCTTCTTGCCGGTATCGCTGAAAGGATTTGTCGAATGTCCGCATGTCCATGTAGAAAATGGTGGCCTCCACATCCGGGCTCATCTTCTCTTTGGCCAGCAACGCTTCCTTGATGGCAAACATGCAGCATATGTTGGAGCAAAAATCGGCCTCCAGTTGGATATCACGGGATCCCACACATTGGATCCAGGCCAATCGCCGAACCGGCTTGCCATCCGAGGGGCGCGCCAAGCGCCCCGCATAGGGCCCGGTACCGCTTAACATGCGTTCAAACTCCAGGCTGGTCACCACGTTTGGATATGTTTTGTAACCGAAAGTGTTTTTCCCCGTGGCCGGGTCAAAAAAGCGAGTACCGCCGCAAAGCACCAGCGCTCCGACTTCGATCTGTCGCCCTTCAATCCCTGCAACATCTTGGTATATTTGCAAAACCATGGGCACTAAGGTTTCGGGGTCGAAAGGCTTGATCAGATAATCTAACGCACCGATTTTCATGGCTTCGACGGCCGTTTCCACCGTGGCATAAGCGGTCATCATAATGACGTTTATTTCCGGCAGGATCTCCTTGGCCTTTTGCAGCACCTCAACGCCATCCATTTCCGGCATCTTTATATCCAGCAGCATCAATTGATACGTTTGCTTTGTCATTTGATCCAGGGCCTCGGGGCCGGACGCGGCCATATCCACGGAAAAGCCCTCTTCTTGAAGCCATTCGCTGAGAGAATCGCGAACAACGAGTTCGTCATCAACGACCAGGATATGAAATTGCCGGCGTTCCTCTTCAGGCAATTGAATCGCCCCTGTCGGGCAGGCCTCTACACAGGCGCCACAGCGAGTGCAGGTGGTAAAATCAATCACATATGGATTGGGAATGGCATGCGGGACCGGCAAATAGATGGCCTTGCGCACGCTGAGGCCGGCATTAAAATCATCCGGGACTTCCACCGGACAGACGTCCACGCAATCACCGCATCCCGTGCATCGCTGCGGATCGACCCAGTTCGGATGCTGTTTGAGCGTTACCTGATATTGACCGGCCTCGCCTTCAATGGCGGCAAGCTCCGTGGATAGAAGGATATCGATGTTTTCGTGAAACAAGCCTTTGCGCAAACAGTACTGAGAGCTTGCGTCCCGATCGACCAGGGGCAGCATCTTGCACATACCACAACGATCGGTGGGAAACTGGACATCCAGCTGGCTCAAAATGCCCCCCAGATGGGCAGAGCGGTCAATCAGGGTCACCCCGTAGCCGAATTCGGCCAGATCCAGAGCGGCCCGGATGCCGCTCACTCCAGCCCCCACAACCAGCGCTTTACCGATTTTTCTGTTCATGAAGTCCTCCGGTCATTGACAAACCAAAAAGGGGTTTATCACCTATTCTGCGTCCAGCTGGTGGATGGGTCCCAAATCCAACACCCATCCTTGAATGCGATTGTGCATTCCGCCTTTTGCCTTGTGCTTTCTATCTCAGGCGCCGTACACCGCAATTTCCTTTAGATCCTCTCTTAAATATTCCCGTTCGTTTTCACCCAGAATGCCCAGTGCCAAACAGATGATCGTCCACAGATGCACCACCCCATAGCCGCCGCCGTAGTGCTCGCTGAGTTCGTGAATTTGGGCATGGCAGTTGTGGCAGCCGGCAATGCAATAGTCCGCCCCGGTGGCTTGGATCTGACTGTCCTTTAAGCGACCGTATTGCAGACGCGCCTCCTTGTATCCGGATTGCAAAAAGCCGCCGCCGCCGCCACAGCAATAATTATTGGATCGATTCGGGTGCATATCGATAAAATTTTCCTCGCCCACCACCGTCTTGACCACAAAACGCAGATCTTCGGCAATCGGATCCCCGAAGCTTTTGCGCACGATCTGGCACGGATCCTGAACGGTAAATTTAATTTTCAAATCCTTGTTCCAGTCGGAATTGACCTTCAGCTTTCCTTCCCGAATCCATTTCGCATAGTACTCATAAATGTTTTTCACCTCAAAATTGTGGGGAATATTGAATTTTTTCAGTCCTGCCAGGACTGAGAAAGTGACATGCCCTCATTCGGTATTGAGAAATATCTTACAGCCCAGATCATCCGCCTGTTTCGCGGCGGTTCGGGTAATGTGCTCCCAGTTTTCGTTGTCGGCCAGAAACATGCAATAGTTTTCTCCGGCCCATCCTTTGCTGCCATAGGTCCAGTCGGCGCCCACCAGGTGCAGGATTTTCCACAGCGGCACCAGTTCATCGGGCTCGGTGACCGGCTCCCGGGAATTCTGATTTAAAAAGAAATAGGCGCCTTTTTTGTCAATCGGTGCCTGCATGTCTTTAAAGTCTGGCTGGGCTTCCTGGTATTCTTCTAAGACATCTTCGACCACAAAGGTGAAATCCTCCGGAGATGCCCCCATGGCACTGCAGCTGTCATTTCTCAGAGCCATATCGCAGGAGCCCAAAATGCCTTTGGGTCTTTCATCTCGTGGCCTGCTGCCGCGCACATTGTAAATCAGCTGGGGAATATCGATTTTCATCGGACAGACATAGATGCAGCGCTGGCACATGGTGCACATCCAGGGCCAGTCCGATTTAAGAATTTCATCGTCCAGTCCCAGAGCGGCCATCCGCAAAAATTTACGCGGATCCATACCCGCCAGACCTGTCGCCGGGCACCCGGACGAGCAGGCCCCGCAGGTCAGGCATAGATTCAGATTGCCGCCTTCTGGCAAAAGCTGCATGACCTCGTCCATGAAACGGCTTTTCTTTTTGCTGCCCAGTTTGACAACCTCATCAGACATTTGTGGCCTCCTTGGTTTGCTTTTTGTCGGTTCAACGAAATTGTACGATATACTCTCATGATTGAAAATAAAGCGGTACTGAAACCGCCTTAAAAAATTTTTGTGTGTGTTACAAATTGCTGCTTTTGAGGTGAAGATGGTACAGATTTTTCATTGATTATTTTAAAGCATGGAGTATGCCAGTGTGGGATTCTTATGAAAAGCTGATTAAAATTAGAGACTTGCTTACTTTTTGGTCTTTATTAGCATTTTTAATTTCGCAAAGTTTCGAAATTTTTTTCGCAAAATTTCGAAATTATTTGTTATGGTAGACTGACATTATAATTTGACAGCTGACCCTGTCGGTATCGTCCTACTTCAAGGGCGTTTAAAAATACAAGAGTCGTTAACATGACCATCCGAAAAAAAATGATTCTGATTCTGCTGTTGTGTACGATCACCCCGATGTGCTTTGTCGGTGTGCTCGGATATTATCATGCCAGGAAAATGATAGAATCCCTGCTGACAGAGCAGTTGAGAAGTATTGCCGACCTCAAGGCCGCGCGGATAGCCTATTTTTATGCCGATCAGCAAAAGCACATCATGATGGCACAGCAACGTCCGACGCTGAAAAAATATACCGCTATCGTGGTAAAATTTTCGAATAGTTTATCCGGCCCGGCCTATGAAATCATCCGGGATGAACTGGATCGTGTGCTGCGCATCTACCAGCCGCTTTATGATTTCAGAAATGTCATTCTGGCAAATTCCAAGGGTCAAATCGTCTACGTTTTGGAGCGATCTTCGAGCCGGGAAATGCTGGGTCAGACCCTGCCGGATTTGTGGCGGGAATCATTTCAGGATGAGCCTGACCGAATCCAACTTTCAGATGTTGTCGCCAGTAAAATCGAAACCGGCCGATTTTCAATGTTCTTCCTGGCACCGATTCGTTCTGATGGGGGGCAGCTGATCGGGGTGGCTGCGTTTGAATCCGACATGGCACCCGTTTACGATCTCATTCAAGATGAGACCGGGCTGGGAAAAACCGGCGAAACTTTAGTTGCCAGACAAGATGGCGATCAAGCCCTGTTTCTTAATCCACTTCGTCATGATCCAGATGCAGCCTTAAAAAGAAAGGTTGACTTTGGAAAAAGACAAGCCATCCCTATTCAAGAATCCCTCAAAGGCAACAATGGAAGTGGCATATCTGTGGACTACCGCGGGCAGGAAGTTATCGCAGTCTGGCGATACATTCCTGAACTGGACTGGGGTATGGTGGCCAAGATCGATATTGCAGAGGCCTTTGAACCCGTTACCGCGCTGCGAGATTTTGTTCTCATCCTTGCCATTGCGGTCATTGTGCTCAGCATCTTTGTCGCATTTATCGTTGCCAGGTCCATTTCCGATCCGATTCAAGCCCTGCAGCAAGGTGTGGTAGAAGTCGGAAAGGGCAATTTAGGCCACAAAGTCGCAACTGATGCCAAGGATGAAATTGGACAGCTGGGGCGCGCATTCGACCAAATGACCGGACAGCTAATGGCCGTGACAGCCTCAAGGGATGAATTGGATAGAGAAATAAAAAAACGCACAAAGGTTGAGAAAGAGCTGCAAAAAAGTATGAAAGAGGTGGGCGAGCGGATCAAAGAGCTGAATTGTCTTTTTGAGATATCCCGTCTGATTGAAAGACGCAGACTCACGTTGGAGCAGATCCTCCAGGAAATCGTCGAACTTATTCCACCGGCCTTTCAGTATCCAGAAATAACCTGCGCTCAAATTACTACAGAAAATCAAAAATTCAGCACCGGCAATCTTGAAGAAACCCAATGGATGCTTAGCCAGGATATCTTACTCCTTACAAATACAGTTGGCACTTTAGCTGTTTATTATCTCGAAAAAAGACCGGAAAAAGATGAAGGACCTTTTTTAGAAGAAGAAAGAAATCTGGTCAATACGATTGCTGAACGAATTGGACGAATCATAGAGCGTAATCGAGCGCAAACAGCTTTAGTCGAAAGCGAAAAACGCTTTCGGCAATTAGTGGAGCATTCCTTAACAGGCATATCCATCATTCAAGATGGTCGCATCGTTTATCAGAACCCTGAGCAGGCAAGACTGCTGGGTCCATTACCGCGGCCGATCAAATTTGCAGACACGGGCTCCATCCACCCGGACGATATTGAAAAGGTAAATGCATTTTATCAAAACATCAGCTCGGGAAAGTTGCCCATTGGCGTTATGGATTTCAGATTTTATCCCTCTGGCGAAAAATTAAACCGCAGCAATATGAAATGGGTTCACTGCCAGGCCAGCCGGATAGAATTTCAGGGAAAAGATGCGATGTTGGTTAATATGATGGATTTGACCCAAACCAAAGAGCTGGAATATCTATTGACTATCCAGGATAAGATGGCTTCTTTAGGTCGGGTGGCAGCCGGGATTGCCCATGAAATTCGTAATCCCCTATCGGGAATCAATATCTATCTAAACACGCTTAAAAAGCTTCATCACCGGGAGGGAACGGAAGAAAAGGTTGAGCAAATATTGAAACAAATTCAATCGGCATCTATAAAAATCGAATCTGTTATACGCAGGGTCATGGATTTCGCCAAACCCGGCGAGCCGAAGTTGGAGTTAATTGATATCAATGAACCCATCACAGATGCGATCAACCTTACTGCAGTGACAATGCGCAAAAGCGGCATAAAAATTGAGAAGTCATTGGTAAATGACTTGCCGCGATTATATGCCGATAAAAATTTAATTGAAGAGATCGTTTTAAACCTGTTGAACAACGCTGCCGAAGCCATGAAAGCCATGGAAAGCGGCAAAAAAATTGACATTGCATCGTCTGCAGAAGGCGACCACATTATTATCCAGATCTCTGATTCAGGCCCGGGCGTTCCACAAGAAATCAGAGATAAAATATTGGATCCGTATTTTACCACCAAAAACGAAGGGACCGGTATCGGTTTGAGTTTATGTCACCGAATCATCAACGATCATGGTGGAATTCTGACAGTATCGGACAGCAATTTGGGGGGAGCGGAATTTCGGATCGAAATTCCAATTAAAGTAGAAAAAGCGAACAGGTAACCGCTATCCCAAAATCAGGAGAAAGTTATGATTAAATTTTCTATATATGTCATAGATGACGAAAAGACCATACGTGACGGCATCACGATGACCCTTGAGGCCGACTATCAGGTTAAGTCTTTTTCAGAAGCAGAACCTGCTATCGATGCTTTGGAGGAGGATCCCCCGGATCTGATCTTGCTGGATGTGGGATTACCGGGGATGGATGGAATTGAGGCCCTTCGTCAAATCAAATCCATCAATCCGGATATTCTGGTCATTATGATCACTGCCTATGAAGCGGTCGACACGGTGATCTCGGCCATGAAACTGGGGGCCTATGATTATGTCATCAAGCCGCTTCACATGGACGGTTTGGAGGTCACCATACGCAATGCCCTGGATTCGATCCGACTGAAAAAGGAAATTCAACAGCTCCAGGAAAAGCATCTCCAGGAAAACATCCCGTGTTTTATCAGTGAAAGCAATGCCATTCAGGATGTGATGGACTTTGTCCAGATGGTGGCCAAAAGCCCGGACACGCCAGTGCTCATCATGGGTGAAACCGGGACCGGTAAGGAACTCATTGCCAGTGCTATTCACTATTACAGCCCGAATTTCAAAGCCCCCTTTGCCACCGTAAATTGCGCTGCCATTCCCAAAGATCTGATCGAAAGTGAGCTTTTCGGTTACGAAAAGGGGGCTTTCAGCGGCGCCGGCGCATCCGGAAAAAAGGGCTTAATCGAAGAATCGGCAAACGGCACCTTGTTTTTAGATGAGGTTGGCGACCTGAGCCTTGAAGCCCAGGCCAAGTTACTCAGGTTCCTTGAACTCGGCGAGTTTTACCGAGTCGGGGGAACCCAAAAAAGACATATACAGACCCGCGTGATTTCTGCCACCAACAAGGACCTCAGCCGATTGATCGAGGACGGTCTATTCAGAAAAGACCTGTATTTTCGGCTTGGGGTGATTAAAGTCCAGGTGCCGTCTTTAAACGAGCGGCCAGACGATATTGTGCCCCTGGCAAAATATTTTCTCCAGCAATTCAGTAATAAGTTTGGCAAGAAATTTAGCGAAATTTCTTCTGAAGCCGAAAACGCTTTACTGGCTCACAACTGGACCGGTAACGTGAGAGAATTGAAAAATCTCATGGAGGCGGCGGCCCTGACGGGCAAAGGACCGGAACTTAAACTAGAGGATCTGGGGTTGGAATCTAATAATCAGTATCCTAAATCGGCTGCAGCCAGAAATGAGGATGGACTTCCACCTCTGCCTGCTGAAGGTCTTGATTTATCCGAGCGGCTTCAAGCTTTTGAAAGGCACTATATCAAACAGGCCCTTAAAATTGCTAAAGGCAATGAGAGCAAGGCCGCCAAACTGTTAAATATGAATCATCATACATTTCGTTATCGCAGGAAAAAATTGTTTGCTGAATAACGATATCAATAATCATCATCTTTTTTGTTGTCTTATTTCCGATATCTTTGGTTTCTTTCATATACCTCTCATATCCCCAAGTCGATCTATAATTTTCCTCAATCGCTTTTTTTGAAATCTTAAAAAAGTCATCTTCGAAATTCTTCTAATTTGTAATCTTTTATCAATTTATCCGAAGAGACAAAAAAAAAATAAGACAATAAATTTATTACAAATTTTATCATAGCTGTTTATTGGCATGTTATATGCTTTGGGGAACTATTGGAATGACCATCCAGGATGATATTCTCAGTGTTAAGGGAAATATTCGGCAGGAGAAATTACATGAAAATAAAAATGAAAACCATTGATGGAAATACGGCGGCCGCCCACGTGGCCTATGCCATGAGCGATGTGGCCACCCTGTACCCGATTACGCCCTCTTCACCGATGGGTGAAATTGCCGATGAATGGGCAGCCGAGGGCCGTAAAAACATTTTCGATCAATCCATGATTGTTCGGCAACTGCAATCCGAG
>ENA-OVOC01000012-OVOC01000012.1-sediment-metagenome-genome-assembly--contig:-NODE-12-length-14163-cov-2.639571_pt1 | contig 14163 bp, 11 predicted proteins | sample MGYA00250096_ERZ650216 | MGnify/ENA primary metagenome ERZ650216 (study PRJEB26732, sample SAMN07258893) | sediment metagenome | biome: subtidal zone; feature: saltmarsh; material: sediment | place: USA...
AACACTAATATTATCTTTAAAGGCAGCTTATTGACAGATGATTATATGGCCTGTAAACGAAAATTTATAAAAATTCTGATATCCGCTGTGTTTCTATACCTGGTATTTATGGCGACAGCCTGCTCGCAAAAAGATGATGTGCAGGTCATCCGCGAATTGATTAAAGAAGGCGCCGAACTGGCCGAAGAGCACGATGTCGGCGGGATTATGGAGCTGGCCACCGAAGACATCATGGGTCAACCCGGCGCATACAATCGTCCGGCCATCAAGCGCATCATCTGGTTGGCTTTGAAGCGCTACGGTCAAATAAAAATATTGTATCCCAAGCCTTCGGTCGCACTTTTGGACGAAGATAATCGGGCGTCTTGTGGAGTATATTTGCTGATCGTTAAAAAGCATCGTGTTTTTCCCGATCTGAAAGATCTCACCGATGATCCCAGGGCCTGGATCGAAACAGTGGGCGACAACGCCGATCTGTACCAGCTCCATCTGGAGATGATCAAAATAGACAACCGCTGGCGGGTTCGTAAAGCCCGGATGGAGGCCTTCGATGGTACCGGTTTTAGCAAGTGAACCAGCCGATCGGCCAGCAGATATTTGACGGATTGGCGTGTCCGCGTAAATTCATTTAGGCGTTGCCTGCTTGACTCCGCAAATGATTTGTGGGTAAATATCAAAAAGATTCACCGAAAGGTGGTGATCCTAACGACTGATACCCTCCCATTCAGGCGTTCGCATAGGCGCTCAATTTACCTCTGGCTGACGATATTGCTGGTGTTGAACGGTTGGCCCTTTTGGGTCCCGAACTTCAGTGCGGGTGCCGATAACCGCAGAGCGGACGAACAGCTATTTGAGGCAGCGATTCCCAAGGAAGGTAACGATGTGCCGGGCTATCGCGAAGAATTAGCTAAAGGAAAATTTTTGGTGGCCAGCCGTCGGCTAAGCGATCCCAATTTTAGCGAGACAGTAGTACTGTTAATCGAATACGGGCCGGACGGGGCCATGGGCCTGGTGGTCAATCGTCCATCAAACGTTAAGCTGTCGACCGTGTTTCCTGACGTGAAGACGCTCAAACAGCGCAAGGATACTGTCTTTGTCGGCGGCCCGGTGGCCGTCAATCAGATGCTGATGCTAATTCGATCAAGTAAGGCCCCAGCGGCATCGAAGCCGGTCATCGATAATGTCTATATGAGTGCAAGCTGGAAGGTTCTGGAGGGCCTTATCAAAAAGAAAACCGCAGATCAGCAGTTTCGCCTGTATGCCGGTTATGCCGGCTGGGCGCCCAATCAGCTTGATTTTGAACGCACACGGGGCGACTGGCATGTCATAAAAGCCGACGCTGACAGCGTTTTTGCCCTCGATCCCAAGGTGCTCTGGCAGGAACTGATTCGCCGGGCAACCATAAAATGGGTGCGTCTGGAAAAACACCCCTTTTGACGTATTAAAGGAGACAAGCGTAGTGAATCTTGACGGTCATAAGGCTCTAATAACCGGGGCGGGACAAGGGATCGGCCGGTCCTGTGCAGAAATCCTAGCCTTAAGAGGGGCGGATGTGGTCTTATTGGACAAAAATTCCAAAACCCTTTCTGCCACTGCCAAAAAAATCAAGGCAATGGGCAGGCGGGTCTTCTCCCGGTCGTTGGATCTGACGGACATTCAAGCGCTTCAAAAGACCGTCCAGGCAGCAAAGCAGGAAGGGCGCATCGACATTCTGATCAATAATGCCGGTTATGATCGACCCGGAACCACGGCCAAAATTAGCAGCGACGATTTTTTAGATGTTCTCGGCATCCATCTGGTCGTTCCATTTGTGCTGATTCAGCTCCTGCTGCCAGACATGCGCACCGCCGGTTGGGGTCGGGTGGTCAATGTCTCCTCAATTTACGCGCTGACCGGGGCCAAAGCCGAAGTGGCTTACTCAACGGCAAAGGCCGGAGTGATCGGCTTGACCAAATCGGTGGCCAGAGAAGCCGGCCCGGATGGTGTCACCGTCAATGCAATCCTGCCGGGTCTGACCCGCACACCCACCATTGAAAAATTTATGGCCGACAAATACAAGCAGCCCATTGTTGATCAGACGCCTTTAGGCCGCATGGGTGAACCCGAGGAAATTGCCAGAGTGGTTGCCTTTCTGGCTTCGGACGAAGCCTCCTTTATTACCGCAACGACTGTTCCCGTCTCTGGTGGTTGGGGAATTTAGAAGCGTTCAAAAAATGCGTCTAACGCTCAATGCCTTCGTTGGAAACCGATATTTACAAGTCATAAAAAAAGATTTTTTTTACCCGAGTTTGAGTCGATGGATTAAAGCTGTTTGAATGTTCGATAATACCTGAGGACCCGTTGAACATACTCTTCGGTTTCTTTATAGGGCGGGATTCTTTTATAGCGGTCAACGGCGGTGGGCCCGGCATTGTAGGCCGCCAGCGAGAGGGCCAGTTTGCCGTTAAAACGCTCGTAGAGCAGTTGAAAATAGCGCGCGCCGGCCCGGATATTTTGCCATGGATCAAATGGATTTTGCAGATCCAGCATTTTAAAGTTCTCCGGCATAATCTGCATCAGGCCCATGGCGCCTTTTTTCGAGACGGCCCGCGGATTAAAATCCGACTCGGCTTTAATCATGGCTTTTAACAGGCGCGAGTCCACTCCGGTCTGTACGGATGCATCCGAGATCAACCGATCATACTTGTCGGTGGCATAAAACTTCCTGGAAAGGGTTGTTTTTTCTTTGAGATAAAGTTTGTATTCGTGGGCATTGCAGGTCGGGGTGTTGGTAAAATGCATCACCCCATTTTCATCGATGTAGCGGTAAATATCCGCATGGACCGATGATGCCGGTATGATAAAAAGAAGAAGTGCGACCCAGATCCCAATACGGTAAAAAATAATTCTCCGTCCGCCCATAAAACCTCAAAAACATATACGAATCTAATTGGCGCCCAGCTTTTACAAACAGTCCCCCCTTGGCGCATGCTCACTGTTACTGAAATAAATTTTACAATACTTTTTTCTGAAACTCAAGGGCTTGTTAATAATATATTATAATATTAATTAGTTACGATACAACCCGCACATCTTGTGAAGACTAAAAACATCAGTTCAAACTCTGACAAGCATGCCCGGCCATCTTACCAGTCTAAATATCGACAAAAACAATAGAAAACTTGAGGTTTTCCGTTTTAGAAGAGTTTGAGTTGTTGCTGTGTGTTCTCTTTCTTCATCTGGGATTTCTTCTGCGGGGTTTCGTCTTTTTTGATACGACTTTCAATATCGGCCAGAAATGGAGAGGGTCGGCGGGTCAACAGTTTTCCATATACCCTGCGTTTTTTAGCCCGGGTCAGATATAATTGCTGCATGGCCCGGGTCATGGCCACATAAAACAGCCGACGTTCTTCGGCCGGGTCGGCCTGTCTGCCACCCTGGCGGTTTAAGGGGATCAAATCGTCTTCACACCCGGCGATAAACACCACTGGAAATTGCAGACCTTTGGCCGCATGCATGGTCAGCAACGCTACCTTTTCCGCGCGCGAGACGTATACATCGGTATCACTCTGCAGTGATGCTGTCGCTAGAAATGTGGCCATGTCTTTGTCGTAATCTGCGGCTAAGGTTAAAAGGTTGCCAAATGCCTCCCGGGATTGTCGGGCGGTACCCATTATGGCAGCGAGCTGCGGGATTCGGGACAGATACTGGAGTTTTTCGGCAATGCTCATACCAACCGTCTCGTTCTTGATAGCGGCCAGCGTTTCTCCAAAGGCAATGAGTTTTTGCTGCTGCGCCCGGTTCAAACCCGGAACCGGAAAACGTTTGGCATTTTCCAAACCTTTTTGCTGGGAAAATTTCTTTGAATAGCACCAGGATTTAAATTGATCGGTTGTCTTTTTATTCAGGCCGACGGGATATAGCGACAGGCAGTTGTTTAAATCCAGATCGCTACCGTATCCCCCCACAATGCTTAACAGTGAGATGAGTTCTGTCAAGCCCCCGCCTTCAAGCCAATTTTTGCGGCTGGCTACCTGGAAGGGCACCCCCTCCTGTAAAAAGACCTCGGCGATAATTTTGAGCTGATAGTGGGTGCGAACCAGAACGGCAAAATCAGCATAACTGCGGGCAGAAACGATATTGGCATCAGCCACCTGGCCGGTGTCGATGGAATGAAAACCGGAACCGCCCACCAACTGACCGATGGTCCCGGCGATGGCCCGGGCTTCAGCTTTGCCGCTGACCAGCTCGAGGATATTGATGGTTTTAGCACCATCGATCATAGAGTAGGTCCGGGCGTTACCGCAATGCAAGCGGTGATCCTGAATGATCTGATAGGACGCATCCAGAATGGTTTTCGTCGATCGATAATTTCGGGTTAATTCAATAACGGTGGTGTTGGGATAATCATCCACAAAACGGGTAAAATACCGAACGTCCGATCCTCTGAAACCATATATGGATTGGTCCGGATCACCGATGGCACATACGTTTTGTTTGGCGGCATCAGATGGAGCCAGCGCCCTTATGATGCGGTATTGCCCGTGATTTAGGTCCTGATATTCATCGACAAAAATATGCTCAAATCGACACCGGTATTTTTTGCAAATCTTTTGATCGCTTTCCAGCAGCCGGACGACTTTAAAGATCAGATCTTCATAATCATAAAGCCCCTGAATGGATAGCAGGTTCTGATAGCTATGATATACCTCGGCCAGTGCGCGGTTATCAACGCTGAGATGTTGCGCCGGTGCGATGTCTTCAGGACCCTGTATTTGTTGTTTGGCCGCAATAATTTGGTCGCGTAATTGTTGCGGCTTTAAGGAGACCTCAATCCCGAAATCCCTAACTCTTTCGACCGCTTTAGTGATTAATTTTTTGCGATCATCTTCATCGATAATACCGAATGTCTCTTTGGGATTCAGATCGCTCAATATTTTATAGCACAGAGAATGAAAAGTGGTCGTCAGAGGCAATGGATGCCGGTCGCCCAGAATCGTGCGCAGGCGCTGCTGCATCTCCTCGGCCGCTTTGCGGGTAAAGGTTACCGCCAGCACGTGTTCGGGGGCAATACCTTTATCCCTTATACAGTGTGCGATTCTTATCGTCAGGGTCAGGGTTTTACCGGTGCCGGGCCCGGCAACAATCAGCAGGGGACCGTCAGGATGCTCTACTGCGCGACGCTGCTCTTCATTGAGTTGGTCTATTTGAATTTGAGCTGAATCGCGGTTTGATCTAGCTTCACGTGAGTCAACGACCACCCGCATAGCGGGTGGCTTGGATTTTACCGCCATAGGCGGGAAAAGATAGGGTCGCGAAGTGCCCCGGTCGTTGCGGGTGAACCCGGGTGCGAAGCACCCGGTTTGGAAAACCCAATCACCCGTATCTTTTTGGGACACTTTGCGGGAAAAAGTGTGCTCGTCGCTAATCGAAACAGGTGCCTGAGGCTCGCTAGGGGCAAAAAGGGATTGCTGGCCCAGAAGCGCTGTCCGTTCCTGATCCCCAAAAATTTGAATTCGTCCATACTGCCCGTCAAATCCGGGTATGACATTGATTTCCTGCTGACGCATGCGCCGGATAGCCTCAGCCAGCAGCGGTATGCCGGCCTGCTCGATCGCACCGGGCGCCAGATGGTATAAAATGTAAAATTCCGAACCCAGTTTATCCAAAACGGTTTGATACGCCCGGGTGACCTTTTTGGATTTCGGGCCCACCTGCATTACCTCAGACAGGATATCCACCAGTTGAATAATGCTGTGGTAGGGCGCATGCCGAGGTGGTTTGCGGCCCTCATCGTGATCTGCCAGTTGTTCAACACGATGCAATACGCCCAGCGTCAGGGGTTTGCTGCAAACCGGGCACAGCCCATTATGTTTGAGCGTCGTGGCTGGCCAGAAGGAAACGTTACAGTTGCGGTGACCATCGATGTGATATTTGCCCTCTTCAGGATAAAACTCCATGGTGCCGAGAAATTTTTCAGGATCACCGCTTTTCAAAGCTGATTTTATGGCCGCATAGGAAAGCTCGGTGTTGAACAAATTGGCTTCGCGCCCCAGATTTAGGGGTGAATGGGCATCCGAGTTGGACACCAGTGTAAATTCATCCAATGACGATACGCGCCAGTTCATCGGTGGGTCAGAAGACAGACCGGTTTCAACCGCGAAAATATGCGGGGTTAAATCTTCAAAACATTCGGCAACTGAATCAAATCCGGATTTTGATCCCAATACCGAAAACCAAGGGGTCCAGATGTGGGCCGGAATTAAAAATGCTTCGTCAGAGGTCTCAAGCACCATCTCAAGCAGATCCCGGGCATCGAGACCGAGGATTGGCCGGCCGTCGGATCGAATGTTGCCGATTTTATCCAGACGGTTTTTTAAGCGCCGGGCAACGGCAACGTCCGGCGCAAACACAAGGTTGTGGTTTTTACGCGTTCTGTCGTTCTTCTTGTAAATGTTGCTGATTTCAGTAACCAGCATGAAACGCACCGGACCGCGACAGGTTTCCGGAACCTGAAGGTCACAAATCCGCGCCAGTTCCGTTTTGAGCGTGTATAAACCGGGTTCAGCGGCAACCAGTTTATCTGAAATTTCTTCAAACCAGGCCGGGTATGTAAAATCGCCGGTTCCCACAACCGTAACGCCTTTTAACTGGGCGGCAATGTATAAATTTTCCAAATCAAGATTTTTCGCAGTCGCCCTGGAGTATTTGGAATGCACGTGTAAATCGGCAATAAATTTCATTGGCAATTCTCAATCAAAATAGTTAAGGCCCTGCCCTTTACAGTGTTGAAGATCCTAAAAATAATTCGGTGCCACGCGTTGACGGGTGCACCGGCCAACCGATATTTCATAGCACTTTTGAGGTTTTTTTTTAACCCTAAATTTAGCTTGTCTGTTTTATTTAAACACGCTATATATTTATGGTATTGTATTGAATATACTATATATGGTATTTTAATAGTTTTCGTCATAGCGTCGTGGGCGAGTGTTTTTTTTTACAACCAACGCTATTACCGGCAAACCTTTTTTATCAACCGATTAAGGGGCTATAAAATGGGTCTACTGTCCAGCTCGGTTTCCATAACGCGTTACCAGGTTCAGGGAAAACTTGAAAAACCCATTCTTGAAACGATCGCGGCCGGGCTTAAAAAAAAGGCAATTTCAGATGTAGATGATCCGACTGTGGATAAAGCGGTCGGTTGGACATCTTTTGAAAAGCCCTACCAGCCGGATTTTGACGGGTCCTCGTTTGTATATGGCAATTATTTAGTATTTTCATTACGAATTGATCGAAAAACCGTGCCCCCCAAATTGCTACAAAAACATGTGGTCATCGAATCAGACAAGCGTCTGGCTGAAAGCGGCCGACCCTATTTGTCCCGCAGCGAAAAAGAGCGTATTCGGGACCAGGTTACGGATCGCCTCTATGCAACGGTTCCTGCGACACCCAACATCTATGATATCATCTGGAATTATGAGGATTGCATTTTATGTTTTTTTTTCAATCTCAAGGCGACCAATGAGGAATTGGAAACGCTTTTTTTGCGATCATTTGATTTAACGCTGATTCGAATGATCCCCTATACGGCGGCACACTATGCCTCTGATTTAAAGAGTACTGAAAAAGATATTCTTCTCGAGCTGTCCCGGACCTCTTTTGCAGGATAAAGAATCATTACCATGCTGGATATTGCTGTTGCATATAACCGATTTAAATTTTTAGGTGAAGAATTTTTAACGTGGTTGTGGTTTGCGATTGATCAGGATCCGTCTATTCTCAGAAAGGCTGATCCGGATTTATCGTCGCTGGAAATCGGCAACCGGATTGTTCTTGAAAAGCGGCATGAAAAAGCGTTTGAACGGATGACCATTAAGGGTGAGAATGCCGGCCTCGAAGAAGCAATGTTGGCCCTACAAAAGGGTGCTCTGGTGGCTGAACTAAACCTGGTATACCGTTCCGCCGAACACAAATGGCAATTTACGTTAAAAGGCGAGAGCCTCAATCTGAGCAGCATGAAGACACCTAAAACTGCAGCACCAGAAAGCCCGGAAAATATGGAAGGCGTTGTTTTAGAAAAAATCTTTCTTTACGATAAGATCTTGCAATTTTTAGAAAAATTATATAAAACCTTTATTGAATATCGCCTATCGGACAACTGGCAAAAGCGCCATGTCGGCTTGATTAAAAAGTGGAGTCGATCCTGTTTATAGATAAAAGAATAATATCCGCAACTAATTGAATTTAATCTTTTTATTTAGCGAATTCATTTTTTGTTTTTTTAACAAATTTTTGATAATAAGCTGTTTATAGACAGTTGAAAAATGAACAGTTATCAACAAGAGAATATTTTCGATCATATCGCCTCTTTTATTGGCTTTAAACAACAACGATTGTTATCAATCATTTATTAATTTTTATGAGCGAATTCAGATGATTAAAAAGTTATCGGATTTTTAAACATCCCATATCTATCTTTCTATTTTTATTTGATAGCATAATAAGGAACATATGATGAAAGCAACCATCAAGAAAGGGGACTTGCTTCCGGTATTATCAAAGGTACAGGGATTGACGGGCCGCCGAACGAATCTAGCGATAACGACCAATGTTCTGCTCAAAACAGCAAAAAATGGACTGGTTATTTCAGCCACAGATCTTGAAACCGGCTTTGAGGGATTTTATCCGGCCAAAGTTGAAAAAGAAGGTGTAATTGCCATAAATGCCAGAAAATTCTATGAAATTGTGAGGGATTTTCCCACAGACGAAATTTTATTTAATGAAGTTGAAAATCACTGGATCGAGATTGGCAATAAAAATATTGAATATCATATCGTTGGACTGAATCCAGACGATTTTCCGGAAATTCCCAAAATAGAGGACATCGAATTTTTTGAAATTGAATCCACACAATTAAACAAAATGATTGAACGCGCCGCGGTCGTCAGCGGCGCGAGCGATGATAAGCGAGCCCACATAACCGGGGTTTATGCCGAGCGAATTCAGGACGATAAGACCAAATGTTTTCGATTTGTCGCCACCGACGGCAGTCGCCTCTCAAAAGTGGATACCATATTTGAAAAAGATGCCGAACTACCCGCCGGGGAAAATGTCATCATTCCTAAAAAAGGTCTTATTGAAGTTAGCAAGTTTCTGGATACCGAAGGACCTGTAAAAATAGGCATAAAAGACAACAATTTTATTGTTCAAAAGGATTCGGAAACCCTGATCATACTGCTGCTGGAAGGTGATTTTCCCGAATACGACGATATTATCGTCAAAAAAGGCGGCCATTCCATTATAATGGAACGTCAACCTTTTTTAATGATGCTCAAACGCATGTCTATTTTGAGTTCCGAAGACTACAAAGGCGTCATATTTAATTTTGAAAAGAATCAACTGGTGATTACCTCCACCAATCCCGATATCGGGGAATCAAAGGAAGATATGGAGGTTAAATACGACGGGGATTCGATCACCGTCATGTTTAATCCAAAATTTTTTATTGAGACCCTGAATGTGATCGATGAAGATAAGGTCATTTTAAATATTATTGATGAGGAAAAACCCTGTCTAATCGAAAGCGAAAAAGATAAAACCTATTTAAGTGTTATCATGCCGATGCGAATATGAAAGAAGACCTTAAAATAAAAAATTATACCGAAGATGATATTAAAGTATTGGAAGGCCTGGAAGCAGTCCGCAAAAGGCCGGCAATGTACATTGGAAACGTGGATGTCGCCGGTTTGCATCACTTGGTATACGAAGTTGTGGACAACAGTATTGACGAGGCCATGGCCGGCTACTGCAGCCAAATCAATGTCACGATTCATGATGACAACAGTGTCAGCGTGCTCGACAACGGCCGGGGTATACCGGTTGGTATTCACAAAAAAGAAAAAATACCCGCCGTTGAAGTCGTCATGACCAAACTGCATGCCGGCGGCAAATTCGACAATCATTCGTATAAAGTTTCAGGCGGGTTGCATGGTGTCGGGGTTTCGGTTGTCAACGCCCTGTCAAGTTTTCTGGCGGTTGAAATTTACACCGATGGCAAGCGCTATTATCAATCATACGAAAGGGGCAAAAAAACCTGTGAGTTAACCCAGAAAGGAAAAACCCGCAAACAGGGCACCATGGTGCATTTTGTGCCGGACCCGGAAATTTTTGAAATCACGGAGTTCAGCTATGATGTTCTGGTGCGTCGTTTAAAGGAGTTAGCGTTTTTAAATAAGGGTCTCAAAATTAGTATCGAAGATGAACGCAGCGACACGAAAGAAGAATTTTATCAAAAAGGCGGTATCATTGATTTTGTGAAGTATATCAATCGTCGTCACAACGCCCTTCACAAAAAACCGATTTTTATGGAAGGCACCAAAAACGACATTCAGATTGAAGTTGCCATCCAGTATAACGATACTTACACAGAAAAAATTTTTTCATTTGCCAACAATATCCATACCACCGAAGGTGGTTTTCATTTAATCGGATTTAAAGCCGGATTAACCCGCACCATCAACCAATATGCCTCCAACGGAAATCTGCCCAAGAATTTACAGGCTAAAATCACAGGTGACGATGTCAGGGAAGGATTGACCGCTATTATCAGTGTGCGTATTACCAATCCGCAATTTGAGGGGCAAACCAAAACCAAACTGGGAAACAGTGAAGTCAAAGGCATTGTAGAATCCCTGGTCAATGAAAAATTAAGCACCTTTTTTGAAGAGAACCCGTCGGTTGCCAAGAAGATCATCGCCAAGGGGGTCGATGCGGCGCGCGCACGCGATGCGGCCAAACGGGCACGCGATCTGGCCCGTAGCAAAGGTGCCCTTGTCGATGCCACCCTGCCCGGCAAACTGGCGGAATGCCAATCGTCAGATCCTGCAGAGCGGGAACTCTTCATCGTCGAGGGGGACTCAGCCGGTGGCTCTGCCAAACAGGCCCGGGATCGAAAATTTCAGGCCATTTTACCATTGAAGGGCAAAATTTTAAATGTCGAAAAAGCGCGTTTTGATAAAATATTGCGCAGCGAAGAAATAAAAAACATCATCACGGCTCTGGGGACCGGTGTCGGCAAAGAAGAATATAATATCGATAAAATTAAATATCACAAAGTGATTATCATGACTGACGCGGACGTTGATGGTTCCCATATCCGAACGCTTTTACTCACCTTTTTTTACCGGCAGATGCCTGAAATGGTCGACAAAGGTTATCTTTACATTGCCCAGCCGCCTTTGTTTAAAGTCGGCAAAGGTAAAAAGAGCGAAAACTATCTTAACAGTGAGTCTGAGTTAAATGATTTTGTTCTCAAAAAAATCTGCAATAATCGCGAGTTGTCACTTAAAAAAGGCAAGCAAAAATTATCCGGTCACAATCTGTTTATGTTTATTGCCAGCATAGCAGAGTATTATTCAGTTTTGGATCACCTCCAATACCGCGGTATACCAGCACATCTTGTTGAACTGCTGATAAAAGAAAATGTCGCTAATAAAGCTTTTTTGCAAGACGAGAAACGCATGTCTCAATTGCGCGCGACATTGATTCAAAAAGGCTATCGGGTCGAAGAGTTGACTTTCAGCGAAGAACGCAAGGTCTTTGAACTAACGGTAAACGCGCAGACCGACCGGGAGGAAGACCTGTTATCCGAATTGAGCGGCAAATCAGGCGCTTCTGTAAAAATCGGCCGCGGTCTGATATACGCCAATGACTACCAGCGCAGTCTGAATCTAAGTAAAAATATCATCAAATATGATATACCCCCGTTTACGATTAACAACACATAGAAAGTCAAGAAAACCGATTATCAGACGGCTAAAGATAAAACGGAATTGCTGAATATTTTCATGCGAGATGGCAAAAAAGGCATCACGATTCAGCGTTACAAAGGTCTGGGCGAAATGAATCCGGAACAGTTGTGGGAAACCACCATGAATCCGGAAAAGCGCAATCTGATGCAGGTCAAAGTCGAAGATGTCGTCGATACCGATGAAATTTTTACCATCCTGATGGGTGAAGCTGTTGAACCCCGTCGAGAGTTTATTCAGAGCAATGCCTTGGAAGTCAGCACGCTGGATATATAAGCTGGATCAACCATAGCCACGTAAAAACATGGACATTCACAGCATAAACGCCAGGGATTTACCGGATTTGTGGTTCCAGGCCGTGCACGATATTTTAGATCACGGCAAGCGTTTTGTCATTGATCGGGGATCATACGAAGGTCAAACCCGCCTGGAATATGATTATTTCATGGGCCACGTCAAATATCCCGGCACACAACCCCTGATTCCGGATATTCCGCCGGCCTGCGGCATACCCAACCCGGTGGAGCACGACTATATTTATGGTGGTCCCGGATACGATCGGGCCTATATCGAGTATCTCATGTCGGCGCGCAAAGAACCCGGCGAATCTTATACCTATGGTGAGCGCCTGACGCGCGTTCCCCTATCGGGCGACAAACTCCTTTGGTGGCAGACATCCAATACCGAAATTATCGATAAACGCGAAGTTGACGGCAAGATTGTTTTTGAGGAAGAGGGCCGGCTGTATTTGAATCAGATCGAATGGGTGATTGATACCTACCGTCAGTTTGGCGAGCGCAATAATCAACTGGTCCTTCAAATTGCACACCCTTCGGATCTGACTTTACTGGACCCCCCCTGCTTGCGGTCGATTGACACCCGTATTCAGAACAACTGCCTTAACTTTTTTGTCTATTTTCGTTCCTGGGATTTATGGAACGGCTTTCCCGCCAACCTGGCCGCCATTCAAAATCTAAAGGAATACATGGCAGCCGAAATTGGGGTTGAGGACGGCCAGATGGTTGTCGAAAGTAAAGGATTGCACCTTTACGGTTATGCGGAAGATCTGGCGAACCTGCGCTGTTTAAGAACTTGATCCCGCATAGAGGTTCATTATGTCAACGTCAGGCCTAAACCATCTCTACTCAAAAAGTGCCTGCTGTGCGGTGCCCTCGGCCATCCGTGAAATCAACAAACTGGTCGATTCACCGGGTATGAAATCGTTGGCCGGTGGATGGCCGGATCCGGTCGTTTTTCCGAGCCAGGAGATCATTCGCATTACCAACAAGCTGCTCAAAAATAAGGCAGGCAAAGCCCTGCAATACGGCGCAACCGAGGGGGTGACCGAATTGCGGCAGGAACTTGCCTGTCTGGCTGCAGATCGCTACGGCATTGCGTGCAATCTGGATCAAATTCTTATCACAGCCGGTTCGGCCCAGGGGATGGATCTGGCCTGCCGGGTGATTATCAACCCTGATGACCTCGTTTTTGTTGGCCTGCCGACCTATTTTGGGGGAACCGGTGCCGTCATGGCCGCCTGCGGCAAACTCCAGGGAGTGGCCGTTGATGAAAAGGGGCTGAATACCCGACAACTGGAAGATCAGTTGCAATGGTTAAAGAAAAAAGGTCAACGGGCCAAAGGCGTTTATGTCATACCCAATTTCCAGAACCCGACCGGAACCACATTATCACTCGAGCGCCGCCGGCATTTGGTTGAACTGTCGGCACGTTACGATCTGGTTATTTTTGAAGATGATCCATATGGTGATTTACGATTTGAGGGCGATCCTTTACCACCGATTATTTCTCTGGACAATCATGGTCGGGTTGTCCATATGCGATCGATGTCCAAAACATTTGCCCCGGGACTGCGCGTGGCCTGGACCATCGGTCCTCCTGAAATGATTCGTAAAATGGTGGTGGCCAAACAGTTTGTTGATGTTGCCACAAACAGTCTGGCCCAGTTTATTTTACTGGAATTTATCCGTAAGGGATTGTGGGAAAAACGCGTCGAGCTGAACAATCAACACTACAAGCGTAAACGGGATTTTATGCTCGCGCAATTGGCGGATCATTTTCCCGAACCGGTTCAATGGAATCAACCGGACGGCGGGTTTTTCATATTTGTTCAATTGCCCCGGACACTTGATGCCTCAAGCCTTCTGGCCGAAGCCATTGAGCACAATGTCGCTTTTGTGGCCGGTGAGCCCTTTTTCATAGACGGCAGTGGAAGCCATACCTTTCGGCTGTCCTATTCTCAGTCTGACGAATCGGTGATTGCCGCAGCAGTGGCTGAGTTGGGAAAATTGATTAAAAAAAGGTTAGCCCGTTGAGCCCGTTACCCGTTTGCCTGTTTATAATAATGTTTTGAATTATG
>ENA-OVOC01000013-OVOC01000013.1-sediment-metagenome-genome-assembly--contig:-NODE-13-length-14103-cov-2.614074_pt1 | contig 14103 bp, 13 predicted proteins | sample MGYA00250096_ERZ650216 | MGnify/ENA primary metagenome ERZ650216 (study PRJEB26732, sample SAMN07258893) | sediment metagenome | biome: subtidal zone; feature: saltmarsh; material: sediment | place: USA...
GCAACTGGACGAATTCGATGATGCTCCCGGGCACTCAGGGGAGAAAATTCTGGAAGCGATACAGATGGCCTGGATCGAGGAGTGCGACTAGAAATTCGGTCACAATCCGGTCACTTTGTGCGCGTAGGCTGCTGGCACCTCCCGATAAAGGAAACCGCCATGCACAGCTGTCTCGAAGTCCAGTTACAGTTCGGGGAACGCGGCGTCGCGCAACTGCGCGAAGAAATCACCCTGCTGGAACGCCGCATACGCCTGATGGGCGAAGACGGAGACTGCGCCTACGAGCGGGCCATGAGTACGCTCTACCAGAGGATGGTGGCCGAACGCTGGCGACAAATCGCGCTGCTCGAATCCAGCCTCACCTGAGCCTGATCTGCCCCGCCGGGCAAGCTCAGAAGCCTTCTGCCCCTGCTCGGCGCGGCGCCGTCCTGGTTTCACGCGGTCCGCAGGCTGTCGCAACCCCGGCCAGCGATTTGCGCCCACCCGTTGCTTCGGTTCGCGCTGCCGAGCCCGTGGCTGGCGGCCGTATCGCGTTGTGGAAATGAAATAATAGTGAAGGCAGACAATCGGTTGTCCCTTTGCCCAGGGTTTCGCCGGGAGCCGAGCAGGGCACCTTTGCGTGGCAGGCAGGGAGAGGCCGTGATTGCCTGAGTGCCCTCTCAGCAGGTACACTACCCAATTCTACTTGCGCCATCTAAACTACCGATTTTTAGAGACTTTGAGCGGTGCAGCAGAGTGTCGGGCCAAACCTGGTCTGGTGCGCGTCGCTAGCCCGCATTTCTCACGGGGCGGCCGGGAAGTAACAGAACGTATTGAATTTACGATGCGCATTGTGATTGAACGGGAAACAGCATGTTCTCAGGGCGCGCCTATCCCGGCCCTGGCTGGTTCTCGTGCGCTTGCACTTGTGCTTCGCTCAAGTGGTAGCTACGGCTACCACTTTCGTTCCAGAACTGCGTGCAAACACACGAGCCCGGCGCCAGCATCCGGGATCCCCGTGAGAAATGCGGGCTAGCCATCGACAGAGCAACCCGCCAGCGCGGTCGTCTGTGATCTGGCGGAGGCTGAGCGCAGGCGCGGGGAATTCTGCGTTTCGCCTTGCCGGCCCGGTGTGGCATGGGGTCTGCGCGCTGCGCTGGGGCCGGGCCGGCGCGGGTCAGGATCAACAGGAATGGCGGTGGGTACAGAAACGGACAAGGTGAATGTTCTCGATTTCGACCGGGCGGCCCTGGCGGCCTGGTTTGCAGCCCGTGGTGAGAAACCGTTCCGTGCCCAGCAGGTGCTGAAATGGATTTACCAGCAGGGGGTGGACAGTTTTGATGCCATGACCAATCTCGGTAAGAGTTTGCGCGCGGACCTCGCCGCGGCTGCCGAGATCCGTGCTCCGGCCGTGGCCGCCGACCAGCGGTCGGTCGACGGCTCGCGTAAATGGCTGTTTCAGCTGGCGGACGGCAACCGTATCGAAACCGTGTACATTCCCGAACCCGATCGGGCCACGCTGTGCATTTCCTCGCAGGTGGGCTGCGCACTCAACTGCACCTTCTGTTCGACCGCCCGTCAGGGGTTCAACCGTAACCTGACCAGCGCGGAGATCATCGGTCAGCTGTGGATGGCCAGCCGCCTGCTGGCACGGGACGGAGCCCGGCCGGTTTCTAATGTCGTGCTGATGGGAATGGGGGAGCCGTTGCTCAATTTCGACAATGTCATGGCAGCGGTGGCGCTGATGCAGGACGATTTTGCCTTCGCCCTGTCCAAGCGCCGGGTGACGCTGAGCACCGCTGGCGTAGTGCCGGGTCTCAGGCGCCTCGCCGAAGTGACGGATATCAGTCTGGCACTGTCGCTGCACGCACCCGATGACGAGCTGCGCAGCCGGCTGGTACCCTTGAACCGGAAGTATCCTATTGCGGACGTGTTGCAGGCGTGTCGGGACTATGTGGGAGACGGCAGACGCCGGGTGACGGTCGAGTACGTGATGCTGGATGGTGTCAATGACAGCGATGCGCAGGCCCGTGCGCTGGCCAGGTTGTTGCGCAATCTGCCGTCCAAGATCAATCTGATCCCGTTCAATCCGTTCCCCGCCGCGCACTACCGGCGCAGCAGTCCGGAACGTATAGAACGCTTCCGCGACATATTGCAGCGCTCCGGAATTGTGACCATTACGCGCAAGACACGCGGCGACGACATTGATGCGGCCTGTGGCCAGCTGGCGGGTGACTTCCGGGATCGCACCCGTCGTCGGGAGCGATTTGCTGTGCAAGTGATTGGAGGCGTGGCTTGATGCGCATTGGGATTTTGGCAGTAGGGATACTGGTGGTGTCGCTGTTGGGCGCCTGTGCAACGGCAAGCAAGCAACCGGAGAGTGACAGCGCCACGCAGACGCCCGCCGAAGTGAACACCCAGCTGGGTATCGCGTACATGCGCAACGGTATGTATGAGGCGTCCCTGGAGAAGTTCAAGAAGGCCCTCGCGCAGAACCCGAGACTGGCCATTGCCCATGCCTCTATCGCGGTGCTCTACGAGCAGCTCGGCGAGAACGAACTGGCCGACAAGCACTACGTAAAAGCTTACCAGCTCAATCCGAATGATTCCCTGATACTGAACAACTACGGCCAGTATCTGTGCCGCATCGGAAGACTCGAAGAAGCTGATAACATGTTCACCAAAGCGCTGCAGGATCCGCTGTACCGGTCCCCGGAGACCATTCTGACCAATGCGGGCCTGTGCGCGGAGAAACGTCCGGATGCCGAACTGGCGGAGCAATATTTTCGCCAGGCATTGCAGAAGAACCCCCGGTTTCAGCCCGCCCTGCGTCAGATGGTGCGTAACAGCTTTGCGCAGCAGCAGTACCTGGCAACGCGCGCCTATCTGCAGCGCCTGCAGGCACTGACCCCGCTGAGTGCGGAGTTTCTGTGGATCGGTGTGCGCACCGAGGTGGAACTCGGCGACCGCAACGCCTCCTCGAGCTACGCCATGTTGTTGAAGAACGGGTTCCCCGAGTCGGAGCAGGCTCAGGCGCTGATTGAGTGGGAGCGCAGCCAGCGTGGCCGCTGAAGAAGTCCAGGCACAGCAGACGTCGGCGCAGCAGGACGGCCTGGCCGCGGTCGGCGTCAAGCTCGCCCATGCGCGCGAGCAACAGCAACTGAAGATCGAGTCGGTCGCCACCGATCTGCATTTGCGCCCGGAGGTAGTTAGGGCGCTGGAATCGGGCGACCAGGCGCAACTGCCGTCCCAGCCATTTGTGCGCGGTTACGTCAAGTCGTACGCGCGCCTGCTTGGGCTCGACGAGGCCGCCTTGCTGGCGCAGCTGCCGCGGGTCGGCGAACAAAGCCCCGCGCCGCTCAAGCGTGTCGGCATGCGCCAGCGCAAGACGGTGTCGCTGGCTGGCGGCAGGTTGCTGGTGTGGGGGCTGGTGCTGGTGTCGCTGGTCGTGGTGGCGGGCTACGGTGTGCCCGCGCTGCAGCGACTGTGGTCGGCGCGCACCGCAGAGCCGGCATCGGATCAGCTGTTGATCCCGTTGCCCGGTTACGACGAACCGGTCGGGCAGTTGGAAACCCCGACCCCGCAAGAACCCGAGGAGCAGCCGGAAGTTTCTGTCGAACCCCCGGCAGATGAGGCGGTGGCGGTCGAAGAGCTGGTCGAGGGGGATGTTGCCGCGCTGGCGGAGACCGAGATGGAGCCAGCCGTGGAAGCGCAGCCGATGCAGGAGGAAACCGCAGGTCCGGCGGTGGTGCAGTTGCGCTTTGTCGAGGACAGCTGGGTCGAGATGGAAGCGAACGGGCGCAAACTGGTGGTGGGTACCCAGCGGGCGGGTACCGAACGTACCGTGCGGGTGGAACCACCGGTGTCTTTGCTGCTCGGCAACGCCCCCGGCGTCGAAGTCACGTTTCGCGGCAAGCCGGTGGATGTGGCTGCTCACGCGCGTGGCAAGGTGGCGCGCCTGACTCTGGACGATTGAAATGTCGAAAGCGCTCCAGGCCGTCCGCGGTATGAATGACATCCTTCCGCAGCAGTCCACGCGCTGGCAGTTTGTCGAGGAGCGCGTGCGCGACGTGCTCGCAGCGTATGGGTTCAGCGAAATGCGCATGCCGGTGGTCGAAAAGACCGAGTTGTTCCGGCGTTCCATCGGCGAAGTAACCGATATCGTGGAAAAGGAGATGTACAGCTTCGCGGATCGCAACGGCGACAGTCTGACCCTGCGCCCGGAGGGCACCGCGGGCTGCGTGCGGGCCTGCATCGAACACAGCCTGCTGGTCAATCAGGTGCAGCGTCTGTGGTATGGTGGGCCGATGTTCCGCCACGAGCGCCCGCAGAAAGGGCGCTACCGCCAGTTCCATCAGATCGGTGTCGAAGTGTTCGGGCTGGATGGCCCCGATGTCGATGCCGAGCTGCTGGTGATGACGGCGCGGCTCTGGAAGAGCCTGGGAGTGCAACGCCTTTCACTGCAATTGAATTCGCTCGGCACCAGCGCGGCAAGGGCCCGCTTTCGCGATGCCCTGGTAGGCTACCTGAAAGAACATTTCGACCAGCTCGACGAGGACAGCCAGCGGCGCCTGGAAAGCAATCCGCTGCGCATTCTCGACAGCAAGAATCCCGCTATGCAGGCGCTGCTGGACGCGGCGCCGCTGCTCAGCGACCACATCGATGACGCTTCGCGCAGCCATTTCGAGTCGCTGTGCGGCCTGTTGGATGCCGCCGGCCTCGACTACCGGATCAATCCGCGCCTGGTGCGCGGGCTGGACTACTACGGGCGCACGGTTTTCGAATGGGTGACCGACGAGCTCGGCGCGCAGGGTACCGTCTGCGCCGGCGGGCGCTACGACGGGCTGGTGGAATATCTGGGTGGCCGCGCCACGGCGGCGATCGGTTTTGCGCTGGGCATGGAACGTTTGATCGCGTTGCTGGAGGCCCAGGAGGTAGAGGTGCCGGATCGGGCGCCGCACCTTTACGTGGTGGTCGTGGGCGAGCAGGCGCAGCGCCACGGCCTGCTGTTGGCGGAACGCCTGCGCGATGCCTTGCCGCAGCTGCGGGTGCTGACCCACTGCGGCGGTGGCAGCTTCAAGAGCCAGTTCAAGAAGGCGGATCGCAGTGGTGCGCGTTATGCGCTGGTGCTCGGCGACGCAGAAGTTGATCGGCGCGAGGTCGGCATCAAACCGTTGCGTGAACACCGCGAGCAGGAGACAGTATCTTTCGATGCGCTGGCTACCCGCGTGGCGCACTTGCTGGAACTGGTTTAATCGTCTCATTGCGTCATCCGGGTCATGCTGTGACGTTTTTTACCACGAGGAGAAGATCCGATGGACGTACACGCCTCGGAAAAAGAGCAGGTAGAAGCATTACGTAAATGGTGGAAGGAGAACGGCAGCTCGGTGATTACCGGTGTGCTGCTGGGCCTGTCGGTGCTGCTGGGCGGCAAGGCGTGGTTCAGCTACCAGGAAACCCGCGCGCTGAGTGCCTCCAATATCTACGCGCAGATGATGGCTGCCCTGAATCAGAATGAGCAGGAGCCGGTGCGAAATTTCGCCAATCAGCTGATCAGCGAATACAGCGGTTCCGGTTATGCGCCGCTGGCTGCACTGGTGCTGGCCCGGCTGGCGGTCAGCCAGGGCGAGCTACCCGCGGCCCAGGTGCAGTTGCAGTGGGCGCTGGAGCACGCCGACTCGCCGGAGCTGCAACATACGGCGCGCCTGCGCCTGGTCCGGGTGCTGATGGACCAGAACCAGCTCGCCGAGGCCGCGCAACAACTGAATTCCGTTACTGAGGCCGGCGCCTACGCCTATTTGTACACCGAACTGCGAGGCGACCTGGCAATGCTGGAGGGCAACACGGCCGCGGCTGCAAGCGCTTACCGGCAGGCGCTGGACAGCATGCCGGCGCAAGCGCCGAACGCCGCACTGCTGAGCGCGAAGTACGACAGCGTCTCAGGGGCGGGCAGTGCAACGCAATGATGCGCAGAATCTCCGGCATCGTTGTCGCGCTCGCTTTGCTGAGCGGCTGTTCCTGGTTCGGCGACAAGGACAATACCGAGCCACCGGCCGAACTCACTGCGTTCAACGAGCAGGTTAAGCTAAAGAGAATCTGGAGCCGCGATACCGGCAGCGGAACGGATGAACAGTTCGTGCAGCTGGTGCCTTTCGTGGCCGGCGAGCGGGTGTTCGTGGCGGACCGCAGTGGTGCCGTGAGAGCGTATACCCTGGACAAGGGCGAGCAGCTCTGGCATGCCAAGACCCGGGTCGCGATCTCTGCGGGGCCGGGCGGCGGCGATGGCCTCATGGTGGTTGGCAGCAGCGATGCCGATCTGATTGCCCTGGATGCGGAAACCGGGGAAGAGCGCTGGCGCACTGCGGTTTCCAGCGAGGTGTTGTCGGTGCCGCTTATCTACCGGGGCATCGTGGTGGTGCAGACCGTGGACGGCTACCTGGCCGGACTGGACGCCAGCAGCGGGGAACGCCTGTGGGTGCAGGGACGCACGGTTCCGGTGTTGACGCTGCGCGGTACCAGTACCGCCCTTGTGGAGGGCGGCGCCGTCATCGCCGGGTTCGCGAACGGAAAGATCACCGCGCTGGACATAAAATCCGGAGCTCCGCTCTGGGAAGCCGTGGTCGCGGTGCCGAGCGGCCGCTCAGAGTTGCAGCGCATGGTGGATGTCGACGCTAACCCCGTGGTACGGGATGGTGTGCTTTATGTGGTCAGTTTCCAGGGGCAGATGGCCGCGGTCGGGTTGCAGAACGGGCGCCTGCTGTGGAATCGCGATATGTCGGCATACGCTGGTATCGCGGTGGATGCGGGGCAGGTCTACGTGACTGACGAAAACAGCGAGGTGTGGGCGCTGGACCGCGACACGGGTGCCTCGCTGTGGAAACAGAGCGCCTTGCGACGCCGCGCGCTGACCGGTCCCACGGTCGCCGGGGGCTACGTTGCGGTCGGGGATTTCGCCGGCTATGTACATCTGCTTGCGCGTCTCGACGGCTCCATCGTCGGGCGCGTAAAGGTTGACAGCAAAGGGATCCTGGCGCCCCCTGTCGCGCTGGGCGATCGGCTGCTGGTGCTGGGTGCCGGCGGCAAGCTGGTTCTGTACCAGCTGGAGCCGGTCTAACCGCCGGGAGCCTGATTGCATGGATACAGGGTTCCGCAATCGAACTGGCGGGGGGCGGCGCCGCGCCGGAGGCGCGTGGCTGCCGCCAGCGTTGTTGTGCGGGTGTGCGTGTTGCTGCCGGTAATCGCCCTGATCGGCCGGCCGAACGTCGGCAAGTCGACTCTGTTCAACCGGCTGACCCGCAGTCGCGACGCACTGGTTGCCGATTATCCCGGGCTCACCCGCGACCGCCAGTACGGTAACGGGCAGGTGGGTGAGCGGCCCTACCTGGTGGTCGATACCGGCGGCCTGGTCGGCGCGCAGCAGGGTCTGGACGGCCTGATGGCGGAACAGGTATGGATGGCGGTGGAGGAAGCCGATGCCGTGCTGCTGCTGCTCGACGCCCGCGACGGTCTCAATGTCGGTGATGAACAGATTGCAGCGCGTCTGCGCCGCCGCGGCAAGAACGTCTATGTCGTGCTCAACAAGGCCGACGGTCAGGACCTGGACGCGGTGGTCGCCGATGCTTTCGCGCTTGGCCTGGGCGAACCCGCGCAGATCTCGGCCGAGCACGGTCGCGGCGTGGTCGCGCTGATGGAACGGGTGCTGGCGGAACTGCCCGCAGCCGCAGCGGGCACGCAAGCTCTGGAAACCGGCTCCAGGGGCATTCGCATCGCGGTGGTGGGGCGGCCCAACGTGGGCAAGTCGACGCTCATCAACCGCATGCTGGGCGAGCAGCGGGTGCTGGCCTACGACCAGCCCGGCACCACCCGCGACAGCATCTATATTCCTTTCCGGCGTGACGGCGAGGACTACACCCTGATCGATACGGCGGGGGTGCGGCGACGCAGCAGGGTCGATGAAGCTATCGAGAAGTTCAGCGTGTTGAAAACCCTGCAGGCGATCAGCGATGCGCACGTGGCAATACTGGTGCTGGACGCACACAGCGGCGAGGTCGCCGAGCAGGATGCCACCCTGGCCGGCCATATTCTGGAAAGCGGCACGGCAGTGGTGATTGCCGTGAACAAATGGGATGGCCTCGATGCCGACCAGCGCCAGTGGTTTCGGGATCAGCTGGAGCGTCGACTGCCGTTTCTGGGGTTTGCCGAACGCTATTTTATTTCGGCTCTGCACGGCAGCGGGGTGGGAGATCTGTTCGCCGCGGTGCGGGCCGCCAACCGGGCGGCGCAGATCAAGGTGAGCACCCCGGTGCTGACCCGTCTGCTGGAGCAGGCGGTGCACGAGCACCAGCCGCCGCTGGCGCGGGGGCGCAGGATCAAGCTGCGCTATGCCCACCAGGGGGGCCAGAATCCGCCGGTGGTCGTGATTCACGGCAACCAGACAGAGCGCCTTCCGGATGGCTACAAGCGCTACCTGAGCAACTATTTCCGCACCGCCCTGCAGCTGGTCGGGACACCGATCCGGCTCGAATTCAGGACCGGTGCGAACCCCTATCAGGGCAGACGCAATACGCTCACGCCTCGACAGCAAAGACGCCGAAAGCGTATGATTCGGCACGTAAAAAAATAATAGCCTGGATGTTATCCCGGACCTGCCGACTGAGGGAAGCATGCCGCGACTGCCAAGCAGAATAGGAATATGGGTGATGGTCCTGTTAGTACAGGGCTGTGCCGTTCGTTCCCCTTATGAGGAGGCCAGTGACCCGCTGGAGCCGGTCAATCGCGCCATCTACACGTTCAACGATACTTTCGACCGCTATCTGCTGCGGCCGGTCGCCGAGCGCTATCAGGAATACGTTCCGGGCGTGGCGCGCACCGGGGTGCGAAATTTCTACAGTAACCTCCAGGAGCCGGTCACCATTGTCAATCAGCTGCTGCAGGGCAAGCCGGGCAATGCTGCCGGAGACACCATGCGTTTCGGTTTCAACACCATTTTCGGTGTGCTGGGCCTGATGGATGTGGCCACCGGCTGGGGGCTGGAAAAGCACAACGAAGACTTCGGCCAGACCTTCGGCGTGTGGGGGTTCGGCGAGGGCTGGTATCTGGTGCTGCCATTGCTGGGCCCCAGCACGGTGCGCGATACGGCTGGCCTGCCGCTGGAATTCCGGATGGGCGTGTGGCAATTCGCGTCCCAGCGCACCAATGCATGGGGCAGGGTGGGGTATTACTCGCTGCTGTTTGTCAGCAAGCGCGCAGATCTCCTGTCGGCGTCCCAGGTACTGGATACCGGCGCGCTGGATGAATACCTGCAGGTGCGCGCCGCGTACCGGCAGAAGCGCTGGTACGAGATTCACGACGGCGAACCGCCCGAGCCCGATTTCTTTGACGACGAGCTGTTCAACGAGTAACGGCGCCGCTTTGGTTTTCGGGTCCGGCCCCATGCCACCAGCTGCGCTGAGCGGCGATCCAGCCGTCTTCGGCGAATATCTGCGCCGCACCGGCCAGGCCTTCGTGCTGTTGGGCGAGCTGCAGGATCAGCGCGCGCGGGTGCGTTTCAGCGGGTGCTTCGAAGGTGCGGAGGTGGTCTGGGACTGCGAGTTCGTGACGCTGCGAGCCGAGTCGCAGCACCAGGCCGCCGGGTCGCGAGACGCGGTCGACGGCCTGCGCAGTTTTATCGACATCGGCGCACCCGGCGAGCGGGGTGTGCCGGTGCGTGTCGGGCTCGATGTTGCGCGCATCGACCGGCCCGCGATTCTCAAAATGATGGTGATGATGCGCAACTACAAGCGCCTGCGACGCGGACGCCACGCGTTCGGTTCGCCGTATCGGGGCGGCTGACGCTGAACCGTTGGGACCGACGGCGGGTACCAGCGGGCTGGCGCCCCGGCCGTCAGCTGCGCGTCCGCCGAACCGGTCTCCGTGCGGCAAACAGCCACCAACATGGCGACCACTGCAAGCTCAACCAAGGGTGTGAGGCGTGAGCACGCCGCACCGCCGGCCCGATGTCATTCCGTGCTTTCCGTGTCGTGGGTGGCTACGGTTTTTGTGCTTCCGACGGTGTCGGTTCCAGAAACAGCGTCGGGTCGACGCGCGCATCGTTGAGGCTCACGCCCCAGTGCAGGTGGGCACCGGTGACCCTGCCGGTCTTGCCGACAGCACCGATCACATCACCCGTCTGCAGCGTCTGCCCGGCCCGCACATCGATACGCGACAGGTGACAGTACATGGTGACCAGGCCCTGGCCATGGTCGATGAATACGGTGTTGCCGTTGAAGAAATAATCACCGGTGTCGATGACGGTGCCGGCCGAGGGTGCCATGATCGGCGTACCTTCGGGGGCCGCGATATCGATGCCGCTGTGCGGTTTCCTGGGCTGCTCGTTGAAGAAGCGTCGCAGGCCGAACGGGCTGCTCAGCGGACCGTCAACCGGCAGCTGGAAACGTAACGTGGCGGGCCTGGCGTCGTTCCAGGTCGCCAGTGCTTCCCTGATGCGTTTCTGCTCCCGGCCGATGCGCTCCAGATCACGTTTTTCCGGGTTCACCATGCGCTTGTTCTTGATGGTCAGGTGCTGGGTATCGTACTGCTTCGCCGTGACCGAGAACTCGCGGGTGATTTCCTCTTGCCCGCCAGTGCGTACCACCAGTCGGTGGGTGCCCGGCTTGATGCCCAGTGGCAGCCCTACCAGCGCCGCGTAAGAGTCGCCGTTGGGCAGCACCATCACGGGTTTGCCGTTGAAGCTTGCCCGCGGCGGGGTTGGCGACGCCGGTAACTCGACCAGTACCACTCCGCCCGGCACCGGCGCTGTGGCCGGGATGTCGATGGCGACCGCCGGCGTGGCGAACAACAGCGCAGCAACGCCAGCAAGCAGGGTGCGTATCAGTCCCGAAGATTCGATCATGGTTTGACATCCGTAATGCGACTGTAAACCCTGCCGCGGGCCAGTCGGGTTTCCAGTGTATCGCCGACGCGGGCCTGTGCGCTATCCAGCAGTACCGTGCCGTCTGTTGCGTTCAGTGTAATGGAGTAGCCGCGCTGCAGCGTGGCGAGCGGGCTTACGGTCTCCAGTGCACGCGATAGTACCGCGAGTTTTTCGCGCCGCCGCGAGAACTGCAGGCCGGTGCAGTATCTGAGCCGCTGCGCCAGCTGATCGGCACGGGCGCGCAGGGTCTGCAGCAGGCGGGTGGGACTGTGCTGCAGCAGTCTGGCCCGGTTCGTACCCAGCCGCGCGTGCAGTTGGGTCAATCGCTGAATGCAGCCCCTGCGCAGGCGCTGTTCCAGTTCGTCCAGCCGCTGCGCCTGCTGTTGCAGCCGCCGTCCCGGATGCGCGTGCTGCACCCGGCGGGTGAGCCACGCGAGCCGTTCCGTGACGCGCTGCAGGCGCTGCTGCAGCCGCGTGCGCAGGCGATTTTCCAGTTGTCGCGTACGGGCGCTGACGTCCTGCTGGTCGGGGCTCAACAGTTCAGCGGCCGCCGAGGGCGTGGGGGCACGCCGGTCGGCGACAAAATCGCTTATGACGACGTCAATCTCGTGACCCACGGCGGATACCACCGGGATGGTGCAGGCGAACACCGCGCGTGCCACCGCCTCTTCGTTGAAAGGCCACAAGTCTTCGAGCGAACCGCCGCCACGGGTCAGCAGCAGCACGTCGCACTCGTTGCGTTGCTGCGCTGTGCGCAGGGCCGCGACAATCTGTTGCGCGGCCCCTTCGCCCTGCACCGGCACCGGATACACAATGACCGGGATGGCGGGGAAACGCCGGCGCAGCACGGTGAGCACGTCGCGGATCGCCGCGCCGGTCGGCGAGGTGATGACCCCGATGCAGCGCGGCAATCCGGGTAGTGGCTGTTTGTGCTCCATGTCGAACAGCCCCTCGCTGTGCAGGCGCTGTTTGAGTTGTTCGAAGGCCCGCCGCAGCGCACCGTCACCGGCTTCTTCCATGTGACCGACGATGAGCTGGTAGTTGCCGCGCGGTTCGTACAGGCTGACCTCGGCCTGCACCAGCACCTGGGTGCCGTTTTCGGGGCGAAACCCGAGCCGCAATGCGCGGTTGCGGAACAGTGCACAGCTCACCTGGGCCTGGGCATCCTTGAGGGTGAAATACAGGTGACCGGAGGCCGGACGGGACAGATTGGATATCTCGCCCTCCACCCACAGGCGCGGGAAGTTGGACTCCAGCAGCTCGCGGGCTGCACGGTTCAGGCGCGAGACACTGTAGACCTCGCGCCGCAGCGAGGCGTCGACGGTTTCTGGCATGCGCCGATGATACTGAATCCGGGCGCCCGGGGTAACACGTAAGCGGGGACCGCAGTTTACCGCAGGGCCGCCAAAACCTATAATGGCGCGTTTACATCTCTCTGACGCGAATACGGTGCCTCGCATGCTGCGTATCTCTGAGCAAGCCCTCACTTTTGATGATGTTTTGTTACTGCCCGCCCACTCGGTGGTACTGCCCAAGGACGTCGATCTGGTGACCCGGCTGACGCGGGACATTCAGCTCAATATTCCGCTGATTTCCGCGGCCATGGATACCGTCACCGAGTCGCGTCTGGCGATCACCATGGCCCAGGAGGGTGGCATCGGTATCGTGCACAAGAACATGTCCACCGAGCAGCAGGCCAACCAGGTGCGCCTGGTTAAAAAGTTCGAAAGCGGCGTGATCAAGGATCCCATCACCGTTTCGCCTACCACCACCATTCGCGAGGTGCTGGAAATCACCCGCCAACATGACATCTCCGGGGTGCCGGTGGTGGAGGGCGAACAACTGGTCGGAATCGTCACCAATCGCGATACCCGGTTTGAAACCCGCTTCGATGCGCCGGTCTCCACCATTATGACCGGCAAGGACAAGCTGGTAACGGTGAAAGAGGGCACGGGCCGCGACGAAGTTCTCAGACTATTGCACGAGCACCGCATCGAAAAGGTGCTGGTGGTGGACGCTCAGTTCCGGCTGCGCGGGCTGATTACCGTGAAGGATATCCAGAAGGCCAGCGACAAGCCCAATGCGTGCAAGGATGACCAGGGGCGCCTGCGTGTGGGTGCCGCAGTGGGAGTCGGAGCGGGCACCGACGAGCGTGTCGAGGCGCTGGTCAACGCCGGCGTAGACGTGGTCGTGGTGGACACGGCGCACGGTCATTCCGAGGGCGTGATCCAGCGGGTACGCTGGGTGAAGCAGCACTACCCGGATCTGCAGGTGATCGGCGGCAACATCGCCACCGCGGCGGCGGCTCGTGCGCTGGCGGAAGCGGGTGCCGATGCGGTCAAGGTGGGTATCGGTCCGGGCTCGATCTGTACCACCCGCATCGTCGCAGGGGTCGGTGTGCCGCAGATCAGCGCGGTGGCCAATGTGGCGCAGGAACTGAATGGCCGCGGTATTCCGGTGATTGCCGACGGCGGCCTGCGCTACTCCGGTGATATCGCCAAGGTCATCGTCGCCGGCGCGCACTCGGTCATGATCGGCGGCCTGTTCGCCGGTACCGACGAGTCGCCGGGCGAGGTCGAGATCTACCAGGGACGTTCGTACAAGTCGTATCGTGGCATGGGTTCGCTGGGTGCGATGTCCGGGCAGCAGGGCTCGAGCGACCGTTACTTCCAGGAGAGCACCCTCAAGGAAAAGCTTGTCCCCGAGGGTATCGAGGGCCGCGTGCCGTACAAGGGCCCGCTGATCAACGTGATTACCCAGCTGGTCGGGGGCATTCGCTCGAGCATGGGCTACACGGGGTGCGCAACGCTTAAAGAGATGCGCACCAAGCCACAGTTCGTCAAGGTGACCAACGCCGGCATGCGCGAGTCCCATGTGCACGACGTGCAGATCACCAAAGAAGCGCCCAACTACCGGCGCGATTAGGCGCCGGTCTACCGTCTTAAAATGCGGGCCGACAGGCCCCCCGTCATTTTTTGGGACAACTGCATGACCACTGACATCCATGCCCATCGCATTCTGATCATCGATTTCGGGTCGCAGTACACCCAGCTCATCGCCCGCCGGGTGAGAGAGGCGGGCGTCTATAGCGAGATCCATGCCTGGGACATGGCGGATCACGAGATCCGCGACTTCGCCCCCCGGGGGATCATCCTCTCCGGCGGGCCCGAGTCGGTGACCGTCTCGGAGCCTCCGCGGGCGCCGGCGGCGGT
>ENA-OVOC01000014-OVOC01000014.1-sediment-metagenome-genome-assembly--contig:-NODE-14-length-13910-cov-2.360515_pt1 | contig 13910 bp, 9 predicted proteins | sample MGYA00250096_ERZ650216 | MGnify/ENA primary metagenome ERZ650216 (study PRJEB26732, sample SAMN07258893) | sediment metagenome | biome: subtidal zone; feature: saltmarsh; material: sediment | place: USA...
CTGGCGGCCCTCGAGGAGGTGGACCTGGCGGTGCTGGTGGTCGACCCGGTGCAGACCCTGCTGGCAGGGGAGCTGCGGGTGGAGGACTCGGTGGCCACGCTGGCGCGGCGGCGTGGCCGCCGGCTCTGCGTGGTGCTCAACCGTCATCGCGACGACGCGGCGCGGCTGGCCGGCAGCGGGGCCACGGCGGAGCAGGCGCGGCGCTTCTGCCTGTCCGCGCTCCCCGATCCCTCCGCGACCCCGGTCATCGACCTCGCGATCTCCCGCGTGCTCGACGACGATGCCGGCCCCTTCGCCCCCGTGGCGGGCCACCCATCCACCGTCGTTGCACTGCGTGAGCTGCACGCCGAGCTGCGGCTCGCCCGGCCCGATGCCCCGGACGATGGGGATGGCCACCACGTGCGACTGCTCGGTCACGCCGACGTAGAGCACGTCGTCGCGCAGCCAGCGGGGCAGCTCCGGCGGAGCCACGGTGAGTTGCGGGAACTTGCGGCGGATCAGCCGATCGAGGTCGTCGCTGGTGCGGCCGATGTTGTCCAGCCGCCCGATCTGGGTGCGCAGGGCCATGGCCACCTCCTCTAAACTGGTGTTGCCAGCCCGTTCGCCGATACCGTTGATGGTGACCTCAGCCTGCCGGGCACCGGCAGTAATGGCCGAGAGCGTATTGGCGGTGGCCAGCCCCAGATCATTGTGACAGTGGACGCTGAGTATGGCTTTATGGATATTGGGCGTGTGGGTGGTGACATAGCCGACCAGCTCTGAAAACTCCTGGGGTATGGCATAACCGACGGTATCGGGCAAATTGACCGTTGTAGCGCCGGCTTCAATGACGGCTTCAAATACTCTGCACACAAAATCGCGATCGCTACGTGAGCCGTCTTCGGCTGAGAATTCGACATTATCGGTCAAGGTTCGGGCATATTTTACTGCCTCAACCGCAGCTGTGACGACTTCATCGCGAGACATTTTAAGCTTGTATTCCAGGTGAATGTCCGAAGTGGCAATGAAGGTATGTATCCGCGGCTTGGCCGCGTGACGGATGGCCTCCCAGGCCCGGTCGATATCGTCCTTTGAAGTCCGCGCCAGAGCGGCCACTTCTGTTTTTTCCAACTTACCGGCAATTCGTGATACCGCTTCCAGATCGCCGTCAGAGGCAGCCGGGAAACCGGCTTCTAAGATATCGACCCCCAATTTTTCCAATTGGGTCGCAATTCGCAATTTTTCGGCCGTATTCATGCTGGCCCCCGGACTCTTTTCACCATCTCTTAAGGTGGTATCAAATATCAATACATGATCGTTCATTTTTTTAGCTTCCTTGTGTTAAATGGTTGATTTTACTGATTCCTCGATTTGGATACGCTGGGCATTGGCGAGTTTAAATTGAAAACTATCGGCCAGCGCCTGCCAGCTGGCTTCGATGATGTCCTCCGAAACACCCATGGTGCTCCAGATTTCATTTTGATCCCGTGATTCGATTAATACGCGGACTTTGGCGGCCGTGCCCCGGCTGCCGTCGATAACCCGTACTTTAAAATCGACCAGTCTCATCGTATCCAGGTCGGGATAGAATTTGCCCAGGGCCTTTCTGAGCGCATTGTCCAGGGCGCTGACCGGTCCGTATCCCTCACCGGCGGTAATTTCTTCTTTGCCGCTGACGCTAATTTTAATGGTCGCATGGGCAGAGCAGGGTTGCTCTTTATCCTTTTCAATGGTGACACGGAAGGATTCGAGTTCAAAATGAGGCTGAAATTGATCGGTAAATTTTTCCAGCAGGATTTTAAAGGAACCGTCTGCTGAATCAAATTGGTAACCTTCCTGTTCCAATTGCTTGATTTCAGATGCGATCTGGCTGCTGTCAAAGCCATTATTGCCGAGTTCGACCCCGAGTTCCTTGGCTTTGTATTCCACATTGCTTTTACCGGAAAGATCGGATACCAGTACCCGACGCTTGTTTCCAACCGCTGCCGGGTCCATGTGTTCATAAGCAAGAGGTGCTTTCATAATGGCGCTGACGTGTATGCCGCCTTTGTGCGCAAAAGCGCTTTTCCCGACAAAGGGTCGTGAATTAACAGGAACCAAATTAGCTGTTTCACTGACATAACGCGACAGACTTTTTAGTTTCTTGAGGTTTTCGGCCGAGACACACCCCCGTCCCATTTTAAGTTTTAGAATAGGAATAATTGAGGTTAAATCGGCATTGCCGCATCTTTCACCGTACCCATTGATGGTTCCATGAACCATTGCGGCGCCTTTGTAAATGGCACTGATCGAATTTGCGACCGCCAGATTGCAGTCATTATGACAGTGAATTCCAAGCCTGACGGTAATATTTTCAGGTGATCGGGTGCAGAAATCGCTTAAAGCTTTTTGAACCGCTTCAATGATCCTCTCCAATTCAAACGGGAGCGTGCCCCCGTTGGTATCACATAAAACAATAAAATCAGCACCGCCGTCGACAGCGGCTCCCAGGGATTTGAGGGCGTAGTCCTCGTTGTTTTTAAAGCCGTCGAAAAAGTGCTCGGCGTCATAGACAACTTCGCGGTTATGGTGCTTTAAAAATGCCACACTGTCATTGATCATGGCCAGATTTTCGGTCAAGGTGTTACCCATGATTTGCTCAACATGCAGGTCCCAGCTCTTTCCGAAAACGGTCACCGTTGGCGTTTCGGTTTCCAGCAATGCCTTGAGATTATGATCCTCATCAGGGCGAATGCCGGGTTTGCGGGTTGAGCCAAAGGCCGCCAGACGGGCCTGTGTGAATTTTACTCTTTTAGCCAAATTAAAAAATGCCACATCTCTGGGATTCGAACCGGGCCAACCACCTTCAATATAATGAATGCCGCTATCGTCCAGACGCAGTGCAATATTTAATTTTTCTTCTGCAGAAAAGGTGATGTTTTCTCCCTGGGTTCCATCTCTTAAAGTGGTATCGTATAGAAAGATTGGGTCCATTAGGGTTCTCCAAACCAAAGGGTCAAAAGGCATAAGGCATCAGGTTCAAGGCAAAGGAACTCAATTGTCATTCTCAAACTTGCAGAATAGACATCATTGCCGTGTGGCTTGCGGCGTACGCCTTGAACCTTGCGCCTGGATTATTTCTTTCGGTTTTCCGGTCTGAGTGAACGCACGACCGTACCGGTTTGCCACATTTCAGATTCTTTGATGCCAGCCAGTTCTTTATCCAGTTTTTCGCGGTAATCCGGTGCACTGTTAGCTTCCAGGACCCGCTTGGTTTCTTCACCGTTGACAACACGCTCATACAGCGTCTCAAATACGGGGGCGACGGCATCTCGAAATTTCGGCGCCCAGTCTAAAGCACCGCGTTGAGCGGTTGTAGAGCAACTGGCATACATCCAATCCATACCGTTTGCTGCCACCAGACGAATCAGGCTCTGGGTCAACTCTTCCACCGTCTCGTTAAAGGCTTCGCTGGGGCTGTGACCGTTTTTGCGCAGCAGCGCATACTGTGCCTCCATAACGCCTGCCAGACAGCCCATCAGCACACCGCGTTCCCCCGTCAGATCGCTATATACCTCATTGGCAAACGTGGTGGGGAACAGGTAGCCGGATCCAATGGCAATTCCCAGCGCCAGGGTTTTTTCTCTGGCGTTGCCGCTGTAGTCCTGATGAATGGCGAAACTTGAGTTAATGCCGCTTCCATCCAAAAAATTGCTCCTGACTGTACGGCCGGATCCTTTGGGCGCCACCAAAACCACATCTACATTTGGCGGCGCAACCACTCCGGTCTGTTCGTGATAAACAATTGAAAAGCCGTGCGAGAAATAAAGCGTGTTGCCGTCTGACAGGCATTTTTGTAATTGCGGCCACATGGTCATTTGACCAGCGTCTGACAGTAGATATTGAATAATGGTTGCCTGCCGCGCGGCTTCCACCAAAGGAAAAAGTGTCTTGCCAGGCACAAAACCATCCGATACTGCCCGGTCCCAGGAGCTGCTACTCTCACGCTGGCCGACGATTACGTTGATCCCGTTGTCTCGCATGTTCAAGGCCTGCCCGGGGCCCTGAACACCGTACCCCAAAACTGCCACGATTTCATCTGCCAGGACTTCACGGGCTTTCTGCAACGGAAACTCTTCATCGGTGATCACTTCTTCCATGGTTCCTCCGAAATTGAACTGTGCCATTTGTCCTCTCCTTATATCAGTCGTGCATTAACGTTAATCCGTGATGTATTTTTTTAACAATTCGCTATTCAAAGAAAGTGTTTTTAATTCATAAAGGAGATATTTTTTTGCTGGACAAGGTCGCACAAGAATTTTAGATTGAGGCGTACTTTAAGACCGTTGAGATCTAAAATCCGCGGAGAACGCAGGTCAGCAGGAAAATAGCCATTTAGGGATTAAAAACTACTTGGGTTCGCGATAAAGCGCCAATGTTCCACTGCGTGCAATTTTCTCTATTCCCATCGGCTTGAGAAGATTGATCAGTGCCTTTAATTTGCCTTCATCCCCGGTAACTTCAATAATATAGTGTTCGGTGCCGACATCAATAACTTTGCAGCGGAAGATGTCGACAATTCGCAGAATTTCGGCCCGCAAGTCCGGCCGCGCTCTAACACAAATCAATGCCATTTCGCGTTTGACCGCCCTGGGTCCGGTCATATCGCGTAATTTGATGACATTGATCAATTTTCTGAGCTGTTTTTCAATTTGTTCGATCACCGGCGGATTTGCTTTGGTGACAATGGTTATTCTGGATACCTGCGGATCCATGGTCGGCGCAGTGCACAGGCTTTCGATGTTGAATCCCTTGCCGCTGAACAGCCCTGAAACCCTTGAAAGTACCCCCGGTTGATTATCGACCAGCATCGTCATGATATGTTTTTTTTCATCCATATCGATCCCCTATATGAGCGTTTTCCCTGTGTCATCTGCCGTTTAATCCGCGGCGGACGAGTCCTCCGGAGGCGGATAAAGGTTTAATTCCCCACCCCTTGGGGCGATTAAAATCCTCCGATTGTTACCCCGTCGCACGCGGCGGGGAAATTCATTCAGGACCTGCTCATTATTATTCGGCTGTTAATTGTCATCCCCTATTTGTTATTCCAATAAGCATTAACGAATAACAGATAACCAATTTACACCAGCAGCATTTCTGTAATGGGCGCGCCGGCGGGCACCATGGGATAAACGCTTTCTTCACGATCGACTTTAAAATCCATAATCACCGGCCCGGGTGCCGCAAGACCCTCCTTGAGCACGGCTTCAACCTCCTCGGGTTTTGTTGCGCGTAAACCCATTGCCCCGTATGCTTCGGCAAGTTTTACAAAATCAGGCGCACAATCCATGCCCGTACAGGCATAGCGTTTTTCGTAAAACAATTCCTGCCACTGGCGGACCATCCCCAAGTAGGCGTTGTTAAGGATGACCACTTTGACCGGAAGCGCGCTTTGAACGGCCGTGGCCATTTCCTGTATGTTCATCTGGATGCTGCCGTCACCGGCAATATCGACAACCAGTTTGTCCGGGCAGGCCATCTGGGCGCCGATTGCGGCTGGCAGCCCAAACCCCATGCAGCCGAGTCCGCCGGATGTAATAAAATGGTTGGGCCGATCAAAATGATAATATTGCGCCGCCCACATCTGATTCTGGCCCACTTCGGTTGTAATGATAGCCTCGCCTTTGGTCAACTCATAAAGCTTTTCAACCACATACTGAGGTTTGAGCGTATCGCCCTGTTCATACGCCAGCGGCTTCGTATTTTTCCATTCTTCAATTTGGGATAACCAGCGGTGACGCTCTTTTTCGATGTCGCCCAGATCGGCCTCATCAATGAGTTGATTCATGTTGTGCAGACTGATTTTGCAGTCTCCGACAATCGGAATGGTTACCGGGATATTTTTGCGAATTGAAGTCGGGTCAATATCGATGTGGACGATTTTTGCCTGCGACGCAAATGCATCTGTTTTTCCGGTAACGCGGTCGTCAAATCGCACACCGATGGAAATCAGAAGATCACAAGCGCCGGTGCTCATATTGGCGCGATAGGTGCCATGCATGCCAATCATTCCAAGCCACAGTGGATCTGTGCCGGGAAATGTTCCCAGGCCCATTAACGACGTGGTGACCGGAATGCGGGCTTTACGCGCAAACTGGGTCAATTCGGCCGACGCCCCGGATAGAATTACGCCGCCCCCTGCAAAGATAACGGGGCGTTGCGAAACTTTGATCAGATCGACGACCTTTCTAAGTTGCTTCCTGTTCGGCTCATAGGTCGGATTGTATGATTTGAGTTGTACGTCCTTAATGGGCTTGTAATCGATGACGGACTTGCCAACATCTTTGGGGATATCGACCAGTACCGGGCCCGGGCGGCCTGAACGCGCCAGATAAAATGCTTCCTTGATGATGCGGGGAAAGGCTTGCGCCGATGGCACCAGGTAATTATGTTTGGTACAGGGACGGGTGATCCCCACAATGTCGACTTCCTGGAAGGCATCGTTGCCAATCAACTGGGTCGGCACCTGCCCGGTAAAGATGACCATGGGAATTGAGTCCATATAGGCCGAAGCAATCCCGGTGACCGTGTTGGTCGCGCCCGGACCGGAGGTCACCAGGCAAACGCCGACTCTGTCGCCGGCACGCGCGTAACCGTCGGCGGCATGTACAGCACCCTGTTCATGTCTAACCAGTATATGCCGGATATCGGTTTTCATCAGTTCATCATAAATATCGATGACAGCCCCTCCGGGGAATCCGAAGATCGTGTCGACTCCTTCTTCTTTAAGCAGTTTCATTAATACTTGAGCGCCGGTTAATTTCATTTTTTTACCTCATAAAATCCATTCGATAATTTTTTTATGCCATTTTACCGGGGGTCCCCGGGTTGTTCCCAAAAAAAACCGTTATCAGCTTTGGGCTGATAACGGTTTTGATGTTTTTATGTTAGCAGATTTAGGCCATTATCAACCCTTTGCTCCCCAGCAGCTAATAATAATGCCGCTGATGAGTACCAGAATGAGGCTCATAAGGTTGTTAATGGCCGGTTTGCTTTTCATCACGATCCAATCAAACTGAATTTATACTATTGGGTAGAAGGATGTTGTTGGGTTGTCAAGGATTTTTAAAGAGGCTCCTTAAAGTCACATTCTGTAGACAGGCAAATTAGAAATGTGCCCTCTTTTTTGGTGGTTTTTTCCAGCAATATGGGGGCATCGCACTGCGGACATTTTTTATTGATCGGTTTATCCCAGGTGGCGAATTCACACTTGGGAAATTGGCTGCACCCGTAGAATAGTTTGCCGCGTTTTGAATGTCGTTCTACGATTTCTCCATCGCAATTTTTTTCCGGACATTTGATCCCGATTTTCTGGTTGGCGCCATTGGAATTTAACGACTGAGTGTTTTTGCAATCCGGGTACGCGCTGCATGCCAAAAATTCCCCGTAACGGCCCCGCTTGACCACCATCGGGCTGCCGCAGCGTTCGCAAACCTTGTCGGCAAGCTCCTCGCTGATGGGATCCACAGGCTGGATGTTTCCGCGCTCGTCACGAATATAGTCTCGGGAGTAGTTGCAATCCGGGTAACCGCTGCAAGCCAGAAAATGACCGTTTTTACCGACCTTAATATGCAACGGTTTGCCGCAGTCCGGGCAATCAAGCCCTGTGGGCAATCCTACGCCTTTAAGACTCAACATATCATTGGATGCTGTTTCCAGATCCTTTCTAAAGGGACCATAAAATTGAGACAGGATCTTGGCCGATTCCACTTCTGAAGATTCAACCCGGTCCAGGTTTTCTTCCATACGGGCGGTAAACTCCACGTCAACGATATCAGGAAAATTTTCAACCAGAAGATCGTTGACGATGAAACCCAGCTCAGTCGGTCGAAAATATCGATTCTGCAGATTGGCGTATTCTTTTATGCGAATGGTCGACAAAATGCTGGCGTATGTGCTGGGACGGCCAATCCCATTTTCTTCAAGCTCTTTTACCAGAGAAGCTTCAGAGAACCTTGGCGGCGGCTGAGTAAAGTGCTGCTTGGGCTCCAATTGCAACAGCTTTAAGAACATTCCTTCCGTCAGTGTCGGCAGAATCGGTTTTTTATTCTGACCCTTTTCAGCATCTTCATCGGCTACTGTCTTATACAGTGCCATAAAGCCTGGAAATTTCACGGTGGATCCGCTGGCACTGAAGGTATAAGGGCCGGCTTCGATGGTGACCGTGACCTGATGGATCAGGGCCTGTTTCATCTGTGAGGCGACAAAGCGCTGCCAGATCAAACGGTATAAAGCCAGTTGATCCGTGGACAAATAAGGAGCCATTTCATCAGGTGTGTTCCTGAGAACGGTCGGGCGAATGGCTTCATGCGCATCCTGCGCTTTTTTTTGATTTTTAAAATAGCGTGGCTTATCCAGCGCGTAATCGGAGCCAAATTTTTCCCGGATGACAGTTAAGGCCTCTTCAGCGGCCTCGCTGGCAATACGGGTGGAATCGGTACGCATATAAGTGATCAGACCGACGGGTTCTCCCGGACCCAGCTCAATACCTTCGTAAAGCTGCTGGGCAATCAACATGGCCTTTTTAGCTGAGAATCGCAGTTTGCGTATAGCGTCCTGCTGCAGCTTGCTGGTCGTAAATGGCGGTGGCGGGTTTTTGCGGATCGTTTTTTTAGCTATTTTTTTAACAACAAATTTTTCGCCTTCCAGTCGCGCTAATATCGAATGAGCGGTTTCTTCATTGGGTATGTCGATTTTGGTATCATTTTTTTTAGCCAGTTTGGCCAAAAATGGAGGCGGGGATTCTCCTTCAAGATGCGCGGTGATCGACCAATACTCCTGAGGCTCGAAGGCCTGAATGGCTCGCTCTCTTTCGCAGATGATGCGCACGGCTACCGATTGGACCCGGCCAGCGCTCAAACCGCCTTTTACTTTGCGCCATAATAGTGGCGAAATATGATAACCGACCAGGCGGTCGAGTATGCGCCGTGCCTGTTGGGCCTCATATTTGGGGCGATCAAGAGACTCCGGTGATGCCATCGCTTTAAGAATCGCACCTCTGGTCAGTTCATGAAAAAGAACACGATAAAAGTTGCGGTCCCTTTTTTTCAGTATTTCGGAAGCATGCCAGGCAATGGCCTCTCCTTCACGATCCGGGTCAGGTGCCAGATATACATCGGTGGCATCAGCGGCAGCCTGTTTCAAGGCTTTGATAACTTTTTGTTTTCCGGGGATATTTTTGTATTGGGGTTTAAACCCATTATCGATATCGATCCCCATTTCTTTGTTTGGTAGATCTTTGATATGGCCGACGGTCGCCGCAACATTATAATCCTGTCCCAGATATTTTTTAATCGTTTTGACTTTTGTCGGCGACTCCACAACTACAAGTGGTTTGGTCACGGTCTCTCCTTGCGCTCGATTTGCCGTTTAATGGTTGCACGCGCTTGAGGCTTCGGCTCCAATATGGCAAAAAGCTTTCCGGGCAGCTGCTGCACCATTCCTTTGAGTTCCAGTTGCAGCAGTAGGCTCAGCAATTTGCCCGGCTCGATATGTGTTTTGCGAACGATGGCATCAATATGCTGTGGATAGGGACTGAGAATTTGATATAGGTCCAGTTCATCCGGTGCAAGTGATGCCAGCCTTTCGGCGGTCTTGTTGGCCAAAGAATCTGGCGGTATGGGGAAATGCGTTGTAAATGCTGTCAGTTCCTCGAGGACATCCTGTGCGTTTTCCACCAATTTAGCACCCTGCTTAATCAAGCCATGGGTACCGGTGCTTTTAAATGAATGGATGCTTCCCGGAACGGCAAATACTTCTCGATTTTGCTCTGCTGCCAGTCGCGCCGTGATCAGTGACCCGCTTTTGCGCGAGGCCTCAACGACAATTGTTCCCATACTCATTCCACTAATAATTCGGTTGCGAATTGGAAAGTTATGGGCTTCAGGCTTTGTGTCAAGCGCAAATTCTGAAATGACGGCGCCTTGTTCCGATATTCGTTCAAACAGTTTCCGGTTTTCAGCCGGATAGATAATATTCAAACCGCTTCCCAGCACGGCAACGGTTTTGCCCCTGCCTGCCAGGGCACCCTGATGAGCCGCAGAATCAATACCCAGCGCCATTCCGCTCACGATCGTAATATCAAATGCGGTCAGGTCGGCGCACAGATTCTGCGTGGCTGAAATGCCGTATGCGGTTGCATTGCGTGAGCCGACCACAGCAACATTTTTTTCCACACCCGCCAGACTGCCGGAGACATACAGAAGCGGCGGCGGATCCGGTATCTCTCTCAACAACGATGGATACGATCCATCAGTTAGGGTGATCACCGAGTACCCTTTTTGATGGACACGATCCAGCTCCGCCTTGATCCATTGCGGTGCTTTGAAGTTTAAGATGGCAGTTGCCACATGTTTTGAGATGCCCTCGACTGCCAGCAGCTCTTGCGGTGTCATCTGAAACACATGTTGCGGTGATTCAAAGCGTTCAATCAACCGCTTAAACAAGTGGTTGCCGATGCCGGGAACATTTTTAAGACAAAACCACGGTAGAAGGTTTTCCATTGGTTGTTGATTATTTCTTTTTACTGCGCCCCTGCCAGGCGAGTAAAATGGGGCTTGCGACATAAATGGAAGAATATGTGCCTACCAAGATGCCGATGATCAGAGCAAAGGCAAAATCGTGAATAATGCCTCCCCCGAGAACAAAGAGCGTAACCACGACCACCAGGGTCGTCAACGAGGTCAAAATTGTTCGGCTGAGGGTTTCGTTGATCGATCGGTTGACAACATAAACCAACGGTTTTTTGTGAAATTTTTTCAGATTTTCGCGGATACGATCAAAGACAATGATGGTGTCGTTTAACGAATAGCCCACGATGGTCAGCAACGCGGCGACAATCGGTAACGTGAACTCCTTATCAAAAATAGAAAAGATGCCGATCGTAATGATGACATCGTGTATCAGCGCAACAATGGCCCCCATGGCGTATTTGAGCTCGAGAAACCAAAAAACCACCAACGAAACGAGCAATGCCGCACCGATCAGAAATGGAATGCTGACATTAAACAGGTCGAAAAGATAGACCGCCCCGATAAGCGCAGCGGCAACCACGCCGCTCAAAATCCATTTCAGTTCAAAACGACCGGATATGTAAATGGTTATAAACAGCAGGGCATAGAAAATGGCAAACAAGGCCTTTTCCCGCAGATCTTTGCCCACCTGGGGACCCACCATTTCTACCCGCCGAATTTCCACTTCGTTCCCGGTCGATTCCTCCAGTGCTCCCTTCAAATCCGAACCAAAACCTTCTCCGCTGCCGTACGAGATTTCGGTTCGAATGAGAAATTCATTGTCAATTTTCTGGCCAAATTGCTGGACGGATGATTTTCCCAAACCGATTGTGTTGAGGCCAGTTTTAATCGCGTCGATTTGAACCGGTGTTTTAAACTTTATCTGGATCAGCGTGCCCCCGGCAAAATCAATGCCGAGCCTGGGGCCACCATGAAAGATCAACGACAAAATACTAATGACCACACAGGCAATAGATAGAAAAAAGGCAATTTTCTTTTTACCGATAAAATCAATGTTGATATCAGGTTTGATAAACCGCATGAAGTCTTCTCTTTCAATTCCCGCTTGCGCCAGACATGCGCTGCAGTGTTCGATGTTAACGCTTGAGCCTCAAAGCCTGCTAGTGATTTGATTTGTTAGGTCACGATCGGCCGCCATGACCGTCATTTTCCTGCCCGGAAAAACGGCGGCCTGGTTATATACTGAGTGTTTTTACTTTACGGCCAGCTAAAATATAATCGAATATCAAACGCGACAGCACCAGTGCGGTGAACATACTCGCAATAACGCCCAGACTCAAAGTCACCGCGAATCCTTTCACCGGTCCGGTTCCGAATTGGAAAAGCACGACGGCAGCAATCAAGGTGGTCACATTGGCGTCGAGAATCGTCAAGGTGGCGCGATCAAAGCCGGCGTCAACTGCAGCTCTGGGTGTACGTCCCAATGCCAGTTCTTCCCGGATGCGCTCAAATATGATCACGTTGGCATCCACGGCCATACCGATGGTAAGGATAATACCGGCGATCCCTGGAAGTGTTAAAGTAGCACCGGCTGCAGCCAGCCCGGCGGCAATCAGAACAATGTTCAATATCAGCGCTACATCGGCAATCACGCCGGCAGCTTTGTAATAGACAATCATGAACAGCACCACCAGGACCCCACCGATCAGCATGGAAATCAGCCCTTGGCGAATGGAGTCAGCCCCGAGGGAAGGGCCCACTGTACGCTCTTCCAATATGTTAACCGGAGCCGGCAGGGCACCCGCCCGCAGCACGATGGCCAGGTCTTTGGCTTCCTCCAGGGAAAAATTACCCGTAATGCGCGCCTGACCGCCGGCAATCTTTTCTTGAATGACGGGGGCCGAAGCCACTGTATTGTCGAGGACAATTGCCAGTCGTTTGTTCACATTTTCGCCGGTGATACGCTCAAAATCCCGCGCCCCTTTTTTATCGAAATTGATGGACACAAATGGAATGTTAAACTGATCGAAATCGACGCGTGCATTGGTCAGGTTGGCACCGGTCAGCAGTGTTCGCTTTTTCAATAGAAAGGGTATTTTTGAAACTTGACCGCTTTCGGCATCTGTTTCGACCCGATAGAGTATCTCTCTGCCGGGCGGGACAGTGCCGTTTTCGACCGCGCTGACATCTTGGTTGTCATCCACCAGCTTGAATTCCAAGAGGGCTGTGCGGCCAATCAGGTCTTTGGCGCGATCGGCGTCTTTGATTCCCGGTAGCTGAATTAAAATGCGTCTTTGTCCCTGACGGCGGATATCGGGCTCAGCCACACCAAATTGGTCGATGCGATTGCGGATGGTTTCCAGTGCCTGATCGACTGCCAGCTTTTCAACGTTTTCGGCTTCAGCGGTTGGCAGTTGCAGGATAATGGTGGTGGTGCCGCCGGATACGTTTTGGGTGCTTTTGAGCGGGTCAAACTCGTCTTTGATGAGTGCGATAAATTTTTCAGCTATCTGCGCATCCTGGATCGTGGCGGCAATTTTGTTTCCCTCTATGCGGTCCAATGAAACACCGCGCAGCCGCTCTTTTCTGAGCTGATCACGAATTTCCTGCATGATCCGCTCAACCTGTCCGTCAATGGCTTTGGCTGTGTCGACTTCCAGCACCAGATGCATCCCGCCCTGCAGGTCAAGTCCCAGGTTGATTTGCTTGTGCGGCCACAAACCCGGCTCAAGGGTTGGAAGCACATAGATAACCGCTGCTACGATGACTGCAAAAACTAAAATCAGTTTCCATGAAAAATTTTTCAATGCTGATATCCCTATATTTTCAGTTCTATTCGCTCCATAAACCCCGGCAGCCAGCAGCGTTAAGCGGGCTCCGCTGCAGGCAGGATGATTCAGTCGCCAAATAGACAAATGGTTGAATCGTTAAACGCCAGGCCAACAATAGGCGTTTAACGATTCAACCATTAAAATCGTCCGCAATCGCATTCGAAATGAATCCACTGCGAATGTTGCTGTTATTTTTTCTGCGGTTGCGGCTGGGCAGACGGCTGAACCATGGCCGATACATTGGAGCGCGCAACTTTGACTCTGACTTTGTCTGCTATTTCAAGCGTTAAGGTTGTATCGTCTATTCCGGTGATACGACCGTGCAAACCGCCGCTGGTGATGATGCGGTCTCCTTTTTTTAAGCTCGATATCATATTGCGGTGTTCTTTTTGTCTTTTTTGCTGGGGTCGGATCAACAGAAAATAAAAAATAACGAACATCAGGATGATCGGGATAAACCCGCCAAACCCAGCAGCGCCTTCTCCGCCGGTTCCTCCACCCATTGCATAAGCGATGTCAATCAAGATAATACCTCCTCTAATTGAGATACAATCCTCTGGCTGGGATTGTTGTCTCGACCTGAACTTTG
>ENA-OVOC01000015-OVOC01000015.1-sediment-metagenome-genome-assembly--contig:-NODE-15-length-13846-cov-2.452829_pt1 | contig 13846 bp, 12 predicted proteins | sample MGYA00250096_ERZ650216 | MGnify/ENA primary metagenome ERZ650216 (study PRJEB26732, sample SAMN07258893) | sediment metagenome | biome: subtidal zone; feature: saltmarsh; material: sediment | place: USA...
CTGGATCAGCATCAAGCCCCAGTCCATCATCGTGCATGCGCGCGGCAGGCGTGAACTCACCGAACTGTGCCGGATTTTCGATCGCAGAGGCCGGCTGCCCCGTGATCAGTACGCCCCGTCGTTTGCCTGACCACTCCCCCCGCTCCGACAATTCAAGCCAGCCCCGGTTGTGCCGAAAACACAACAGATTTCATTGGCTTTTCTAATCGGGCGGTGGCCCGGAGTGGGTTCCATGGAACTGGTAACCATTGGCCTGTTGCTGGCGCTGGAAGCGCTGGTGCTGCTTGCTGCGCTGGTCGTTGTGCTGGCGCGCAGACAGCGCAACCTGAGGCGGCAACTGGAACAGCTGTCAGAGCGCGACCAGGCCGAACCGGGTTTTGCCTCCGTAGAGTCCGGATATCTCGCGTTTCTGGAGAAGCAGATTGTCGATACCCGGGCGCGGCTGGAACTAGGCGAGGCCGAAACCGCAGCCGACGGCGGTTTTCTCGAAGCGCTCTCCAACCGGGTCGTCCTGCTGGAGTCGGAAAAGAAGGTGGCCGAGCTGTGCAATGACTATCCGGCGCGGCGCTGGGAGCACATCCGCGCATGTTTCGTGCCGTTCATCGACCAGCCGGAGACCGGCGCCTCAGCGCCTGACGGAGACGGTGATGACGGGGAGCTGCAGCGGGCCAGGCAACGCATTCAGGCCCTGGAGAAATTCCGCGGCCACTTCTTCAGCGTAAACAAGCAGCTCAAGGAGCTGGAGGCCACCCGGCAGAAGCTTGTCGAGCAGCTCGAGCTGCTGCTGCCCGAGGCGCAGCGTTCCGAACAGCTGCGGGCCCTGCTCACCGAACTGGCCGAGCAGAAACGCAGGCTGCAGGATGACATGGAGGCGCTCGAATCCGAACCGGCAGAGGCCCGGTCCGGAGCCGAGCCTGTCCTGAATGCCGAGCGGGACAGCGCGCCCCACATCGGCACCCTGCAGACCGCGCTGAGCGGGCAGGTGAGTACCATCCAGTCATTGCAGCACCTGCTGCTGCAGGCGCGCCAGGAGCCGGATCAGACCTCGATCGAGCAGATGGAAAAGCACATCGCTCAACTGGAGCGCCAGTGCCGGGAGGCCAATACCTGTGTCGAAATCATGGAGCAGGAAAACCAGCGGCTGCAGCACCGGGTTGAACGGGCCGGGCTATGCGCGGACCGTGCCGCGGCGGACAGCCGCGAGAGCGTAGCCGAACTCCAGCAGCAACTCGATAAAAAGAAACGCACCATTACGGAACTGCACGACAGGCTTGTCAGCCTGAAACTGGAGGCCGAACAGGCGCAGGCGCTGCGCGGCCAGGTCGAGCGGCTGGAGCGCACCGGTCGCGACATGGCCATGTGTGTCGAGACGCTGGAGGAAGAAAACGAGTTCCTGCAGGAGCAGATACGCGCCCTGCTGCATCTGGACCAGAGCCAGACCGTTTATCAGGCGGACGGCAGCGCATCTGATGGCCCGGCCCAGGACGAGCTGCAAAAACTTCAGGAAGAGATCCGCACCCGCGACGAGAAACTCAAGGCGCTGGAAGAAAAATACGCAGCCATGGAGCAGGAGTACCTGACCCTGTACGAAGAGGCGAAAGCCTAACTCCCGCCGTAGGTCTTTTCCACGTAGGCGTTGACCAGCTGCTGGAAGTCGGCGGCGATATGGTCGCCCTTCAGGGTGACGGTCTTTTCCCCGTCGACATAGACGGGCGCCACCGGCCGCTCGCCGGTGCCCGGCAGGCTGATGCCGATGTTGGCGTGCTTGCTCTCGCCGGGTCCGTTGACCACGCAGCCCATCACCGCGACGCTCATGTTCTCCACGCCCGGATAGCGCCGCTGCCAGTCCGGCATCTGCGCGCGCAGGTAGGCCTGTATGTCCTGGGCCAGTTTCTGGAAGTAGTCGCTGGAAGTGCGGCCACAGCCGGGGCAGGCCACTACGCTGGGGGTGAAGGCGCGCAGTCCCATGCACTGCAGGATTTCCTGTGCCACCAGCACTTCCTCGCTACGGCTCCCGCCCGGTTCCGGGGTCAGGGAAATGCGGATGGTGTCGCCGATGCCCTGCTGCAGCAGCACCGCCAGCGCCGCTGTGGAGGCGACAATGCCCTTGGCGCCCATGCCGGCCTCGGTCAGTCCCAGGTGCAGGGCGTAGCGGCAGCGTTCGGCCAGCATCCGGTATACGGCGATCAGATCCTGTACGCCGCTCATTTTCACCGACAGGATAATGCGGTCAGCGGCCAGGCCCAGCTGTTCGGCACGCTGCGCGCTGTCCAGCGCCGAGGTCACCATGGCCTGGTAAATGATCTCGCGGGTGTCTTGCGGGTTGGCGCTGGCCGTGTTTGCATCCATCAGGCGCACCACCAGTTCCTGGTCCAGGCTGCCCCAGTTGACGCCGATGCGCACCGCCTTGTCGTAACGGCAGGCGGTTTCGATCATGGTGGCGAACTGCGCGTCGCGCTTGCTGCCGCGCCCCACGTTGCCGGGGTTAATGCGGTACTTGGCGAGCGCCTCGGCGCAGTCGGGGTACTTGCTCAGCAGTTTGTGACCGTTGAAATGAAAATCGCCGATCAGGGGCACGTCGATTCCCATCGTGTCCAGCCGGGTGCGGATCTGCGGCACCGCCTGTGCGGCCTGCTCGCTGTTGACCGTAATGCGCACCAGTTCGGAACCGGCGCGCGCCAGCTGGGCGACCTGTGCGGTGGTCACCTGGATGTCGGCGGTATCGGTATTGGTCATGGATTGCACCACGATCGGCGCATCGCCGCCGACTGTGACGTGGCCGACTCGCACCGCGTGGGTGGGGTGGCGTGGGGTGGGAACGGGTGTGCTGGACATCAGGTTCAACCGCTTTGCTGCAGGCATCTAATGATACTGGCAGGCGCCAGGCCAGAAAACCGCTGTTTTGCGGGCGTATGGCTTGCATCCCCAAAACAGCTGTATATAATCCCAGTACACTGGACAAAAATACAGCAGGTGCAGCCATGCAAGAGCTAACCCGCCGCCAGGCCGAGATCCTGGCCCTGATCCGGGAATACGTTTACGACGAAGGTTATCCGCCAACCCGGGCGGAGATCGCCGAGGCGTTTGGTTTCCGTTCCCCCAATGCCGCCGAAGAGCACCTGCGGGCGCTGGAGCGCAAGGGGGTGATCGAGCTGTTGCCGGGTTCCTCGCGCGGCATCCGCCTGCTGGAGACCGACGAAGAACGAGACGCAGGCATCCCTGTGGTGGGCCGGGTGGCTGCCGGTGAACCGATTCTCGCCGAGCAGCATATCGAAGACCACTACCCGGTCGATCCCGCCCTGTTTCATCCGCGTGCCCACTATCTGCTGCGGGTGCGCGGTATGAGTATGCGCGACATCGGCATTATGGATGGCGATCTGCTGGCGGTGCACCGCACCCAGCAGGCGCAGAACGGCCAGATCGTGGTCGCGCGTCTGGACGAGGAAGTCACGGTGAAACGCTTCCGCCGGCGCGGCTCCATTGTGTATCTGCTGCCCGAGAATGCCGATTTCGAGCCCATCCGTGTCGATCTGCGCGAGCAGCCGCTGGTGATCGAAGGTCTCGGGGTAGGCCTGCTGCGCAATCACAGTTTATGAACCTCGATACTGTCCTGCAGCGCGCCGATGTCTGGCGCGGGGGGCGCCTGAGCGCCACGGCCGACGCTGTTGCCAGCGGCTTCGCGGAGCTGGATACGGTGTTGCCGGGCGGTGGCTGGCCGCGTGGTGCCCTGACCGAAATCCTCATGCCGCAACACGGTATCGGTGCGTTGCGATTGCTGGTGCCGGCGCTGGCCCGCCTCAGTCGGGACGAGCGCTGGATCTGCTGGGTGGCGCCACCCTACATCCCCTATGCCCCGGCACTGGTGGGCGCCGGTATCGATCTGTCCCGTGTGTTGCTGGTGCACCCCGGGGCGCAGCAGGATGGCTTGTGGGCGGTGGAGCAAAGCCTGCGTTCCGGAACCTGCAGCGCGGTGCTGGCCTGGCCAACGCTGGACGACAGGACGGCCTTGCGGCGCCTGCAGCTGGCTGCCGAGGCCGGTGATGCGCTGGGGTTCCTGTTCCGTCCCGGGCGTCTGGCGCAGCGGCCATCACCGGCTGCCCTGCGCATACAGCTGCAGCCCGAACCGGGCAATGGCCTGTCGGTAGCCATTCTCAAGCGGCGTGGCGGCTGGGCCTGTGGTCCGATTCATCTCGAGGTTCCGGTGTACGGATATGGCAGCGCAGTGGCTTTGCATTCGCATACCGCAACTGGCGCTGGAAGTTTTCACGCGCAGTGGCAGTGAAGAACAGCCGCTGGCGGTAGGGGACGACGCGCGGCCTGCCAGCATCCTGTTCTGCAATGCGCCGGCGCGCCGCCGCGGTGTCTGTTCCGGTATGCCGGTGGCCGCGGCACGCGCACTGGCGCACGATCTGAACGTCTGTTCCCGCAATCTCCAGGCGGAGGCGGACGCCCTGCACAGCCTGGCCGCCTGGGCTTATCAGTTCAGTTCCCAGGTGAGCCTGTACCCGCCGTTTGCCCTGCTGCTGGAGGTGCGGCGCAGCCTGACCCTGTTTGGCGGCTATACGGCGCTACTCGGGCGCATTCGTGCCGGCCTCCGGGAACTGGGTTACCAGACCCGCATGGCGGCGGCGCCGACACCCCTGGCGGCAGTCGGTCTGGCCTGTTGCGAATCCGAGCAGCATGTGGAAACACCCGCCGCACTGCTGGGGGCGCTGGCACCGCTGCCCTTATCGGTGCTGGACTGGGAACAGAGCCTGCTCGATCGTCTGCACGGTGTGGGCGTCCAGCGCCTGGGTGATCTGCTGTGCCTGCCGCGCGACGGACTGGCGCGCCGCCTGGGACCGGACAGGGTGTTGTATCTGGATCGTCTGCTCGGGCGGCAGCCCGATCCGCAAGCGCTGTATCAGCCGCCGCCGCGTTTCGAGCGTTCCCTGCAGTTGCCGGGCGAGGTCGCGCAGGCCGGCGCGCTGCTGTTTGCCCTGCAGCGGCTGATACTGGAATTGTGCGGCTGGCTGCAGGGGCAGGGGGCCGGCGTGCAGGAACTGGAGGTGCGCCTGTGGCACCGCGAACAGGCGATTACCCGTCTGAGCATCGGTGTGCAGCGCAACAGCCGCGACGCCGAACAGTTCCTGATCCTGCTGCGTGAGCGCCTGCAGCGCCTGGAGTTGCAGCAGCCAGTCATCGAGGTCGGACTTTGCGCGGAGCGTCTGTTGCCGCTCGATGGGCAGTCTCTGGAGCTGTTTGATGCAGCACGCGAGGCCCGGCAGGTCGACTTGCTCGACCGCCTGCGCGCGCGTCTCGGCAGCGAGGCAGTGCGTGGACTGAGCGCGATTGCCGAACACCGCCCCGAATACGCCTGGCGCTACAGCGAGCCCGGGCAGGGCGAGCAGGCGGTAAACGGGCAGCAACGCCCCCTGTGGCTGCTGCCGGTACCCAGGCAGCTCAGGACCGATCACGGCTGGCCCTGCCTGCAGGGCAGACTGAAACTGCAGCACAGCCGCGAGCGCATTGAATCCGGCTGGTGGGATGGGCAGGACATCGCGCGCGATTATTTCATTGCCGAAAGCGCTTCCGGTTCCCGCTACTGGATTTACCGCGAGCTCGACGGGGAACGGCGCTGGTTTTTACAGGGTTTATTCGAATAAAAGACTTGAGGCGCCGCCTTGCGCCAGCAGGTAAGATTGCCGCCTTGCGCGCCGGCTGTTATGTGCGCCACTGGTCCCGCTCCAGCTGTTTGACGATTTCTACCCGGCATTCAAGGATGCAAACCAACTCCATGAGCGAACCCCTGCAAAGACCGCCTCACCCGTCCTTCCTCGAGGCGTTCTTCTACTGGCTGAAGCTGGGTTTTATCAGTTTCGGCGGACCCGCCGGCCAGATCTCCATGATGCACCAGGAACTGGTGGAGAAACGCCGCTGGATCTCCGAACACCGCTTCCTGCATGCGCTCAACTACTGCATGCTGCTGCCTGGCCCCGAGGCCCAGCAGCTGGCGGTCTATATCGGCTGGATGCTGCACCGCAGCTGGGGCGGGATCGTCGCCGGCACCCTGTTCGTACTGCCCTCGCTGTTCATCCTGATTGCGCTGACCTATGTCTACCTGGCCTACGGCGATGTCACTTTCGTCAAGGGCGTGTTCAACGGCATCAAGCCGGCGGTGGTCGCTATTGTCGTGTTCGCGGCCTGGCGCATTGGCACGCGGGCGCTGAAGAACAATGTGCTGTGGGCCTTCGCTGCGGCCTCGTTTGTCGCCATTTTTGTTTTTCGTGTCCCGTTTCCCTACATCGTGCTGGCCGCCGGTATCCTCGGCTACGTCGGGGGCAAGGTCGCCCCGCACAAGTTCAGGGCCGGCGGCGGGCACGGTGCATCCGACAAGCATTTCGGACCGGCGCTGATCGATGACGACAGTCCGCAGCCGGCGCACGTCAGGTTCCGTCCCGGCAGGCTGGCGGTGCTCATCGCGCTGTTCCTCGCGCTGTGGGGTGTAGCGATCGCGGCACTGCCGGACGGCACGCTCACCGATATGGGCGGCTTCTTTACCAAGGCCGCGCTGGTGACCTTTGGTGGCGCCTACGCTGTGCTGCCCTACGTGTACCAGGGCGGCGTCGAGCACTACCAGTGGCTCACCGGCACCCAGATGATCGACGGACTGGCGCTCGGGGAGACCACGCCGGGCCCGCTGATCATGGTCGTGGCGTTCGTGGGCTTCATCGGCGGCTGGAGCAAGGAACTGTTCGGGCCGGATGCGCTGCTGCTGGCTGGCGTGGCCGGGGCCAGCGTGGCCACGTTCTTCACCTTTCTACCCTCGTACCTGTTCATCCTGGCCGGCGGCCCGCTGGTAGAGGCGACCCACGGCGACCTCAAGTTCACCGCGCCGCTGACCGGCATCACGGCTGCCGTGGTCGGGGTGGTGCTCAACCTGGCCGTGTTTTTCGGCTGGCATGTGCTGTGGCCGCAAGCCAGCGAGGCGCAGCCGTTCGCCGGCACCTTCCAGTGGTTTTACGCACTGATCTCGGTGGTCGCCTTCGTTGCTCTGTGGAAGTACAGAATGGATATCATGAAGGTGCTCGGTGCCTGTGCGCTGATCGGTCTGGGGCACACCCTGGTGGTGGCCTGAGTCGAGCGCGCACGGCCGCAACCGGCTGGTGCAACGCGGCTTAACGCGAACGCGGGCAGACAGCTGTCGGGGGTTCAGGCTTGCGGGTTGAGATCCGCGCTGCCCGTTTGCGCCGTGTTCAGTCCCCGGGCCTGCAAGGCTTCGACGAAACGTTCGGTGATGTCGCTGGACAACAGGCGCTCGAAGCGTATGTCGACGACATAGGCCTTGATCACCAGGCGCAGCAGAAAACCGAATTCGTAACGCGACTCCACGGTCACGCTGACCGGCTTCTTGAGAAACGTATAGGGTGAGGCGAGCGCCGCCTCGGTAGCCAGCGCGCGGAGTTCCTGTATCGGCACCGCGCGCGGCAAGTCGATGTTGACCACGACCATTTCGGACAGCTCGCCGCTGTTGGCATTCGCCACGGCGTTGTCGAGCACCGCCGCGTTCGGAACCATGACCACGTTATCGTCCAGCGTGCGCAGCCAGGTCACGCTGAGATCGAGCCGAATCACTTCGCCGTAGTGACCACCGAAGTGCACCATGTCGCCGACCCGAAACGGCGGGTTGAAGATCATCATTACGCCGGCGAGCAGGTTGCGCACACCACCCTGCGCCGCCAGACCGATGGCCAGACCCAGGGATCCGAGCACGGCGAACACAATCGTCTGCGGCGGCTTGATGATGCCGAAAACGATGAAGGCGATGGCCAGAAACCAGGTGAAGATCCGGATGACCGGGAAGATCTGCCCCATCTGCAGACGATAGCGCGGAAAGCGCTGGATGAGCTGCTGCAAACCCAGGTGGACGATGCGCAATGCCAGCCAGGCGCACGCCAGTACCACGGCGACCTGTAACAGGCGCGAGAGGGAGAGCAAATCGATCAGCTGGGCGATGGTGTCCTCTTGCATGCCGCGTCTCCTAGTACAGATAATTTGCGTTGCTGAGGTAGCGGCTGATCACGTCCGAATACTGCGGCACCAGACGGTAGGCCGGTTCGGCCGCGCTCGGGTCTTTGTCGATCAGACACTGGTGGTAAAGACGTTCCAGCAACAGCCGGCTCTCCGGCTGACCGACACGGAACACCGCGCCATGGTCCGCGAGTGTCAGCTGCCCGTGTGCGGCCACTTCCGCCAGCGTAAACAGTTCCTCGCTGAGCAGCTGTTTGAGCACGCTGAAGTCCAGTGCCACCGCAGCCTGCATATCCAGCTGGCCTGTTTCAGGGTGAATCAGCAGCGAGTTCACACAATAGAAGAACGCGAGATCGGGTTTGCCGTTACTCAGTTTGTGCAGTGTCGACAGGTGCCGCGCAAGCACGGCGGTTATCGGGTCCTGTGCGCCTGCGTTCGCCACGTCCAGTCCGATACCCGAACTCCGCAGGCGGTTCACCAGGCACTCGCCGAGCTCGGCTTCGTCGAAGAAGCCCAGTTCAATATGGTCGCTGAAGTATCGCTCTGCACGGTAGACGTAGCTCAGGCGCCGCCAGGCGTATTCCTGGCAGCCCAGCAGCCACAGATGCCGTTGCTGGGTAGCCACCATGACAGCGCCGAAAACGCGGATAGCCTCATGCGCGCCCATGATGCGGCAGGCGAGGAAATGGTCATTGTCAATAGCAATCACGCTCGGCGCCAGGTCGTTGAGGTAGTCGACCAGCTGTTCGAGCGAACTGCACGGCTGCTCGCAACCGAGTAGCGTGCCGAGCAGTGCCAGGGTGTCGTTCATGTCGTACGGCCGCCGCGTCAGTGTGACGTAACGACAGGTTTCGGGCTCACCGACCCGATCGGCCAGCTGCTGCAGGAAGGATGTGATTCCGCAACCTTGCGGTCCGGTCACGGCGATCATCGAGTTGCGCCCGGCGCGCCACAGTTCAAGTGTCGCCAGTAAGCGATCCGACTGCTGCTGGCGGCCGATGAAGCGCGTATCGCCAGCTGCCAGTGGCGCGGCGGAGAAGGGCTGCAGCAGGGCTTCGGGTAGCGCCGGGCGCGCTGCCAGCGCCAGGCACAGGTCCGCCTGGACCTTGGCCGGCTCGGCCGGCTCGTCGGTCTGGCGTCCGAACAGGCGCAAGATCGCCCGATAGGGGCGGGTGAGCGTCTCGGCGACGGAGGACAGAAAAGCTTTTCGCGTGTTAGCCATGGGCGGTAAAGGTTATGGCGTTGCCACCGAGCCTAAACGACAAAGCGCGCGGCGAACACCGGTTGGCGGACCGCGGGACGTGCCGGAAAGCCGCGGCGAGCCAGGCGCTCAGTCTGCCGTGCCGTTGCGCACGGCCTCCTTGTAATTTCGATAATGCCCGATCATGGTTTTCCACACCGGGCCGGGTCGACCGGTACCGACCGGCCTGGCATCGAGGCGCGTGACCGGCACGATCTCGCGCGTGGAGCTGGTGATCCAGATCTCGTCGGCGTCGCGCAGCGCGGCGACCTTGACATCGTTTTCGCTGCAGGGCAGGTCGTGCCTGGCGGCTAGCTCCAGCACCAGGTCGCGGGTTATACCCGGCAGCATCAGGGGACCATTGGGCGGGGTCTGTATCCGGCCGTCCTTGATCACGAACACGTTGCTGGCCGAACCTTCTATCACCAGTCCGTCCTTGACCAGCAGAGCTTCCGCCGAGTTCTGCTCGGTCGCCTGCTGGCGCAGCAGTACATTGGGCAACAGCGTGATCGCCTTTATGTTGCACATCTGCCAGCGGATGTCATCCAGCGTAACTGCCGCGACGCCGTGCGCCTCGATGTCGGGATCCGGCGCGGCGATCGGAGAGCTCATGGCGAACACGGTCGGCGTTATCCGTTCCGGGAAGTTGTGATCGCGCTTCGCTGCGCTGCCGCGGGTCACCTGCAGGTACACCGACTGATCGTTGTGGTTATCGGCGTGTTCGCGGTTGCGCTCCAGCAGCTCGGTCAGGATATCCCGCCACTGCAATGCGTCGCAGGGATTGCCGAGGCGTATGCCATCGAGGCTGTTCTGCAGCCGTTGCAGATGGTGTGGGAACCGGAACAAATGTTCGCCGTAGGCCGGGATAACTTCGTAAACACCGTCGCCGAACAGAAAGCCGCGATCCATGACCGATACGCAGGCCTGTTCGATTGGCAGGAAAGCGCCGTTCAGATACACCGTAGACATGACCGGGACGAAGCGACGCGGCTATTCGAAATACAGCAGTGCTTCGTCCACCAGGCGTTGCAGAAAACTGCCCTCGGCGACCGGGCTCAGCGCCACCAGATCCTTTTCCACCACCGATTCGTCGCCCAGTCGCACCACCACGCGTCCCAGCGGCTGGTTCTGGGCGATGGGTGCGATAATGTGGTCCTGCAGCTGCATGGCGGCATCCAGATTCTTGTATTCACCGCGCGGAATGGTGACGTACAGGGTGTGGTCCAGGCCGAGATCGACGGATTCGCTGGCACCCTTCCAGACGCGTGCCGAAGTGAGTTTACTGCCGCCGTCGTAGAGTTTGTGGGTCTCGAAGAAACGGAACCCGTAATTCAGCAGCGCCTGGCTGGCGTCGGCCCGCGCTTCCTCGCTGCTGGTGCCGAGCACCACGCTGATCAGGCGCATGCCGTCGCGCTCCGCCGAGGTGACCAGGCAGTAGCCGGCCGATTCGGTATGACCGGTCTTCAGCCCGTCGACCGATTCGTCCCGCCACAACAGCTTGTTGCGGTTGTACTGGGTGATGTCGTTGAAGGTGAACTGCCGTTCCGAGTACCAGCGGTAATACTCCGGGAACTCCTCGATCATGGCGCGTGCCACGATGGCTATGTCGCGTGCTGTGGTGTAGTGATCCTTGTGCGGCAGACCGGTGCTGTTGACGAAATTGGTGCCGGTCAGTCCCAGCTGCTCGGCGTGATGGTTCATTACGCTGGCGAAACCCTCCTCGGTGCCGGCCACGTGCTCGGCCAGTGCCACCGTTGCATCGTTGCCGGACTGGATGATGACGCCTTTGAGCAGGTCGGCAACACTGACCTGGGTGTTGACCTCGACGAACATGCGCGACCCTTCGGTACGCCAGGCTTTCTCGCTGATGCGTACTTTTTCTTCCAGGCTCAGGTTGCCATCCCGGATTTCGCTGAACACCACATAGGCGGTCATCAGCTTGGTTATGCTGGCCGGTTCCAGTGGCTGGTCGGCATTCTTTTCGGCAATGATCTGGCCGCTGAGGAAATCCTCCAGCAGATAGCCTTTGGCGCCGACCGAGGGGGCTTTCGGTACCGGCGTTGCGGCCCGGGCCGCGGCACAGAACAGCAGCGCGAGGATGAAAAGACTTCGGAACACTACCTGCTGTTGCTTCATGAACATACCTGTTGCCTGATCAAGCGCCTGATTGTGGCCGCTCGAAAACCGATTTTCAAGACTGGGCCGGCGCGGCGCCGGGTGGGCGGACTTTCATCCACCGTGCCCGGGTGCGTTATCCATTCCGGGACCGGTGGCGACGAAACGAAGTGCGGCAACGGGCCGGCACAACGCGCGCTCCGCGGCAGTCGGCTGCCGCGGGGCAGGCGCCTAGTCAATGACGACGCTGGGTGATGCGATACCCTGGTCGGCCAGAATCTGTGCCACTTTGTCAGCGGATTCGATCGTCTGCAGCGGTCCGATACGCACCCGGTAGACGCGTTTCCGGTCGGCCAGGCCTTCGCTGATGTGCAGGCTTCCCGGCAATTCGACCGCTGCCAGTTGGCTGCGCAGGCGCTCCGCGTTGGCGCGCTCCCGAAACGCGCCGACCTGCAGATACAGGGCGGTACTGTTGCGTTCGGCGGTGGCCGCCGCTGTTTTGTCCGCTGCCAGCTTGGGTTGACTGGCCGCAATGCGCGCTTTGCTCTGCTCGGCGGCGTAGCGGTGCGGGTCGATGGCCTCGACTTCGACCAGGCCGGTGCCATGGCCCAGGATCTCCAGCCGGGCCGCGGCGGCATAGGAAAGGTCGATCAGTCGGTTGTCGTGGAACGGGCCCCGGTCGTTGATTTTCACAATCACCGATTTGCCGTTGCGCACGTTGGTGACCTGGGCATAGGTCGGCAGCGGCAGTGTCTTGTGGGCGGCAGACATCTGGTACATGTCGTAGGTGTCGCCACTGGAGGTGCGGTGTCCGTGGAACTTGGTGCCGTACCAGGAGGCGATACCGCGCTCGCGGTAACCCTTGCTGGACGCCACGGTATGGTAGCGCTTGCCGTGCACCACATAGGAGGCCGGGTTGCCGTAGCGGCTCCTGGGTTCGGGGCGCGGCACTGCGTCTTTCACCGCGGCGACATCAACCGGCTGCTGCGGTGCGCTGTCCTGTTTCTGGGCATAGCGACTCGGTGCCGGTGATGAGCAGCCCGCCAGCAGCAGGGCCGCAAGGCAGCCGCCCAGCAGGCTTGTTGTCGCTGCGCGGGTGATGTCAATCCTCGCGGTTCTGGTAGGCATCGCGGATCGCCTCGCTGAGCTGGAACACGGCCATGGCGTATAACGGGCTGCGATTATACCGCGTAATGGTGTAGAAGTTATCGGTGGTCAGCCAGTATTCGGGTCCGTCGCGCTGCTCCAGCTCCAACAGGGCCACCCGCTGATCGTCGTTCAACTTCGGATTGCTGCTGATTCCCGCCCGCGCGAAATCGGCCACCGTCTTGGACGGCTTCAGACCGGAGGACACCAGGGAATCCGGTATGCTCGCCTTGCCGCTCACCCTGCTGGCGACTGGCTCGCCGAGCTTCCAGCCGTGGCGCTGGAAATAATTCGCCACGCTGCCGATGATATCTTCGAGGCTGACCCACAGGTCGCGGCTGCCGTCGGCATCGAAATCGACCGCGTAGCTGCGGTAGCTGGAGGGTATGAACTGACCGTAACCCATGGCGCCGGCATAGGAACCTTTCGCTTCGCGCAGATCCAGGCCCTCCTCGCGCGCCAGGATCAGGAACTGTTCCAGCTCGGAGCGGAAGAACTTGGCGCGCGGCGGGTATTCGAAGGCCAGCGTGGACAGCGCGTCGATGACCCGGTAGGAGCCGGTGTTGGCGCCGTAGCGGGTCTCGACGCCGATGATAGCAACGATCATCGCCGCGTCGACGCCGTAGGCCTGTTCGGCTTTTTTCAGAATCGCCGAGTGCGCCCGCCAGAAATCGACGCCGCCATCGATGCGGCTCTGGGTCATGAATATCGGCCGGTATTCGTACCACGGCTTGCTTTCCGCCGGGCGCGCAATGGCTTTCAGGATGTCGTCGCGCTTGCGGGCGTCAGCGAACAGCGCCTCGAGCTGGTTGCGATCGAACTGGTGACGTTCCACCATTTCGGTGATAAATGCCTGTGTCTCAGGATGGTGCTCAAAATCACCTGCCGGTACACCGCACGCGGTGAGCCCCGCGCACAGCCCCAGCAGTAAGCTTGTCAGCCGCTTCCCTATTCGCACGTGCACTCCTCAGGTCGGTAACAGTTTTCTATGCGTATGAATGGACATCAGCATACCGAAACCGGCCATCAGGGTCACCATCGACGTGCCTCCGTAGCTGATCAGCGGCAGCGGCAGGCCGACCACGGGCAACAGCCCCGTCACCATGCCGGTGTTTACAATCAGGTAGATGAAGAAGGTCATCGCCAGGCTGCCCCCCAGCAGGCGCCCGTAGGTGTCCTGTGCCTGGGTGGCGATATAGACGCTGCGCACGATAATGACGGTGTACATGGCCAGCACCACCAGGATGCCGACCAGCCCGAATTCCTCGCCCAGCACCGCGAAAATGAAATCGGTGGAACGTTCCGGCAGGAACTCAAGATGAGCTTGCGTGCCGT
>ENA-OVOC01000016-OVOC01000016.1-sediment-metagenome-genome-assembly--contig:-NODE-16-length-13819-cov-1.996070_pt1 | contig 13819 bp, 13 predicted proteins | sample MGYA00250096_ERZ650216 | MGnify/ENA primary metagenome ERZ650216 (study PRJEB26732, sample SAMN07258893) | sediment metagenome | biome: subtidal zone; feature: saltmarsh; material: sediment | place: USA...
GGGGCGTTCATCCTGATCCATGATGTTGAAACCAAAACTAATGGGACCTTCCAGTTGGCCCCGAATGGCCGGCCTGTCTTTGAGATCCAGCGCCAGAAACCGATGGTACACTGTCGAGTAGGTCTCGCTGACATCAAAATAGGTCGGATCGTCAAATCGCAGCAGCACTTCTTCCAGCTCTTCGGCGAATTTGTCTAAAGAAAAACGCAAGGTGCGCTTGCCCATGTCCAGGATGATGCCGGGAAAATGTTCCGCCGCCTGCACATACATATCTTCATAATAACTGTAATTGGGCAATTGCGGCCAGAAGGGTACGTCGAGGCTCAAGGCCATCTCAAGGGCACGTTCCGCGTCTGTGTGTGGCATCACGGCCATGGAGGTCGTTAAGAGGTTGCCGGGGATTCCATGAGACATATCTGTTCCTTACCTACTTGTCGATTTACTCGACCACAGCCCCCGCTCACTCTTAAATTCGGCAAAGCGTTGTGCCGCAATCTGGTGCATCCTGTTGTTAATCGGGTTAATACCAAATTCCGTGGAATCGGGCGGTAACCTTTTTCGGCTCTTCTGTCAGTCCGGGAGGTATCAGTATCAGCTTTTAGGCGAACAACGGGATTGTGTCTTTGCGCTGGCGCAAACAGGGAATGCAGAGGTGAATAATCTTATTGAAAGGAGCAGGCGTCACGGCGATACCGAAAAAAAATACGGCCGGTCAACCGGTTTCCGCAAAAGATACCAGCGCGTGGGGATCGGCTATGATTATCCGTTCACGGCCCGACTTGACCCAAGCCTTTTTCTCCCAGCTACTAAGGGTGCGGCTTACGGTGTACAGGGTGGTACCGGTATAATCGGCTAAATCCTGGCGGCTGAGACGGAAATCGATCAGGATGCCTTTGTCGGTCGTGCGGCCCGATTGTTTCATGATGCGCAGCAGGGATCTCGCGATGCGCTGTTCCACCCGTTCTGTTTGCAATTCCAGATAGCGACTTTGAATATCAACCAAACGTTCGACTACCATACCTAACAAGTTGATCGCTATTTGTGGATAAGCAATCATTATCTCCAACATGATTTCCCGATTCCATCCGACAGCTTCAGAGGGACCGATGGCTTGGGCTGTGACCGGGTAATTTTTTCCTTTAAAAGCAGAAACCGCTGCTGTCACCTCACCGGGATTGATGTACCGGACAATGGCCTCTTTACCATCTTCATGAATTTTGCTCAGTTTAAAACGACCTTTCAGGACCAGATAGGATTTTACAGCGGGGTCCCCCTCCCGAAAGAGTGTAGCCCCCGGATCATAAACGCATCGATGACCAAGGCTAAAAATGTGGGATAGTTTATCCTCTTCAATGCCGACAAATAAATCGGATCGAGAAAAGATGTCTGTTAAATGGATTTGACTATTCATCATAGCGACTCATTTGATCGCCTTTGGCTTTCATATCTCCATACCCTATCACGCCGAAAACATGAATTACAGCCCCGGTTCATCCACGGCCATCTCAAGGCCATGCGACAAGTAGGTTTGCGGCATGACTTCCATGGCTGTTGTGCTCAGCTTTCCAGTTATTGTAGCTTTCATAGGGTGTCTTTTCCCTTTCACCTGTTTGAATGCGACTTGAAAAGTTATCGTCACATATTTCCCTTTATGCCAAGTCGCTTTGCAAGATTGTGAAGATTGCTTCGATGCATTCCAAGATCCCTGGCTGCTGCGGCCCAATTGCCGTGGTTCTTATTCAACGCTAGCGTGATGAGTTTCACCTTATAATTTTTAAGTTCATCATTTAGTGAGAAATTCTTTGAAAAAACCATCTCTTTCTTCGGAGACGATGGCACAATTGGCAAATCTTTCCGGATTAAATCACTATCCAAGTGCGTGATTTCTAAAACGACCGGATCACCTCGCGACACGATTGATGATGACTTGAGCACCGCCCTTGAAATGATATTTTCCAGCTCGCGCACATTGCCCGGCCAATCGTATCCGGCCATCATTTCATATGCATCCGGGCTAATGCGGATTGGTCCCAAACCCAGGCGGCGCTGGATACGCGGCTGATATACGGGAGCTATCCGGAGGTGGTCCTCAGCGGTTCGAACGAGGATCGGGAGCTGATACTTCGCGAGCTGGTGTCGTCCTACCTGTTCGGCCTGGCGCCGGGCGATACCGTGGACGTGGCGGCGGGCACGTACGCGGAAGATTTCACGGTGGACAAGGAATTAGCGCTGCTCGGCCCGAACGCGGCGGTGAGCCCGCTGCGGCACTGTCGTGGTACGTCCCAGCGGCCGAGCAGGTTCTCATCGCGGGCGATCTCGACGGCGCGGTCGAACTCGTCCGCTTCGAGGACGCGCACCCGGCCGTCGTCGCCGACCAGGACGTCGTTATCGGCCGTGCCATCGATGACGTCTTCGCTGGCGACCGCCAGCGGGCGGGCGAAGAGCAGGCCTACGCTGCCGCCATGACCAAGGCCCTTTCCCAGGAGAGTGGGCTCTTCGGTGACCGGGCCGAATCCAGCGCCCTGGCGAGCCGGCGCGCCATTTCATAGGCTGTTTCATCTTCGACATTGATCTTTTGATCCAGGCGTTCCTTTTCAAAGATTTCGGGGCAATAGGCTTCCTTCATGTTCTTCAATCCCTGAATCTTGTGCCCCAGATAGGGTTCGATGCCAATGATCTGTATGCCGGGGTTATAGGTCTTTAATTTTTTGGAAACGCCCATCAAGGTACCGGAGGTTCCCAGCGTGGCGACGAATGCGGTAATCCGGCCGTTGGTTTGTTGCCAGATTTCCTCTGCCGTGCCGTGATAATGTGCCAACCAGTTGGCTTCATTATTAAATTGATCAGGCAGAAAATAGGTATCCGGATTTTCGCGCACCAGACGGTAGGCCTCTTCAATAGCCCCATCAGTACCCAAATGACCTGGGGTTAAAAGAATCTCAGCGCCCCGGGCCTTCAGGATCTTCTGGCGTTCGATGCTGACGGCATCAGACATGACCAGCAGCAAGCGGTATCCTTTGACGGTGCAAACTAGGGCCAGACCGATACCGGTGTTGCCGCTTGTAGGCTCTATGACAATTTTCCGGGGGGTCAGCTCCCCTGAACGTTCAGCCGCCTCGATCATCCACAGCGCCGCCCGATCTTTAATCGATCCGCCGGGATTAAAATATTCAAGCTTGGCGAACATCTTTATGCCGGGGTTTGGATTTAGCTTTTGGATTTCAACCAGGGGCGTATTGCCGATGGCGTCAAGGATAGAACTGCCCATATTGTCAACCTTAATTTATCCTCAATGAGCGTTTCAAATCTCGACAATCGCTCAACCTACGGTTGGGTTAGTGTCGCTTAGGTCAATTTAGTGTAAAAACAAACCAGCGGTCGTTGTGAACATTTTTATAGAAAAGGTGCGAGTGCCTTACTGATCTTGGCAAAAACGTGATCTATGCTTCGGCCGGCATCGATAATACGAAACCGCTGCGGCTCAAGCTTTGCCAGCTCAAGGTAGCCCGCTCTGACTTTTTCATGAAAGGCCAGGGCCTCATTTTCAAAACGACTTTCACCTCCTGCCCGCCGGCCGCTGTTTAACTGCTGCCAGGCTCTTTTCAACCCCTGATGTGGGGAAAGATCCAGCAAAAGTGTGACATCCGGCTTTAGATTTTCAAACAGAATCCGGTGTAGCTTCAGAAGTAATTCGACACTCAGTCCTCTTGCGAATCCCTGATACACAACGGTCGCATCAAAATACCGATCGCATAGGACCGTTTTGCCGGCCGCCAGGGCAGGTCTGATAACCTCATTGATATGCTGGGCTCGATCTGCCAGGTAAAGCAGCAATTCGGTCATCGGCTCGAGGTTATGGTTTTCCGGGTTCAGTAGAATCGAGCGTATATTTTCACCGATGACGGTCCCGCCTGGCTGGCGCGTCGCCACACACGCCATCCGGCGTTCTTTAAAAAATTCAGCCAGGCGATCGATCTGAGTCGTTTTACCCGAGCCTTCGATTCCTTCCAGGGTGATGAACATGTGATTCACTGCTTTTGGGGTTTGTGATTGAGCCCTAATTTTTATGCTGCTTGAAGATTTTGCCTTTTTGCATGCTTGCAAGCACGTCGTAATCGGTTTGATCACATTTAATCGGCGTGATCGAAATGAAACCTTTGCACAGGGCCGAGCCGTCAATTTCGATTGACTTGCCCTGAGGCAAAGAATCGCACCCCTGCCAGTAATAGGTGCGATCGCGCGGATCTATTCTTTTTTCAATGTATTCCGGGAAAAAGTCCATATCCAGCCGGCTAAATTGAACTCCGGCAATTTCTGCCATAGGTCGGTTTGGAATATTAACATTTAAAAAGGTGCCGGCAGGCAGGCCGAGGGCATGTACGTCCTGGGCCAATTGCGCGATGAAAGCAGCCGCCCCGTCATAAGATTCAACCTGACGACTGTGAATGGACACCGCGATGGCCAGGATACCATACATGGCCGCCTCTTTAGCAGCAGCGACCGTTCCGGAATAATTAATATTGACGCCAACGTTGGCACCCGGATTAATACCGGATATCACCAAATCCGGTTTAGTTTTCAGAAATTCCAGTAGGCCGAATTTGATGCAGTCGGCCGGCGTCCCGGAGATAGCATAGCCCTCAAATGCGTTCGGGATCGAGACCTTGTGCGCGCGCAACGGTTCATTCAAGGTAATGCCGTGACCAACGGCACTCTGTTCTCGGTCCGGCGCAATGACCGCCAGGTTATGATCAGGGGCCAGATGCGCATACAGGGCTGCCAAACCCGGAGCATAAATTCCATCATCATTTGTCAATAAAATATTCATTATGATTTACAAAAATCAACGGTTACGGTGTTTGGCCAATACAAATTTGTGACAGAAGGCACCGGCGGGGTCAACAGAATGGTCTTTTAAACCGCTGCTGCGGATACAAAGGCAAAGAAAGGTGTTGGGGAGCGCACGACACCAATGGTTCCTCAAAACACCTTGCCCGGACAGTTTGGACGGTTGCACCTGCCATATCAAAGCAAATACCGCGCCAATCAGCACCCGATTGACTTTCCAACGATATCTTGACATATTTAAGCATTCTGGATCTATATCCCAAATCCCAATTATATTCAAGTTTCAGCTAAGACGGTTGAATCACTTGCATCCGATTTTCTTTTTAAAAAGGCGCTTCCTGACAGCTTTCATCGGCTGTTTGCTTTTAGCCTGTATCGCAGGGCCGCAACCGCTGCCGGCCCAGATTTTTAAATTGGAATCCGATAAGGTATTAAAAGGTGACAGCCAGCTGCCGTGGGAACTCCACGCCGATGAGGTGACCTACGACCAACAGCTGGACCAATACGTTGCCCGCGGGAGTGTCCAGATATTTAAGGGCGACACCCTTCTGACGGCTGATTTTATTCAGTACGATCATAAGACCCAGCGGGCATTTGCCCGCGGCAACGTGGTGCTAACCGTCGGCCAGGATATTCTTTCCGGCAGCAACATGGAGATCGATCTCGAAAACCAGCGGGGCTTTATTGAAAATGCCTATTTATTTTTAAAGGAAAATAATTTCCACATCTCAGCCGAAAGAATCGAAAAAACCGGTAAAGAGACCTATCAAATAGATAACGCTACCCTGACGACTTGCGATGGTCCCAAACCGAGCTGGAGAATCAGCGCGCGTAAAGCTAAGATCAAAGCGGACGGTGCCGGCACTGCAAAGCATGCTGTCTTACGCGCCCGAAATGTGCCCTTGCTCTACACACCTTTTTTTTATTACCCGGCCAGAAAAGACCGCCAGAGCGGCTTTCTGATGCCCGAGTTTGGCGAGTCCCAGCGCCAAGGTTATCAATACAATCAACCTTTTTTCTGGGCCATATCCGAAAGTTCAGATGCGACCTTTTACGCCCATTACATGTCCAATCGCGGCATAAAACCCGGCGCTGAATTTCGCTATTACCTCAGCGAGCGCTCCAAAGGCACTCTCATGCTGGATGGTCTCCACGATGATAAAACCGACGATGGTGGCAACTCCAGCAACGATTATGGATTTCGCGACGCCGGTGAACAGGTCTTGCGCACCAATGATAATCGCTATTGGTTTCGCATGAGCCATCATCAACCCGTTCCTTTCGGATTTTCGGCCGAATTAGATCTGGATATTGTCAGCGACCAGGATTATCTGCGTGAATTCCAGGAAGGACACATGGGCTATAATGATACCAATGATTATTTTCGCAAAGCGTTCCATCGCCAGCTGGATGATTATAACGACCCTATTCGAACCAATCGATTGAACTTAAATCGACTATGGCCGCAGTTTAGCCTCAACTTTGAGCCCCGCTGGCATGACGATACCCGGCGCGATATCAATACAAGTAACACCCTTCAACAATTGCCGCTGCTCAGTTTCGACGGCGCCAAGCAGAAAATCATGACGTCCCCGCTTTATTTTGATCTCGCCTCACAGTACAACTATTTTTGGCGCGATAGCGGCAGCCGGGGTCAACGGCTTGATCTGCAGCCCAGACTCTATCTTCCTTTCCGTGTTCAAAAATACCTGACGATTGAACCTTCGGCCGGTTACCGCCAGACGCTCTACCGCCTGGATAAGAATAATTTCGAAGATCAACCGGATGCTGACCGCTGGTCCCATCGGGAACTTTTTGATACCCGTTTGGACCTCTTTAGCGAAATCGAGAAGGTCTACAATTTTGATGGTCAGCTATTTGAAAAAATTAAACACCGCATTCGACCCCAGATTACGCATGACGTTATATACAATTCCAGACAGCGCGACCTGCCCCGTTTTGATACAATCGATCGTATCGATGAAACCAACAACATCACCTATACATTGATTAATACCTTGACCTCCAAATCAAAAAAAGCCGCAGCCGAACAGTTAAGCCCCAGACTGCCCATCCAGCGTGGCGCGTCGCGCCAATCTAAAGCCGACTTTCTGTACAATGATCTATTGCGCCTCGAAGTCACAAATAGTTATGACTTTGAAAAATCAAGACGACCGTTTGCACCTATTTTTGCCAGGCTGGACGTCTTCCCGGGAAAATACCTCTGGATCGATGCCGATGCCCGTTACTCGGTTTATGATACCAAATTTTTAGCCCACAACGTACAGGCATCCCTGTGGGACAACCGGGGTGATGAACTCTATGTAGACTATCGCTACGAGCAAAAATCCAAAGAAACTGAAGTAGACGAGGATACTCAGTCAATCTATGGTAAAATGAAGGTACAGCTGATCGATAGCCTTTCGATCAATGCTGACAATCAATACAACTTTGAAACCCGGCAGCGAATCAAAACCGGTGCCGGATTTACATATACATCACAGTGCTGGTCTTTTGACTTTAAGTATACCAATGAGCCCAACGACTGGGAAGTGGGTTTTAAAATCGAATTGATCGGACTGGGAGAAATCGGCAACTAGACCCGATGGGGGTGCGAATCTGACTGCCTGCAAAAAACATTTGCTAAGTTGTCGATTTTCCATTATGCCAAGTTCTCCAGGTCACGGATAACAGGATCAGAGTCAGTGGCCGCGATACGCAGATAGGCCAGTTGAGAACCATACCCGCAGGATCAAAAGCGATGAAAGACAAACGATTGGAATACCTCTGGTATGTGTTGCATACCAAAAGCCGATTTGAAAATGTTGTCAATGAGGGTCTCGGGAAAAAATCCATTGAAGTGTTTTTGCCGAAAGTTACCGTCCGGAGCAAGCGTCGTGATCGCAAAGCCATGATTCGCATACCCCTTTTCCCCGGATACCTGTTCGTTAAGACCGATTTGGCCCCTCAGTCCCACCTGGAAATCGTCAAAACCACCGGCGCCGTGCGATTGATCGGCAGCAAGCAGGGTCCGGTTCCGGTGCCAGAAGAGACCATCGAGTCTCTAAAAATTATGGTCAGCACTGAACATCCGATCACTACCGGCAATCAGTTAAAAAAAGGGGATAAGGTTTTAGTGGTACACGGTCCATTTACGGGTGTCACCGGAACCTTTATCCGCTACGGCGGAAAAGGTCGCGTGATTGTCAATATTGAGGCCCTCGGGCAGTACGCCGGAGTGGAGGTCAGTGAAGATGACATTGAAATCGTGCCGAAAATATTAACATAACCGCTTGACATCGAATTAAGTTTTAGCATATACATTTCAAAATGTTATTGCCGATCCGAATTTTGAAAAAGGAGGTTCTATGAATAAGTTGGAGCTCATCTCCGCCTTGAAAACAGAGGCCAATATATCGAAAGCTGAAGCCGCCAAAGTTGTCCAAATATTTTTCGATAACATGGCGGATGCCATGGCAAGGGGAGAACGGGTTGAAATTCGGGGTCTGTGCAGCTTTTTTGTAAAAGACTACAAAAGCTACACCGGCCGAAACCCAAAAACAGGTGAACAGGTCACGATCAAGCCGAAAAAACTTCCTTTTTTCAAATCAGGAAAAGAGCTGAAGGAACGGGTAGATTATTGAAATTGTGACTGGGTTTGATTGGCTCATAAATCAAGAACGACCCATAAGAATATTAACCACCCTCCTAAAGAACCGGACTCTTCCTCACGCGCTTCTTTTTACTGGTATAGCAGGAGTGGGCAAACGAACTGCTGCACTTGCCTTAGCAATGGCCTGCAACTGCCGTGGTGAGACATCCGAATCTATCTCTGAAGATGGCTTCGCGCAGGACGCCGCCAGACCAGCGCTCGAACCATGCGGTGTTTGCAGGTCCTGCCGAAAAATCGCAGCCCACAATCACCCGGATATCATTCAGGTCCAACCGCGCGGCCCCTTTATCAAAATCGAGCAGATTCGGACGTTGTTGCAGACGCTCTCCATGAAGCCGTATGAGGCCAAAACGCGGGTGGTTATTATCTCAGCGGCACATTGTATGAATGCGGCTGCCAGCAACGCTCTGCTTAAAATACTGGAAGAACCACCCGATCGCTCGATGCTGGTGTTGATCGCAAACCATAAGACTGATCTTCTGCCAACAATTGCATCCCGCTGCCAGCCGGTGCAATTTAATCGGATCTCAGATAAACACATTGCGTCATGGGTAAAAAAAGAAAATGACCTTAATTCACAAACGGCTGAAATTATTGCCGCAATGGCCAATGGAAGCCTCAGCAATGCCCAGATGATGATCGATGAGAACTGGTTGCTGGGCAGAAAGTGGCTGATTGCTGAAATGCAGCGCCTGTCTTTGCAACCCATGGCCCGTATATTTGCGCTGGCTGAAAAATTAGCCCGTGAAAATGAATCGCTTGCCGCAAGATTGGAGATCATCAAAAGTTGGTTTAGAGATTTGATCATTATCCCATATGACGACAAGAAAATAATCAACCAGGATGTCGCCGACCAGATCAAAGTGGCGGCGGACCAAAAGGACACGCTGGTGCACCTGTCTAAACTGGATGCGATTCAAAGAATGCAAAGCCGCTTGAAGGCAAACATCAATTTAAGACTCAGCATGGAAAAATTGCTGATACAACTCGCACAATAATGAGAATTTTCTCAACCGCAGAGATCACAGAGCACACAGAGAAAAGAACATAAAAACGCCATACAATCTCAGCGAGCAATATTGCATCTCTGTGACCTCGGCGTTATCTATGAGAAAGTCTGAACGTAAAATGAATAAGATAGTCGGTATACGATTCAAAACAGCAGGCAAAGTATACGATTTTGACTGCGGCGCATTTGTCCTGAAACTGGGCGACCATGTCATTGTCGAAACCGAACAGGGGCTGGGTTTTGGCACCGTCGTGGTACCACCGACACCTTATGAAAAATCGCTGGGCGATAAACCGCACAAAAAGGTCTTTCGACTGGCCACAGAAAAAGATTTCAAGCAACGCCAGCAAAACCTGGCAGACGAGAATTCAGCGCATACCTATTGTCTGCAATGCATTCGCAAACTAGGGCTGAAGATGAACCTTTTTTCGGTGGAAAAATCTTTCGACGGAAATAAATTCATCTTTTTTTTTACAGCCGAAGGTCGAGTTGATTTTCGACAGCTGGTCAAAATGCTGGTTAAAAAACTGAATGTCAGAATCGAAATGCGGCAGGTCGGTATCCGCAACCAGGCAAAGATGTGCGGCGGCATCGGTCGCTGCGGCCGGGAACTGTGCTGTTCGACCTTTCTGGATAAATTCGACCCGGTTTCAATTCGAATGGCCAAAGAACAAAGTCTTTCCTTAAATCCAACCAAAATTTCGGGACAATGCGGGCGGCTGATGTGCTGCCTAACCTACGAGTTTGAAACGTACAAATATTTGAAGAAAGATTTGCCGCGTTTAGGTAAGATCGTCACGACGCCCGGCGGGAAAGGCAAGGTCATCCGTCATAATGCCATATGTAACCGGGTCGCCGTTCGTCTGGAAGACAATATTGAAGTTGAATATAGGCTTGAGCAACTAAACCGGCAAAAGGAATAAATATGCCCGATCCGTTTTATATCACCACTCCTATTTATTACGTAAACGCCCGCCCGCACCTGGGGCATGCCTACACCACTATTGTTGCTGACGTCATTACCCGTTTTCATCAAATGCGGGCAATGGATGTTTTCTTCCTTACCGGAACAGATGAACATGGCGACAAAGTGGTGCGCGCCGCGCAAAAGGAGAGCCTCAGCCCCAGGAGATATGTCGATAAGATAAGCAGCCTTTTCAAGGAACTCTGGCCGGAGCTCAATGTCAATAATAATTTCTTTGTGCGCACAACCGATGTCGCCCATAAGGAGGTTGTCAGCCAAATTTTGCAGAAAATCTATGATGCGGGCGATATTTATTTTAGTGAATATGAAGGTCAATATTGCTTCGGATGTGAACGCTTTTATACCGATCGGGAATTGGTCGAGGGCAAATGTCCGGATCATGAAATCGAACCCGAAATCATCAAAGAATCCAACTATTTTTTTAAAATGAGCCGCTACCAGAATTGGCTCATCGATCACATCAAGCAACACCCGGGGTTTATCCGACCCGAGCGCTACCGAAACGAGGTGCTTGCATTTTTAAAAGAGCCTCTGGAGGATCTGTGTATCTCGCGACCAAAGAGTCGCTTAAAATGGGGCATCACCCTTCCTTTTGATGAAAATTACGTTACTTATGTGTGGTTTGATGCGCTGCTAAATTATGTTTCAGCACTGGGGTACCCGGATGGTGAACTGTTTGCTAAATTCTGGCCGGTCGCACAACACATTGTCGCCAAAGACATACTCAAACCCCACGGTATTTATTGGCCGATAATGTTAAAAGCTGCCGGTATTCCCATTTACCAACACTTGAATGTGCATGGATACTGGAACATCGAGCAGAGCAAAATGTCTAAAAGCCTCGGCAATGTCGTCGACCCGCTCCAGCTGCGAAAGATTTACGGGCTGGACGGATTCCGGTTTTTTCTCATTCGCGAAATGAATTTCGGGCTGGATTCAAGCTTCAGCGAGACGGCACTGGTTCAGCGAATCAATTCGGATCTGGCCAACGATCTCGGCAATCTTTTCTCCAGAATTATTTCCATGGCCCATAAATACTGTAACGGGCAGGTCCCGCGAATCGATTTGGCGGCTGAAAAAGAGCTGGGCTTCGACCTGCAGATCGGTGCTTTGGAAGCCATCGATAAGTTTGAAAGTCTGATGCAATCTTTTGAATTTCATAAGGCTTTGATGGCCGTATGGGAATTTATCGCCCAGATGAACAAAATGATCGATGTGACCGCTCCCTGGGTTATGGCCAAAAATAAAGCCAGCCAGAAGCAATTGGCGGCCGTTATGTATCAGCTACTCGAGGGGCTTCGCATCATTTCGGGTCTCATTTACCCGGTGATGCCCGGCACCGCCCAAAAAATGCAGAAATACCTCGGACTGGACCCGGCCGGCGCTTTTTACCACATCGATCAGCTGCGCAGGTGGAAAGCGTTACCGTCGGGCACGCAACTTTTAAAATCGATCGTTCTTTTCCCCAGAATCGAGGAGAAAAAAAAGACAACTGCCGCGATCGCCCGGCAAGAGAAGGATCCCGAAGCCCTGGAGATCAAGTCTGAAATAACCCTGGATGAGTTCAGTCGCGTCGACCTGCGCGTTGCTACAATTTTGCAGGCTGAACCGATCCCAAAAGCAAAAAAATTGCTCAAACTGGAAGTCGATATGGGACAAAAACGGACCCTGGTTGCCGGGATTGCCGAAAAGTACTCGGTTGAAGAATTGATCGGGAAACAGGTGATCGTCGTTGCCAATCTCAAACCGGCTAAACTCATGGGCGTACTTTCCAATGGGATGGTTGTTGCCGCAGTAGATGAATCCGGACCCACCCTGGCATCATTTGAAAAGAAGCTGGCACCCGGAACTCCCCTCAAGTAAAGTTCAAAGGTTTAAGCCTCTAATTGATAGCTGGTTGCTGCCGACCAGTGGATAGAAGTGGTTACACGTTTTAGCCAGTAGCGAGCAGCCAGAGGCCGGTGCGTTGAAGACCTGAACAGCCAACCCTTGAACCGCTGAACCTCAACAGAATCCTTGACCCGCGGCGGTCAATAGGAGATAATAAAATTTTATGCCCTGCTGACAGGGTTGACCGAATTTCAGCATTCCAGCGAAGAAATGAAAATGAAAATATCTTTTTTAAGCAGGCTTAAGTCGCGGACAAAATCTGGCGCCTCTGTGTTTTTCCGCCAAGTTGAATGGTGCCGCTGGTTGCTTGCGGCCAATATTTATGTCGGAAAATTTATCGAGCGGGTTCCGCAGGGGTCCATCGTGTTTTTCCCCTGCCGGCAAACCACGTTTTTCTGCGGCATTGCCGGGATCGTGGCGTTTAAAAATAAAAAGCCGGCTGTCAACGGGCTCAACCTCGATTCGCTCGAAAAAATTATCGGCCGGATAGAAGCCAGTGGCTATCAATCTTGCGAGCCGTCCAAGCGTTTAGATCATGACTATCTGGGCGGCAAAGAGAAAATGGAGGCGCTCTGGCGCGAGGTACACGCCTTCAATACCGACGCCCCCTTTTTTTTAATTTTTTCAGAGACAAAAGCCCAGCGAGTTTTGCGGTTATAATAAATGTCATCCAGATTCTCCAGGACACGCTCAATGGGATATGCCCGGAAGTTTCGCCCATACATGTGCCTGATACTGCAGTAGTTGCAGGTACGGGTACAGCCCCGGGAGGTTTCCAAGACTTCTATTTTGGAATTCATGATGTGGTAACCCCAGGTCAAACGCCTTTTATCCCGAATCGGAGGTTTAAGCCGGGACAAATCCAACAACTCGCCTTTCTGGTTGTGAATAAAGTGGCCATTGTTTTTATACGAGAGCGAGGCAATATCTTCCAACCGGTCTTTACCGTCCAGGGCGTTGACCAACCGACGGCAGGCTTCTTCACCTTCGCCGCGGATCATAAAATCGATAAAGGCCGATTCGGGGGAGGCCCCAATCTCTTCGTGCATCAATGTGGCATGATATCCACCAATCACGATTTTTACATCCGGCAGCAGCTGTTTTATGAGTTTGATCAGTTTCACGCAAGTTTCGAACTGCCATGACATCGAGGATAGGCCGACCATGTCCGGACGGATTTTCAGCATTGTTTTAGTTAAATATTTTTTTAGTTTTCCGCGTTTGCGGATCAAATCGATGATATAGACCTCGTGTCCTTCATCGATGTTGCCACCCACGCTCGCGATCCCGCCATTGGGCATGTGAAAGGCGCTCTCGTGCATGATCAGCGGGGCCGCGTCGGGCATCGACAATAATATAATTTTCATGTTTCCTCGTTGGTTTATCGGTTTATTTCTCCTACCTGAGAATAGTA
>ENA-OVOC01000017-OVOC01000017.1-sediment-metagenome-genome-assembly--contig:-NODE-17-length-13528-cov-2.540257_pt1 | contig 13528 bp, 10 predicted proteins | sample MGYA00250096_ERZ650216 | MGnify/ENA primary metagenome ERZ650216 (study PRJEB26732, sample SAMN07258893) | sediment metagenome | biome: subtidal zone; feature: saltmarsh; material: sediment | place: USA...
ACTGCGCAAAGTAAAGTGCCGGAAACTCATTGAATTTAACCGGATCCGCCGACCAGATGGCCTCTCCCATGGGAAGGATAAAATGATCGATAAACAGCCGTGAAAACTTTTTAGCGGTCAAAAAATTTTCGAGTGTCAGGCTGTAGTCATCGGTTCTTAAAAGCGCTTCGGATTCGCGTTGAAATTTAAAAATATCGAATATCATTCGATAAAACGCCGGCCGCAGCAGGTTCCGGCGCTGGATGAAAAGCGTATTCAAACTACTGGGGCTAAATTCAAGGCCGGTTTTTTTACACTGCACACTAAAGCTCATATGAGAAGGTTGCCAGGCAATGCCCAGACGATTCATCAGACGCACAAAATTGGGGTACGTCTTCTCGTTGAAAACAATAAATCCGGTATCCACCGCGTGTGTCTGACCGTTTAAAGCCACATCAATGGTGTTCGTGTGACCGCCGACATAATCCTCGGCTTCGAATACCACCAGATCATGCTCATCGCTGAGCAGATAGGCGGCCACCATGCCGGCAATACCGGTTCCGATGACAGCGATTCGCATTTAAGCTTCTCCTCGATTCATTCGCAATCAACTCTGGTTAACGAACATCGGCGACCACCCCGTTTGGATCCCGCAAACCTTGTGGCAGGCCCCGCAGGTCCCAGACGATGCCCAACCAGGAAAAAACCTTCAACAGGTAGTAGGTAATATCAATTTCCCACCAGTAAAATCCCTGGCGCGCAGAGATTGCATAGTGATGGTGGTTGTTATGCCACCCTTCACCCAGCGTAATCAGCGCCAAAAATGCATTGTTGCGACTGGTATCCGGGGTATTGTACCGCCGGCTGCCGAACATATGGTCCAACGAATTGATGGTTACCGTTCCGTGAAATAGAACGACAGAGGAAATAAAAAAGCCCCATATGAGTAACTGGGGACCGTTGGTTCCCAGTTGAGGTGCGTAGATCTCCAGAAAGCTGCCACTCACAAATAACGCAACAGCCAAAAGAATCGGGATGACAGTGTCAAAGCGATTAATCCAGCGCAGCTCCGGAAATCGGGCCCAATCTTTCACATACTGCATCTTGGTGGGAAAATTCGCAGAAGATGTTAACCAGCCTATGTGGCTCCAGAGAAATCCGTGCCGGCTCGGAGAATGGATGTCTTTTTCCGTGTCCGCGAAACGGTGGTGATGGCGATGATGCGCCGCCCACCACAGCGGCCCGCGCTGAACGGAAGAATTACCGAGCACCGCAAAGCAGAATTGCCAAAATCGATTGGTTTTAAAAGTGTTATGTGAGAAATAGCGATGGTAGAATCCGGTGATGGCAAACATACGAACAAAATACAGTGCCGCTGTGGTCAAAACAGCAAACCAGCTCCACCCCACCCAGATGACGCCCAGGCACATCAGGTGCATGATGACAAACGGCAGGATGCGAAACCAATCGACTTTCTTGGCATCGGCGAAATCGATCTGGTCAGCAGACGCCTCTGCGTCAAACCAGCGCCAGAGCGACAGCAGAAAAGATGATCTTTGAGCGCCGGACCTGTCTTTACCCATAATAAGAGTCCGTTATCTCCTTTAACGGTATTGTCTTGGCAGCAGTTTCTCCCCGGGAAGGCAAGAGCCTTTATTATCGGATTTAGGCCAGAAATACAACCCAAAGTTAAAGTGGAATGGGATACCATGCGGTTGCCGCAAATCTCGCCTGTGAAAACGATTGGCAGCGGCTAGCGGAAAGTTCGCAAAGCACTCATTCCGCCATCGACATGTATGATTTGACCGGTCATACAGTCGCTGGATTCCGACAGCAAATGGACGGCGACCTGAGCGATTTCTTGCGGCTTTCCGATGCGCTTTGCCGGATGGCGCTCTGCCGATGCTTTGCGTTTTTCTTCACTGGACAACAAAACTTTAGCCAGCGGGGTATCGGTCAATGAAGGCGCGATTGCATTGACGCGAATACGGGGCGCAAATTCAGCGGCCAGCGAGCGCGTCAGCCCCTCCACCGCCGCTTTGGCGCCGTTGCGGAACATCATGGACAGACGCTTTTTATTTGCAATTTTTATTTTGCGACCCATAATGTAATGAAGTAAGGTCATGCCTGGCTTTGTAAAGTTTTTACAGTGCCGCTATCGCCAACAATTACTGAATTCGGATTGCCAAATATCTCATGCAACGGATCACCATTGGATTTTCAATTCATCGACCGGAATTCATCGGCATGACCGGCAATTGGATGCGAGGTCACGAAGCCATATTTTTGGAGGAGCCGCCCCAGCCCGGATTACAGCGGATGCTGGCGGGTGCCCTATCGATTGAAGAATATTTGTTGCCGGTGGATGTTGAATACCCGGTCTTCAGCCGCCAGATGTGTCAATTACTGCGCAAATTGTATGTTGAAGGCAAAAAGATCTTTCAAGTGGAACCGTTTTTAGAACATCTGCTTGCTGTTCATGAGTTCTTTGCCAAAGGTCATGCTCCTAAAGAAATAGCGTCGGATTCTATGGCATATCAGGTATATGCTGCCGAAAGAGATGCCAGCAAGGCCCTTTTGGACTATTACCAGATCGTCATGGATGGCACATTCGAAGAGACCATCGAGGCGATCATACGCTTTGCCCGCGCCGATGCGGTCCGCTTTCAGTTAAGGGACAGCCTGCGTGCCAGGGCACTGGCCGATCGGTTGACTAAATTTAGTAACGCATACATTGAAGCCGGCTCAATTCATTACGGACTGTATCTTCAACTCAAGCAGCAATTGCCCAAACAGGTTCGACTCAAACCTGTATTTATCGCCCATGAAGCGCTGAAAACCATCGGCGGGCGCGGCCATCTGTATGGACCGGGCGATCAGTTAACGCTGCGCTGCATCTTTCATCCCAACAGCAAAGACATCCAAGCCGACGTATTGCTTGCCGCCCGTTCGTTGGTTTATTCGAAACTTGTTGAAAAAGAAGAGTTGTCGGCTGATGTGGAAACATTTCCGCATGTTCGCAACGAGCTCGTCGTTATTCAAGCGGTTAAGCTATTGAATTTGGATGATTGTAAGCGATTGTTTCCGTTGATCCGTCGCTCCAAAAGCGTTAACGTTCGACATGTGGTTGGAGATTACCTTGCGCGCTTCAAGAAACATTGGCAGCCCGACACAAATCGCTTGTTCAATTAACCGAGCTTCAAGGAGAGTGTCGTAGAAATGAAACCGATTCCGTTTAATCCGCAGAAAAACTTAGCGGTGAAGAGCTGCACAAAATATATGAACTGATCATCGATGCCTTACGAAAGGGGTAAGGATAGCTGGAGGAATATGGGCTGTGCCAACATCACAACTGGAACCGCAAATCGATCGACTGTGTGAAGACCTCCGGCATACCTTCATAGCGTATGGAAAATATTGTCTTCAGCTACAGCGGCGCTCCATAATCCTTTGCGTAACCGGTCAGTTCTACATATCCGTCGGCTGTTACGTGCCGTCCGTCAACTGAACCGCTTGCCGATACGCTGCCTTCCCAGTAGATAACGCCCGTGCTTTGTGCCGTCATCATTTCCTGATCGGGAAAATCGGCAACCGTGGTTAGTTCAATTGAAAGCGGTATAATTTTTAACCGCCAGGCCACTGGATAGACGGCACCCGTTTGGGAACTTTTCCACTGTTCCAGGGCTGTGACGCGAAAATCTTCTCGGGTTAAATGCTGTGAGATCCCTGCTCGATCAATAAAAGTCCCACTGGATGCCGGGATCAATTCGCCATTTTCTTTTCTGAGCAGATACAACATGATCTCAGTTTGATCGGAAAGCTGTAAACTAAACCAATCCCAACCCATTATGCCCGTTTCCAGAGGCGCCGAACTAAATTCATGATCCATCCAGCTCAGGCCCTCAACAGCAATCGTCTTGCCATCCAGCTTCACTCTTCCTGTGGTGCTCAGGCGTGTCAGGGAATAATAGCAGCTGGCGCTTGAAGTCGCCGAGCCTTTGCGGCTGTAGCCCGCCTGGCCGTGTAAAACAGGCGGCTTGGTGGGCTGCAAAGCAAGATCAAGTGAAAAATCCGCCGACCGTGCCACCAGAATGTGGCTGTCAGCGTAGATTGAGGCCGACCAATCGTTTATAAAAACGGTCGTTTGGGATGCCTTTTGAGATATGCCTGCAATGCCCAGAGCGTCCCTGGCCATTAATTCGGCGATTCGGTGCTCTTTCTTATTCAGGTCTGAGATGGCAGCATGTCCGACGAAAATCTGCTGTGTCCGCCAAGCGGACGATGGCTGCGGCCACTTCCCGGCATTACGGGATGGACTGATCTGGTTACGAAAAAACGTTAACTGGAAACCATAGCGCTCGCCTGAATCAGCCAGCAGATGACCGGTATAATACCACCATTCGATGCGGTAGCCCGGATGAGGCCCGTGGTCTTTAGGGAATGTGAGGTTACAGGGCCCGGTGACCGCTAAATAGTTTTCCTGATCTTCAGCCATCACACTATGACCAGCTAAGGCTATCATCAAAAATAGGCACGACAATGCTGAGGCGACTTTTTCAACTATTCGTTTCATTTTTATCGCTCACGCAACAGCGTAGCCGGTGGTTTGCGGAAAACCATATTGACCGCCGGCAGGGCCGCAGCCAGAGCCGTCATAATAATTAACGGAATCGACAACACCAGCGCGTTCCAATCCACGCTATAGATAAACGTCCAGCCGAATGACTGACGATTCACCACATAGACGAGCAAATATGACAAGATAAACCCACAAAAAATGCCGGCCAGCTCCCCGATGACGACCAAAAAAGCGGCTTCCCAAAATATCATGCGTCGAATCTGCCGGAAACTGGCGCCAATGGCAAACAGGGTGTTTAGCTGACGGGATCTTTCCAGCACCAAAACGGTCAGGGTGGTGGCAATTCCCAGGCCGGCAATCACAAGGGCAATCAGCAATAAAACCGTTGTCACTGCAAACGTTTCGTCGAAAATTCGCAGCACGGCACCGCGCAGTCCCTTACCACTGTATAGATCGACTTTATCACCCAAGCGGTCAATAATGTCGTTACGGAGCCCGGCAACCGCTTTATCTAAATCCTGCGCTCGGTCTTTGAAAAAAAGGCGCAATCCGCCCACATACGCCCGGTGATACCGATGATTAAAATCCGCCATGGAATAAAAAACCACCCCCCCCTGAGTGCGATAATCTCGCACGATGCCCAAAACGGGCAGTTTTACACGGGAATTTTCGATCTGAGCCTCAAAGACATCGCCAACGGTCAATCCGGTGCGATTCGAGAATACCTCTGAAACCACAACGCCCTCTCCCCGCTTGAGGATCGGCGCAATGATTTCCGGATCCCCTTGCAGCCAGAAAAAAGAAGCATAGTGCATAAATCGCTGCATGTCCAACAGCTCAAACTCATACGGAAACTTGCCGTAACTTAAAAAAAACCGTCGATTGGGCAAAATGTCCACCTCGGATGCGTGGTTCTGCAGATACTGTATAACCTCATGGGGGACCGGAAAACGAAAACGATTGATTTCCCCCATTTTAGACGTTAAAAATAAGTCTCCTTTGATCGTTTCATAGGTCCAATATTCCACGGTCTGACGAAAGCTGTGAATCATGACGACCAGGGCCGCAAATAAGGCCACCGCTGTGATCAGGGCGCCTACCGAGACCGCCGTGCGCGCCCCGCTGTCACGAACATAGCGGCTGGCAAGATAGGCCGGGATACCCATCCGTTTAAGCAGTAGAGGAGATAGGCTTTGGCTGATCTTTTGCAAAGTCCATGGCGCCAGGAGCGCAAAACCGGCAAACAGCAGAAAAATAGCCAGATATCCGGGCAGCGGCATACCCAGTACTGCGGGAAGCCGGGATAGGGGCACCACCAGCAGGATGCAGGCCAGCCCCCCCAAGGCAAGCTGGCGGGGAGATGATCGTGACCGCACACCCAGTTGTGAAATCTCCAATGCTTCTTTGGGGGGCACCTGCCGGGCATCCCGTGCGGGCTGATAGGCCGCTAAAATCGAAATACCGACGGTAACAACAAAACTAAGCACAATTTCGGCCACACTCAGCGAGAGGGTATCTACTTGCACGCGCACAAAAAGGGTGGAGATGGTTTGACTGACGCCGTGCAGCAGGTACTTGATTAAAACATTGCCGAGGGGAATGGCCAGCAGCCAGCCCGTGATTCCCAGAAACGCGCCTTCGGCTAAAAAAATAAAAAAAACGTGATAGGCCGATGCGCCCGTGGCCCTCAGAATCGCCAGTTCATGCCGCCGGGAAGCTGCATTCAGCGCCACCAGGCTATACACCAGAAACATCCCCACAAACAGAGACGCAAAGCTCAGAATAGAAAGATTGAGCTGATAGGCCCTGATCATCGCCTGCCCACTTTCACGCGTGGCAGTTGGTGCATTGAGCTCAAGGCTGTCAGGCAACAGCCGTTGAATCGCAACCAGGTCCTTTGCAGTGGCAAAAGGGGCCAGCTTCAGATCGATTCGATCGACTTTGCCGAACAAACCGGTAAATTCCTGAAAGGTGGCAATGTCGGTAATCGCAATCCGGCCGCCTTCAGCCAGCGACAGCCCACTGGATTCCAGCATCCCTAAAATCCGAAAGCGTGCTTTTTGGCGTGCATGCTCCAAAACGAGCGTATCACCGGGGGCATGCTTCAATTGACGGACCAATGGTTTACCCAAAATCAACGTGTACGGCTCTCTTAGTAAGTCCAACCAGACCGTACCCTGTTGACCGCTCGGGTCATCAATGCGCCATTGGCGCATGGGCCGATCCAGGATCGGATCAAATCCGATCAGCAAAAACGGCTCTGCGCCTTCCTGCGCAGCGCGCGTATAGGTGGACAGTACCGGTGAGGCACTCTGGATTCTCGGGTGGTTTAAGAGTTCAGCAATCAGGTTGTCGGGCACATAGCCGCCCGGCCGGGTGAGCACATGATCCGCCTGTCCGGCGATTAGATCCATGCTTTTGGTAAAAGAATCCAGCGAGGCGTTCACCGAAAGGCGCACGCTGGTAAAAACAGCCGCACCCAGTGCAATCCCGAAAAGGACCGTCACAGCCCGTCCCATATGGTTGCGCATATGCCGCAGACTGAACCAGACGAAGAGGCGGAAAAAAAACAGAATATTTCTCATGGAAGGCCCGTAATCATACCGTCTTTTAGACCAATCTTGACCGACGCCATTTCATCAGCAAGCGTGCTGTGGGTCGCAATCAAAACAGTGCGTTTCCATTTTTGATTCAGTTCTGCCAGCAGATCCATAACAATTTGTCCGTTATGACTGTCAAGATTCCCCGTGGGCTCATCGGCCAGAATAATGGCAGGATCATTGATGAGGGCTCTGGCCATAGCGGTACGCTGCATCTCACCGCCGGAAAGTTGGGCCGGAAGGTGGTTTAAACGGCTTTCGAGCCCTAACCATTGCAGCAGCTCCATGGCTTTGGAGTGGCTTTCGGCCACCGATTTGCCTGCCAGAAGTGCCGGCAGACAGATATTTTCGAGGACATTCAGCGTTGGCAGCAGATTAAAAGACTGAAAAACCATCCCGACGACCTGTCGGCGAAAGTGGGTCAACAGACTATCTGATGTTGCGTTCAGATCATGCTGGGCGACGACCAGCTCCCCCCCGGTGGGTCGATCCAAACCCGCCAGCAATGATAGCAAAGTGCTTTTTCCGGAACCGCTGTTGCCTTTGAGCACCACTAGCTCGCCGGCGGCGATGTCAAGATCGACCTGGCTGACCCCGACGACCTCGCTGTCACCCAGTTTGTATATGCGGGTGAGCCCTTTGGCTGAGATCACGGTTGGAGACGCTTCTTGGTTCATAGTCGTACAAGGAGTTAATTGTTGTTCGTTATCTGTTATTTGAGTTGAGTAAAGCGATAGGCCAGGCGTGCTCGGCTGAATTCTCCTGGCGCGAAACATCCAGCAGGGTGGTCATTCGGGCAATCTTTTCAAGTTTGTCGGCCTCCAGAATGAATTCAATCTGCTGTTTGAAGCGCTTATCATGCGCAGGCCGGGTTTTCGACGCTTGTGTGTTGACGCCGGTACCACTTTGACCTTCTGATTTCAGCATAAGCCAGTCCCCCGACTTAATTGATTTGTCTCGGATTATGGCAGTGAGCGGGTATGTCCCCAAACGGCGTAAACCGGATCCGAAAACGGAATCTGAGATGCGTATCGATCATCTGCCGGACGCGACAGCCCCCGCATGGAATAGGTGTGTAAATCTATATATAGATCGGATTTCAAGAAGAATTCAAGTACCAGGCCCATGCGTTCGAATTCATGTAGCTCCGACCAAATATGAATGGCCTTGGGCGGAAACCAGCGGTTGGAAAACGTAACGGCAAAAATACCCCTGGGTTTTAGGACCCGGTTGATCTCTTCGAATACCGCAAACGGATGAATCAAATATTCAACCGAGGCGGTACAGATGACGGCATCAAAGGCATGATCGTCAAAGGGCATGTGCGGGTTGGCGTTCAGATCGTGCACACAATAGTCTGTCAGCCGTTTGTTGGCCTGCAGTTCCTGCGCATTCATGCCAAGGCCGGTCAGGGTTTCGAGGGGCAGGTCTGGTGGCAGGTGCGACACCCAGCTGCTCATCAAATCCAGAACACGGCTCTCGGGTTGCAGCAGCCGGCGGTACAGGCCGCCAATAACATCAATGGCCGTGCGATCGATATGGTATACGAGGCGGGGCTGCTGGTAGAACCTGTGGTCGGGATTTTCATCCATTCTTCGGAAGGGATGATCGGCAAAGAAATTGGTCGGGTCCCCGTTCACTCTGGCCTGCATTCCCGGCCCGCTGAGGGTGGTTTCGATCCAGTCGATGCTGGTACCACCGTGTTCTTCAAACTTCTCGCGCACATCTTTGATCGACGCTTTAAACTGAAACGGCTTTTCCGCTAGGGGGTGATTTGCATCACCCGTGATACCGTCACCATTGGTGAAAACGCAGCGAAAAGGCGTAATGTTGTTGGGATAAACACCCGCTATGTTCTTGAGAACCCCCAGGGGATAAAAGCGTCCGAACCGGAGTTGAATCGGGTCGGCCTGCGCAGAAAGCGGGGCAACCTGCCGTTGTTGGAATTGATAAACGCGCCGCTCGTCTTTGGCCGCCACCCAGGTGCTGGGATTAACATCCAGCACGACCTGATCTCCGGTCTGTTTGCCGTGTAATTCTTCGAGCAGCTGCGGGGGCAAAATATCCCGCCATAAATTGACTCGCTGCCCGTAATAGCCATCGATGTGCTCAATGCCATAGTGTTGATAGGACGCGCTGAATTCTATGCTCGCCAGAGCATCCTCGGATATTTTTTTCATCAGTTTTCCCTGCTCGCTTGCGGTTATGTATTTGAGTGCGCTTGTGGATACTGGAAGTGGTTTCAAAACCTCAGATCAGGTTCCCCGCTTAAAAGCGGGGAGATGGGGTTTTGAAACCACTGTCAAACAATAATGATTATTCCGCGAAGTGCAATTCGCCAATCGACAAACAGGTGTTCAGTTGCAGACGTTAGTGGTTGTTAAAAAAACGTTCCGATAGCGGAACTTTTTTTGCACCAATAGGTATGCCGTCATCCTTATTGGGCAACATTTTTATGACCAGCGGTATAGATGCAGAAAAAAGAAGACCAGGATTTCGGCTGCAGGGATTTAAAGTCGATTTAAATCTTTCTTGTAGGATTCTGCCTGTTTTAAAATACGTTTCTGCTCTTTTCTGTCCTTACGATTCCAGGTGCGGTACATCATGCCGATGCGGGGGTTGTTTTCTAATTTTTTGCGATGCCGGTCAAAAAAATACCAGAACAGGCAGTTGAACGGACAGGCAGATTCTCCGTAAGCTTTCTGACGATCATAGCTGCACTGGCTGCAGTAGTCACTCATTTTGTTGATATAGTTGGCTGAAGACACATAGGGTTTGGTGGCCACCAGGCCCCCGTCAGCCCACTGGCTCATTGCGCGCGTATTGGGCATCTCGACCCATTGGATGGCATCGATGTAAACCCCGAGGTACCACTCTTCGACCTGATCGGGATGCACGCCGGCCAGCAGAGCAAAATTGCCGGTGACCATCAAACGCTGGATGTGATGGGCATAGGCGTGTTGCAGTGATTGGCCGATAGCAGCCTGCATGCATCGCATCTGGGTTTCGGCCGTCCAGTAATAGTCGGGCAAAGCGTCGCGGTGGTTGAAAAAATTCATACGACCCAGCTTGGGCATCAGCGTCCAGTAGATGCCGCGCATATACTCGCGCCAGCCCAGAATCTGGCGCACAAAGCCTTCGATCTGTTGAATTTTGATGCTGCGCTTTTGCTTTTCCCAGGTCCGCACGGCAGCCTCGATGACTTCCAGCGGGTGCAACATTTTGGAGTTGAGCGCAAATGAAATGCGGGCATGGAATAACGACCAGCTTTCGGTGGTCATGGCATCCTGATAGGTGCCGAATTCTTGGAGCCCGTCTTTCAAAAAAGCGTTTAACAAAGTGCGCGACTGCGACCGGTTGATCGGCCAGATCAAACTTTTAGGCTTGATCGTGCCAAAGGTCTTCACCCCGGCTTTCTCAATCATTTTGTGAAGGGCACTGACGTCATTGCGAAATAATTTGGGTTTTGGAATCGGAACCCGGCCGTCATAACGCCGGCGGTTTTCCACATCAAAATTCCAGCGACCGCCCTGGGGCTTGTCGCCGTCCATCAGGATGTCATGCTTTTTGCGCATCTGGCGATAAAAGGATTCCATCAGATAGCGTTTTTTGCCGTCAAAAAAATCCTTGAAGTCCTCCCGCCGGGTGACAAAATGCTCGCTATCAACCGCCTCCCCGGAAACCGGAAGCGCTTTGGCCAATTTGCGCAGCTCAACGTCCAGGCGGTGTTCGTCGGGCAGCAGATAGTCGAAACGCGCGTACTTCTTTTTTTTGAGCAGTTGTCTAATATTATCCGCAATGGTTTGTTTATTTTTGGGATCGTCCAGCCGCAGATAAATAACCGTATGTCCTTTTTTCTCAAGCTTTTCGGCAAAAGCGCGCATGGCGGCAAAAAAAGCCAGTACTTTTTGAACGTGGTGTTTGACGTAGTCGGTCTCCTGGCGGACTTCCATCATCACATAGGTAACGGCTTTGTCCACCTCATTAAACCAGGAGTGGTTTTCGTTCAGCTGATCGCCCAGGATCAGTCTTAAAACCTTATCGGCGGCCATTGGTATCGTTCCCTATGTTCATATCAGTATCGAAAAGACAGGCTACGCCATTACGCCATTAAAACGGCATGACGTGCATGTTATTTCCTGATTTGCTTTTCCAGCGCATCCACCTTTTTGACGTAGGCCTGGATATCACATTTACGCTCCAGTCCGGATGCAGCCATATAGCGAATTTTGCCGAAAATCGGCCGCTCAACCCAGGCCCGGTCGTGAACCCCGAAGACCCACGCCACGCCGGTGTACGAGTTGGCGTCGCGACCGTCCAGAAAATATGTATTATTGATGGCCAGTGTCGTTTTGAAAGCCTGTTCTGGCGTTGGGGTCCATTCCAGAATCTTTTTGCCCCAGTACATGCGCATGTAATTGTGCATAAACCCGGTTGCCTTCATCTCCCGCATGGCCGCATTCCAGTAATCATCGTGGGTTTTCGCATTTTCCAGCTGCTGGCGCGTATACGCATGCTCGCGTTCGTCCTTTTGATGCGCATTTAAGGTCTTTTGCGCCCAATCCGGCAGGCACTGAAATGAATCATATTGGGGGGTATAAAAAACAAAATTCATGGCCAGCTCGCGGCGCACAACCAATTCTTCTATAAATGCCTCCCGGGCTTCCTTGAGGCGTTTGTGGGTGTCTTGCACCTTCAACGCCAGATACAGGGGGGAAATCTGGCCGAAATGCAGATATTTGCTCATATGGGAGACATCATCGGTCTGGGGCTGATTGCGGTTTTCAACATAGGTTTTGAACCGTTGACGTAAGAAATCGGCGAATATTTGGCGGGCCTCGGCGGAGCCGCCTCTAAATAAATGGTTGACCGGCCCGACACTTCGATCCAGCGACATTTTCTTTAAAACAGCATTGATATCGCTCAGATCGATGCCCTTGATCCGTAGCTGCAGTGATGATTTTTTTATTTTTGTCGGTTTGAGTTCAACGAGGTAATCCTTGAGATGTTTGTGTATTTTGGGGCGTATGGTGCGGGCTGCATACTCGGCTTTGTCGGAGACCACTTCGAGCGGCACGATGACATCACTTTCGACCTGGACCACCCGGCAGCCGGCGTCTTTGGCGACCTTTTTGCGCCACTGGCGTTGATGCCGGAGATAGCCGCGGTCGCACACAATCTGGGATGCTTTCCGGCCGGCGGCAAGGGCCACATCGGCCGGATGTCCTTTTTGGATGGCCATTTTGATGCCGCGCTTGCCCAGCGCAGCCTTCGTCTCCTGAAGCCCTTCGAGCATAAAAGTGTAGTGACGCAAATTGGCTTCCGGATAATCGTCCATCAGCCCGAACACCACCAAAACACCCTGCCCCATCCGGTTGGCCTGCTGTACCGCGTATTCCAGGGCGTGATTGTACTCGGCCCGCTGCGATTGCTGCATCCAGTAGAGCACATAGTCACCCTGGCGCACATCGAGATCATTAAGCGACTGAATTCTGGAATCTTGGATATCCTGCGGTTTCATATGCTTTGCGTTCATTGGACGCTGCAGGCTTAATCTTTTGAGGCGGCATCGAGCTTTTTTTGCAGCTTCAGCCAGTCGTTGAGCTCCAGCAGCGTTTGCGATAGCTGATAGCGGCCGCCGGCAAACACCCCGTAATCTCCACCGCCGGCCATCGACGAAGCAAAACGGATCGTGTTGGCATAGAACAGCCAAACGGTGCTCCATTTTTTTTCGATGGCTTCGTCATAGGGGTTGTCTTGCCGCTCGGCCAGGCCGAGCTTCCAGATGTCCTGCATGATCCGGGTGGCGGTCAGCGTCTGGGAATTGGTTTCTTTGATGGTGTTTTCGAAGCGTTGCCAGTGACCGTTGACCCAGGAAGTATCATGGCAATTCAGACAGGCCGCCTGCATGGCCTGCTTGCGAACCGCCATTTCCTTTTCATCGATTAAATATTTTGTTGCAAAGCCGCCATTATCATCGGTCGGCAGCGACAATCCATCCTTGTTGCGGATGATACTGGTATCCGGCTCAATGGGGTGCGGGTGCGCATAAACCAGCCCCAGAATACGCCAGGGCAGCCGGTTGTTCATCTGGTGGGTTCTTTCAACCACCACCTGCTCATCGGTGTTGACCAGCAGACTGATATGACAGGTGGCGCAGGTGGGGGCCGTAAAATCTTTGCCGATGGTCCACGGCACGGCCTCAAAATTCCAGGTGGCATGTTTGCTTGAAAAAATGTTGCCATGTTTGCTGGCGGCATAGACTTTGTATGCCGGCACATCGGGTCCCACATGGCATTCCTTGCAGGTATAGGGTTTACGCGCCACTTCAATCGAAAACGTATGCCGGGTATGACAAGCAGAGCAGGCA
>ENA-OVOC01000018-OVOC01000018.1-sediment-metagenome-genome-assembly--contig:-NODE-18-length-13130-cov-2.906841_pt1 | contig 13130 bp, 11 predicted proteins | sample MGYA00250096_ERZ650216 | MGnify/ENA primary metagenome ERZ650216 (study PRJEB26732, sample SAMN07258893) | sediment metagenome | biome: subtidal zone; feature: saltmarsh; material: sediment | place: USA...
TATAACCATTTGTAATAATTAAATTTTAAAATATTTCCACCATCGGTCTATTTATCTATATGTATTGGCGCAATATTTGCAATGCAGATTTGCAGCACCACAATATAACACGCAAAAACACATTTACCAATATGGCAAACGATTCAGTGCGCATCGGCAAGTTGGCCTGTTCATCGTATAAGGAGGGAGACGGATCAAATAAAGGGTTGCAAAAGGCATTGCCAATGTGCGGCCACCTTCTCTCCGGCAGAAACTGTTTCAATACCCGACAAGGCAATTAAGATCCATTAAACCACAATGACATATACTATAAGTATTCGTAATTATATATAATTATGCATAACTGCTTGACTCCTATAGGATTATATGCGAAAATTTATTTAATTAACAATCATTTATCATTAAATTTGTTCTGAATCGCTTTCGCATGACCCATAATCCGTCTCTCAAAATAGGGAAATCCTGATCCATGGCAAGCAAAAATCGTTTAAAAGAAACCAGAGAGTCTTTGTTAATGAGTAAAGCCGAACTTGCCCGCGAAGCGCGTGTTTCACCCATTACGATTGCGCGTATTGAAAAGGGCATGCCTTGTCGCATGGAAACCAAACGCAAGATTCTGCTGGCATTGGGCCTGAAGTTAACCGAAAAAGATAAAATATTTAAGGACTAAGAGCATCTCATGGTATTTGGTAAAAAAGACAATTTAGTTGGACTTGACATTGGTTCCCGTTCTCTGAAGGCAGCAGAAATCACCGAGTCGAAACGAGGCCGGGAGTTAAAACGATTCGGCATGACAGACATTCCGCATGGTGCCATAGAAGATGGCACCATTAACGACCCGGAAGCCGTCGCGGAGTCTATTCGTGAGCTTTTTAAAGGGTATCGTATAAAAGAGCGTAATGTGGCCATTTCTATTGGCGGTTATTCAGTCATCGTTAAAAAGATTGCCGTCCAAACCATGGACGAAGAGCAATTACAAGAAACCATTCATTTTGAAGCCGAGCAATACATTCCGTTTGATATCAGTGATGTCAATCTCGATTTTCAAATTCTGGGACCAAACGAAACCAATCCCAATCAAATGAATGTGTTTCTGGTGGCCGCTAAAAAAGAGATGGTTGATGATTATTTCAACCTCGCGAATCTGGCCGGTCTTAATCCCTGTATTATCGATGTCGAAGCCTTCGCCCTGCAGAATACATTTGAAGTTGGATACGACCCCGGCGATGATAACATTGCATTAATTGATATCGGGGCCAGCAAGACGTCACTGAATATTCTCAAAGGCAGCAGCTCCGTATTCATGCGTGATGTTTCGTTGGGCTGCAGTCAGATCAACCAGAAAATCATATCTCTGGTCGACTGCAGTTTCGACGAGGCCGAAAATCTTAAATTCGGCGATAATCCCGAACGTCTGTCAGCTGAAGATTTAAAAGAAATCGTTTCTTCTGTTGTTTCCGACTGGTGCACTGAAATTCGGCGGGCACTTGATTTTTTCTACTCCACATATCCGGATGATCAAATCAAACGCATTATTTTGAGCGGAGGTGGCGCCAGTATCAGTGAATTTCGTGAGTTGCTGGGTGTAGAAGCATCTGCTGAGGTTGAGACAATCAATCCATTTAAAGGCATATATGTCGATGACCGCTTTGATCCCGAGTTTATCAAACAAATTGCCCCCCAGGCAGCCATAACCGTGGGGTTGGCATTAAGAAAAGTGAATGACAAATGATACGAATTAATCTGCTCCCTTTTCGGTCCGACCGAAAAAAAGAAAACGTCCGCCGCCAGGTATCGTTGTTTCTGCTATCGTTGGTTCTGGTTCTGATCATTGCGTTTTACTATAATTTTGATTTGAGTTCTAAGGTACGCAAATTAAACGGAAAGATCAAACAAACCAACACCGAATTGACAAAATACAACGAAATCAACAAAGAAATCGCGCGTATCCGCAAAAACCTTGAAAACCTACGCAAAAAAATGGCGGTCATTGAACAACTGGAATCAGACCGTCATGCGCCGGTAATTTTAATGGATACCATGACGCAAGTGCTAATCGCCAAGCGCATGTGGTTAGACGAATTGACCGTACAGGATAAAACCGTAAAAATTAACGGAATTGCGCTTGATGAGAAAACAGTGGCGGATTTTATGGTACGCCTCCAAAAAAGCGGTCTGTTTAGCGACGTAAAGTTGAATTCCGTAAAGCGTCAAGAGGTGCAGAAAACAAACCTGAAAGGCTTTCAAATCATCTGCACCAAAGTGATGCCAAAACAACCCGAACCCGAAAAGAAACGTAAACCGAAGAGGGTCTAAATATAATGAATTCAATAGAAGGAACGGCAACAGGCGTTGATGCCTTTTTCGCCAAAATCGAAAAATTATCAAAGGTCCAACGCATTCTGATTTTTGCAGGCGTTTTTATTGCGATTATCGCCATTTTTGTTTTTGTTCTTTACAGGCCTAAATGGGCGGAAATCGAAAAGCTGGATAATCAGCTGACGAGCCTGGAGAAAAAATTGGCCGTCGCCAAGCAGAATGCAGCGGATCTGGAAAAGTTTCAAAAGAAAATGATGGAAGCCGAATTGGAGTTTAAAACCGCAATGAAAGCGCTGCCGGAAAGAGAGGAGATTCCCTCGCTATTGACCAGTATATCCAGATCCGGCCAGGATGTCGGGCTTGAATTTTTATTGTTTGAGCCCAAGTCCGAAATACGCAAAGAATTTTATGCCGAAATACCCGTAGCCATGAATGTTAAAGGCGGCTATCACGATTTGGCCCTGTTCTTTGATAAGGTTGCGCGCCTGTCGCGAATCGTCAACATCAGAAATATCTCGATGTCGCGCGACGGAGAGACCCTGGACCTAAATACCTCATGCACAGCAGTTACCTATAAATTTGTCGAGCCAGAGCCCAATAAAGATAACGGCAAAAAGAAAACACTAAAAAAATAATCCGAAACGTATTTTGACATCCTTGCTGAAAAGTAATTAAAACGCCATGAAAAAAAATCTCATTATTATCTGTAATGTAGCTTGTTTGATCGGATTTTTTACCGGTTTACTGGGTTGTGACCACCCGGCGAACGAGCCGGTCACACCGAAAATCGTTCGCAAAAAGATCCATAGCACCGTAGACACAATGTCCGGTCCTCCCCAGCGGAAACCGGCAGGTGCATCGCAACCTGATCCCAAACCCGGGCCACTGGCTCCTGTCAAACCGGCTTCTGAAAAACCAGCCCTGGCCCAGAAATCGGCTCCGCCCGCGGCAAAGCCCCCGGAATCGAAAACGCCGCAACTGCCGATGAAACCTAAATCGGATATTTCCAAAATTCAACCGTCGTCGCCCGGACAGTCGCCAGAATCTGGGGCTGGCCAGACAGCGGTCGCCAGTACCTCATCAAAGCTGCGAATGACGTACAACCCCAAAGGCAAAGTGAATCCCTTTGAGCCCTTGTTCAGGGAAAGACAGACGGTGGCGTCCAAATCAAAACGCAAAAAGAGAATACCGCGCACACCACTGGAGAAAATTGACCTGAGCCAGCTTAAATTGGTGGGTATTGTTACCGCATCAAGCGGCAATAAGGCCCTGGTCGAAGAGTCCAACGGCAAGGGCTATGTCATCAGAAAAGGCACTTACATTGAGACCAATGCCGGCAAGGTCATCCAAATTGAAAGCAACAAAGTCATCGTTGCAGAAGAATATGAAGATGTCGTCGGCAATGTAACGCTCAGAAATAAGGAACTAACACTTCCGAAGCCTCCTGGAGAATTTTAAGGTGATGAACCAATTTGCAAGCCAACAAAGATTTTATCTATTGATTTTTTCGCTGGTTGCGCTGATGGTGGGTTTTGCCGGATGCGCTTCTAATAAAGCTGCTGATGTTCAACAAACAGGCGACAAGCGCATCACCGGCATTACCACCAGGGTCAGCGATGATCAGGTAATCGTGACCATCGACGGCAACCAGCCGCTGACCTATACCGCCATCAAGCAGGTGTTTCCCATGGGGGTGCTGTTTCACTTTCCGGAAACCGCTTTGGATCAGGTTACTGCGGTGACAACACCGCCACCCAATGATATCGTCGGCTCGGTCAAGGCCACTGAACTGGTTGAGGACAAATCAACCACCTCGCGTATTTTCATTGCCATGAAAACCGATGCGCCCTACGATCTGAAGCCGCAGGACTCGGCGCTGCAAATATCATTTCCAAAAGCGGCTGACCGTGCAGCAGCGGTCCCGGCCCCGATAACCGAAAAGCCACTGGCCCAAAAAACAGCCCCGCCGGCACCCCAATCGATCAAGAACCTGCCGTCGGCCAAGCGTCTGAAAACAGTTACCGCCACCGCTTTAAAAAACAACGTGGTGATCAATGTCAAAGCCGACGGGGTCATTCGAAACTATAAATCTTTTACGCTCAACAACAAACAGCCCCGAATCGTCATCGACATGTTGGGGCTCAAAAGCCCGTTTAAAGGCGAACAGCGCCAGGCGGTTAAATCGCCGTATCTGAAGCAGATTCGTCATTTCGGCCATAGCGACAAAGTTCGTCTGGTATTGGATGTTCCCAAGTCATCTTTGGCCAAATTTTCAGCGACGCCGGCGGACAGCGGCTTGTTGATCCAGGTTGGCGATGTGTCGGCTGCGGCCACACAAAGTGCCCCGGTTGCTCAAAGCGAGCCTGCCAAGCCGGTGGTGGCCCAACAACCCCCCCCGGAAAAACCGGCAACCGCCACCAGCGCACCGGCGCCTGTGTCCGGCAAGGCCGCCTGGGTCAATCGCATTGATTTTTCCAGCAAGGAAGACGGCAAATCAGCGCTGATCATCGGAACCACCGCTCCGGTCAAATATGACCTTCAAAAAGCAGGCCCCAAACGATTGCAGCTGAAGCTGTTTAATGCCCGTCTGCCAGAATATCGCAAGCGTGCTTTGATCACCACCCGTTTTGAAAGCGCGGTGGATCGGGTCACACCGGTGCAAACGGCCGCCATGAAGGGTGATTCGCTGTTCACCATTGAATTGCGCGAAGCGGTACCCTACAGCGTTGATCAACAGGGCAAAACGCTGCAGGTCAACTTTGCGGCTTCGTCGATTCCGCCTAAACCTTATGAAGATGCCAATTTGCCGGAGTGGAAAAAAGTTTTGGCCGAAGCGCCGGTCACGTCCGCCAAAAAGGCTGAAACCGGCGGCATGTCAGCCGCTGCAGCGCCGCCGCTTGAAAAAAAGGCACCCACAGCCGCTCAGGCCCAAAGCGCCGAAGAGCGGCTGGAAGCCCTGTTGCCTGAAAAAAAATTTACCGGTGAAAAAATTGCCCTGGAATTTTTTGACACCGATATCCAGAATGTTTTTCGCATCCTAAGAGAAATCAGCGGCAAAAATTTTGCCATCGACAAAAATGTCACCGGTAAGGTTACGTTGAGTTTAGAAGAGCCGGCACCGTGGGATCAAATTTTAGATCTGGTGTTAAGAATGAACCAGCTGGGTCAGATCAGGGATGGCGACATTATCCGTATCGCCACCCTGAGCACGCTGGCCCAGGAAGAAAAACTAAGGCAAGACCAGCTGAAAGCGGCCCAGCAGGCCCAGGAACAGGCCAGGGCCCTTGAACCGCTGTTTACCGAGTACATACCCATCAGCTATTCAAATGCCAGCACCGAGGTTCTGCCGCATATTCAGGCGATTGTAACCGATGACCGCGGCAAGGCCGAGGTGGATACACGCAACAACCAGATCATCATTACCGACACGGCCGTTAAAATAAAACAGGCCAAGCAGATTGTCGAAAAAATCGACACCGTTACGCCCCAGGTGATTATCGAGGCCCGAGTAGTGGAAGCCAACACCAGCTTTGTAAGAGAAATCGGATTTGACTGGGGTGAGGTCACCCTCGGCCAGTTTGACATACCGTACACGAGCAGTTGGGAAGCGGGCCCGACGGTGTTTACGGCCAACAACATTCCGGATACCCTGGCGGCGGGAAATTCGGCATCACTGGCGTTTAGCCTTTTTAAGACCTCCGGCACGCCTTTTTCCATCGTGGATGCCACCCTGGCTGCCAGCGAAGTTGAAGGGAAAACGAATATCATTTCGTCGCCCAAGATTGTCACCCTCGACAACAAAAAGGCCAAAATCAAACAGGGCTTTGAAGTGCCTTATCTGGAAAGAGATTCCTCGGGTAACGCAACCATACGATTTAAGAATGTGGACCTGCTGCTGGAGGTCACCCCGACGGTCACCCCGGACAGTCGAATCACGATGACCATCTTTGTGACCAAAAACGATCTGGTGGACCCCAGTGCAGAACAAGAGCCCGCGCTTTCAACCAACGAGGCCGAAACCGAAATTTTGGTCGATGACGGTGATACGGTCGTCATCGGCGGCATTCTTAAATCGACGCTGAATTGGGCTGAAAGAGGCATACCGGGTTTACGACGCACGGGGGTGCTGGGCTGGTTGTTTAAATATCAGACCGAAACCGATCGAAAAAATGAACTGCTCATCTTTCTAACGCCGCGAATCGTTCAGCTGGAACAAAAGCGGTTTTCCTGATTTTTCAGCTTACAAGATTCCCAGCCGGGTATACTGCTGGTCATCATAATGTTCTGTAAAAGGATGGCGGCACACGTGTTGTCACAAAAAAAGGTCCGCGACCGGAACGTTTTTTTGACAACCACGATAAGCGCCGGTATAGTCCCGGAAGATAGCACTGTAAAAAAGCGAAAGCGGTCTTTGGGTTCGAGAAAGGCCGCATTCGCTTTTTTTAGAGGTATTTTTTGACTTCTGCGGCTCCCTCTGCAGCCTGGTCGGCCAGACCGGTTTCAGGTGCCAGCTCAATGACTTTTTGGTAGGAACGATAGGCTTTTTCGAACTCCAGCGCCAGCTGATAGGCTCTGGCCAGTTGGAAATGCAGCGGCGCGGACTCAGGAAACAGGCGCACGGCCTTTTCCAGTTTCTCAACCGCTTCGGGCACCCGTCCCATGGCAATATACGTTTCAGAAAGCCCCTGAAGCGCTCTGACAAAATCGGGCTTGATTTTTAAAGCCTGCAAATTATTTTTTTCCGAGCGCTGCAGGTCTCCCTTGTAATAGTAAGCGTTTCCCAGGCCGGTATAGGCAAAGTGGGGCGTAGCATACAGGATGTCATTGATAACCTTACGATAATATAAAATCGCCTGGTCCCATTCCTTTTTCCCGGCGTAAGCATTGCCCAGACCGTTCATCGCTGCTCCGTAAGCAGGGCTCAGCTCCAGAGCCTTTTTATAGTGCAAAATGGCTTCGTCATAACGCTCTCTGAGGGCATATAAAAGCCCCAGGTCATATTGCAGCAGGTGATCGTTGGGGTTTTTCTTTTCCGCCTTTTTAAATTCCTTTAAGGCACCTGAAAAATTGCCCTGCTGCAGATAAGCTTCGCCCAGCCGCCGGGCAACCTCGGCCTCTCGTTTGTTTTTCTCACTGCTGGTCGTCGCGCATGCTGCAGCGGCAATCAGCAAAAAAACACATCCAAGCCAGATTAAAGCATGTCGTTTCATTATCTTTTACCTCAGCGTTTTTTTAGTTTTAGATAACCGGCAATGTCTTGCGACACCCGGCGCACAAATATTTCAAAAGCTTTACCCGTTAACGGCTTACCCGGTGCCGGCAGCTGTTCAAGATCTTCCGGATGAACATAAACCGGGGCATTAACCAGATTCGAATCGGTCTGAACGTTATACTCCGGCGGGAACTGCTGTTGAAAATACATCTCTTGGAATTCAGCAAATTTTAGCGCATGCGCGGTTGATTTGACAACCGCAACCTCACTATCCGTTAGGACCCCTCGACGCAAGGCGCCTACCAGCCCGGCCAGCGATTCGCCGCCATGAGTGCAGGCAATGTGTCCGTTGCGATTGGCGATGATCTCCCAGTCCATAATATCCTGCTCGGCAACGTCGATAAAGAAAACCCGCTGTTGACCGGCCATCTGATTGTATCGATCCACCAGATGGATCACCCGGGGCATGGAAACCGGGTTACCGATCATTGCCGCCTGGGCCACACTGGGTTTTACGGTAACCGGCTTAAATTGGCGCTTTTCACTGGCCGGCTCCAGGTAATAGCGGTAAACGGGATTGGCATGTTCGGACTGCACCCCGAGGATTTTGGGAAGCCCATCGATGATGCCCGCTTCAAAGAATTTCAAAAATCCGCTCATGACAGCTGTTATATTACCGGCATTGCCAATCGGCACTACCACTGCCAGTGAGGAGATGTCATATTCAAAATCTTGGGCAATCTCATAGCAATAGGATTCCTGCCCCAGAATGCGCCAGGCATTTTTCGAGTTGAGCAGCGCCACATTGTAATTTTCCGACAACGCCTCGACCACTTTCATGCAATCATCAAATACCCCTGGAATTTCAAATACAGTAGCGCCGCTGCCCAGCGGTTGAGAAAGTTGCTGGGCCGTTACTTTTTTATGCGGCAACAACACAGCAGATTTGATATGGGGTGTCAGATAAGAGGCGTACAAGGCGGCGGCGGCCGATGTGTCGCCGGTCGATGCACAGATGGCCAACACGTCAGCCACCTTTCCGGCGCGCACCATCATATTAATGTAACTGAAGGCGCTGGCCATGCCGCGATCCTTAAATGAGGCACTGGGATTCTGGCCGTCATTTTTAAAATAAAATCGTAAACCGACCTTTTCCTGTAAATGGGCGTTGGCTTCGACCACCGGGGTATGGCCTTCACCCAGATAAACTACCGCCTCAAGCGGTATCACCGGTCCGATAAACTCATGATAGCGGTAGATACCCTTCAAAGCGGGTATGCCCAGCAGCTTGCGGTAGTCAAATATACAGCGCCACGCGGCCCCCGAAGTCTGGTTCAACCGGCTAAAATTCAGATCATGAATCAAGAAAACCTGACCGCATTCGGGGCAGACATACAAAAGCTCTTCGATCCCGAATTCCCGCTGACAGCCCAAACAGCGATAAACCAGGCGGCCCTCATGCCGGGGAAGGACTACAGATCGCATCTCCTTGGGTAAATCATCCAGTTTCACGGGTTATTTTTTCCATTCCGCTCATATACGATCGCAGCGCCGGGGGGATAGTAACGCTGCCGTCGGCCTGTTGATAATTTTCAAGAATGGCAGCCAAACATCGACCCACCGCTAGCCCGGATCCGTTAAGGGTATGGACCAGCTCAGTACCTTTTTGGCCTTTTTTCTTAAACCGGATGTTGGCGCGGCGTGCCTGAAAATTTTCAAAATTGCTGCAGGATGAAATTTCGCGGTAAACGCCCTGCGCCGGCATCCAGACCTCGAGGTCGTAAGTTTTAGCAGCTGAAAATCCCAGGTCTCCGGTGCACAGTTCAATGACCTGATAGGAAAGTTCAAGCTTGGTCAGGATGGTTTCGGCATCAGCGCGCAGCGATTCAAGTTCGTCATAGGAAGTTTGGGGTGTTGTGAACTTGACCAGCTCAACCTTATTGAATTGATGCTGGCGAATAAGACCGCGCGTATCTTTGCCGTAGGATCCCGCTTCAGACCGAAAACAAGGTGTATAGGCCGTATAATAAATCGGTAGCTGAGCCTCAGTCAGAATCTCGCCCTGATGAATATTGGTCACCGGCACTTCGGCAGTGGGGATCAGATAGTAATCCCAGCCCACCAGTTTAAACAGATCTTCTTCAAATTTCGGCAGCTGGCCGGTATGGGTCATGCTCTGCCGGTTGACAATAAATGGCGGCAGCGTTTCCGTATATCCATGCGCCTGGGTGTGAATATCGAGCATAAAATTAATGAGTGCTCTTTCCAATCGGGCGCCGGCACCGTAATAAAGCGGAAAGCGTGCCCCTGTAATTTTAGCTGCCCGCTCAAAGTCCAGGATCCCCAGCTCTGCCCCGATGTCCCAGTGCGCCTTGGGTTCGAAATCAAACTCGGGCAGCTCACCAACAACTTTAACAACCGGGTTGTCGGTTTCATCCTTGCCCTCCGGCACCGAAGTGTGGGGGATGTTTGGAAGCCTCAGCAACAGTTGCTCAAGCGTATCCTGAGTTTCGGCTAAAGACTTGTCGAGCGCTTTTATTCTCGAGGATACTTCACGCATTTGGAAAACAAGGTCGTCGGCATTTTCACCGGCCTTCTTCATTTCCGCAATCTGGTCAGAGACCACATTGCGTTGATGCCTCAGGGCTTCAAGCTCTAACAATATGGTTCTGCGCTCTTGGTCACATGCTTTAAAGGCACCAAGATCGGTCGGGTGACCCCGCGCCGCCAATGCTTTTTCAACGGTTTCTAAATTTTGGCTAACAAACTTGATTTCCAGCATTTATTTCCTTATAATTAGGGTTTCGGTTAATAGATAACAGACTGCACGAACTGGCGCAAAGATGAAACATTGGCGCAATTAGCATGGTAGAGCTGTATAGTCAATGATTATTGACAATTAGCACTGCCTCCCATTGATTATGCGTTCACGTTAGTAATATCTTTTCAGGAGATGTCTGATGGAAGAAATCCAAATCACCAAAAGTCAAATTCGTGAAGAAACCGCTCAGAAAATTGCCGCCCTATCTGCTAAAGAAATCGCTAAAAAAACAAAAGCCATCGAAGACAGACTATTTTACTTTGCCAACTTTCTGGAATCGAAAATTGCGCTCATGTATGTCAACAATGAAAACGAGGTCCCAACAGAAAAGTTCCTCCTGCGCGCGTTTCAATATGGCAAAATCGTCGTCCTGCCGGCTTATAGTCCGGAGAATTTTGAGATGACACTGAAAAAAGTCGACAACCTTAGAAAAGACCTACAGATGGGACCGCGTCATATTCAGCAGCCTCATGAAAACCGCTGCAAGATAGTACCGATTGAAAAGATCGACATTGCGATTATTCCGGCAGTCGCCCTGGATGAAAAAGGAGGCAGGATCGGTTCCGGCGAAGGTTATTATGACCGCTTGATCCCGAATCTGGCGATCACCACCCGCAAGGTCGCGCTTGCCTTCGAAGATCAGATTGTACCACAGGTTCCCATTGAATCTCATGACAAGCACGTCGATATCATTATTACGGAAGAGCGCGTGATCTATAAGATTTAAAAAACCGTTGAAACGTTAATGTCGATTATCGGCTACCCGGCGATTGACCTGCCGACTGCAGCCACACCTTTCATGAAACGCCCGCCTGAGGGTTTAAAGCCCATTCCAGCCTCTGCAAGCTGGCCGCTTCGCCAACAGCAATTACCGTATCATCGGGCTTGATGACCGCGTCGAAAGAGGGATTAAATTGCATGCTCCCATCAGGCTTCTTTATGGCAATAATAATGAGATTGTAGTTTTGCCGGATACCGGAGTCTTTCAATTCAATATTCACCAGCTCTGAACCGGCACTCACCGGAATTTCTTCCATCTGGATATCCTTATGCCGTTGGGCAAATGCCAGATCCAGAAATGACGTCACCGTCGGGCGGATGATTCGATTGGCCATGCTCACGGCCCCCATCACATAGGGCGATTCGACCATGTTGGCACCGGCGGCACGTAATTTGATAATGGCATTTCTCTGACTGGCACGGGCCATGATGAACAACTCCGGTGATAGTTGTCTGGCGGTTAACACCAAAAAAACATTATCGGTGTCGGTCGCCAAAACGGCCACCAATCCTCTGGCGCGCTTGATACCGGCTTTGAGCAGGTTGTTCTCATCGGTGGCGTCATCGGCAATGTAAAGGATGTTATCTTCATCCATCACCGCAAGCCGTTCCGGGGATTTTTCGATAACAGCCACATCGATGTCCGCTTTTCTTAAATGGCGGCAAAGCACCCGGCCGATGCGCCCGTACCCACAAACAATATAGTGATTTTTTAAGCGATCTATCTTTTTATCCAACCTACGCCTCCCCAAAATGATTCTGATGCGGCCTTCAACCATAAACTGCACGACAGCCGCGGCAACATAGAGGGAAAATCCAACCCCGCAAAAAACGAGAATAATCGTAAATATGCGGCCCCCTTCACCGACCTGATTGACCTCTTTAAAGCCGACGGTTGAAATGGTGATCACCGTCATATAGATGGCATCGATAAACGGCCAGCCTTCAATCGCCATATACCCGAAGGTGCCCGCCGCGAGAATCAGGATCGATATCGAAATGCAAAAAACCAGATGTCGCGTGCCCTCCATACCTTTTCCCAGCCTTATGGTATCTTCACTTATCGGATCCTAATAGAACCTATCTCAAAAATAGTAGATCACGTCCAAGGGCAAGGCGAAAACCGATTCAAAAGTGGAGCATACACGTTAGTATTCGAGCATTTTGAATCGGTTTTTAACACAGCCCTTGGGCGTTAGATGCATTTTTGAGATGGCTTCTAAAGCTTACCAGCGAATTAGCGCACTCCCCCATGTCAATCCACCGCCAAAGACCGGCAAACAGATTAAATCCCCCGCACTGATGCTGCCATCGCGCACGGCCTCATCCAGAGATATCGCACAGGATGCCGAAGAGATATTGCCATATTTTTGCAGCGTCAGATAAAAGCGCTCAAACGGCACCTTTAAAGTTCTGGCAATATTCTGAAACATACGGATATTGGCCTGGTGAGGAATAAACCATTTGACGTCATTGACGCTTAAACGATTGTGCTCAAGGGCTTCATTAATGGCACCGATAAAATGCCGCACGGCCACCCGAAAACTCAGACTGGCTTCGATCATATTTAGGGTGTGCAACCCCCGGTCGACACTTTCATGGGAAATCGGGGTTGTTTTCGAACCACCGCCGGGCAGCAGCAAGTCCCGGCCGTTGGCACCGTCCGTGTGTATATGACTGCTAAGAATCTCGTGGCCCCCTTTACCCAGTGTCAGTATGGCTGCTCCGGAACCGTCGCCCCACAGGATACAGGTCGATCGATCCTTCCAGTCGAGGGTTCGGGTCATGATTTCAGATGCCACCACCAGAACCGTTCTACAGGTTTTGTTTTTCAGGTATTGCTCGGCCACATTTAAACCGAAGATAAAGCCGGAACAGGCTGCGGTGACATCAAATGTTACCGCCTGGGGCGCGTCCAGTTTGGCCTGCAGCCAGTTTGCAGCCGATGGGCAGCAGGTATCCGGTGTAATCGTGGCTATGATGATACGGTCGATGTCT
>ENA-OVOC01000019-OVOC01000019.1-sediment-metagenome-genome-assembly--contig:-NODE-19-length-12954-cov-2.246641_pt1 | contig 12954 bp, 11 predicted proteins | sample MGYA00250096_ERZ650216 | MGnify/ENA primary metagenome ERZ650216 (study PRJEB26732, sample SAMN07258893) | sediment metagenome | biome: subtidal zone; feature: saltmarsh; material: sediment | place: USA...
TCCCCGACAAAGACAAACTCCCAGTTCTGGTAGTTGTTGCCCGAGGCTGCCAGCTGCAGCGCCTTAAAAAGTATATCCAGATGTTCCGCTGAAATCGTGGCCTCGGCATAGCGCCGAATGCTGAGTCTTTTTTGGATTGCTTCTCGAACCTGCATAAGGTCAGCTCCTTTCGATTGATTTTCCCTCTGTGGGTGACATCACCTGCCCGAATCGCACGGGTCAAGCAAACTTGCGCAATGTGTAGCCTTCTCCGATCGGCGGCTTTTTCTTAAAGCCTTTTTGCTGTGACGGATAACTGCAAAGATAGGGCGGTTTGGAAGGGTCTTTAGGGATCCCTTTTTTATGCCAAACTCTGTTCAAACCTTCTGCAGCGCTGCTTTGACTCTTTCGGGTGTCATGGGCAGTTGCAGCACCGCGGCACCGACGGCATCGTATATGGCTGTGGCAATCACGCCGCCCATGCCGATGATGGCCGGTTCCCCACCGCCCTGGGGCGCAAGATTCGGGTTTTCCACGATAACGGTTTCGATTTTGGGAAGCCACGAAAATGTGGGTATGGAATAGGTGTCGAAATTAAGATCCAAAATCGCACCATCTGAAAAGCGAATCTCCTCGGATAGCGCATATCCCAAACCCATGGTGATGCAGCCTTCCATCTGCGTGACGGCACCGTCGGGGTTGACCACAACTCCCATATCCTGGGCGCAGACCACCCGCGTGACGGTGACACTGCCACTGCCTTTGTCCACTTCCACTTCGGCCATAAAGGCCACGTACGTGCCGGCATCGATCCCGCAGGCAATGCCGTAACCCCGACCGCTGGGCGTCTTTATGGGCTGCCAGTTGAATTTTTCCGCTGCAGCCTGCAATACGCTGATCATGCGTTTGTCCTTGAGGTGCACAAGGCGAAATTGAAGCGGATCCGCCCCTGTCTTGGCAGCCATCAGGTTCAGCTGCAGATCGCGGGCGTAGGTATTGGTATTATTCGCCGGGGCCCGCCACGGGCCAACAGCAAATGGATGATAACCGCCGGATAGACCGCGCCAGCGCCCGTGGACGGCCTCTTTGTGATGCGGGATCTCGTAGAACTGTTCACATCCCCGCATGCCGGCGTAGTACACGTTATAATCCCAGAGGGTCATTTTGCCGGCGCTGTCGAGGCCGGATTTGATCTTGACAATGGCTGCCGGTCGAAACGTGTCGTAAAAAAACTCTTCCGCCCGGCTCCAGGCCACCTGTACCGGTTTTCGGAGGTGTTTGGCCAGCCGGGCGGCTTCCAAAGCCTGCTGCGAAGCCGATTTTCCGCCAAATGCACCCCCCAGATAAGGCGTGATGACCCGCACGGAATCCGCTGACAGGCCTAAGCGGTCGGCAATCATATCTTTGACCCTGAAGGGGGTCTGAGTGGAGGCCCAAACCGTGAGTTTTTTCCCATTAAAATCGGCAACAGCCGCATGCGGCTCCATGGGCGCATGGGACACATAGCTGTTGAGGTAGGTTTTTTCGATGATGGTGGCTGCCTGCTTTTCGCCGGTCTTGAGGTTGCCGGCCTGAGAAGCGATTTCCGGGGCAGGGGTCGATTTCATTAAATGGTCAAAAATCGTCCGGTCGTTGACGCCTGTTTTCAGCCTGTCGAATTGGGCATTTATCTGTGACAGTCCCTGTTCGGCGACATCGGGATATTTGTGGAGCACGGCGATAAAATCGCCTTCTTCGACGATTTGAAGTCCGTCTATTTTTTTGGCCTCAGCGGTATCAGCCTTGATCAATTTAGCGCCGTGGGCCGGCGGCCTGAGTATTTTGGCGTAAAGCATCTCTTCACGCCGGATGTCACCTGAAAATTTGGCCGCACCGGTCACTTTTTCAATTGCATCTCGCCGGGGGATCGATTTTCCTATGGTTTCGAACCCTGACGGCGATTTTAGAGGCGGCAGATCTTTGAGATGTTTTTCGATAATATGGCCTTCGGTGAGTTCCCCGTAACTGATCCGGCGGGCAGGTTTTGACCGATCAAACATATAGCCGTTTTCGGCTGTCAGACGTCCGCCGGGTATTTTCAGCCGATCGGCTGCTAATTCCTGTAGCACCCCTCTGGCCTCGACGGCAGCTTCGCGCAGAAATATCCCAAAGTGGCGGATGGAAAGGGAGCCGAAGGTTCCGGCATCCCACGGGCACAGATCGGTATCCCCCATAACAATATCCACAGCATCGACATTGACATATAGCTCTTCGGCCAGCAACTGGGGAAGCGAGGTCATGGTGCCCTGGCCCATCTCTATTTTTCCGGTATACAGAACAACGCGATTGTCGGCTCCGATTCGCAGAAAGGCATTATAATCGGTGGGGATCCCGGCTCCCAGAAAACCGGTCCGCTGCATGCGCGCCCAGGCGTGCCGATCGAAAGTATTGAATCCGATAATGATACCGCCGCCCAATACACCCAGGCGCTTTAAAAATTGACGACGATTCATTTTGGAGGATGATATCATTTCACTCCTCCTTTCATCCGGCGGGAAGCGGTTTCAATTGCCGCAACGATCCGGGTATGGGCGCCGCAGCGGCACAGGTTGACATCCATGGCGCCGATGATGTCTTCCCGCGACAAATTGGGATTTTCCGTCAGTAGACTGTAAGCTCTGAGAATCATGCCGGGCGTGCAATAGCCGCATTGGAAGCCGGCATGGTCGATAAACGCCTCTTGCAGCGGGTGCAATTTGCCGTTTTGAGCCAGTCCCTCGATGGTTGTGATCTCGCTGCCGTCGACTTCCTTTATCGTTTTCTGGCAGGAAAGCACGGCCTCATTATCGGCCAGCACCGTACACGCCCCGCACAATCCTTCACCACAGCCGTACTTCGGTCCTGTTATTCCCAGATCGGTCCGCAAAACCCACAGCAGCGTGCGCCCGCCGTCGACCTCCAGGCGCACCGGACGGTTATTCACCTTAAACCGAATCGTCGCCAACATTTAAGGCCTCCTGTTTTTATAAGTGGATGCTGAAACCATCGACCATTAAATACCGTAAAATATAAACACAGATTTCACAGATTTCACAGATTTTTTTCTCAATGCCGATGCCAAATCCAATCAGGTCCAGTTGCCCGAAACGGTCAAATACGGAATCGAGCAATCGACGGTAGCGGTCGATGACTTCCGGATCGTCGAAGGCTTTATTGGGTTTTCCAAACCGGGTGCGAAGCACCCGGTTTAACCCGCAACGACAGGGGGTACTTCGCGCCCCTTTCTTTTCCCGTCTATGGCGGTAAAATCCAAGCCACCCGCTGTGCGGGTGGTCGTTGACGCTTTAAGTCTGCAGGGATCCTCAGGTTGTTGGCGTCAATGGGATTGACGGTCAGAAAAATCTTTATATTCCGGGCCGGAAAAAAGAGCGTTGTCAATGGTGAGGATTGACCCGGTGCGGTTTTGACGCTTCGCATTATTTACGGGTGTTTGGGCGGGTTTGATTGGTGAAAAAAAGTCTACAAAGGTGTCTGGTGTTTTTCACAAATTAAAGTTCAATCACAATTTCTTTTTTTCAATTATGGCCAATTTGTCTTTGAGCTGATCAATATTTTTTTGTTTCTTTTCCTCCCTCAGCCTTTTTTGAGATTCGGTATAATATTTATGTTTTTTTAGGAGCTTGAGGGTACCTTTATACCATTTGGCTTCATCACTGACATCTATTCCTCTGGCCCCTCGTCCTTTTCTTAATTTACCATCGCGTTTAAAAAAATCGTCTCTGCCCAAATGATCGAGGTCCGCATCACAGAGGATTTTTTCAACAAGTTTTTGCGGTTTGCACGCCGGGTCGGTGGCCAGGATCATCTTTTGGATCTTTTTAATTTCAGCCGGCTTGTATCCGATCAATTTGAGGATTCTACCGGCCATGCGTGCCGCAATCGGTTCGTTTTTATCGTATTCTCTGATGTAGCCGGTGTCATGGAAATAAGCCGCGGCAATTAACAATTCACGATCATGTTCGGAGATATTCTCAGCCAGGGCGATGCGGTTGGCAACCGCAACGACACCTCTGGTTGGATGCAGCGTATGTTCGGCATCATGATATTTAATGCCGGCAGGCAGTTCATCCCTAAACAACGCTCTTATGTATTGATCCACGATTTTCAGCCGCGATGTGTGAGGCTTATATTTTGATTTCATGATAAGGTTGGCACTTGCTTCTTTCATGGGGCACCTCCATTTTTAAAGCGTTAAACAGAGGCACTTATGAAGTTGACTATCAAGAGAGCCCAAAAGTCAGGTGAGAAAGAGGATTCGATTCTGAAACCGGCGAACCGCTTCGGGTCAGTTGGATCGGGAGAATCAGAAATAGGTTAACCGCACCTATATCTGAATCGAAGGGATTTAGTCAATAATAATCCAGGATTTTTGACCATCGAAACTATCGGAAAGGGCAGGTACGGTTACCGCATGCCTGATGCAGTCGTATCACCACAGGCCGACACTATCTCAAGTTTTTTCCCGGCAGAATTGGCTGCGCGATAGTACTGAAAAACAAGATAGGATAATATTGAACACACAGATGATAGCCCTGCTCATTTTATCTTTTCAATTTCTGATAAATCATGAAAAAATGAGAATTCGACGAACATATATTCGGGCTAAAAGGCGACGCCGGCATAAGCGTGGAATCAATATGTGCATATTGCAGGTTGCGCTACCCGCTTGTAACATCAACAGATAAATGCTTTTTGAATTTGGCCGTTTGACTGTTGAACTGTTTTTAAACGGCAAAATGCTATTTTGATCCCGTTTTGGCGGTGGATTGAAGGGAACCGGGGTTCCTTTTACCTTGCTAAAATGAACCACAGACCAGGTCGTCACAAAAACGCCGGCCGCTATCAGCGGAAGTGACACCGGCAGCCTTGCAGCGTCCGGCAGGAGTCCGGGCAGGCCCAGCAGGCGATCAACCCAAATGCCGGCCAGCACAAACAGGGCCGGAAATGTGCCAAAAATGACAAAGCCAATCGGCGTCAGAACAATTCGGGTCTTGCGGGTGCTCGCTGCAGTCCGGCGAAGAAGGCTGATCCAGCGATTGCGAAGGCTCATGCCTATCCTTGCTCCAGTGCCCTGACCTCGTTGGTGCGAATGCGCAGGCGTTCACTGATTTCAAGAGCGATGTTACGGATCAGCTTGACGGCTATTGCCGGGTTTTCCTCCTGCAAAAGTCTAAAATCATCCGGCGACAGCACGTACGTCTCGGCGTCCTCTTCCGCCCGAACGTCAACAGAGCGGGGGCTGCCGTCTAAAAACGCCAGCTCCCCAAAGGTTACGCCGGAGCTGTATGTGATCAGGCGTTTGCTGCGATCGCTTTGCGGAAGGCGGATGCGAACGCCGACCAATCCTTTGACCAGCATGAACAAACGCCGATCGGTATCGCCTTCTTTGACTATCGCATCACCCTTGCCGAACGTTTTGGTTGTCAATTTTTGCGCTAACGTATCAATTTCCGCTGCTGTAAAATCCCTGAGAACATCCATTTGCGCCAGTTCAATTTTAGCGGCTGCGCCGACCAGATCAATTGATTGCGTTAACACGTTATCCTCGGCCCATTCGAGGGCTGCATCGGTATCCGCAAAGAAACAATCTTCACCTAGGGTGTCATAGACACCCATTGCCCTGAGAAAATCTGACAATGACGGATTGGCACTCAAATAGCTGAACAGCAGGTACTTACCGCAGGTTGTTACTTTTTTACTGATCTGCCCTAAAATTTTGGCTCCGGTGCTGTCGATTTCATCGAGCCGCTTCATATCCAGGATGCAATAGGTAAAAACATCGAGCGCGCCTTCGATTTCACGGGCCAAATTGTCGGCCGAACCGAAAAATAGCGGCCCGCGCAGCTCATAAACGATGATCCCTTTGCCGCGTTCTTCGAGCAGCTGGTTGTTTTTAAGACTGCGCACTTTTTTCGAACGGATCTGTTCGCCGGAATAGGTGCGCTTAACAATAGATTTTCCCATTCTGGAAACGAATAAGCCCGAGGCGATGGCAATGCCGATCAAAACGGCAACAATTAGATTCACACAGACCGTGATGACTACGACGACCACGGTTACAGTCAGGTTGGCGATGATCCGTTTGCGCTGTTTGCCGGCCTGCGACAGATTGCGAACCAACTCCAGGGTCCATCTATCAAACAATCCGATGCCCACCGAAATGATGATGCCGCCAATGACGGTCAACGGGATTTTTCCGATGACCGGACCCAGGCTGATAACAATTACAAAGATTAACAGGCCGCAAAGCAGGCTCGACAGTCGCGTGCGCCCGCCGGCCCTGTAATTGGCCATGTTGTGCAGCTCTGATCCGGCGGAGGGAAGTGCGGAAAAAACGGCGTTGAGCATATTGCCGGCGCCCTGGCCGACGAGTTCTCTGTTGCTGTTATGGCGCGTTGCGGTAATATTATCTGCTGCCAGGGAGCTGAGTAGGGATTCAAGCGCGCCGATAGAGCCCAGAACAAATCCGGTGACCAGAATACGGGGAAACAGTTCGGCCAGATTGATGTTCCACAAAATCCTGTAAATTTTCGGCAGAATATCGGGCTGGGGCCAATGAAAAGAAAAGTTTCCGATGACGGGTCCCAGGTCGGCGGCACCGGTAATTTTTTCAAGAGTATAGAACAAAGCAGTGCCAGCCACCAGTCCGACCAGCGAGGCCGGGACCCCTTTGACCAAGCGCCGGGCGCAAAAGATCACGATGATGGTTGTCAGCCCCACTAGCAGCGTCAGGGGTTGTACAACGGTGGGGGTGTAAAATATATCATACAGAGAGATGTGGCTTCGGGCACCCACCAGTGGACCCAGCTGTTCGAGGATAAGAATCACGGCGATCCCGTTCATAAACCCTGAAACGACCGGATAGGGGACATATTTGATCAAGTTGCCCAGCCGCAGCACGCCGAAGAGCAGCTGGATAATGCCTCCGGTTAAAACACACAGGGATGCCAGGCCAACAATCAGAATATTTCTGGAAGCCGGTTCCGGAACATGCAAGCTCATCGTCAGCGGTAGGACAAAAGCGGCCAGTATCAGGGACAGCGGCGCCTTGGGGGCTGTGATCTGAATTTGTGTGCCGCCCAGCAGTGACGCGCAAATGCCGCCTAAAAGGCAGGCGAAAATTCCCAGCAGGGCGGCAAAGGGCAGAAATTCAGAGCCCAGGGGGCCATATACGATGATGCCGTATCCAATGGAAAGCGGGATGGAGATGATGGCAGCCGATACAGCACCGGAAAGATCCCCTTTGATATTAACCAAGTACGCCTTTAAATCCATGGTTGGATGGCCCACTTCAGGTTGCCTGCGGAAAAAAGGACCTGTAAAAAGTCGGGCATCAGAGCCTTTTTTCCCGCTTTATACAGTCATTGATCACCTCCTGGACCTCTTCAGGTCTCAGGCGGCTGCCGGTTTTGCGGGGTGAGCCACCGATGATGGCGCTGCCCCCCCAGCAATTTTCCTGAGAAAAAAGCCCTTCAGCCTTGTTCAGCGCATCATAAATGCGTTCGACAGGAAACAGAACAAACGGTGACATTTTGCCGATAGTATAGGCATAACGACCCTTTCTGCTTTCAACCAGGGCGACATATGCCTTTATTTTTTGAGAAAACAGTTTCGTGCGCGCATACGGCCCTTCCTCACGAATCATCTGCCAGCCGGGCCCACCGCCAATTTTCTCATAGCGGGTGTCCAATTCGATTTTTTGGGCGTGCCCGGCAATAGCTGCATCAATTCTGGCGCACACCGCCTGCAAGATTTCCTGCATTTCTTTTTTTGACATGCGATAGATGCTGCCATCGGCACGCGCCTGCGTGTAGGGTTCATACACCCAGGCCTGGCGGTGAATTTGGGGGTTGTCGGGGTGGACCGGATAGGCCCCTGCGGAAGCGTCAAGGATATCTTCAAATAAGATCATTTGAACCAAAAGATTATCAAATCTTAAGCCCTCCAGCTTATCGGAATTTTTGAGCAACCAGCAGGACAGGCAGGCGTCCTGATCCACATCGTTGATGTAGACGCGCGCATGCGGTTTGCCTTTTTTTTGGAAGGTATCCAGCAATCCCAGGCGAATATAATAGTAAATCTGAGCGCAGGTGCTGCGGGTGGCAATGCGGGCCACCCCCTCATGATGATTGAAATTGGCATATGGCCCCTGAATTAAGAATTGCGGCGGACCCTTGACATAGCCATCGAGGGCAATCGAAAAGCGTGGCTTGGTATGGATGAAATCCGCCCACTTGACGACTGCTCGCGGCTCCGGATAAACGCGAATCATGGCATTGCCCCTCACTCAACAAAGGTTTCAGCGACCCATTTTTAACGAAACAGGGGAAAATAGGGGATATTCGATAGCTTCACATGTACTATTATCTGTTTAGGCTTTCTAGATCAAGCCTTCTCTGTTAGCAGGGTTCAAAGGTTTACGGCTTCGTTTTGGTAAGCTTCCGTCTTCTCTTTGGTGAGCTTCGCCGGACAAGTCGCTGCGACTATATGGCGCGGCAAACAGGGGTCAGCAAAAAATGACAGAGGGAAGACCGGGAATTGCCGGGGCAAGCAGGGTTGTGGGATTGTGGATGGGTGAAATTAAGTTAGCCGCCCCGGTAAAATTTTCCCGTAGGCGTGCAGCAGAGCTGCATTTCACCTCGAATATACAGCTATTGCAGTTAACTGGGAAGGTCGAGCAGACACGGGTTGTTGAGTTATCGTTAATAACAGTGAAGGTGCAAAGATCTCGTTTTCGCGGTTAGCGCCATGCGTCAATCAACTCAAAATGATAAAAGACCAGTTTCCACTCACCTTCTGATTTTACCCAGGTGGATGACCAGCGTTTTTTAGCGGATACCCATGGGTATTCTCTGTGTTTTCTTGAGACTTTGAAGTTTCCGCAGGCGATGCCGGTGTTGCCAATCACATTTGTTTGTGATGTCACGATTTCCATATCGTAATATTCATACTGGGATATCAATTCCCTCAATTGCGATTTCCAGAGCTCCTTGTCGATGAGTTTATTTTGCGTAATGTAACTCAGCGTGGGGGTGAATCCGAAAGCTTCGGCTTCAAAATCGGCAATACGGTCTGCATCCCAGTGAATCAAAGAATCATTATATCTTTGAACTGCCGCATTAAATTCCACCATATCGTCAGTGCGCGCAACAGGGATATCAACGGCCAGGGATAGTACCATCAAAAAAATAAATGAAAGAAAAGCATGTCGTTTCATAATTTCCTCCTTTTTTTTTCAGTTATTTTTTCCTGAACATCGGCACAGTTTTCTATCGAGAGCATCTCAGCGCGGAGCGAATACGGAGGCGTACCATATGAAAAAAGAAAAGCCTGAATTTGCAAATATTGAAGTTATGGTTAGACGGTCCCTTATTCTGCCGCCTGCCGGCCATCAGCAGGCCGACAATATGCAGAGAGCTTTAAAAGATAGGGGGTAAATGAGAACATGAAGACCCATTGCGGCTATTCCAGCTGGAGACCCAAAGCATAGTATTCGTATTCCGTCTTACCAACGTAATAGTCTCTAAATTCATCTACATAGGCCTTGCGCTCATCACTGTTTTTCCAGGCTTCCCAGGCGTCTAACGTTTCCCACATTGACACGACCACGATTTGATCTCTGTCTTTGAGGTTTCGCAGATTTTCTGAAGCAATATAGCCCGGTCGTTTCATTGCTCCGGTGCGGGTGTTGATGAGAAATCTGGATGCCGCCTGCATGTTGCCATCTTTAAACTTGCGTTTGATTAAAATCTTCACTGCCATGATGAACCCTCCTTTCCTCAACCTAAATCGGTCGTTTTAAAAAGATGAGCTGTAGTTCAAATAATCATCGGGAATCAGACCTGTTTATAGAAAAGCTTTTAGTGGCAGCATTGGCTTCCGCATGCTCAGCAGACAATAGAAAAGTGTGTTTCGCGGTTCGCTATTCGAATTAACAGCTCGGTGTAAATGAAGGGTATCCGGCTCAGGCCTGATACCGATTTAAATAGATAAGAGGCGGTTAAAAGTCAATAGAAAAGGCGTTACGGATCAGCGTTCAGGCTTCCGGGTTCAGGGGTTCAAGACGCTGTAACTAACTTCAATTATTGGTTGTTTCGATTATTTGAGCAGGTTCAGGTGGCCGGTGCGAACTGAGTCTACAACCAGTTTGCCGGTGAGCCTTAATTTTCCAAGGCGACCTTTTTTTGCGGCCATGAGTATTTCGCGAAGGGCCTCCAGCGTTTGTGGCGGTCTGAGTTCGATCGGTTTTTTGACGAGGGAAATCGATTCGGTCGGACAGCCGGGAACGCAGACACCACAGCCCAAACAGCGGTTTAGGTCCACCATTGCCGGTTGTTTTTTTACCGGTACGTGCACGGCATTGACCTGACAGCTTTGCTCACAGGCACCGCATCCCACACACGTGCCCCGATCCACAACAGCATAAAAGTTAGAGGCCCAGTGTTCCAGCGGTTTGGGCAGAGCCTGGTGGACCCTTAACATCCCGCAGCAACATCCACAGCATGAGCAGATAAATTCGGCCTTGCCCGTGTTGGACGGCTGAAGCACCAGCCCCTGTTCCTGATTTTTATCAATAAGCCCGAGGGCTTCTTTGGCGGTAAGCTCTCTGCCGATACCGTTTGCCAGGGCCAAACGGGCCATATTGCCGGTGGCCAGGCAGGTTTCTTTACGATCCGTTACCTTGCAGGTGTTGCCTTCCATTGATTTTTTCTTGCGGCAAATACACTCGAAGACGGCAAAGGGCGGCTCGGACTGCCGCAACAGGGTCGAGACTTCATCAAAGGTGCTGACGCGATGCTGGGGATGAATGCTCTTTGAGATGGGAATCGTGCGCATCTGCGGCAGCTTGGTACTCAAAAATGCAAGGCCGAATTTTTTATCCGAAGTATATTCATTGAAGTTTTTAACAAATTCAGGGGTCAGGCGGTTGAGCTGATATTCATACATCCCCACCACCAGTGGCGCATTGCAATAAAGCATTTTGCCATTTTCGCATTTAGACTCGATGCCCCCTTTTTTCTGAATGCCCTGAAGGATATGGGTCAGATCCTCGGACGAATCGACCCGGTCTCCGGCTCTGCCAAGGATTGTTTCCAGCGTTTCGTATTTATAGCTTAAACAACAGGCAATCTCAGCCTCTTCAGGCGTAAAAATGTGCTTTAAAATTTTTATCTCAGCGTAGGATAAGATCTGTGATTATCTGCGAAAATCTGTGTCCTAAAATGGTTCAGATTGATGGTATCAGGAAAAAATAGACAGAGGACGGCGGACGGCAGACGGAGGACTCAGAAATGGTTTGAAAACAGCTGGCAGGGGCGATATTGTCAAATTCCAGGGAAATGGGCTAAGTAACAATTAACCATATTTTTTATGGGAAGTGAATAGACATGTCGTTTCTGAAACATACGCCGCAGTTTACCGAACAGGACGCAATCGCGATTATGAAAGATCTTTACGATATCCAGGCCACGGCAGACGCCCTTCCGAGCGAACGCGATCAGAATTTTCGCATGTCCGCCGGGCCAAAAGGATCTTTCGTCCTGAAAATTGCAAATGCCTTAGATGATCCGGCTCTGCTGGATTGTCAAAATCAGGCCATGCAACATCTCAATCGCCAGGTGACGTTCTGTCCCAAAGTTGTTGCAAACCGTGACGGCGAGTTCATTTCCGACATCCAGGCTGCAACGGGTACAACCCATAAAGTTCGTCTGGTAACCTATCTGCCCGGAGTTCCAATGGGATCTGTCAAAAGACGCTCTTCCGGCCTTTTTGAAGACCTGGGACGCTGTGTCGGCGAAATGGACCGTGTCATGGCGGACTTTGATCACCCTGCAGCCCGGCGCGATTTTTACTGGGATTTGGCCAACGCCTCACGGATCGTCAAGGATTACCACCTGTTGGTAATGGATGCCAATTTGCGGGAGCTGATCGAAAAATTCGCCGCTGATTTCGAACGCATCGTTACACCGCTGCTCCCGGAGTTGCGCAAAAGCGTTATTCATAACGATGCCAATGATTACAATGTTATCGTCGGCGGCGATGGCGATCTGTTTATGCGACATCAGCGGGTGGTCGGCATCATTGATTTCGGTGACATGGTATTCAGCCATACCGTCGGCAATCTGGCCATTGCCATCGCATATGCGGTTCTCGACCATTCCGATCCGTTGCCGGTTGCGGCCCATATAATCAAAGGATATCATCGGTCCTTTGCGCTCACCGAAGCGGAAATCGGCTGCCTTTTTCTGATGGTGTGCATGCGGCTGTGCATGAGCGCCTGTATCGCGGCTCACCAGTTAAAGGAGCGTCCCGACAACGAGTATCTGTCGATCAGCCAGATGCCGATCCAGCGGACCCTGCCGGTGCTGGCTGAAATCCATCCGCGGCCACCTGCAACCGAAATCGAAGGCCACGCGCATGGACGGCGAAATTCCGCTGCAGCCCTTCGTCCGCTCGCGCATGTTCAACGGGCACCTGTGGTTCGAGGACGAATTCGCCGAGGACTACCTGCGCGCCTATCGCGACCACAACCGCGCGGTCATGGAGTACTTTCGCGACCGGCCGGAGCTGCAGTCCTGAATGGCGGATGACGCGATGCGCACGGAAGTGGCGGCGGTACTGATCGACGTGGACTGCCTGGGCACGCTGCCGGAGCGGGAATACCGCGCCGGTCTCGCAGAGGTGATCAAATACGGCGCCGGGCTGGACGCGGCGCTCAAGTTGGGTGCCGACGTAATCGTCAACACGGACGCGGACAATCAGTATCCTGCGCGGTTCATTCCGGATTTGACGGGACCCGTCCTCGACGGCAGGGCGCAAATCTCAATCGGTGCGCGCCCGGTGACGTGGGCACGGGTGTGGAGCAGCCAGTCGCCGATGTCCTCGTCGAAGGCCGACACGCGCACCGAGTACGGCGTGCCGCGGAAACCGACGTCC
>ENA-OVOC01000020-OVOC01000020.1-sediment-metagenome-genome-assembly--contig:-NODE-20-length-12907-cov-2.150273_pt1 | contig 12907 bp, 7 predicted proteins | sample MGYA00250096_ERZ650216 | MGnify/ENA primary metagenome ERZ650216 (study PRJEB26732, sample SAMN07258893) | sediment metagenome | biome: subtidal zone; feature: saltmarsh; material: sediment | place: USA...
TACAAGTCACAGGATGCCGTGGTGCGGCTGCGGCGGATGATCCTCGACGGGGAGGCCGGGGCCGACAAACAACTGGCGCAGCTGGAACAAGAGGTGGACGAACACATCGCCGGCATGCTCGGCCAACAGCTGGGCACAGTAGACCCTGTCCCTGGGCTGGCCGCCCAGCGCCAGCACCCGGGCCATGCCGGCATCCCTGCGGCGCTTGTCGGCCAGGGCCAGGATCAGGGCCAGGATGCTGACAATAATGGCCTCGGCAAAAAATTGCTGCTGTAGCATCCCGCGGCTGGCCCCATTGGTTTTTCGGACCCCGATTTCTCTGGCCCGGATGGAGGAACTTGCAGTGGTCAGGTTCATAAAATTGATGCAGGCAATACAAAGCACAAAAATGGCGATCATGCTAAACGCGTAAACATAAGCGATGTCCCCGTTATTGGTGTCAATCTCCAGTTTTGATTTCAAATGAATTTGAGTCAGAGGTTGTAGGAAATATTCAATTTTTCCGCCAATGGCTTCCAGCGTCTTGCCCATGTGTTTTTCGATGAACGCCGGGAATTTATTTTCCAGATCTTTATAATCATAACCTTCTCGAAGAAGCAGGTAGGTATAATTGTCATGATCCATCCAATCTTCTTCCATTTCTTTCTGGTAGTTTTCATAAACGTGATGAAGGGTTTCGAAGGAAACCAAGGCATTAAAAATAAAATGGGAATTGGGGGGAATATTTTTCATGACCCCTGTTACAGTGTATTCAAATTTATTATCTGCCTTGATAACGCTTCCGATGGGGTCCTTGTCCCCGAAATATTTTTGTGCCAGATCTTCGGTGATAACAATAGAAAAAGCGCTATTGAGGGCGCTTTGGGGGTCTCCTTTGATTAAAGGAAACGTAAAAATATCAAACACGGCATTATCCGCTAAACAAGTATTATCTTCATATAACTGTATATCTTTATACTGGAGCAGCAGTTTGAAAGGAACTTTTTGAAACCGGACAGATCTTTCAACTTCGGGATAATCTCTTGCCAGCGTTTTACCGGCGATATAGTTACTGACAGCATACCGGCCTCTCATCTTTCCCAAATCTATATCAGTCGCGAGTCTATAGATTCGATCGGCGTTCTCATGGTAACGATCAAAGCTCAATTCATATTGAACCCACCGCAATATCAGAATCGTGCATGCCATTCCTATGGACAGACCGATAATGTTGATAATAGCGAAAACCTTGTGACGCCGGATGTTGCGCAAAGCGGTCTTGAAGTAGTTGGAAAACATAGAATAAGGCTCAAGGCTTAAGGCATTAGGCTCAAGGTAAATGTTGAATGTTTATAATGCTTCCGATTCACCAACCACCTGTCTTACTCATACCGTAATGAGTCCACCGGATTGGCGCGCGCGGCCTTCAGGGCCTGATAACCGACCGTCAGTAAGGCAATGATGAGCGCCAGCGCAGTAGATGCCAGAAACGGTGTTGCCGTAAGCGCTGCGTGATAGGCATAATTCCTCAGCCAGTCATTCAGGGCAAAATAGGCAACCGGCCAGGCAATCAGATTGCTGACCAGCACCAGTTTAATGAACTCAACGCATAACATCATGATAATCCTTATTGTGGTTGCGCCGCAGGCTTTGCGAATGGCGATCTCTTTGGTTCGCTTTACCGTGGTATAAGCGGACAGGCCAAACAACCCCAGACAAGAAATCAATATGGCGAAAAAAGTGCTGTAGATGAACAGTTGCGTCATCTTTTCCTCCAGAGCGTACATCTGATTCAACGCTTCGGTCAGGAACTTAGGCTCGTAATCATAGTCAGAGTCGACACGCTGAAAATTGTCTGTGATAAACGATAAGACTTCCGAGACATTTCCAGGCAAAATTCTGATGACAAGTATCCTCGTTTCTTCGGGAGCCATTTTAAGGACCAGCGGTTCTAATTCATATTTTACATTGTTGAAATGAAAATTTTTTACGACGCCGATGATACGCCCGTCGTGGTTCCACATGGTCAACCGCTTGCCAATCGGCTCCGCGAGTCCCATCTGCCTGACCGCTTCCTCATTGACAAGCAAACCGGAAGGGGATTGTGGCGAGGTCTTTGGTGGAAAGTTTGTGCCCCGCAGGATCTGTATTTGAAACGTATCAATGAAACCATCACCCACGGAGCCATGGTACATCCGGAACCTTTTGCCGGTTGTGTTGCCTTCCCATTGTGACAGCTCTTCCGAGGGCCCCCGCCAGTTTGGAAGGTTCAGTACGGCGGTTACATGCGATATTCCTTCATGCTGCAAAAAGCTTTCCTTTAGCGAGCCGTAACCCTGCCTGACTTTTTCGGACATGGGCAGGTAGAGCAGGTTTTGCGGGTTGTACCCCAGGTCTTTGGTCAGCATATATTTTAATTGCGCGTACGCGCTAAAGGTGGCAATCATAAGCATAATCGATATCGCAAATTGAGCGGTTACCAGACCTTTGCGCAGCAAAGTCCTTTTCGGGGTTGCAGTCGTCTGACGCCTGATGATGTCGGCCGGTTGCAGCGAAGAAATAAAAAGAGCCGGGTAGGTGCCTGAAATCACCAGGACAAGGCCGAAGATCATAAGAAAAACCGCAAGCGGTATCGTGCTTTTAGATGCAAATAAGCTTAACTTTTTTATTTCGATTAATTGATTAAACCCGGGCAGGAAAATTTCGGCCAATATGATTGCACAGGCAAGCGCAATGCAGATCAGAAGAACCACCTCGATGAAATATTTTAAGATGACCTGCATTTTACTGGCGCCCATCACCTTGTGCAGTCCCGCCTCCGCGATGCGGGTTTCAGATTGGGCGATGGCCAGATTTACATAATTGACTCTGGCCGTTATCAGAAGAAAAGCGGCTACGGTGAGGATTAAATAGATCACGCGGATATCATAAGGTGCCTTTAGAAAATCGTAAGCCAAATGTGAGTGCAACCAAATCGCTTTTATCGGTTGCAGTTGAAACTGGGCTTTAACTTCAGGACCATAAATCTTTTTAGGGTAATCAGCTAGTTTTTGGTTGACTGCTTCGGATTCAGCGCTCTTTTGCAGCATAACATAGGTGGTGTAGTTAAAATGTTGCCATGGACCGCTTCCGGGTCTCGGTTTTTTGAAAGCACCAAACGGTAAGATCGCTGCCGCTACCAGGCGCAAATGGGTATTTTGTTGGTCCTTTATCACGCCAGATACATTAAGATCGCCAAATTCTCTGAGATGCAGCCTTTTGCCGACCGGGTTTTCCTGTTTGAAAATTCTTTTTGCCAGGCTTTCGGTAAGCACAATTGTGTCCCGATCAATTAGCGCTTCCGTCCGGCTGCCCTGCAGAAATGAAAAAGAGAAGATATCGAAGAATGAGGGATCGGTATAGTATATGGGAGCTGCAGTAATCCATTGATCCCGGTATCGGATCAAATTGCCACCGATGCGTGCCACACATACGGCATCGGATACTTCGGGATAGTCTTTTTTCAGTGCTTCCGCCAGCGCAGAGGGTGTCAGCGCTGCGGGCAGTTTTTTTTCATTGTCTTCCAAGATCGTATAAACGCGGTAAATCTGATCCGCATTTTTGTGAAACCTATCGGTCGTCAATTCTTCATATACGAAAAGAAGAATCAAAATACTGGTCGCCACTCCGATAGCCAGACCGGTGACGTTGATAAGCGTATACAGCTTTTGTCGCCGGATATTGCGCAAGGCGGTTTTGAGGTAGCTTGAAATCATAGTTTTCAGATTTCGGATTGCGGAATTTAGTAATTTTATTCTTTTCTAATTTTAGGCATTTTAGGTCATTTTAGTTCAATTTAGACACTTTTCTACTCATACCTCAGTGTATCCACCGGATTAGCCCTGGCTACGCGGATGCAATGATAGCTGCCAGTTGAAAAAGCGATTAACAGTGCTGCAACGGTTGTTATAAAAAATATCAGCAAGTTAATATCGGAGCGATAAGCAAAATTCCGAACCCACATGTGGATAAATGCCAAAGCCAGCGGAATCGCCAGACAGGAAGCCAAAACCATCAGATACAATATTTCCTTTAATAACATTAAAATGATTCTGGCGGCCGAGGCTCCATATATTTTTCGAATAGCGACTTCTTTGATTCTACGGGAGGTATTAAATGATGTCAGGCCGAGTAAACCCAGGCATGAAATGGCGATGCACATGAGTGAAAAAATATTGATGAGCTGGTTTTGTTTTCGATCGGCATCGTAGAACCGGTCAAATTCCTTATCGAGGAAAGAGTAGACAAATGGATAGCCGGGGTGGATTTGATTCCAGTTTTCCTTCAGGACGTTAATGACATTTGCAACATGTTCGGTTTTCATCCGTACGATCAAACTGCCACCGATTTTTTCCTGCAAAGCCATCCATAGCGGTTCGATTTCATGATGAAGGGAATGGAAATTAAAATTTTTGACGACACCGATAACCTGCCCGCTGAAATTGGGTTTGTCAGGAAGTCCTTTGGTGAGCCGCTTACCGATGGGATTCTTCCACCCCATGAATTCAGCGAGTTTTTCGTTCACAATAACCGCGCTGCTTTTGTCGGAAGGCCGATTTTCATCAAAGTCTCTGCCCTCCAGCAGTTCGATACCCAGTGTCCGGAGGAAATCATAATTCACCAAGAACCGATAAAAATTGTGCTCTTCCATGCCGCTTTTGCCTTCAACACTAATCAAGGCCGTCCAGGCTGCGCCGGGTCGGGTATGGGCGGTTGTTATCGAAACGATATCCGGATGGCGCTTCAATTCAGTCAGTATGCCGGGGAGCTTGTCAAAATTCGCATCATCGTGAAGCTTGATGGAGACCACTTTTTCTTCTTCAGAGCCCATATTCCGGTTGCGCATATAGTCGATCTGGTCGTTCATAAACAGGGCGAAGACGGCCACGGCCATCGAAATGATAAACTGGAAGGTCACCAGTGATCGGCGAACCAGGGGCTCGTTTTTAGCTTGCCTGAGGCTGCTGCCCAGCGCTTTTACCGGCTGAATGGCGGAAAAATATAGCGCCGGATAAAAGCCTGAAAAAAGACCGACAAAAAGCCACAATCCCAGAACGCCGTAGAGGAAGAAGGGATCATTAAAGCGGTCCAGTTTCAGGGAACCATTCAACAGCTGGTTGAAAATTGGGACCGCCGCCGTCAACTCGACCAGAGCGACGGCGATCATCAGAGCAATCAAGGCGGCGACCAGCGACTCGGCCAGCAGCTGAAAAACGAGGTGATGTCTGTCGGCTCCGAAAATTTTTTTTATGCCGATCTCTCTGGCCCTGATCATGGCCCGTGCAGTCGCCAGATTGATGTAGTTTATGCAGGCCAAAACCAGAATGAAAAGGCCGATGGTAAAAAAGGCGTAAACATAAGCTTTGTTACCAGTCGGGTAATCAAATCTGAGCCTGGGGCCATAATGAATCTCAGTAAGTTTCTGAAAAATCGGGTCATATTTCTGGTGAAATTTTTTTTCTTCTGCGGCGATGTACTTTTCGCGAAAAGATTTGAATTTTTCCATGAAGTTTTCAAGCGAGAAACCCTCTTCGACCAGCAAGAAGGTAAAACAGTCTGCTTCCATGAGCTGCAGATTTAAAAAGTCCACATCAGGGGCAATAACCGCTAAACTCGCCATGGCAACCATGGCATTCAGCCGCATGTGCGAGTTTGACGGCATATCTGCAACCACGGCGGTGACGTCACAATCGTATTTGTTACCCAGTTGTACGATTTTACCGATCGGATTTTGATCACCGAAATATTTACGGGCCAGGGTTTCAGTCAGCACCAGGTTGCCCGGCTCGTTCAGACAGGTGGCCGGATTTCCGTATATAAATGTGAACGTAAATATCTTGAATACACTCGGATCGGCTAACGCAATCTGATCTTCAAAAAACACTTTTTCTTTGAATTTGAACAAAACACCGGAATAAGGCCTGACCCTGGCATAATCCTCGATTTCTGAATATTCATTTTTTAAGCGATTTCCGATCGACCAGGATGCCGAGGCATAGCCTGCGGATTGATCGCCCATGGTGATATGTAGGCCCAGTCGATAGACGCGGTCGGCATTTTCATGCTGCCGGTCGTACGTCAACTCATTTTTCAAATACATCATGATGATGATGGCGCATGCAATGCCGATGGACAGACCGATTGTGTTGATGATGCTGTGCAGTTTATCTCTGCGCAGCAATCTGAATGCGAATATGAAGAAATTGGAAAACATATCGATTTCGGATTTCGGATTGCGGATTATTTAAAACCGCAGATTTGAATATGTTTGTTCCGAACAGCGCGTCTGTGAGCCACAACCCGCAACTTTTAAAATTAGACGTCCGATAGCGGTCGCATGTGGCGATCGTATTTTTCCTTCAGGTTTTCGGTGACGATATGGCCGTCAAACAGATGGATCACCCGGTTGGCATAATCGGCGTAGGCCGGCGAATGGGTGACCATTACCACGGTGGTGCCTTTTTCATTCAGATCGACCAGTAATTTCATGACCTCGTCACCATGGCTGGAATCCAGGTTGCCGGTGGGCTCATCGGCCAGAATGACCTTCGGGTCGGCAATCAGGGCTCTGGCCACCGCCACGCGTTGTTGCTGGCCGCCGGATATTTGCTGCGGAAAATGATTTCGGCGGGCAACAAGCTCCAGCTGTTCTAAGCTGTCATCGACGCGCCTTTTACGATCCTTCGCCGCAACGCCCAGATATAAGAGCGGCAGCTCGATGTTTTCAAAAACGGTCAGCTCATCGATCAGATTAAAGCTCTGGAAGACAAAGCCAATGTTGCCTTTGCGCAAATTGGCCCGTTTCTTTTCGGAATATTCCGAGACTTCCTCTCCCATGAAATAATATTCGCCGTCGGTCGGATTATCCAGCATTCCGGCGATGTGCAGCAGGGTCGATTTGCCGCAACCCGACGGTCCCATAACAGCCACAAATTCACCTTCCTGCACTTCCAGATTTACGTTGTTCAATGCGGTGGTTTCCACCTCCTGGGTGGTGAAAACTTTTGTTAGATTTCTCGTCCGGAGCATAAGGCCTCCCCAAGTTTGTTTTTATAGGCTCGTTAAAATGTTCTTGCCCTATTTGAGCAAGGGCTGTGCCATCCGATCAACCTGGCGGCAATCCTGCACCAAAAAGTATAAGTAACTCAGATTTATATAAATATGTTCAAACAGGCTGGGCAGCCCAAACGGGTTTTAAAAAGATGAAGTTTGCGGGTGCGTTGAGAGTGTTCGTATTCGTTACACAAGGTGTACGAATCCGTACAGTTGTGATATAAAAAAAATTTTGACGGCTGGCTGACAACGACGCGTATGAAATAGGCTGATTTAAAAAAATAAATAATCATTACAAATAATTAAAATTTAATCGGTCGTGTTTGAAGCGTTCTATAAAATTATTTGCGCCGGTCAAAGAAATTGGAATGGATTTAGCACTGATACATGTACGGCAAAAAAGTATGACGGATCGGAACATCATATACGCAAGATAGGAAAATTCTAATGGTCAAAACTAGCGGGAAAATACTGATTGTTGACGATAATGAGGATTTGCTTCTGGCGGCCCGCCTGTTTCTCAAACAGCATTTTTCATTGGTCCATACCGAAACGGATCCTGAAAAAATTCCTTCGCTGATGAAAAATGAAAATTACGATGTCATTCTGCTGGACATGAATTTTACGATGGATGCCACCAGCGGGGTTGAAGGATTCATGTGGCTGGATAAGATTCTACAGCTGGACCCTTCCGCGGCTGTTATATTGATTACGGCCTACGGGGACGTTGATCTGGCTGTAAAGGCTGTCAAGGCCGGTGCGATCGATTTTGTGCTCAAACCCTGGCAGAATGAAAAACTGCTGGCAACTCTGTCATCGGCTTTAAATCTGCGCTATTCAAAGATAGAAGTCGACCGGCTGCGCTCCCAGCAACGCCAGCTCAGAGCCGATATCGATCAGCGTTATCATGATATGATCGGGGTCAGCCCGGAAATGCAACAGGTCTTCGCCAATATTGAAAAAGTCGCTTTTACTGATACCAATATTTTGATTCTCGGTGAAAACGGCACGGGCAAGGAGCTGGTGGCACGCGCGCTTCATCGCCGGTCCCAGCGCGCAGATGAGGTTTTTATCAGTGTCGATATGGGAGCGATCGCTGAGAGCCTGTTTGAAAGCGAGTTATTCGGTCACATGAAAGGCGCTTTTACTGATGCCAAGGAGGACCGGCCCGGACGGTTTGAGCTGGCCTCCGGGGGGACCTTGTTTCTGGATGAAATCGGCAACCTGTCGATGGCCATGCAGGCCAAATTGTTGAGCATTCTGGAGGCCCGCAAGGTGACCCGGCTGGGGTCCAATGCTGCCCGGGATATTGATATTCGCCTGATATGCGCCACCAACATGCCCATTTACGATATGGTCGCCAAAAATGAATTCCGGCAGGATCTGTTGTATCGCATCAATACGGTTGAAATTCAGCTGCCGCCTTTGCGGGATCGACAGGAAGACATTCCGCTGCTGGTCAATCATTTTCTAGGTAAATTTTCAAACAAATATCAAAAAGGAATCAAAGGCGTCAGCACAGCGGCTTTAAAAAAGTTGCAGCGCTATCACTGGCCGGGAAACATTCGAGAACTGATCCACACATTGGAACGGGCGGTGATTCTGGCCGAAGCCCATGTGCTGCAGCCGTCCGACTTTTTATTTCCCGCCTCGGAAAAAGAGGTTGAAGGGGTTGTCCTGGACAACTATAATCTTGAAGAAGTTGAAAAAGCGGTGATTCGAAAAGCCCTCAAAAAGCACACCGGCAATGTATCCCATGCCGCCAGGGAGCTGGGCCTGACGCGGACGTCGCTGTATCGGCGCATGGAAAAGTACGGCCTATGAGACGATTTGATCTAAATTGCGTGATTCGGGTGCTGCTGTTGAGCGGCTCAATTGGCCTGCTGGCTTACCTCTTATTCAAAACCGAGTTTGTCGCGGCAAGCCTTTTTCTCGCATTGATGATTGTCTATCAGATTTATTCCCTCATCCGCTTTGTCGCCAAAACCAACCGGGATTTAAACCGCTTTTTGCTCTCCATCAAACATTCCGACTTCTCACAGTCGTTCACCACCAAATTAGAAGGCTCGGGGTTTGAAGAGCTGAATACGGCCTTCAGCGAAGTGACCCGGGAATTTCAAAGAGCCAAAATTGAAAAGGAGGAGCACTTCCGGTTCCTGCAAACCATTATCGATCATGTCGGGATTGCATTGATTGCTTTTAACCCCGATGGTCAGGTGGAGCTCATCAATAATGCAGCCAAAAAACTGCTAAAAATCCCACGTCTGGGCAATATCCGTGATATTGAAGCGATCAGTCACGGACTGGCTGAGAAACTCAGCCATATTTTACCCGGCGATAAAGATCTGTTCAAGTTGAAGCAGGGCGATAATTTATTACAGCTGTCCATTTATGCGACCGGTTTCGTCTTGCGCCAGCAGCAGCTCATTCTGGTGGCTATGCAAAATATCCAGAGTGAGCTGGAAGAAAAGGAGATGATATCCTGGCAAAATCTGATACGCGTTCTTACCCATGAAATCATGAACTCTATCACACCGATCGCTTCATTGGCCTCAACAGCCGCCGGTTTATTGAAAGACGAAAAAGAATGTCAAGTGCCCGAAGAGCTCAATGAAGTCATTACGGATGTGGGGCACGCTGTTAAAACCATAGAAAAACGCAGCAAGGGGCTCATTACTTTTATTGATAACTATCGGAAACTGACGCGTATCCCCAAACCGGATTTTAAAATCGTTCAGATCAAAGATCTTTTTGAACGGGTTGAAAGCCTGATGAAAGAACAGGTTGAGAAAACCTCAATTCGATATAAAAGCGAAATCGATCCGCAAAGCCTCACCATAACGGCCGATCCGGCCCTGATCGAGCAGGTTCTCATCAATCTGTGCAAAAATTCCGTCGAGGCGCTCAACGGTGTGTCGCATCCCAGAATAAAATTAAAGGCCGGAACCGACGGGCTGGGCAATCCGGTCATCAAAGTCATTGACAACGGCAAAGGGATAACAGAAGCGGTTGCCGAGCGCATATTCATCCCATTTTTTACGACCAAGCCGGAGGGCTCGGGTATTGGATTAAGCCTATCGCGACAGATCATTCGGCTTCATAAAGGGACCCTTGGTGTTTCATCGGCTCCGGGAGAGAGAACCGTATTTAAGTTGCGATTATAGAATCGCTTACAAGATGATATTAAATTAGCCACAGACCCACACAGACAAACACAAACTGATTTTAGCATGTACATAGAAATCCAAAAACGATGGGGCTCAATAAGTGTTTTTGGGCTCATTCTATGTTTTCTGGTAATTTTTGTCGTAGGTGGGTGTACCACCCGGCGGCGTGTCATCAAAAACGAGACGCTTGATGTTTGGGACGGCCGGCGGATGTGCTATAAAAATCTGTTCCCACCGAAGTACAGCATGGGACAGGAAACCGATTTTGATCGCATTGATTTTCTCGAACCGTATGAGCGCAAACCCCATACATATCGACTGCTTTCAAATCCAAAAGGCGGTGACATCGACCGAACCCTGGGCTATGATCCATCCGAATACACGGTTGAGCCGGATTTAAATAGCCTCCAAAATCCGACCCACGACATCCAGATCACCTGGCTTCGGCACGCGGCTTTTCTGGTCCAGATCGGAGGCACATACCAGATACTAATTGATCCGTTCCTGGGCGATCTGACCCTCCATTTTCTGCCGGCCAATCACGGTTCGGGCCGTTCCATGAATAAGCGCAACCAAACCCTGTGGGGCGGATGGCTTTTTGACTGGCAGGGTTATCGCATTTACTTTGCCGGCGACAGCGGCTATAGCGACGTTTTCAAAGATATCAAAAGCCGGTTGGGGGCGGTCGATATCTGTCTGATGCCGATTGCCTCCTGGTACTGGCGTCACCGGCATTTTACACCCGAGGATGCCATTGAGGCTGCAGAGGATTTAGGATGCAAGGTTTTCATTCCCTGGGGCTGGGGGACCTGGATCATCAGCATGGAGCATATACTGGAACCACCGCGCCGGCTGCAATATGCCTGGGATCAGAGGCTGCCTGACCACATGGAACTGCGGATGCTTAAAATGGGAGAAACGTATTTGATTGACGTCGCCGGGCAAGATCCCTGCCGCGATTGTAAATGAAATTGATTGATCCAGATTCAATTGATTTCTGATTGGAATTCCTCAAGGGGTAGGGAAAGGGGTGAATTATCCATCACCGGTTGTTTGACGTCCGGCATGGCGCCATAGAGGTAGCGAACCACTATCCCACCGGTCAGTGGTTGCTGGGTTACAATCCGAATCGTGCGGGCATCATGGCGATATACATTTTGTATTGGAACCGGGCCACCAGCGGCGATGATTTCCCATCCGCTAATCCCGGAAACCGGCGCAAAATCATTGCCGCCGTTGTGTCGAATTTTAATTTCAACGGTGCGCGCATCGATTTGCCCGGCAGCGACCACCTGAGGGCCCCGATGGTAGGGTTCTTTTCCCAGAATATGTAAAATCGCCTGTGCGACCCTCTGACCCATCACAATGTATGCTTTAGGCGTGAGATGTTGCCGGCCGTGGTTTTTTAAATCAAGGGTGGTGGCTGCCAGGTAGCAATCGGAAATGTTTGCGACCACCTGTTTTTGGGCGTTGCGAATGGCCTGGTGGGGTTTGTCCTTGCCGCCGGGACGCTTGATCATCATAACAATCAGAAAGGGCAACTGCCCCCGTTGCGACCCATTGGCGATGTCGATTCTCACCTGGTCTTCAATAAAATGGGTTAATGAAAAAGCATACTCATCTTGCGTTACGGTTCCTTTGGCGGCGTCTGCTTCTCCGTGTATCCAGATAACATATTCCAGCACGCCACCAACGGCAGAAACACCGTTGATAAAGCGATTGTAGATTGAATTCGGGCGGGTGTCTGCCCAGTAGCCCGTTCCCCAATCCGCTTCTTTTCTTAATCCCGAGCCGTTAACGGCGAAATCCAGAAGCCCAACCGGGATACCCAGCCGCTCGATAATCCGGTTGCCGAAGGCAATGGCTGCATTGCCGGTTGTGTTCAATCGAGACCAGCCTTTATCGTTGAACTTGTGCAACAGTGAATGCGCTTTTAAATCGTTGCCAGTGTGAAACCACTCCTTCATGTTCGACTGTCCCAAGCAGGCGATCAGCATCCCCACCCCCCAGCGGTTTTTGCCTTTTGCCAAAATACGATGATTGCTTTGACTGCGAACCTGAAGATTATACCATCCGCCCTGGGGCACTTTGTTCAGCCGGCCCACAAAAATCCCATTTGCCGGTGAAGGATCAATCACCCGCCAAGGTACAATTTGTGCCTGTGTATCGCTTTGGACAACCCTTGCCTCTATGGCTTGCAGTGATCCATTGTAGGTGCCGGAAACGACGATATCAGCACTGTTTCCCTGACGTTGGAAAATGTGTCCGTCTGCAAAATCGGTTAAGGTGATTTCCGCTAAAGTCGGTAGCGGTGTCGTTGCGATGCTTGAGATCCGGGTTTGGTCTTTTTCATGACCGGTTCCCTCCTTTGATTTATCGAATCTTTCGTCGGGTCCGACAACGGGTGTATTGGTTTTGGCGATCACGGAATCTTTTTGCGCAGGACCTATTTTTTTATCGATATCATTTTTTGATTTTTCGACGTTGCTTGCGGATGAGGAATGCACCGATTTTGCGATTGATGTCCCAGGGGCACTCTTTTTTAACCGGATTTCTTGATTGGCGAAAACTTCATCAAAGGCCGCTTTTAGGGCACTAACGGGCACATCTGGTTGAGAGGTTTCACCTGAATTCTGCAAATCTACTTTCGATCTTGATAATTTAAGAGT